>Ga0136655_1001290_pt1 | contig 11229 bp, 12 predicted proteins | sample CPBDNA_2_FD_94863 | JGI IMG/M metagenome (GOLD analysis project Ga0136655, IMG submission 94863) | Freshwater to marine salinity gradient microbial communities from Chesapeake Bay, USA - CPBay_Spr_15_0.8_DNA (version 2) | ecosystem: Environmental > Aquatic > Marine > Coastal | place: USA...
AACATCAACATCTGCAATCGCATTAAAATCTGTGGTGAATGTAAGTCGGCCAGAAGCAATCTCTTTCTGCAATAAGTCCTCTAGATCTGGCTCATAAAATGGAACTTTGCCAGCAGTTAAAAGTTCAATTTTGGCAGCATCTACATCGACGCCAATTACTTCGAATCCCAGCGATGACATACAGGCCGCATGGGTGGCACCCAAATATCCGGTACCAATTACGGAAACTTTAAGCTTCATTTGCCCGATACTAGTGCGAGGTAACACTAACCTTGGAGATATGAATCAGGTTTCTGACGGTTTGATGGGCGTATCGGTTGTTCTGCCCATTCTCAACGAGGAGCGAGACCTGCGGGAAAGTGTTTCAGCAATTTTGGCCCAGAATTTCAGCGCTCCCTTTGAAGTCATCCTGGCCCTTGGACCTTCCACTGATCGCACAACTGAAATTGCTCAGGAGATAGCCGCAGGTGATTCGCGGGTTGTTTTAGTAGATAACCCAACTGGGCGCACTGCAAATGGTTTGAATGCGGCAATAGCTAGTGCAAAGTATTCAATCATCTCGCGCATCGATGGACATGCCGAGATTTCTCCTACATATCTACGTGATGCAACAGAGTTACTGAATAAAACTGGCGCCGTAAATGTTGGCGGCATCATGGCAGCTGTTGGTAAATCAAAGTTCGAGAAAGCGGTTGCAACCGCGATGCGCTCGCCAATAGGTGTTGGTTCTTCAAGATTTCATACGGGAGGTAGTGCAGGTCCCGCCGATACGGTTTATCTTGGAACCTTTAAAAAATCTGCACTACTTGAAGCTGGCGGTTATGACGAGAGATTTACTCGGGCGCAAGATTGGGAGTTAAATTTTAGATTACGTAAGAATGGTGGTGTCATCTGGTTTGATCCATCCTTGGTTGTTACTTATCGACCTCGTTCAACAATTAAGGCAGTTGCTAAACAATATTTCCAATATGGCACTTGGCGCCGCGCGGTCTCACGTAGCCACAAGGGAAGCGTAAATTTGCGTTACCTGGCGCCACCAACTGCCTTAGCTGTTAATGCGCTATCCATAATCTTAGGCATTTTTCTATCACCAATATTTTTTCTTCCAGTAGCAACTTATCTAGGACTAATTCTTATTGGCTCGTTATTTTTAGGTAAGAGCATCGCAGAGAAAATTATTCTGCCAACAGTTTTGGTAACTATGCATATGGTTTGGGGAGCAGGCTATTTGTCATCACCAAAAGGTTTGATGGCAGAAGAAGCTCAAGAATAATGAAACGGTATCTAGCGCTAATTGTCTTATTCACTCTGGCCTCAATCAGCAGTGTTTATGCAGTTGTCCCAAAGTCTTTTACCTTCACTGGTTCTGGATTTGGTCATGGTGTAGGACTTAGCCAATATGGCGCAAAGGGCCAGGCACTTGAAGGAAAATCAGCAGTAGAAATTCTTAATTACTACTTTCCAAAAGCAGAGGTAACGCCAGTCGTGGACACTGCAACAATCAGAGTGAATATTGCACATAGAGTCACAGCGCTTTCAATTGTTGTCCCACCATCTGACTCTGCCACGGTTGCAATAGATACCGCAGTTGCTACCTTGTTGCCTCAAGAAACACCTCTAAGTTTTGCAGTAAGTGGCAAATCAATTATTGGCCCTGGTGGAATCGGTAGAACCTGGACGATCAGATGGAACAATCCGCAATCAGTTGTTTTAGTAAATTATGGAAAAACTAAATTCCAAGTCAGTCACGGTTATCTCCGCTTAAAGGCGGTGAAGGCACGTGGAATTGGATTTCGAATAGAAGCAACTAACTTATTGAGATTGCGCGATCAATATCTTTATGGAATTGCTGAAGTCCCATCTTCGTGGCCAGAAGCAGCGCTGCAGAGTCAGGCAATTGCATCCCGCACCTATGCATTAATGCGAATGAATTCAATTAAAAGAGCCTGCGACTGTCATGTTTACAATTCAATGTATGACCAAGCTTTTGTCGGCTATTCCAAAGAGGGCGAACCTAGATATGGTCAGTTCTGGAAAGCGGCAGTTGATGCAACTGCGGTAGATGAGAGTCATGGTTTAGCCATAACTATTAACCAGCTTCCAGTAAGCGTTTTCTTCTCTTCTTCTTCGGGCGGAATGACCCAACGCCCAGTTGATGTTTGGGGAACAGATATTCCGCATCTAGTAAGTGTTCCTGATCCATGGAGTATCGATCCTGCAGTAAATAAGAATTTTGCACTCTGGAAGAAGAAGGTTTCGCAGAGAGTTATGGCGAAAGCCTTTGGTTTAATTGATGTTATAGAGATCAAACTAGGAGAGAGAACTGCAACAAATAGCGTTCTAAATGTAACTGCAATTTCTAGTGATGGAACCACAAAAACCTTGCCCGTAGGAACATTTAAATCAGCCGTTAAATTACCTTCTTCTTGGTTTGAATTAGCTACTCAAAACTAGCAAACTTAATTTGCGTGAAGGACTGAATTCAATCCGCCCCAACTGCCAGTCTTAGGTAGCGCCTCAAGTGCGCCGCTCTTTGAGTTTCGTCGGAATAACAGGTTATTTGCACCAGAAAGTTCACTAGCTTTAACAACACTGTTATCTGGAAGCGATATTTTTGACCCTGCAGTTATGTAAGTTCCAGATTCGACAACACAATCGTTTCCAAGAGAGATTCCCAAACCAGCATTTGCGCCCAATAAACAGCGTTTACCAATTGAGATTACTTGCTTGCCGCCACCGCTCAAAGTTCCCATAATCGAAGCTCCGCCGCCAATATCACTTCCATCTCCAACAACAACGCCAGCACTGATGCGGCCTTCAACCATAGATTTACCGAGCGTCCCTGCATTGAAATTAACAAAGCCTTCATGCATGACAGTTGTGCCACTTGAAAGATAGGCACCAAGTCGAACTCGATCCGCATCAGCAATGCGAACACCTTCTGGAACTACGTAATCAACCATTCTTGGGAACTTATCTACTGAAAAAACCGTGAGGGTTCCATGCTTAGCTCGCAATTTTGGCCCAACCGAGCTAAAAGTTGAAACCGAACATGGTCCAGCAGATGTCCAGACCACATTATTTAAAATTCCAAATATTCCATCTAGTGACTGGTCATGCGGTTTAACAATTCGATGCGAAAGTAGATGAAGCCTTAGATAGGCATCGGCAACGCCTTTCGGAGGGGCATCTAAATCAATTTCGATACCAACCTTTGTTTTAGTTACCTCTCGGATTGGATCGTCTCCGGTAAATCGCGAAAGGTCAGGGTCGTTATTTTCCGCAAGCTTGCCGATTCCGAGTGAATCAAACCAGACATCTAAAACTTCGCCAGAATTTGTGGTGCTGGCGATTCCAAATCCAAAGGCGCTTCTCATGAGATAACGCTACCAAAACCAATCTGATACTAGACTTCATTTATTATGCGAATAGCCGTTTATTGCTCAGCATCGACAAGTATTGACCAGAAGTATCTTGATCTGGCCTTCGATGTTGGTGTTGCTATCGCCACCAGTGGCGCTGACTTGGTGTGGGGCGGTGGTCAAGTTTCGATGATGGGTGCAGCTGCCCGAGGCGCACGTGAACGTGGCGCTAAAACTTTTGGAGTGATTCCGGAGAAACTTTTAACCATTGAATTTGCAGATCCAGAAGCTACCGAAATGTTCACTGTTTCAAATATGCGAACTCGCAAAGCCAAGATTGAAGAGATCTCCGATGCCTTCATAATGCTGCCAGGGGGAATTGGAACCTTGGAAGAGTTCTTTGAAATTTGGGTTGGTCGTAAATTGGGATACCACTCAAAACCCATTGTCGTTTGTGATCCTTTTGGAACTTATGAGATGCTGCAAACTTCGCTGAATTATTTAAGTCAAGAAGAATTAATCGGCGCCACTTCAAATGAATTAGTTGCTTGGTGCCGCGACATTCCAAGCGCGATTCGTGCTTGCAAGCCATAACCCGGAAGTTAGATACTTATAAACCTTAAGTTAGACGGGTAACCTAGGGTTATGGGCGCACTCTCCGAACTTCTTGCTAGTTTGCCGGAGGAAGAGCGTTTTATTCTTACGATGCATTACATCCGTTCCATGTCGGCCAAGGAGATTTCCGAGGCGCTTGGAGTCCCAGAACGCGCGGTTCAAAGCGTTATCACGAGCGGCAAATCTCGTCTACTCTCCGCGTTAAATCAGGGCTAATCCCGAGATTTTTTCAATTTCCTTTCACCACCACTTTTGCGAGATACTTACCCACTGCGTTACCCCCAAGATTTAAAGCACCACTAAATCATCAATAATGCAACTAAATGTAAAAGGAGCAAAACATGGCAGCCATGAAACCCCGAACTGGTGATGGACCCATGGAAGTTACCAAGGAAGCTCGCAGTTTCGTTATGCGGATCCCTCTAGAAGGCGGCGGACGTTTAGTCGTCGAGTTAAATGTTGAAGAAGCCACAAATCTTGGCAATGCTCTACAGGCAGCGGTCTCCCTCGTTAAGAAGTAACAAGTCCTTGCGGGTATTGGGATAAGCAAAAGTCGTGAAACTATTGCCGGATATCGATTGCTTATTAATCTCCGATATCGATTTTTCTAAGTATGACGCTGTCGCGGTTCCAATTGTTAAATCAGATAATGGTCTTGAACTGGGCAATCCAAAAGCTATTAAGGCAATTGAAAAATCTTTTGATATTAAATTAGATAACTTACTTTTAAATTGGCCAGATGCCACTGGTAAAGCTGGTGAATTAATTGAAGTTCCAATTTCGGCGCCAGAAGCAAAAATATCTCGGATCTATTTTGTGGGGATTGGCGATAATAGTTCTGATGATTTACGCAAGGCCGGAACTTCGCTATCGCGTAAAGTTAAGAGCTCTGGATCCACAATATTAAATGCGCTAGTCACAACAAAGCAGAGCGCTCGCAACCATTCTGTTGCAATTGCATTAGCAAGTTATTCCTGGAGCCAGAAGAGCTCACCTCCAAAAGGTCTGAAGGTAGCCAGTTTTACCTTGGCCGGAAATTTTGAAAATGAAATATCTGATGCCAGATTGCTTACCGAAGGTGTCTGGGTTGCTCGCGATTTAATTCATACCCCTTCAAATATAAAGAATCCACTCTGGATTGCAGAACAAGCTAAAGCCCAGGTTACTAAAGCTAAATCTGCGGCTCTAAAGATTGAAGTAAAGAGCGGGGCCGGTCTCGCAAAATTTGGTGGCCTACTTGCAGTTGGAAATTCTGCTCCCAAACCCGGACCAAGGTTGGTTCAAGTTTCATACGAACCGCGGGGTTCTAAGAATTGGCCACATGTTGTTTTGGTAGGCAAAGGAATCACCTTCGATACTGGAGGGGTCTCGCTTAAACGACCTTATGAAAATATGGTTGGAATGAAGAGCGACATGTCTGGCGCAGCTGCAGTTCTAGCCACAGTAATTGCAATTGCAAAATTGGGTGCAAATGCTCCAAAGGTTCGGGTAACTGGAATTTTGATGTGCGCCGAAAATGCTTTATCTAGCACTTCGCAGAGACCTTCTGATGTTATTACTCATTATGGTGGAACCACAGTTGAAGTAATTAACACAGATGCTGAAGGCCGGTTAGTTCTTGCAGATGGCCTGGCATATGCAGATGCAGAACTAAAGCCAGATTATTTAATTGATATTGCAACTCTCACAGGTGCAGCAACTCTTGGACTTGGCAGGCAGTATGCAGCGATGTATACCCGCGATATTTCATTAGCCCAAGCTTTATACGATGCTGGGCAGAGCTCTGGCGAGCGGGTATGGCATATGCCTTTAATTGATGATTACAAAACCGCACTTGCAAGTGAAATTGCAGACTTCAATCACACCGCAGAAAAACCAGATTTTAGCGGCGGCTCGATCACAGCCGCACTTTTCTTGGAGCATTTTGCTGGCAATCGAAAATGGGTGCACCTCGATATCGCTGGTCCGGCTCGCTCTGAAAATGATTCTGGAGAAAATCCAAAAGGCGGCACTGGCTTCGGCGTTAGATTGCTAATCGAGTGGTTGACTTCGCTATGACCACTGAGAAGCCGTTATCCAACCGCGGTGACATGTCAGCCTTTGCTGAAAACTTTCCGCATGAAGATTTCTTTATGCAGCAGGCGAGAAAAAATGGTGCTGAAATCGGAGCACCCGATCCAACAATTGGTGTTGGTGGTTTAATCAATTTTGTTGCCGGATTAATCTCTGCAAAATCAATTGTTGAAATCGGAACTGGCTCTGGCGTGAGCGGTCTATGGATTTTTAATGGAGCGCCAAAAGATGCGACATTTACCTCTATTGATTCTGAGCGCGAACATTCAGCCAGTGCGAAAGAGATTTTGGAAGAAGCCGGCATCTCTGCGCAAAGATTCAGATTAATCACAGGGAATATTGTTGAAGTTGTTGGAAAGTTAGCGGATTCTAATTACGACTTAATGATTGTGAGATCACCAATAGATATGGTTGATGTAGTGCAAGAGAGTTATAGATTATTGAAGCCAAGTGGCGTGCTGATTATTGATAACGCGCTTGATGGTGGCAAGGTTGCCGACCCTGCCCAACGCGACTTTGAAACCATTGCCCGCCGCGATTCCATTAAGGCCATCAAAGAAGATTCGAGATGGAGCTCATCACTAATTCCAATTGGCGGCGGGGCGCTTCTCGCTCGTAAGATTTGATCATGGCCGGTAACTCGAACAACCCTGATGGACCAGTTACTCCATGGTGGATTTCAGAATATAAAGTTGTCACAGCGCAAGACGTTAAGAAGCGAAATACCAGAACTGTAAGTTTCGGAATTGCGATTGCAATGGCCTTGATTGCTGGCGTTGTTGGAAGCATTGTCGGGCGCACTTCAGCAGAACTTGATACAAGAACAAATTTAGTATCAACCGAGAGCACAATTGAACGTAAACCAGGATCAATTGCCGGAATTGCGGCTCGGGTTTCACCATCGGTGGTATCGATTGAAGTTAGCAGAGGCAATAGTGGTGGTTCAGGGTCAGGATTCTTTCTCGATAACACCGGGCATATTCTTACAAATAATCATGTGATCTCACTTGTTGCAACAGCTGGTGCTTCGATGCGAGTTCAATTAGCTAATGGCAAGACTTATGGCGCCAAATTAGTCGGTCGCGATGTTGCATATGATTTAGCAGTAATTAAAATTAAAGTAACCGATGCGCCTGCATTACAACTGGGTGATAGCGATGCGGTTCAAGTTGGCGATGGTGTAATCGCAATTGGCTCACCACTTGGCTTAACCGGAACTGTGACCTCAGGAATCATTAGTGCAAAAAATCGCCCTGTAACATCTGGAAGCGGAACTAGAGAGAGCTCATTTATAAATGCTATTCAGACTGATGCCGCAATTAATCCTGGCAACTCTGGTGGTCCATTGGTAGATCTTTCAGGTGCAGTCATTGGAGTGAACTCTGCAATCGCCACAACCGGTTCAGTATTTGGCGGCCAGAGTGGATCGATTGGATTGGGTTTTGCAATACCAATTAATCAAGCACGGAAAACTGCTGATCAATTAATTAAAAATGGTAGTTCTACTTATCCAATTATGGGCGTCTCTCTTGACATTGCCTTCAATGGAACCGGTGCGAGGATTCCTGATGCGGCTGGCTCTGTAACTCCAAATGGTCCAGCGGATCGTGCTGGAATTAAACCTGGGGATGTCATCATTGAAATTGCTGGCAAGGCGATAAATACTGCGGATGAGGCAATCATTAAAGTTCGCTCATTTAACGTTGGTGACAAGATTGAAATTAAATTCAAACGCGACGGCGTTACCAAAGATGTCTCACTTGTGCTTGTCGCTGCAAAATAAATGCAGATAACTGAAATTAGGGATAGGCTTCGAAAATGTTCGGAATCGGTGCTGGGGAGTTCATTGCAATAGCCTTGGTTGCTGCAGTTTTAGTCGGTCCCGATCGGCTACCAAAATTAACCTCCGACTTAGCAAGCCTCATTCGCAAAGTTCGCAATCTGGCGCAGGGAGCAACTAAGGATTTACGCGAGAATCTTGGGCCTGGATACGAAGACTTGACCGTAGCGGATTTAAACCCGAAGAAGTTTATTTCAAGGCACGTCAGTGAAGCTTTGGCGGAACCTGCAGCTGAAATAGCAGAAATAAAAAAAGCTGCGAAGATTGATCCCGATTTACTATGACAAGTGCAATAGTTGAAAGAATACATGAAGCACTAAAGGGTGTTTCTGATCCAGAATTACATCGCCCACTTCCAGAATTAGGAATGGTGCAATCAGTTGAATTCGTAAATGGTGTTGCTGCAATAACAATTTTGCTTACTATCTCGGGCTGTCCAATGCGCGATAGATTGCAGAAAGATATTTCGGATTCGCTCGAACCGATTACGGAAGTGAAATCTCTTGACTTGACCTTTGGTGTCATGAATGAAGAACAGCGTAATAATGTAAAGAAATTGTTAAACGGTGGCCGCGAAAAATTCATTCCATTTGCTCAACCAGATTCGCTGACCCGAGTAATAGGGATTGCCTCAGGTAAAGGTGGCGTCGGAAAATCATCAGTAACTGCAAATTTGGCAGTTGCAGCAGCACAGAAAGGTTTGAAAGTTGGAATTTTGGATGCCGATGTTTACGGACATTCAATTCCAAGACTAATGGGAATTGTTGGCAAGCGACCAACAGCAATTGATCAAACTTTTATTCCAGTCGAGGCATACGGCGTAAAAGTTGTTTCAATGGAGATGTTTAAGCCCGAGCGTTCAGATGCAGTTGCATTTCGGGGGCCAATGTTGCATAAGATTTTAGAACAATTATTGAGTGATGCTTATTGGGGGGACCTTGATTTACTCCTTTTGGATTTGCCACCAGGCACCGGTGACATTGCAATCTCATTAGGCCAGCTATTACCAGCATCGGAAATTATTGTTGTTACTACACCACAAATTGCGGCTGCTGAAGTTTCAGAGCGCGCCGGGCGAATTGCTCACCAATTAAAACAGCACATTATTGGGGTTATCGAAAATATGTCGGACTCGGCTTGTGCTCAATGCGGAGAACCAATTGCAATATTTGGCACAGGTGGCGGATTGGAAACCGCAAAACAACTATCTGAATTAGTTGGCGCTGATGTTGCATTGATTGGGCAGATTCCATTTGCCCCTGCACTGCGTGAGGGTGGAGATATCGGAAATCCAATTGTTATAAGTGATCCAACATGTCCAGCAAGTGAATCTTTCGCGGGGATAGTCGAGAAAATTACCCTTCGGCCGAAGTCACTGGTTGGGGTCAGGCTCTCCCTCTCTTAACATCACCTAAGATTGGGCTATGAGAACGCCACCAGTAAAGAGCATCAACACAGTGGCTAAACGGTTCGTCGGCCGTGGCGAGTTAGTTTTACAGCGTAAAAGTATTCGCGAATCTTTGGTCTCATTAGCTGGCTTAATTGGTAAGCCCGTTAAGTATCAAGGTGGAAGAGAAATCGGGCGCCTCGTAGATGTTGTAGTTAGACATGGTGAAGATTCTTATCCACCAGTATCAGGATTAATCGTAAAAGTTGGTCAGAGCAAATCATTTATTGATGGTGCCAGAATTTCAAGGTTAGCTCAGAATGAAATTGAATTATCTTCAGCAAAAGTAGATCTGACAGAATTCACAAGACGTGAGGGCGAATCCTTGTTAGATGCTGATGTTCTGGACCATCAAATTGTCGACGTAAATGGGCTTCGGGTAGTTCGGTCTTCCGATCTTTACTTGGCACCGCTAGATCGTGAAATTCGTGTTGTTGGGGTAGATATTTCATTCAAAGCTTTCATTCGCAGAATTTTCCCAGGTGCGCTTGGCCGTGGACCAATTCCAAAGCATGTTATTGATTGGGCAAATGTGGCTTCGCTGGCACATGGAACTGGAGTTGTTAAATCCACCGAATCTCGCGCTGCGCTTGGACAACTTCGTCCAGCAGATTTAGCAGACTTAATTGAAGATTTAGCAGGACGTGAACGAAATGCTTTAATCGAAATGCTCGATCCAGATCTCGCTGCAGATGCGTTAGAAGAGATGGAAGATGAAGAGTTACAAGGATTACTGCGTGGTTTATCAGCACAGAGATCTGCTGAGCTTATTTCACGGATGGAACCAGATGAAGGTGCCGAAGTTCTTCGTGATTTAGATGGAGATCACCGGGAAAGTATTTTTATGGAGATGGATGTTTCGGTCGCAAAGCAACTTCGCAAGCTGGTCGAATTCGATGAAACTCTTGCTGGTGGAATCATGACTTCTCATATGCTTATTACTCACGAAGACGATACGGTTGCATCAGCTTTAGCACTTTTGGTTGAGCATAAAAGTCGCGATATTTCAGATGGCATTGTTGTAGTAGATGCTCGCGGAAAACTTCTTGATCACATTCAAATTATCGAGTTAATAGCTGCTAAATCCAGCGCTAAATTGTCATCCCTAATGGGTCCGCCATATCCGACCACAGTGAATTTAAATACCGGGCTAGATGAAGTGATTGATGAATTTGCAAACAATCGTGGGTCTTCAATTATTGTCGTCGATGAGAAAAATAAACCAGTTGGTCGAATTCTTGCTGATGATCTGGTTGATGCGCTGGCAGCAACATCAGATACCCAAGGTTTCTCTCAGGGAAGTGGTGCGCTCTAATGGCAAATAGAACACCGCTGTCACCAAAGAAAATTCGAATAGCAGCATTTGTGGCTGTAATGGGTCCAGGGCTTATTGCTGGACTTGCTGACAATGATCCTGCAGGTATTACAACTTACTCAGTTCTCGGTGCTGATTATGGTTATCAACTGCTCTGGGTTTTGGTTGCTTCGATGTTGGCGCTCATTGTCTTACATGATTTGGCAGCAAGAATTGGTGTTGTTACTCGCCAAGGAATGATTGGCTTGATTCGCCAGAAATATGGCGCAAGAGCTGGAACTCTAAGTGCAGGTGCGCTAATTCTTGCAAATGTTGGAACAATGACTGCAGAGTTTGCTGGCATTGCAGCCGCAGGGCAGCTATTTGGTTTTAGCAAATATGTAACAGTTCCAGTGGCTGCGATTGCAGTTTCATTTCTGGTATTACGTAATTCATTTGCCACGGTTGAGAAAGTTTTCTTTATTATCTCCGCTGGTTTTATTGCTTACATAATTGCTGGCTTTATGTCAGGGCCTGATTGGGGAGCAGCAGCTCGCGGCGCTCTAGTCCCAACGATTCCATTTACCGAAGAAGCTAT
>Ga0136655_1001292_pt1 | contig 11222 bp, 10 predicted proteins | sample CPBDNA_2_FD_94863 | JGI IMG/M metagenome (GOLD analysis project Ga0136655, IMG submission 94863) | Freshwater to marine salinity gradient microbial communities from Chesapeake Bay, USA - CPBay_Spr_15_0.8_DNA (version 2) | ecosystem: Environmental > Aquatic > Marine > Coastal | place: USA...
AAACAGGTAGCGATGTTTTGGTGCTTGGTGGCGGTAGCAACGTTGTGTGCGCTGATGAACATTTCACTGGCACAGTGGTTGTGATGGAGAACCGTGGCATTGACTGGAGATCTGACGTAGCGCAGGTGAGTGCAGGTGAAGACTGGGAGGAATTTGTCGTTTCTGCGCTTGAGCGGGGACATGGTGCATTCACTCCGTTGTCAGGCATCCCGGGGTCCGTGGGTGCAACACCAATTCAAAATATTGGTGCCTACGGCGTTGAGATCGCTGATCTGATTTCTAGCGTTCGAGTGTTGGATCGAAAGCATCTGAATGTCGTTGACCTTGTTCCTGCCCAATGTGATTTTGGTTATCGAACCAGCATTTTTAAAAAACAACCTGACCGCTACGTGGTGGTATCAGTGACGTATTTGCTGGACGGCGCGATTGACGTGTTTGTTGGTTATGAACAACTCGCGTCAGTCATGAAAGTAAATGTGGGGGACAAGGTCGATGCGCACGCCGTGCGTCAATCTGTCCTTGCCTTGCGCGGGATAAAAAGCATGGTGGTTAACCATGAGGATGCGGACTCCAACAGCACGGGCTCATTTTTTATCAATCCTGCTGTCACTCGTGAAACTGCTCCCGAGGGCTGCCCGCAATACGCGTTGAAGGATTCGGATCCGCGGGCACTAACCCACGTTAAGTTGAGTGCGGCATGGTTAATTGAGAACTCGGGTATTTCCAAGGGGTTTACCCTCCCTGACTCTGATGGGGTCATTCGGGTGTCACGAAATCACTCACTAGCAATTGCCAACACCGATGGTGGAAAGACCCAATCTGTTATCGCACTTGCCGGACACATGCGCCAGCAAGTGTTTGATCATTTCGGGATTGAACTCGAAGTAGAACCCGTGTTGGTCAACTGTGAAATGGTTGCGTTAACTCGCTGACGCAACGAACGCCTTGATGCGATCCAGGCCTTCGGTAATTTTTTCATCAGATGTTGCATAGGACAAGCGCAAATACCCCGGAGTTCCAAATGCCTCGCCGGGAACAACAGCAACTTCAACTTGATCAAGTATCGCGCCGGCGAGTTCGCTTGAGCTCGTGACTGTTGTGCCGCCAAATGTTCTTCCCATCAAACCCTTGACTGATGGGTAGGCATAGAAGGCGCCTTCAGGCTCTGGGCAGGTGATCCCGGGGATTGAGTTCAACAAGTCGACGATGAGCAAACGCCTGCGGTCAAAAGCCACTTTCATTTGTTCGACCACGTCAAGATTTCCGCTTACCGCTGCGAGGGCGGCGACTTGGGAAACATTCGCGACATTGGATGTTGCATGTGATTGCAGGTTGGTCGCTGCCTTGGTGACATCCGCTGGGGCGATCATCCAGCCCACTCTCCAGCCTGTCATGGCATAGGTCTTGGCAACACCATTGACCACCACGCAGCGATCAGCGAGATCGGGGACCAACGCGGGCATCGATGCGAATGTGGCATCGCCGTACACGAGGTGTTCGTAGATTTCGTCGGTGATGATCCAAATTCCTTTTTCCAATGCCCACTCGCCGATTGCCTTTACCAACTCCGGGGGGTAGACCGCGCCCGTCGGGTTTGATGGCGAAACAAAGACCAATGCTTTTGTTGCTGGGGTCACAGCTGCATCAAGTTGTTCGATGCTGGCGAGATATCCGGATGCCTCATCGGTCATCACGATGACTGGGGCTCCGCCTGCCAGCATGATGGATTCGGGGTAGGTGGTCCAGTAGGGCGCAGGAAGTAGGACTTCATCGCCTGGATCAAGGAGCGTGGCAAAGGCGTTATAGAGGGCTTGCTTGCCGCCATTGGTCACCAGGACCTGGCTTGCTTGGACCGAGTAACCGGAGTCGCGCATCGTTTTGACCGCGATTGCCTCTTTAAGTTCGGGGAGTCCGCCAGCGGGGGTATATCGGTGCCACTTGGGCTCGTGACAGGCGGCTACGGCGGCTTCAACGATGTAGTCGGGGGTGGGGAAATCAGGCTCACCGGCCCCAAAACCGATAACTGGACGCCCAGCGGCTGATAGGGCCTTCGCTTTGGCATCCACCGCAAGCGTTGCGGACTCGGCGATTGCGGCAATTCGTCGGGAAATTCTGGGTAGGTCAGCCATAGGGCAATCATGTCAGGCGAATTCGTGCTCTGGAAATCCGCCCAGTTTGGGTAGATTTTTCGGGTGTCTGCGCCGATCTAGATGGACCCGGTCTCGGTCGGGCTGAGGGGTGACACGTACACTCTCTCCTCGCGGTAGGTCTGCGCAAGCATGCCTACTAAAGGGTTGTAGCTCAACTGGTAGAGCACCGGTCTCCAAAACCGGGGGTTGGGGGTTCAAGTCCCTCCAGCCCTGCAAACTGGCTCAGGCCGGAGAGCAGGAGTCACCGGTGAGAGCTGGTGGTGAAAATGCACGACAAACGAGCAATAGCAAGCAGAAGTACGAAAACAAGGCATGTGAGTGGAGTGAAAAATGGTTGATACCGACGCTAAGCCAACAGGTGACGGCGGCGGTTCTGGTGCGGAGAAAAAGAAGAACATCTTCTCCCGACTTGCCCTGTTCATCCGCCAGGTTGTCGTTGAACTCCGAAAGGTTATTTGGCCCACTCGGAATGAGTTGGTCAACTACACAATCGTTGTCGTGTTCTTCGTTCTTCTGATGTCAGGAATCATTGCCCTGTACGACTACGTCTTTACCAAGGGAGTGCTGTTTGTCTTTGGGTAATAACCCAAAACAACAAGCATCCCGCCACTTTGAAGGAGATTGGCCCCCGTGTCTGAAGAGAACTTTGCAGAGCAGAGCGATGAAAGCTCTGACGCTGTGACAGCTGACGCTTATGTCGACCCATTTGCGGTCGCATCTGTTGACTCAGAGGCGGCGGAATCCTTTGAAGAAATCGCCGCCGCCGAGAGTGGCGTTTCTGCCGATGTCGCGGTGAGCGAGGCAGAAGCCGAGGTTGTTGCTGAGGCCGAAGAAATCGTGTCTGAAGCTGAGGCGGCTGAAGAAGCCGAAGACGCCGAAGAAATTGATCCGATCGAAGAATTCAAAATCTCCATGCGTCATGCGCCGGGTGACTGGTATGTCATTCACAGCTACGCGGGTTATGAAAACAAGGTCAAGGGAAACCTCGAAGCGCGCAGCACGACCCTGAACATGGAGGACTACATCTTTCAGGTGGAAGTCCCCATGGAAGAAGTCACCGAAATCAAGGGTGGAATGCGCAAGCAAATTCGCCGCAATAAATTTCCGGGATATGTCCTTGTTCGCATGGATCTGACCGATGAATCATGGGGCGTTGTGCGCCACACCCCAGGTGTCACAGGCTTTGTTGGCCACGGACACTCACCGTCACCGCTTTCCCTCGAAGAAGTCATTGCGATTTTGGCTCCGGAGCCGGAAAAGCAGCCAGCTGCAGCAGGTGCGGGCGGCAAAGGTGGCGGTGGAGCGTCATCCTCGGCAGCGCCCGTTAGCGTTGACTTTAATGTGGGCGACTCCGTCACCGTTGTTGATGGACCATTCGCCACATTGCACGCCACAATCTCTGAGATCAACCTTGAAGCCCAAAAGATCACGGGCCTGGTTGAGATCTTTGGTCGGGAGACACCCGTTGAACTCGCATTCAGCCAGATTGACGCGGGCTAAACAGTGAGACCTGAAAACTTCATTTAAAAACACCACCATCAAGAGAAGGAAACACCATGGCACCGAAGAAAAAAGTCAGCGGAATGATCAAGTTGCAAATTCCTGCTGGTGCAGCCAACCCGGCACCCCCCGTTGGACCCGCACTGGGCCAGCACGGTGTCAACATCATGGATTTTTGCAAGGCATACAACGCAGCTACTGAAGCGCAAAAGGGCAATATCGTGCCAGTGGAAATCACTGTCTACGAAGATCGCTCATTTGACTTCGTGCTGAAGACTCCACCAGCATCACGCTTGATCCTGAAGGCAGCAGGACTCGAAAAGGGTTCCGGCACGCCTCAGTCCGTCAAGGCTGGCAGCATCACCAAGTCACAGGTTCGTGAGATCGCTGAGACAAAAATGCCTGACCTCAACGCCAATGATGTTGAAGCAGCAATGAAGATCATCGAAGGAACAGCACGCCAAATGGGAATTACGGTTTCCGCGTAACAAGAAAGTTCAACCGTGGGAGAGCCAGCGCGGCTCGCACACCACACCCTGCAGATAGGCAGACAGGAAACACCTGTCGTGAGAAATGGAGCAGAACATGAAGCGCAGCAAGGCATACACAGCAGCACTCGAAAAAATCGAAGCTGATCGTCTTTATGCACCACTCGAGGCAACTCGGTTGGTCAAAGAAACAACAGCAACCAAGTTTGATTCGTCGGTTGAGGTCTCCATGCGTCTGGGCGTTGACCCACGCAAGGCTGACCAAATGGTCCGTGGCACGGTCAATCTGCCACACGGCACAGGTAAAACCGCTCGCGTTTTGGTGTTCGCGAATGGTGACAAAGCTGACGAAGCCCGCGCCGCTGGTGCTGACTTTGTTGGTTCTGATGACTTGATCGCCAAAGTTGCTGGTGGTTGGACAGACTTCGATTCCGCGGTCTGCACGCCTGACCTGATGGGCAAGGTGGGAACGCTAGGCAAGGTACTCGGACCACGTGGTCTCATGCCCAACCCCAAAACCGGCACCGTGACCATGGATGTTGCTAAAGCTGTGGGCGATATCAAGGGCGGAAAGATTGAGTTCCGTGTGGACAAGCACTCGAACCTCCAATTCCCCATTGGTAAAGCTTCTTTCACACCCGAGCAACTCGTGGAGAACTACGGCGCAGCGCTGGATGAAATCCTTCGTTTGAAGCCCAACTCATCCAAGGGTCGGTACATCAAGAAGACCACTGTCTCCTCAACCATGGGACCTGGAATTCAGATTGATCCCAACCGCACCCGCTCACTCCTGAGCGAGGATGACGCTTAACCACAGCGCTCATAAAAGCAAGCACTCGCGATTCGCGCACTTTCCTGATGAAGGTGCGCGAATTCGCATTTTATGTGCTAGCAAAAGTTTGTAATCAAATGTCGAAATCTGTTGACCATTTGCCCACGGGACTGGAGACTAGGCACTTACCATGAAGGCTGGCCCAGTCATTTATGGGTCAAGTTATGCCCGAAGTCGTATCTGAAGGATCTACGTGAGGATGGAATCTGCATGAAGTACGTCTTGCCGCTGACGCATCCTTTGTTGGCGACAGAGAATGTCAGCATCACCCTCAGTGGTTTGCAGATTCTCGAGGATGTCTCCATCGGTGTACCCGAGGGAACGGTGACGGGTCTTATTGGGCCCAATGGTGCTGGCAAAACCACCGTGTTCAACATCATGAGCGGCTTCTTAACACCTGACTCGGGCAATGTCCGCTTCGATGGCAAGAAGCTCAAGCACATCAAGACACATCACTTAACCAAGTTGGGCATTTCCAGAACACTTCAGGGCGTCGGTTTGTTTGCATCCTTGACCGCATTGGAAAATGTCATGTTAGGTGGCTCCGCTCGCGTTAAGAGCGGGATCGTGGCTGACTCCCTTGGCATGCCGTGGGCCGATCACGAGCAAAACAAACTTCGAGCGAAAGCTATGGAGACTCTCACCGAGTTCGGCATTGCCGATGTCGCTGATCGTTACCCATCAGAGTTGCCTTACCCCGTGCAAAAGCGAGTGGCCATTGCACGCAGCCTGATATCCGACCCGAAGGTGCTCCTGCTGGACGAGCCAGCAGGTGGAATTAGTGCGGGAGACATGGCTGAACTTGGTCGCATGATCAAGAGTTGGACTCCAGAACGCACCGTCCTTCTTGTTGAGCATCACATGGAACTCGTCATGGATGTGTGCGATCTGATCTGGGTGCTTGATGCTGGCAAAGTCATTGCCTCGGGAACACCAGAAGAAGTTCGCAATAACCCGGCGGTTCTTGCGGCCTATTTGGGTGATGAAGGAGAGGGGCACTGATGTTGCACACCGAAGATCTCTCCGTCTCTTATGGAGCAGTGCAGGCTCTCAAGTCGATGAACCTCACCGTGCCCAGGGGAGAAGTAACCGCGGTCATTGGTGCCAATGGTGCAGGTAAGTCGACCTTGATGCGCACACTCGCCGGGTTGGTAAGGCCGCAAACAGGCCAAGTCCTGCTGGATGGTGTTTCGATCACGGGCAAGAAGCCTGAAGACATTGTTCGTATGGGCGTGGCCCTTGTCCCTGAAGGCCGCTCAACTATCCCCGAGCTTTCCCTCGAAGAAAACTTGCGGCTCGGCGGCTTGTGGCGCGACAAGGCTGGTCGCTTGGAGTCCCAACAAAAAGTTTTTGACCTTTTCCCGATTCTTGCTGAACGAAAGAACATGCGAGCGGACACCCTCAGCGGCGGTGAGCGCCAACAACTTGCGATTGGCCGAGCACTCATGTCAGATCCGCGTTGCCTGTTGCTCGACGAACCCTCATTGGGACTTGCACCATTGATTGTTACGCAGATCCTTGAGTTGGTGAGCACTCTGGCAAAGGAAACCAATATCGCGATACTCCTGGTTGAACAAAATGCGGTTACAGCATTGCGCGTGGCAACAACTGGTGTTGTTCTGAACCTCGGAGAAGTGGTTAAGTCAGGTCCAGCTCAGGAAATTTCATCAGATGAGGAACTTCGACATGCATACCTGGGGTACTGAGTCATGACAAATTTTGTTGACTACCTACTCGGTGGATTCAGTAACGGCGCCGTCATTGCGCTGATGGCTTTGGCCATTGTGTTGGTTTGGCGCTCAACCCGCATGGTGAACTTTGCCCAGGTGGGTCAGGCGATGTTCACGACCTATGTCGCGTTGACTATCCAGCAATCAACTGGTTCATGGATCCTTGCACTTGTTGTCGCGATGGCTGCTGGACTAGTGCTCGGCATCGTTGTTTTCTTCTTAGTTATACGACCCGTTAAGAACAGCGATTCAACTGGCGCGATCATTGCGACTTTTGGTGTCTTGATTGCGCTGCAAGCTGGCGCGGGCATGATTTGGGGCGGTGATCCGCAGGGATTCCTCACCCCCGTAGATAACAGCGGTATTGAATTTGCGGGACGCATCTGGCCAATATCGCTCTATGACGTTCTGGTCTTGGTGGTCACAGCCGCACTCGTTATCGGGTTGACCCTCCTGTTCACCAAAACCAATCTCGGACTGTCCATGCGTGCCGCAGCATTCAATCCAGAGGTCGCTCGGCTCTCTGGCGTGCGAGTCAATCGCATGCTCATCACGGGCTGGGCCATCGCGGGTGCAACAGGCGCAGTGGGCGGCGTACTGATTGCCCCCGTCTCCACTATTTCTCCCAACAGCTTTGACATTCTTCTGGTGTTCGCATTCACTGCAGCCGTCATCGGCGGTTTGGACAGCCTGATTGGCGCGGTGACGTTTGGTATTGGCACGGGGCTCGTGATCTCACTCGTCTCCGGTTACAGCGACTCGGGCAATGCGCCGATCGTGGCATTGATTTTGTTGGCGCTGAACCTGCTCCTCAAACCTGATGGAGTGTTCGGTCATCACGGAGCGAGGTCAGTGTGAAGACTTTGCGCTCATTCCCGGGAAACAGGATTATTTGGCACGCCATCATTGTCGGTGTTGTCTGGTTGTTGCTACTCCTGCTAAATAACAACATTGATCCGCTCTACAGCTCTTATCTTGCCTTGGTGGCCATGTATGCCACCGCAATGTTTGGCATGACCATTCTGGTTGGGCTCTCAGGTCAGGTATCGCTTGGTAATGGCGCGCTCATGGCCGTGGGTGGGTACGTTTTTGCACTGACATCCATGAATTGGCAGACAGTTCCCTTCTTTGGGTGGGAATGGAATGCCATCTGGTCCATGGTCTTTGCCGGCCTTGGCGGCGTTCTGATCGGTGGCATCATCGGTGGACTTGCTGCCAGACTCAAAGGTCCATACCTCGCAGGCTTAACGCTGGGCGTTGCTGTGGGTGTTCCCGCAATCACAAATCGATTCCCTGAACTTCTGGGCGGCGAGAATGGATTGATGCTCACGGTTCCCTACCCTGCCGGCGGATACGCCGCGCTGGATGCTGGGGGAGAAGTGGCAACGGACGAGGGTGGCGACGCCGCCGTTGATATTGAAACCGATGCGGGTGCAACTGGCGAGGACCAGCAATACGCCGAGCTTGATTTGTCGGAATTCGATCAGGGTACCGATCCTTTGGCCGAAGAGGACTTGCTCACCGAGGATGACTTGCTCACGGAAGATGACTTGCTCACGGAAGATGACTTGCTCACGGAAGATGACTTGCTCACGGAAGAAGACTTTGGTGCCGGGGGAGACTTGGGCATCGATGAGAATGTGGTGGATCCAACAGAGGATCCGGGTGTTGATGGTGCAGGTCTTGACGGCACAGATATTGCGGGTGGCGGATTTATCGATGGCTTCGATTCCGAGTTCATCATCGAACGCTGGCAAGCATCCATGGCTATTGCCGTTGCATGCATTGTTGCCTTCGCGGCCCTGAACTTGGTCCGGGGCCGCCAGGGTCGAGTGTGGAAAGCAGTACGCGATGATCCTGTTGCTGCTGCAGTGGTTGGTATTTCCCCGTCTGGCTCAAAAGTCTCGGCGTTCGTGGTCAGTTCCCTCTTCGCGGCGCTGGCAGGTGCGGTATTTGCCCAAATCTTGAGTTTCATTGGACCAGGAGCATTTGGCCTTGGCCTGTCCCTCTCATTGCTTGTTGGCATCGTTCTCGGTGGTAGGGCTTCGTTGCTGGGGGCGATCATTGGAGCCCTTCTGCTGGTGTGGTTGCCGGAGTTGGTCGACGGTCTCTCGGGTGAACGGGGCTGGCCAGAGCAGATAACTAACAACGCACCGAATTTGCTCTACGGCCTCCTGGTCGTTGCCGTGGTGCTCTTGGCGCCGGGTGGAATCACAGGCACATTTAAATCATGGATTGATAAGGCGAAAGGCAGAGGCCGGGCCACGCTCAGTTAGCACGCGGATTTACTCACTATTTAATGTGCTAACTATTGCAAGCACAATGTCTCATAATAATTCTGAGAAGACATTGCAAGATCTGCACGACGCAGTTAGTCTCGTACACACATCGCGTTCATTGGCTATTCATGTATGGGAATGACTAGTTGTGACCGCCCTTCGTTGGAGGAGCATTCGTGAGATTCAAATTTGCAACCGGAACGGTTGCTCTCGGAACTGCGGCGGCAATGGCATTTGCCACTGCATTGCCTGCGCAAGCAGCAGACCCGGGGGTTACTAGTAACAAGATCGTGATCGGCATGACCACACCACTGACGGGTCCAGCAGCACCTGGCTACAAGGACATTCCAGTGGCTGCCGCGGCCTACTTCGACTACGTGAATGCCAATGGTGGCATCAATGGTCGCAAGATTGATCTCAGGGTCTTTGATGATCAGTACAACCCTGCACTTGCAAAGAAGGGCACCAGCCAGCTGATTCTGCGCGACAAAATTTTCGCGATGTACGGCGCGCTCGGAACACCTACTCACTCAGCAGTTGTCCAGGACCTTAACCGTCGTGGAATTCCTGACCTCTTTGTCAACACGGGCGGAGCTAGTTTTGACAACCCCAAGAAGTACCCCACTACCTTCCCGTATTTCCCCTCCTACGTTGTCGAGTCCAAGGTCATGGGTTACTACATGGCGAACGACCCAGCGCTGAAGGACAAGGTCAAGTGCCTGTTCTACCAAGATGGTGAGTTCGGCGACAATGCCAAGGTTGGTTTCAATGCCGCCGGCACGAAGTTCGCAACAACCACTTCGTACTACTCGGGCCAGCAGGTCGCACCATTCTCCGCTCAGATTTCCAAGTTGAAGTCTGCAGGCTGTGAGCTTGTCGTGTTCTTCGGTGTTACCTCTGCAACAGCACAATTGCTCGGAACAGCAGCCAAGTCAGGCTTCGCGCCAACGTGGATGATCACTTCAGTCGGATCTGATCCATCAGTTCTGAAGGGTTCACTCGGCGCACTGGCGGGTCCATTGCTCAAGGGCGTCTACGCACCGAGCTTCTTGGTTCCTGCTCAGGACACCAAGAACGCCTACGTCAGCCAGATGAAGGTCATCGCTTCACGGGCAGGTTTGGAATGGAACTTCTACACCTACTACGGAATCAACACCGCGTACGTGTTGGCGCAGGCAATCAAGGCTGCAGGCAAGAACTTGACCCGTAAGGGCTTGATCAATGCGTTGCAAACTAAGTCCAAGAATTTCCGTTCGGCAGCGATTGTTCCCATGGTTATCAACTCAAAGTCCCATCAGGGTCTGACGGGTTACTACATGGGCCAATACAACGCGAATCTCGATATTCAGCGACTCACCAACTACGTGATGTTGGCTACCAGTTCTTCTTCAGGTACCGCGAAGAAGGCTACTTTCCGTCCTGCATCTCCCACCAAGAAGTTGCTGCCGTAACACGCGCACTTAAGTGAAAAGGAAAACTATGAAATTCACATTTATGCGCCGCGGTGTCGCGGCAGTAGCGGCAGCGAGCCTGGTCACCATTGGTGCACCAGTAGTTGCCTCTGCAAGCGCAGCTGATGCTTGCGCTGCAGGTGCGACCTGCGAGGGAGTCCTATCGGGCTCCCTCGGGGACTCACCTTTTGAGATCCAAATGCCACAGAACTTCAATGGCACGGTTCTCTTGTATTCGCACGGGTACCGCATTGGAACTCCACTTCCTGCAGCACTGGCGACCCCACTGGGACTCAACACGGGCGCGTACAAAGCAATCAATTACCCGGCATTTGCCGCGGCATTTGGCAGCTCCGTGGCCTACCAGGCGTCCAATGAGGCAGCGGTTGCTCCCAGTGACACGGTGGCTCAGAACTTGCTCGCACAGGGCTATGCCCTTGCGGGTGCTGGTTATGCACGCCAAGGTTGGGCAAGTGCTGAGGGTGTTGAAGCAGGCGAGAACCTGATTCGTCACATCAATTCAGGTGCAATTCCCAAGACCAAGAAGATCATGGTCTGGGGTAACTCACTTGGTGGTTTGATCACTCAAACAATCGCAGAGCGCAACCCAGGCAAGGTCGCAGGCTCACTGCCTTCGTGTGGTGTCCTCGAAGGTCCACTCCAGGAATTCAGCTCGGCCATGACGGTTCTGTACTCGTGGAAGACGCTGGTTGCCCCGAACCTGAAGGTGGCTAACTACACCCCAGGTGCGGCCGGTTATGTCGAAGCGCTCACTGACCTTGGAACAGTCCT
>Ga0136655_1001295_pt1 | contig 11202 bp, 9 predicted proteins | sample CPBDNA_2_FD_94863 | JGI IMG/M metagenome (GOLD analysis project Ga0136655, IMG submission 94863) | Freshwater to marine salinity gradient microbial communities from Chesapeake Bay, USA - CPBay_Spr_15_0.8_DNA (version 2) | ecosystem: Environmental > Aquatic > Marine > Coastal | place: USA...
ACACGCCTGTTTCGGCCAGGTCCAGCCTTTCCAGACTGGCCGAGTGGGCCAGCGACGACACGTCGACCACGCGCGTATTGGCCAGGTTCAGCCTTTCCAGACTGGCCGAGTGGGCCAGCGACGACACATTGGTCACGCATGTGAAGCTTAGGTCCAGCGTCTTCAGGCTGACGAGTTTGGCCAGCGACGACACGTCGAACACGCCTGTTTCGGCCAGGTCCAGCCTTTCCAGACTGGCCGAGTGGGCCAGCGACGACACGTTGGTCACGTATGTGTTGGCCAGGTTCATCCTTTCCAGACTGGCCGAGTGAGCCAGCGACGACACGTCGACCACCCCCGAAAAGCTTAGGTCCAGCGTCTTCAGGCTGACGAGTTTGGCCAGCGACGACACGTCGACCACCCCCGAAAAGCTTAGGTCCAGCGTCTTCAGGCTGACGAGTTTGGCCAGCGGCGACACGTTGATCACGCCTGTATTGGTCAGGTCCAGATTTTCCAGACTGGCCAAGTGGGCCAGCGGCGACACGTCGACCACGCGCGTACCGGCCAGGTCCAGATTTTCCAGACTGGCCAAGTGGGCCAGCGGCGACAGGTCCTTCACCTTCGTGTTGTTCAGTGACAAACCCTTGATTCGCCAGTTGTCCGGTGGATCCGGAAGCGCGAGGTATCCTGACCACTGTACGTCACACAGCGACAGCGCCACGTCGAGGAGCGCAGTCATCGTGGCCTGGTAGACTTGTGTGCACGTCTGGGCAAAGCGCGCAACAGTCACGATGGGCACATGCTTTGGATTGAGGACGACGGGCAGCAAGTCCGAGTTGGTAAAGACCGCAGCGCCGAGCTCGGAAAGTGCCGCCTTTTGCTCACAGAGCATTCGACGCAGGTCTCACCTTTCAAGGCCTGGCGTATGCATCATCTGTTTTAGATTGGTATGGCCAGGCATGTACTAGCGCCGGTGGTTGCGTTTGTACATCGAGGGGTAAATGTACGCAAACTTACTCGATTAGAAAGGTCGGTGTAAATAAGTTTTGACAGTTCCCCGAACGCCAGCTATCTAAATGTACAGTACATTTCTCCCTGTTCCGCTTTCTTCCCGCCTGATTCAGGGACCGACATGATTGATTCGCTCATACTATTACAACGTCGACATAATTACACTTATTCCGGGCTCGGGCTGCGCTTGGCGGAAAAAAGTGGAAAAGTCAGGCAGCTATGAATATCTTCCAGTCTAAAAAAAACCTTACTCAGACCAAAAGACCACGGAGCGGGCCAGCGACGACACATCCACCACGTCCCTTTTCGTTCAGGTGCAGCTCCTTCAGTTTGACGAGTTTGGCCAGCGACGACACGTCGACCACGCGCGTATTCCTCAGGTTCAGAGTCTTCAGGCTGACGAGTTTGGCCAGCGGCGACACGTCGGTCACGCCTGTGTCGGCCAGGTGCAGCCTTTCCAGACTGGCCAAGTGGGCCAGCGGCGACACGTCGACCACGCGCGTATCCCTCAGGTCCAGAGTCTTCAGGCTGACGAGTTTGGCCAGCGGCGACACGTCGACCACGCGCGTATTCCTCAGGTTCAGCTCCTTCAGGCTGAAGAGTTTGGCCAGCGGCGACACGTTAATCACGCCTGTGTTAACCAGGTACAGCGTTTCCAGACTGGCCAAGTGGGCCAGCGACGACACGTCGACCACCCCCATGCAGCTTAGGTTCAGAGTCTTCATGGGGGTGAGTTTGGCCAGCGGCGACACGTTGGTCACGCCTGTGTCGGCCAGATCCAGATTTTCCAGACTGGCCAAGTGGGCCAGCGGCGACACGTTCATCACTTTCGTGAAGCTTAGGTCCAGAGTTTCCAGACTGGCCAAGTGGGCCAGCGGCGACACGTCGACCACGCGCGTACTGGTCAGGTTCAGATTTTCCAGACTGACCAAGTGGGCCAGCGACGACACGTCGACCACCCCCATGAAGCTTAGGTTCAGAGTCTTCATGGGGGTGAGTTTGGCCAGCGGCGACACGTCGGTCACGCGCGTACAGCTCAGGTCCAGCCTTTCCAGACTGGCCAAGTGGGCCAGCGGCGACAGGTCCGTCACCTCCGTGAAGCTTAGGTCCAGAGTCTTCAGGCTGACGAGTTCGGCCAGCGGCGACACGTCGACCACGCGCGTACCGCTCAGCTTCAGAGTTTCCAGACTGGCCAAGTGGGCCAGCAGCGACAGGTCCATCACATTCGTGTTTTTCAGCGACAAACCCTTGATTCGCCAGTTGTCCGGTGGATCCGGAAGCGCGAGGTATCCTGACCACTGTACGTCAGACAGTGCCACGTCGAGGAGCGCAGTCATCGTGGCCTGGTGGACTTGTGTGCACGTCTGGGAAAAGCGCGCAACAGTCACGATGGGCACATGCTTTGGATTGAGGACGACGGGCAGTAAGTCCAAGTTGGTAAAGACCGCAGCGCCGAGCTCGGATAGTGCCGCCTTTTGCTCACGGAGCATTCGACGCAGGTCTCACCTTTCGAGGCCTGGCGTATGCATCATCTGTTTTAGATTGGTATGGCCAGGCATGTACTGGCGCCGGTGGTTGCGTTTGTACATCGAGGGGTAAATGTACGCAAACTTACTCGATTGCTGCGGCCACTACCGTTGCCGTTTTGGCGTATACGAGGGTTGGTTTGGTCAAAAAAGGCAAAACGTGTGTCCGTTAGACATGTAGTGCATATGATGCGCGCAATGTGTGTGTTCCACGCCGACTCACTCACCCCCACCATTCGACGGAGCCAGCCTTCCGGAAGGGCTCGCGTCGCCGTTTTGCTTCAGCTTGTGCGTCTCCTGCACCGTCTCCTCGCCGTCCTTGCCGTCCTTGCCGTCCTCTGCCTCGAGCTCGACGCCCTCGATCTGCTCCGGCGCGTGTCAGGAGCCTTAGGTGTCCCACGTGACGCGCGTGATGCCTTGTGCCGCCCTCTGTCTGTCTTGCTTGTCCCGCTTGATTGCCGCTTCCATGGACACTTCGGTCTCAATTGCTGCAACCCGTGTGTAGTAGCAACGGTAGTCTCGCTCGTTACCACGCAACGGAAAGCAATTGAGCAGTCGGGTTAACTCCATATCCGTCTCATAGCTGTCCGTAAGTGTGCGAACCCTCTCAATCTGCTCGGCAACTAGCAACACCAACTTTTTTGCCTTGCTCATGCTGTCGAGCATCGACCTGGCGGTCATCGCCACGTGGCTCTTGATTCCCGTGCGAAATGCGCGGCGCGCTTCCTCGAGCGCCGTTGCGTCTCCCCTGGCAGCGCCGTAGGCTTCCTCGAGTGTGTCGCAAAGCCGGCGAATCCGGAGGTAGCCCGGCGTCTTGGCCTGCGTATGCACGTAGGAAGGTGGCCTCGGCGCCGGACGCTTCTTGATCTCCGGCCGGGGGAGGTTGCGCTTCTTTGTGCGCCACTCGCTGGTCCCCGGCGCCTCGGAGTGTTGCATGGCTCGTGCCCAATCCAAAGCACAATTTCGCGGCCCGCCGCTATCCGCCGCATACTGCACAGCAACTGCGACGCGGATATTTGAAAAAGGGGCGTTGAGCTTTGAGGACCCGGACATGTCTGGCGCCGGGCGTCCCGGCGACACCGCGGACGACGAACCCGACAGCAAACGTCAACGCATGAGTGCCGGACCAGAGTACGCGATGATCTCTTGCTTCGACGACCCAGACAAGCACCTGGAGGTTGATTTGTCACTGTTGGACGCCTCGGGGTGCCGCCTGGGCCTGTTGATACGCAACTCGGAACCATCCATTGGCGCATCGGGGCGACCGTTTTACCGCGCGGGAAACACCATGACGCGAGATATGCTGGTCACAATGGTCAAAAGCATGTCGCTGGGCCGGTTGGTCCTGTCGAAGGGGGTGACCATAGGAGAAGCTCTCAGCGTGTTGGAATACGAGGGCGTCATGCTCCAGAGCGACCCCAAACCGAAACTCACGATGCCGCGAGCAGGCCTCGCATTTTCAAAGCGGAACGGGAGTGTTGGAGGTTGGCTTCAGTCGCTCTGCGAGCGCATTGCAGACGCAATAGTGCAGTGGCCGCGCCTGGAGTCCATCATGAACTCGGCCATTCCCTATGACGTCGGCAACCCTCTGATACGCAGTGTGTCGACCGCGCCGTGTGGATACAGTTCCACAGCGACTCGCGCGTGGCTGCGCTTTGCCGAACGCCCAAATGACGACTACGGAGACGGAGACCACGTTCTATCGCTGGTGACCACGAATCCAGGGTGGCTCATGGAAGGCCTCGTCGCGCTCGGTATCATGCACTACAGGATGACCCAAGATAACAAGGAGTTTGGCGCTCTCCGAGACGAGGGAAGCTTTCGCAAGCTCCTTGAGTACCTCAAGAAGGACCCGCTCCGCACGTTCTATCAGGTGCGGCTAGACGCTTGCAAGGTAAGCAGCGACGCCAAGACAAGAAAGGAGAGTGCCAAAGGAGAGAAGTTCTACGCGGAGATACGCGAGTCCGTGTTGAACGGCTATTCAGTTACCACAGACTACGCAAGGGCAGCGGTAATGCTCGCCGACTACCAACGCAAGTGCAGTCCAACCTGCAGTCGCATCTTCTCGGGTGCCTGTGCCGACGAGGCCGGATCCACCCCGGAGAGGGTGGTGTTGAAAAAGGCACTCGAGACACGCGGTGTCTCAATAGTGAGATGGATGGACACAAGGGACCCGTCCATCCGACCCATTGTCTTTCCTCCGAGCTGGAGAGTATCCTCAAACTCTTCTTGCTACGGGCCGAGCGTGTTGCTCAGTTTTGAAAACATAATGTAGGGTCGTACTGGTCGGCTGGGGGGTTCCAATCCTGAGAGCCACGTCGACACCTGTGTGGACCGTTCAAATGAGGGGTCGTAAGACCCTGGGCGGCAGATACCACTTCGCTGTGCATGTAATACGAATGAACGAAACTGAACGACGGTTCCTTTTTGGAGAAGTGACGGGGCCCACCGCCTACCGTAGCGTTTTCACGGCCGGACAATCGTGTGAGTTCTGTGCGTGAAAGGGTTAATCTTTCGGACTGCTTCAAATTGAGTGGCTGAGCACACAGGCGCAGCTATATTTGCACGAACAGAGCATGCTTCCGCCTCCCCTGAGCTGAAAACTGAGCCTGTAGCTCGAGTCGTCATTGGACGCTTGCGAGTGCACGGCCCCCATGAGGGAGTCGCCGCCAAACACCTTGAAGCCGTATGCCTCCACGAACTCGGTATTGTTCCAATGCGAGAGAGGAAACCGAACGATCGTTCCGATGTTGATCATCTTGCTGATGCTTCCTGCACCGCCCTCGTCCGACGAGCCAGACTCTCGCCTGGCCTTCTTGTTGGTAGACCTCTTGCTCACGACAAACACCATGTTCATCGCCTTGCCAGAGCATCCAGTGTACAAGGTGCGCTCAATCAACTTTTCGCCGGCCTCGACAAGACGCGCGCACAGCACAGCCAGTTGATCCGAACACAGCAGCTGTCGGCAGGAAAGGGTGAAGAACTTGTACTCGGCGCAGTGTACCAAACTGCCCACCTCAAAGTTGCCAAAGTCGACTCCGCACATGTCGAACCAGACGGCCGAAAAAAGTTCTTCGTTTGCGCAGCAAGCCGCTTCGCAGATGTCCTGAACCCTGCACGCGACTGCAGGACACTTGCTTTCAATGGCTTTGGCCGCCGTAGCCGAGAGGTTGAACGGCACCAGACGGTCCGGTGCGACGCCCCTACTCAGCAACAACGAAGTCAGAGCCGCGTCGGGTCCGTCCAAGTACGCAACCGGCCCGTTGGTCGTGAGACAGGTGTGAACAAACGCCTCTCTGTGGCCGGTCTTGCAGAGGCCGCCGTATCCGGAGAGACCCCGACTGTCGAGCACCAACTTGCTCCCCGACACGTTGACGTCGCTTGCGGGTTGCTGGCGTGCCCGCTTTTTGTAGACAATGTCGGTGCTGTGAGGTCCATCGTGGAAGTCGCCCAACGTGCATCCTGGCGTGGCACACTTCTTAAAGTCGGCGTCGGTGCAAAGGTTGGTGCAAGGGTTGGTCTGGTAGTTGGCCATCTGCGAGCAAAAGACGGGTAGGTGGCCGTTAGGCGTGACCACACAGCGGGACAGGGGGTGCCAGGCGCCACGGGTGCCGTCCTCAGGAGAGGGTCGCTCGAGTGGCGGCGGTAAGGGGCAGCGGAGGGAGGGCAGGCACTCTGTGTCGTTTGAGTTTCGTTTTTGCGAGGTCTGCTGAGATTGCTATAGCGGGACAGGGGGTGCCAGGCGCCACGGGTGCATCCAAACTGCATATACTGGAGATCCTGCGGAGATCTTGCGGAGGTCGTCTGGTAGGGAGTTTCAGGCCTCCATGCTGGAAGCTTTTATTTTCGATATCATGGTCAATGTCGCAGAGAGACATCTGCGATCTGTGTAGTGCAAGGCGCGCGTGTTAGAAGCACGCGGGGCGTGTTGGGAGTGACACTGGGCGTGTTGGGAGCTAAGGAGAGCATGTTGGGAGCCAAGGGGGGGAGTGTGTTGGGAGCGACACTGGACGTGTTGGGAGCGACACTGGACGTGTTGGGAGCGGACGCTTTGCGGTGTTGGTAGCCGCGGCTTACCAAGCCCGACGAGTGGGACCTCCCGTACTGTTACTCAATCTGGTTTAGCAGGGCCTCTCGACTTTGCAATGGAAAGTCCGCCTCTCTAAGGGAGGATGCTCTATCAGGAGCAGTATCTCCTGCGGAAGGCGGTCCGCCGCGTCCTCGGATGCGGCGTCGCCAGCGACGTCGACGTCGTCGGAGTAGCGCACCTTGGCCTTCGGATGAAGAAGCATGGAGTCCATCGACAGCACCATTGGCGCAACCCCCACTCTTTGCCAAAATGATCGTTGATAGTCTGGGCCGATTAAAACGTGTGTGGAAAGTGGTGGGAACAAGCGCTGCTTGCCCGCAACCGCAACGGCCAACGCTCGTGTGTGGGGCACGAGCCTACTGTCCGGCGCCGTGTACCTTTGGCCATTGACGATTGGGAGGCCTGCATAGTGCACCCTCGCTAATTCAGGACATCGGAACACCATACAAGACAGAGTGCAAGTGTACTGCAATACAAAACCCGCATGTCTTTCAGCGCGCGGCCTGCGGCGGTGCCTCCGGCCGACAGGGGTCACCTCGCGCATGCAGAGGCCGCGGGCATACACCGCACTAAGCCATTCGGCTCGAGTGTCGGAATGCTCGTCCGTGAATGTCCTCTGATCTCTATCACAGCAGGTTGTTCAAACATTACAATAACTGCAGTTAAGCAATTGCAAAAAGCCATCGTGATCCAGAAGGAATACGTTAAACTCCGTGAAGAAATCAAGGAGAAAGAAAAAGAAATCAAGAAGAAAGACGAAGAAGCCGCAATGCTTCTTCGAGAATATTTTGATACATGCGGATCCGAACAACTGGCACAAATTGATAAACAGGTCAGGGATAATGTTGCAGCGTTGCTATCGGGAGGTACTAATTTCCCCTTAGTGAAACATGTGCGTGATGAAGAGATGAACGCTGAGAAGTGAGCAAGAACGGGGAGAAGGTCGACCACATTGATCGCGACCCGTCGAACAACAAGCTGTCACGTTACCGGCACGCAAGTGGAAGTGTAGCCGCCTGTGCCGGTGGAGTGCCGGTACCCGACACGTTACCGAAAAACTGGAAACCAATATTAAGTCGATTAGCCGATTAAAACGTGTGAGGAAAGTGGCGGGAACAAGCGCTGCTTGCCCGCAACGGCCAACGCTCGTCTGTGGGGCAAGAGCCTCATGTCCGACGCCATGGACCTTTGGCCATTGAAAGGCCTGCATCGTGCCGATCGGAAGCACAGTCACCTGTACTTTGGGAATAAAAACGAAACGCATTAAAGCCAATCGACCCAGGTGTCATCGAACACTGGCATCGCGTTGAGTACTCGGACCCCGATCTCGAAAATAATTAGCATCGTGGTCCGATCCAAATCACGCACGTGCTACCCCGCTCGTGGCATTCTTCATGCTTGCGCTTCTTGGTGTAGAGCTTCCAGTATGCTTTTCCTGGGTCGTCTGGCGTGTCTGCCGTGTCTGTGAGTAAGATGGCCTTTTGCGATCCGCCGCGTACCTCTTGTTTTGTGAGTCTGGTCGTATCGATTAACTTGCCGTCTCACGAGTGTCAGGAGTTTGGAACAGTGGACCGATACGTAGTCTTTCGTGACCATCATCACATCTCGCATACAATCACATCACGTAACGTGTCTACACCGGTCTACTGCTCCATCATCTTGGACGATGCCGTGTTTACCGACAAGTATCTAAAGCTGGCCCGGGGGGGGGAGTTGCCGCGCTTGCGGGAGACGGCGCTGGACGCGCTGCTGCTGGGGTACGACCGAGAGCTTACTGAGCTGTTCATCGTCATTCCCTGGAACATGAGAAGTCTATTGAGCTTGAACGCATGCACTCCGGGCGCACTGAACTGGCGGAGTGTGTACGGGTTGGCCGTCGCCGCGGCCTGGTGCTTGTACAGGTGGTGCAGACTCTGAGGTGTAGCGGCTCCGGGGTTGCTCGTGCTGCTCATGAGCCCTCCACACTTGAGGATGGAGGCAACTAGTTCTGCGCCCAAGGAAGAAAGCAATCTGTCAGAATGATAACTGTTTGTGGTTTGGTATTCGATTTGACAAGCGGCGCACCTGCGCAAAAGAACGACTCTCCGGTTGTGCGCCTCGGAAACAGTATGGAGCGTGCCATGCCGATGTTTGAGAATGGTTTTCCCACTATGGAGCACGCGTAGTTGAGCATATTCTGCTCTGCCTTTTTGGAGCACCCGAGCGATAGATAGGAGTACTGTGGTGTGAGCACGAGCTAAGCATGGTCAGAAAGAAACACAATTAGGGAAATTAAGGAGCATGGTCAAGATTGTACAGGGATAGGGATTATGCTAGGATGCGGAGTTTGTGACGCCTGTGCGTACCTGTGGATTGCGTCCCGTACGGTTGGTGATCTCAACCTGTACAGCACGCAAAGGAATTTAAGAGTTCAATTGGTTGCGCTTTCATGCCAAAGGGCTGGCGCGCACTCCGACGTCGTCGTTGAAGATGCGACAGACGTTGCTCATCTGTCCCATTGATCCCGCCTCGTTTCCTGCGTAACAAAAAATGCACAGTCAAATCCTATACGCCGTGAGAGAACAAAAATTTGGTTTTGCGTGCTATGTAGTGTGTTGACAGTTTTGTCCTACCGATCGCAATCTCGACGTGAGTGAAGCTGGACATCTGGAACGCCGCTGCCAGAATGTTGAGGAAGGGCTCCTTGAAAATGTCGGTGCCGGTCGCTATGCGGTAGAAGATGAGAGTCACGCAGCCACTCTCGTCGGACATTCCCACCGTATCCGCTAGTTCTCTGACAGACACTTAGGCGAACAAGCTTATGAAACCTAACTAGTGATTCGAGTCGTAGTAATCTGCCTCCCGGGTTCGTCACCCTAATCGAGCTTCAGCGGTTTCGTTGTGGCGGTTTCATACATGTAGAAAAAACAAACACCTGCAAGGTCGCCCCCCCAGCCGGCCCGACGTTGCCTGCGCTGAGAGTTTCACGGCAGAGGAGATGTGAACTTGATACAATTAATGTGAGCGTTTGTTGTGCCGCATCGGAGCTCAACAATATGTATGTTCACTACGTGAACATGTAGAGAAAAACGAATGTCGCGACGCGGCGTTCCTGTCGCCAAAGCAGCAGCACCATGCTGCATGCCGTTGCTGAATCTCGGGAGCAGTATGCTCGAGATGAAAATATCGTCAAGCACTTTAATCAACCCGAACTCGGAGTCGTGTTCTATTTGCCTAGAGCCGATACTCATATGCAACGATGTGATGCCAAACGTCAGCGGCGACGGAGATGGGCCGATCGCACAGCTCCGCAAGCGGGCCAGGGATGACGAAAAAAGTTGCGGGTACCTCTCAGAGAAGGTCCTACTGGATTCGTGCGCAGGAACAGGCCACTGGTTCCACAGCAGATGTGCCTTTGATATGATTAAACAAGAAAAGACAAGCTGCCCTTTAAGCAATACCCCGTGGAGCGATGATGTTGTCAATCGCATCATCGACGATGCTGTTGAACAGAGCAAAAATACCGAGGAGGCAGCTAAAATCAAGGAGCTTGCACGTAAGTTGCGTCAACCAGATAATGCAGGTCCTCTGAGCGACAGTTTCACTCGCGTTTTGACATTTGTCGCTCAGTCTCTTGATGGAAACTCGAGCTTTACCGCGCCTTATCATATAAATCAGACTGTGGCTGAGGCCCTCGGAAATTCTGATGTAGAGGGGGCCGATAATCACCGGGCTAGTGCATTTGTGCGTGCTACGTGGAACGGCTTTCGCAACATGGAACTTGCTTGTTTTGCATGGCAAAAGACTTACATGGTGGCTAACACTCAAGACTCTTTGGAACAACATCAACAAACTAACATTCGAGCGCTTACAGTATATAACTCGAATTTGAACGAAGAGCGAATGCGACTACTGTCAGACACTCTTACTTTGGAAGATGCTGCAGACGCTCTGTCTTCGAGCGGAGACGGCATGCAGGGCCTACTCTTGCTGGCTGAAAAATACAAAGCCTTTATCTCGATGCCTTTCTTCTTCTTCATGACATCTTTCGCACCCATTAGCTACGCGTTCTTTGCGGGCGTGTCACTGTACGACTTCCATGAAATGTACTTCCCAGAGGCGGTGGGCACTTATCCTTTATATGACAAAGAGTTGGCGATGTGGCAGTACAATCAGATTAACGGCTTTTACGCAGTAACGCTTAACCAAGAGAGCCGAATTGCTTTTTTACGAGATGTGCAGCGGAGCAGTGTGTGGATAGAACTCGATAGTCTTGCGAAAGATCTTTACAAAGACCTTTTTGAATACATCAATACCCGCCCCGACCTGCAATATGTAGATGCAATTGAGGAATCTGATGAAGACGACTTCTATGCAGATGAGGAATCTGATGAAAACGAGTAAACCCGGGCGCAGAGTGCGCGCGGGAGGGGCTGATGCTCGGCTGAGTCAGCCGCCTTCTTCTCCAGTGGCAGCATCGCCTGGCCCTTTACGAAGGTGTCGGAAGAGGAAGCAGGGTCGCTTGTCCGGAACGTAGAGTGCGAGGAGCATGAGGCGTACCAGATACGAATTCAGAGTATCCTGGGTTGGACCTACAGTGAAGCAAAAGTCGTCCAT
>Ga0136655_1001299_pt1 | contig 11166 bp, 6 predicted proteins | sample CPBDNA_2_FD_94863 | JGI IMG/M metagenome (GOLD analysis project Ga0136655, IMG submission 94863) | Freshwater to marine salinity gradient microbial communities from Chesapeake Bay, USA - CPBay_Spr_15_0.8_DNA (version 2) | ecosystem: Environmental > Aquatic > Marine > Coastal | place: USA...
AACCGGGTTGTTTAATGAAATGGGGTAATTAGATGTTCCCTCAATATCAAAAAGATTTACGTAGTGATAACGCGCTCTAAGATTTTCCATGGGAATAATCTCGAGCATCCCGCCTCCTATCATTCTCTCGTTGCGACCACTGTTAAAACCCGCCTGCACTCTATTCATGAACAAACTAAAATTGGCTTCTTTTATGAACTTCTTAAATTGAAATCCGAAATCCGTAGCCAATCCTTGCTGTCTCCAAGTGAGGTCGTTGTTTTGGAACACATCGTAACGAACAAAGTCTAGTGGAACAGAAGTCAAGGGACCTGTGTTTTGAAGAACCCATTCTTCCGAGTTTTGAAAAGTGTAGGGACTAAGTTTATAGTCGATATCGCCTAACTGAAAGCGGATGATATCTGCAATTACTCCTTTTACACTAAGTTGCCGTAAATCCAGGGTTACTCCAGAACCCCAAAATCCCCCCAGATCATTGCGTATCCGGAGCATTCCCTGAATTTCGACATTTTTTGTCGGTTGAACATGTATACCAAGATCTACCAATGCGTAGCCGCTTTGGGTTTTTCTCGGTGTCACCGTGTCCGTTTCACTTCCACCAGTTTCAAAATTGTCTGCATAAATCAATCCCCTTGAAGCTCCAGACAACCAAACTTTTCTACCCTCCTGCGCCTTGGCTAGGTTGAGGGTTAGTGCCATGATGAGTAATAGAATACCTTTTCTGTACATCAGAAGAATACTTTTAATTCCACAATAGTTTCTTGTCCTTCGAAGAAATCGTTTCTAAAACTTCTATCGTAGAAGTAGAACCAACGATGCCGTATAAATATGCCCGCATTTCTGCCAAGGGTTTGGTCGATACCAAAACCAGCACCCCATCCCTCTTGATCTCTAGGTCGAACGGTTTCTACATCTATATCTGTAGCATAATTTCCAAGCGTTCGCTCATAGCCTCCGTAAGCATTGAGAAATAATCCTTTTTTAACACCCCAATAAGCCTCTAACTCACTGCTATACTGACGCAAATAAGCAGACGAAGCGAATACTGGAATAGGCGACCATTCTTTCTGTACACTCTGATATCTGCCTAAAAAGAACAAATAGAGTGGCTTTCCTTGCATATTTAGCTTATACTTCAAATGCGATTCTAAAGTTGAAAAGCGCTTTTGCACAATAGGCGATTCATTGATGTTGACTGTTTCAAACACATCCCTGTAAATTACCGATTGTCTGCCATAAGGCCCCACATTCTGGGGAAAATTCCAACGCCAGAATCGACTGCGAGTTACCTGATTGACCGGATGGCCAAACGTAATTTGGTTGGAAATTGCTTCAATCTCACTCGCCGCACCCAATCCCAAACTAAGGTTAAGCTTACCCCATTTAAAGAAAGAATTAACGTTTACCCCTTGACGATTATTTGTAGTTAAACCGATTGGCAACATACTACTCGCAAACGGACGCAAAACGGCATTACTACCAACAGTTCCTGCAGCTGCATCATTTGGATTCACTTCAGGTGTAGCTACATTCCAATACAAGCCATTGTTGTTAACCACCCTTGGGTTAATACGGTAGGCTTGAAACTCAATCGGAATTCCTGTAAATCGCTCCTTAGTTAAGAATTTCAGATTTAGAGCCTCACCCCAATCGTACGACTGATCTGGAGTGATATACTTCCCTCCTCCTACTTCAAACTGTAAACGATAATTGTCTCTATCAAAATCAAAATCAGCAGTTATTACGTGATTTCGTATAGGGAGCAGATTAAGACTATCCGCATAGGTTTGGCCATTTATAGTATTTAAAGAAACCTTTGTTCTTCCTTTAAATGTTTTGGCAAGCTGCCCACCGTAGGTTGTATTTGGAATGGTTAAAAACCCTCCATTTACTTCTGCTTTTCCATAAAGCACCGCAAAACTCCAATCGTTTGGAAGTGCCATACCTTCAAAGATCATCCCTTGAAAAGCCCTTTCGCCCCAGCGCTCATCTTGAGATACTTCTCCAGTGGCATACATCTGTTCGTAACGCTCGCCAATAGAATTTCCGATTGGATCCCATGGATTTCTTTCAAAAAGGGTAAAACGATTGTATCCACGAAAGGAAGAAAAGGTTAAATCTGACATGGAATACCAATGAATTCCTCCCATGCGAACATTGTAGGTGCCATAATCAGTGTTAAAGCTTCCGAAGAGATTAATCCCTAAGAAAACCCCTAGTCGTGATCCCATTCTTGTTCCACCCAGTGGATTCCATAAGGTAGGGCGATCTTCGGTTTTAACTTGGCCGCTATAGGATGGCTGAATTACGCCATCTAAAAACTGAAACGCGAAAAAATCAAAACCCCAAGAGACCTGCCTATTGGGTCTTCCGCTTATGTTAATTAGAAAGTTGGGAAGTTGACTATCATCGCCAATAAAAAGGTTGTTTTTGGGAACAACATCACCAGCGACCGAGGTTAAAGAATAGGGCTGTTGCTGTTGAGTATAGGAAGCGAAAAATCGGTAATTACCACTTATATTGAAATTATATAACCGACTTGCAGCCTCTTTTGGAAAAATACCAAAAGAATAATTCATTGGATCAGAGGCCCATCCGGAGTCTTGAGCGATATCTGATTTTAGCGGCTGGGCACTTATAATCTGGATAAAGGCAAGAAAGAAAACAGTGGATATTAGAACCCTATTGGTTATTTTATCTAAACACATACCACAGGATTAAAACGATTAGAACCAATAGACCACTGAGTAGAACAAGTGACTTGGACGCCCCTTCTGCAAGAACCCCTTTTCTGTAGATCAGATTTTCTGCAGATGGAGGAAGCGGAGCAGGATACATATAGCTTACACCTAAAAGAGTAGCCGCACAGATTGCAAAGAGGAATAAGGCGAAGTGTAAGAAGTTCATATCCGCAAACCACAACAATCCTCCGCTCAATTCAGATTTATTCAACTCCAACACCAATCGCGCAACCCCTAAAAACGCACCTACTAGTAAAGCTATCTTTGCTCCTTTGGCATTAATTTTTTTGCTAAAAAGACCCATGAGGAAAACGGCTGCTATCGGGGGCGAAATATAGGCCTGTACGCTTTGGAGCTTTTGAAACAATCCACCTTCAATTATAGATAACATTGGTATCCAAGCTAAACCCAATGCAATGAGAATAACCGTTGCCAATTGACCAACCCATACCAATGTTTTCTCTGGAGTTTCTGGATAGTATTTCTTGTAAATATCCATTGTAAACAAGGTGCTACAAGAGTTAAATACAGAAGATAGAGAACTCATTAAAGCAGCCAAAAGACCTGCAACGACTACTCCTCTAAGGCCAGCAGGAAGTATTTGCATAGTGAGAGCGGGCAATGCCGCATCGTATTCAACTATTCCATTTGTAGTGGGAAGAACTAAGCTTCCTTTCTGGTATAAGGCGAAGGCCAGAACCCCAGGAATTACGAAAATAAAAAGCGGAAGCAATTTTAAATAGGCTGCAAAAATGGTGCCCTTGCGTGCTTCTTTAATATTTCTAGCCGATAGAACTCTTTGCACAATAAACTGATCTGTACACCAATACCACACTCCCAAAATAGGAGCTCCAAAAAGAATTCCTGTCCACGGAAAATCAGGATCGGTCATCGGTCGCCAGAGGCTGAGGTACCCATCGCCAACCGTTGTTGTTACTTCACCCCAGCCTCCTAATTCATCTAAGCTATAGAGCGTAAGTCCAACTGCACCGATGAGAAAAATAAACATCTGAACCATATCGGTGTAGATTACGGCTTTCAGTCCACCTAAGACAGTATAAATCCCCGTTGCTACTACCACTACTATGGCTCCAGTCCAAAAGTCTATCCCCAACAAAGCAGTAAATATGATCCCCCCCGCGGCAATGGTGACTGATATTTTCGTTAGAACGTAAGACGCTATTGAGATCCATGACAGATATCCTCTAGACCATTTATCGTATCTATACTCTAGAAACTCTGGCATGGTAAATACTCCACTTTTTAGATAAAAAGGAACGAAAACCCAGCCGAGAACTAGAATGATTAAACCCGCTAAAATCTCAAATTGAACAGCAGGAAAATCGCCTACTGCGCCCGCACCTGCCAATCCGACTAAATGCTCAGAGCCAATATTACTAGCAAATAAGGAGGCGCCTATTGCAAACCATCCCATATTTCTTCCTCCTAAAAAATAGTCTTCCGAAGCTGTTTCATCGCCCTTCTTCTTTCTATTCATAAAGAGAGCGACATAGATAATCACGAGGAAGTATCCCCCAATAATCGCTAGATCTAAAAATGGCAAACCTGCTTCAGTCATTCTTTAAGAATTAATTATTGGACATTTCTTGTTTCTTCCACTTTATCCATTCCCTCTGTTCCGCATCTGGACTAGAAGGATAGCTGTAGAAGGGGATGTTTGCATATCCTATTTTTCCGGATGGATCTACAACCTTTACAAAAAGTCGATAGCCACCTTCGGTTTCTGGAACTATGACCTCGGCGGTATTTCCGCTGGCTCTTTTTAGTTTACCAGGAATACTTTGAAGAGCCGCTTCAGCATCGCCGCCAGAACCTGTATTGGTTGCTTCTGGCAGAATAGCCCATTCAAAATCTAACTTATCGCCATTCACATCCTCAGCAATAACTTCAGCTTGTATTTTTTGATCTGCTGTAAAAACCAGTTTGTCTCCTCCCTTGGCATCCGAACCATTTAAGGTGAGTGATTTTACTATAGGTGCCTGGTTTTCTGGAAGCGAACCCTTCCAATTTCTTTGCAATTGATCTAAGGCCCGAGTAGGTCTTCCTTTGGCATCGAATAATCCGTACCATGTTTCTGTTGTCTCTTGTTTCTGACCCCACAAAAAGACATAACTTCCTAAACTCCCCTTGTCTTTATATTTCTCTATATAGTCTTTATAGCGATTGTCATAAGAAATCGCCTTTTCTTCGCTTGTCTGTTCCAAAGGCGCACCCCAAGGCGTTTTAGCTACTTCCCAATGACCATTTGGACCCCATTCTGTTATCATATATGGACCTTGCCATCCGAACTTTCGAATGTTTTCTGGTACATTACCGATATCACCGTAAGTATTCACGCAATAGATATCAATATCTGGCGCTTTTTCTTTAATCAATGCAACTTCAAGAGAGTCTAATCCTGCCGTTACCGTAGAGGTAGGATGGTTAGGATCTACACGATGAATCATTGCCGCAATGTCTTGAATCGCATCCCAGACCTGAGTATTGGAGTAGAACAGATCTACCTCATTTCCTATCCCCCAAAGGAGGATGGCTGGGTGATCTTTTAGTTCATTTACAATAGTGGTAAAATGGGCGAGCTGCTTGCTTATCGCTTCCACATTATCGTAATCGAACCCATGTCGTTCATGTCCAACCCAAAGACCGACCATAACTGTCAATCCTTTCTCATGTGCTTCATTTAAGACTTTTCTAGCATCTGCCGCACTCCAAGTACGGATGGAGTTTCCTCCCATCTCTACCAGAACATCCATTTGAGTATGACCCCCTGCACCCTTTACATAATAGGGTTTTCCTCCTCTGACTAAAATGTCATTACCATTTTCTTTCCCTAATTCTACCTTGATAGCCTGGGCTTCTACTTGGTTGAAAAAGGTGAAGCCAAAAAGAAAAAGCAGTAAGTGACGTAGGTAGATCATAATTCGAAATTGAAGCCTTTATTCTTTAATTGCTCGTATTTATCTGGATCGAAACTATAGAGTCTCGCGGGTCTATGGGCCACATTAGTCTGTAGCTCGTTTAAGTCAATGAGCAAATTCATGCTCAATATTTTCTTTCTAAAATTCCCTTTATCGAAGCTTTGATCTAGCACGGCTTCGTATAAATTCTGAAGTTCATTCAGCGTAAATTTTAAGGGCAAAAGCTCAAAACCAATCGGCTCTCTGCGCACACGAACACGCAATTTTTCTATGGCTTTTATAAAAATCTCATCGTGATCAAATGCTAGCCCTTTAACATTATCGGCATAATGCCAATTGATTTCATCTGCCCAAAAAGCAGGCTCGGTTAAATAATTCTCAATTCGTATTAAAGCCATGTATGAAACCGTAACAACGCGTCCTAAAGGATGTCGATCAACGTCGCCAAAAGATTTAATTTGTTGCATAAAGACATCTTTCAGGCCTGTCAAGTCTTTTAAAACTCTGAAGGCTGCTGATTCCAAATTCTCATTGGGATAAACCAAATCACCTGGAATTGCCCACTTATGTTTGAATGGACTTGCACCACGCTTGATCAATAGAATTTTTAAATTTTCACCATCAAAACCGAAGACTACGCAGTCAACTGATAGTCCGAAATGGAAAAAGTCGGTAAGTGGTATGAGATAATTAGGCGAACCATCTTCATTAGTCTCAACATTATTCTTCCTTTCGTCTAGTAAAATGGACTTTGCTAAAGCTTCAAAATCTTTTTTCATATGCTAATTTGATGGACTTAAGTGAGAACCCATGCCGCCGAAACGGCATGGTTCAAACTACACTAACTAACCAATAATTTGTGTTTGTCTCACTGATTTCAAATCAATCAATTTTTAAGGATGTACAACGCGTATTCTTTCAGAGAAAAGAGTACTGTTTGTAATCATTCTTAGAATGTAAATACCTTCTGTTAAATCGGCAGTATTAATTCCAATTGCGCGTCCATTGTTAGAACCTTGTTGACGTAAAACTACTTTTCCGTCTAAGCTCATCACCTCAACACTGTACTCTGTACCCAAAGCCAAAGGCAAGTCTACATTCACCATATCATTAGCCGGGTTCGGATAGAAACGGATGTCGTTTGCAGAAAACTCACCCAATCCAATTCCATCACATGTATTGCATGATCCCCAGCAAACTGCAGGAAGAGTAGCATTTGCCGTCACATCGTAGGTACGGTTTACGAAAGCTCCATCTGTAAAAGTACATGGATCGCCTGAAGTCAATTGTTCATCGGCTGACCAACCATCTACAGTGAATTTGTACTGAATATTTCCAAGAGGAAGAGTAACGGTTAGTTCATAGATGCTATCGTTGTCTGCATCTGTCATAATCGCACAGCCACCGCACCAGTTGTTGAAGGTTCCGTTAAGATTTACATCTGTCCAAGTTCCAGTGTATTCAGACATATCTACCTTAAAGGTAATGGCTCCCTGAGTGGCAGTACCACTACATGGACCACAACTACCCCAACAAACTTGACTAAAAGCTGTATCACCTGATATAGTGGCTACTCTGTTCGTAAAGCCAGAATTGGTAATGGTACATGGGTCGCCTGAAATAAGAGTCTCGCTATCTACGAAATTGTCTACTAAATACTTAAACTCGAAAGTGCTCACTGCTGCTTGCATGTTAACGATACCCTCATAGATGTTATCGTTATCTGGATCAGTGAGTAGATTACATGTACCGCACCAGTTGTTAAAAGTACCCGCCACTGCTACATCTGTGTAGGTTCCTGAGTAATCAGACATATCTACTTTAAAAGTAACATTCTTAGTCGTTGGCGAACCGCTGCAAGCATTGCAACTAGCCCAACAAACTACAGGAAGCACAATATTGCTATTTACGTTCAAAAGTCTATTCACAAAGGAACCAGCTGTAATAGTACAAGGCGTCCCTGAAGTTAGATTCTCCTGTCCTGTCCAGTTGTCATGAGCAAATTTGTACTCGATATTACCTGGTTGGATAGAATCCACCGTTACTTCCCAGATATTGTTGCCATCTGGGTCGGCCATAGGGTGACATGTTGCCCCACACCAACCGTTGAAAGTTCCATTTACTTCTGGAGTAGTGAAACTTCCAGTGTAATCGGTCATATCAAGTTTAAAGGTTACAGAGTAATACTGAGCACCAAGGCCTAACTGACTGATTAAAAACAAGAAGAATAGTTTTGTCTTCATAAAAGAGTGTTAATTATGAGACTAATATATACCTTTTAGTACAGTTCACCAAAAGCTAAATTAAAATTTATCATTTTCACTAAATAGAGAGACCCGCGTTGGCGGGTCTCTCTTATCTGAAGAAGGCCTGTACATTCTACAATGCCCTCCTAAACAAAGGTTTACATACAAGTAAGGAGTATTAGAATTTCCTCAAACTTCTTTTAGTATAATTTACCACAAGTGCGCGGCTACAAAATCAATGTATCTAAATAAGTGAGGCCCGCATAAGCGGGCCCCACATACACTAAGCACAGTTTTTAACTTACAGCTTGCTTACGCGCTCTGTAGAAATTCCGTTTTCTGAAATAACGTTGATTAAGTAGATTCCGGAAGAAAGAGCTTCCATATTGATCGAAGTAGATTTCTCTTCGTTCAATTCTACAAGCATCAACCTCTTGCCATTCATATCTGTTACTTCAACTGATTGCATAGCGCCTTCAGACTGAATATTCACAATATTCTGTGTTGGATTAGGATAGATACTCAACCCAGCAATTGCACTAGAAGAATTTGCATCCCATTTTGCACCAGAACCATTGTAGAATATACGATCAGTACAAGCGTACTCTGTGTTGTATATATTTCCATTGTCGTTAACACGTGCAAAAGCAGTGAACTCATAGTTCGCCGATGGCAATCCACTTCCAGTGAAATCAACCGTAGCAGTTGTGTTTGTTGAAAGAGCTGTAGTAGTCCAAGAAGCTCCAACATTCACCTGACGGTAAGCCATACGGTATCCAACCAAAGTAACTCCACTGTCTAAAGCTGCAGGAGTCCAAGTACCTGTAAAGGTTACGGCATTGGGTTTAGAAACACTAAATGCGGTTGGTGAGTTCATTGTTGTTAGGCTTCCAACTGTAACAGAAGCTGAATCAGAACAACCCGCCTCATCTGTAGCAACTACAGTATACGTCTGGCCTTGCTGACCATAAATGAAACGGGTAGTTTCACCTGTGTTCCACATAAATGTTTTGGATTTAAATCCACCTGTTACAACCGCTTTCAACTGAGCTGAATCACCTGCACAGAAAGGAGCAACCAATTCGATAGCCGAAACGCTCATTGGCTTACAATCTGAAACGAAAGACTCCTCGCAGCTATAAGACCAAACACCCGCATTGCGAACGCCAATACGAACTCTTGTTTCTCCACCAAAAACTTTCGCTTGGAAGTTCTGAGAAGTAGCAGAAGCACTTGCCCACGTTTTAGGTGTAGACCAATTCACATCCGATGGGCCTTTTAATTGTAGAGAATACAATTGACCTGCAGGAGCGGTAAAGGCAACAGTATAGGTTCTTGGGTTACCCAACTTTGAGATGCCAGAAATTAAAGGTACTGGATCACAAGAAGATACATTGTTAAAACAAACCTCAGCAATGTTAACATCGCTGTTAAATGTCGTAGAACGGTTTGAAATGCTCTCCCAAACTACAGCGCCTCCAGACCATTTTCTAAACTTGTAAGAAACAGTTCCTTCCAATAGATTCAAGGTCGCTGAATAAGATCCATTGCCCATATCTATCATTGTTGCACCGACTCCTGAAGGCCAGCCATTGAAATCGCCTGCGATATCTACTGAATCTACTCCGCATTCAGCATTCATATTCACGTTGAATGTTACATCGTAGTAATTCACAGGAGCTGCACCACAGTCAGAGCAAGATCCCCAACATACCGGGTTCAAAGTAGAATCTCCAACCGGCAATAAGAAACGATTCGTAAAACCACCTGTGGTTATAGTACATGGATCTCCAGCTACTAAGTTCTCTTGATCATTCCAACCATCAACGGTGAATTTGTACTCGATACCAGAAGTTGGAACAACCACTGACAATTCATAGATTCCGTCACCATTGCTATCTGACATGGGAGCACAAGTACCACACCAGCTATTGAAAGTACCATTCAAGTTTACTGAAGAGAAGATTCCAGTGTAGTTATTCATGTTTACTTTGAAAGTAACGTTAACTGAACTGGGTATTCCAACACAATCTGTACACTGATTCCAGCATACTTCATTCAATACCGTATCCCCTAATAGCTCAGTAAAACGATTGGTGAAACCAGAAGTGGTCTTAGTGCATGAAGATCCTGGAGTAAGCGCCTCTTGACCTGTCCAACCATCTAAAGTGAACTTATATTCAATTGAGTCAGCTGAAAGAGGAATTGAAACCGACCAAACATCGTTACCCAAATCTGTCATTGGGTTACACGTACCACACCATCCGTTGAAGCTACCATTCAAGAAAACCCCTGAATAGGTAGTGCTATTGTAGTCTGCCATATCTACGGTAAAGGTTACCATTTTAGAAACGGGAGCTGCGGCACAAGTAACACAAGAGTTCCAACATACGGCTGGAAGTGTAGCTGCACCAGCGATAGTATATATACGATTGGTAAAACCACCGCCTGACACTGAACAGCTTGTTCCAGGAATCAGGTTCTCTTGATCTGTCCAACCATCTACAGTGAACTTGTATTCAATAATACCAGGTAAAAGTGGAAGGGTAACATCATAAATGCCATCATTATCTGCATCTGTCATGGGGTTGCAACCTCCGCACCATCCGTTGAATGTACCGTTTACGTTAACGGTAGTATAGGATCCTGCATAATTGTTCATGTCAACTTGAAAAGTAACATTCACAGGTGTTGGAGGAGGAGGTGGTGGTGGTGGATTGAACGAAGCACAAGTATCAGCAAAAGCCACAGTAATGTCTGTAGGGTTCAATTGCCAGTTTCCAGGAAAAGACGCCTTGCTCCACAAAATGTTGAGATCAACTGTTGCAGGAGGTGTAGCCCAAGTAAGGGTACGGCTGATTTTACCTGGAACCGTTGTGTTCTCATTGGAAATGGTTGCACCACTGCCATTGGACACCAACAAAAGGTCTACTGCGTCTGCATCTGCAGATTCAATTTGAACCACCATAGAATTGGCGTCCACATTCGCAATACTCAAGTATATCTGGGAAGGAATCTCCGCAGGTATATTGAAGTGGGTTGTGGCTGTAGCGCAGTAAGGCGAAGCCGATTGGGCGTTTAGTCCCAAAGAGGCAAAGCCCAATAGGGCTAAAGCATAGATTTTCTTGATCATAAGCTTAGGTTTTAAGTTGGATTTAACTATTATATCTTCAAACATAGAGTATTTTTTACTATAAGTATATAGTAAAAAAGAAAATAAGCTGAAATTAACTTATAAAC
>Ga0136655_1001306_pt1 | contig 11147 bp, 7 predicted proteins | sample CPBDNA_2_FD_94863 | JGI IMG/M metagenome (GOLD analysis project Ga0136655, IMG submission 94863) | Freshwater to marine salinity gradient microbial communities from Chesapeake Bay, USA - CPBay_Spr_15_0.8_DNA (version 2) | ecosystem: Environmental > Aquatic > Marine > Coastal | place: USA...
AAAAAAATACCGAGCAAAAGGATTATCTTTGGTAGCCCAGATCCTAAAAGTCAACCAGATGAACGCTAAAGAGTTACAGACGTACAAAAAGTTCAAAGACCAGATTACACTTAGTGAATCGGTTTATGAAACCGCTTATTTCGAAGGTGAATTCAAAGGCATGGAGAAAGGAATGGAGAAAGGCATGGAGAAAGGCATGGAGAAAGGAAGGGAGGAAGGAATCGAGCAAGGAAGGGAGGAAGGAATCGAGCAAGGTAAAAGAGAACGAGAGATAAAAATTGTTATTAATGGATTTAAAGAAGGCTTATCTATTGAATTCATCTCTAAAATTGCCGAAATACCGGAAACGGATGTCAAAAATATTCTTAAAAGACACGGTTTGATCTAATACTCCTTAGTTGCCCAGATCCTAAAAGTCAACCAGATGAACTTTAAAGACTCACAATCGTACAAAAAGTTCAAAGACCAAATCACACTGAGTGAATCCTTCTAAGAAACGGCCTATTAAAAAACGGGAATACAGTGGAGTTGAGAAAGGTTTGCTGATGGCTTTGGGCAGTGCATCGAGCAAGGGATTGAGAACGGGAAAAGAGAAATAAAGATAAAAATTGTGCTAAACGCATGCAAAGAAAACGGGTCTATAGAATCCGTTACTAGAATTGCCTGGATAACCAAAACGGAGGTTCATTACTTTAGAGAAAAGTATCATTTGATTTTAAAATAGGCTCCCAACCCCATTCATCCTCCTTAAAAACCTACCAAACGCAGATGGTCGGGTTTTAGGAAAACAAAATGTGCTCGCCTTCCGTTTTCAGCTGTCTTTAATGCTTTAAAGGTATCCATCCATTTAATGGGGATTTCCATTTGTACCTCTTCAAAATACACAAAGTTGCTGTCGCTTTCTCTTTTCAATGTATAGTCCATGGAAGTATCACCTTCATCATAATAATACCGATGGTAGTCTAAAAGGAGTGAGAATTCATAAGTGGAATCCATTCTTTCTTTCGAGATTATTTCTTTGAGCTTGTAGTCATGAGTGGTTCCATCTGAAAGCCAAGAATCAAGCTCTTCTGATTCTACCTTTAATGTGTATCGATAACCCCATTCAAATTCAAAATTTTCTATATGTTCAATGCCAACAGGTTCTGTTATTAGTATCATTCGCTTGAAATGTTCATAGAATTGCACACTTTTATAGGGCTCTACCACCACTGTGATAAGCTCTTTCTTTTGCCCTATTACAGCATTTGTGTATAGGTATAGAAAACAGAAAACGAAATACCTGCTACTCATAGGGTCAAGGCCTTTAAATTCTCTCCAATGATACAGCTTATTTAAAGTCTGCCTCAACTACTTGCCTTATGCCTTTTTTATAGTCGGTTGGAAGAAATGAATAGACTTTCTGAATTTCAGAGGAATCAAAGAAATAGGGTCGATCATTCTGATACATCATTTCTACCGATTCTTTCATGATCGGATTGAAAAGGCCCATAAACTTGATCATCCAAAGAGGGACTACACGCATTTTTTCCTTCTGCTTCAAAGCTTGTGCAATCTCCTTAACCCATTCTTTTCCAGTCCATTTTTCATGAGAAGTTGGCAGATGCCAAACCTTTCCATAAGCAGATTCTGTATTGCCCAGAAAAGCGGTGGCTTCGGCGGCATCGGGAGTATAGGTGAAAGAATGGGGTACACTTCCGTCTACCAACCAATTGGCTGTTTTTCCTTGAGAAAGCGGTTTGAAAACGGTTTCAACCAAGACGCTGTTGTTTCCAACTCCCGGACCGTAGAAATCGGCTGAACGTGCAATCAAACCCTTTAAATGACATCCTTTTATTCTTTCAAGAATGTAGTCTGCAATTTCTTTGCGAACCTTCCCTTTTTCACTTATTGGATTTATTTCTGCTTTTTCAGTCATATGACCTATCGTCTTTGGGTCGTACATATAGATATTGTCGAAAAAGACCAATTTGCAATTTTCTCTTTCACATAGTCGAACCACATTCCGTATAAATTCAGGCCAATATTCTCTCCACAAGGCGGCACTGTACGGAAATCCAACCGTTACATACACTACTTCCGATCCCATGATGCTCGATTCTAAATCATTGGGCTGGGTTAAGTCGGCCTTGAATAAATGATCGGCATGATTCACTTTTTTTTGGATTTCTGCTTACCAAACGAATGTCCTTTGTGTACTTTGTAAGCGCTTTAGCCAAAGGGGTTCCTATGGCACCTCCGGAGCCTAGTATGGTTTGCATTCTTTCTAGATTAAAGCACTAAGTTCGGATAAAATTGGGAGGAAGTATGAAGAAGGCTATGAAGAAAAGTATTGATATTAGAAGAAGTTCAAGAAAGCCAAAGTCCTTTCTAGAATTTCACAGCCTGCATTCCTTTGTGTTCGCGTTCCTATTATTTGGAATGCTTCCCATGAATGTAAAAGCACAAAAGAGAGAGTTGTATTTTGCGCCCAAAGATTCAGTGTATGATGTATTGAGTCGGAAGGAGAATTACTATCCCTTTAAGAACAAAGAAAAACCCTATTTATCATATAAAATTAGCTTTGTAATTATACAAGACTCCAAAAGGAATCTTGGCATGCAGAACGATGGAATTACTCGAAAGAGCCTTCAGAAATCTGTAAAGATTATGAATGAGTATTATAGTAATAATGCCAGACCAATTGATACAATTATTGGTAGAAAATATGTGAAAGATGTAAAACTAAGAGCTCGAATAGCGAATATCTATTTTATAGATGATTCGAGCTATTATGAGAATAAAAGTTTAAGTGCATTATCAAAAAAAGTGCATGAAGAATTTCCTGAAACTCAAGAGAGCATAATCATTGTTTTGAATCAATTTAACTATACGGGAGCATTAGGTTGGGCGAATGTTTTATCAGGTAGCGGGGGATGGGCTTCCTATCAACCGATAGTTCAAACTCTTTTGGTGAACCATATTTATATTGCTGGCAATGAAGAAGAATTTGCTCAGCATTGGCTGCATGAAATCAATCACCTTTTCGGATTGAATCACATCTATACTAAGAGTTCAGGCACCGAATCGTGCGATCCTAGCAAGCCTGATTATCTGAGTGATGTGTTTGGAGAAGAGAAACAAAGCTGGTGCGAAAATCCACCCAGTGGCTGCAAAGTCTGTTATTATACTGAAGCAGATGCCATTCACACAAATAACATTATGTCGGGCAACAATATCAAATCACCCTCTAAGGCCGCTTATTTTTCTCCTATGCAAATAGCCCGTATTCACAGGCATTCTACTATCCAAGCTATTGGGTATTGGTTGAAGAGTAGAGGTAAGGCTGATACCAGGTATATAGATAGGGACACTGAAATTAAATTTACTCTCATTCTACGCGGTGATCTTGTGGTAGAAGAAGGGAAGACGCTCATCATACAATCGAAATTATATCTCGATAAAAAAGCCCGTATTATTCTAGAGCCCAATGCAAAAATCATTATAGACAATGGAAGCATTGAGCCCCTGGGATTTGGGAAGAGAAAATTGAAATCTATAAAGATTCTTGGCAACAAATCAGACAATAGAATTTTGCTAAAGAATGAGGGCAGAATAGTTCGGAAAGTAAAGAAGAATGGGGAGGTAATTCTTCAATAAATCAAGCCTACTTCTTTACGTTTAATGGAACATCAAAATTCCCGAATTCGGTACTCATTTTCATATTTCCATTCATAGAATAATTAAACGAATTACTCTTGAGCATATTGAAAACACCCATTCCTAAATCCAGCGGTTTGAATTGGATTGGAATTTCAAAAATACCCTCTTCACCAGTGGCTAGTGATTTTTGTGTGTTGAGCTGACTTTTGGCCACTTCACTTCCTTCCAACTGAACGGCATAATTGATCTTATCCAGGCCCATTTTAAAACTGTTGGTGTTTTTTACTTTCAACTTCATAACCGCTTTGGCATTGGAAAGGCTCACATTTTCCCAGTCGATGGATTCAACGCTTACTTCAGGAACATCTGGAATAGGAAGGGCTCCACTGGTCTCCAAAGGAAGATCCAAAGGACCCATTGCGCCCGCATCTACTGAAAGGTTCAATTTCGCGGTATAAGGTATTTGTCCACCTGGTTTTACCCCTGAAACAAGCTTCATCAATCCTGCAAATCCAACACGAACAGGAAGCTTAATCACCTGACTGCCACCGGCTGGAATACTGCCTTGCAATTGGTTTGCATTTCCCTTTAGAAAGCTCTGATCTGTGCTTATCAGCTCGTAACTCAGATTGGTAAGTGGCAAGGCAACCGGATAGGGATTGCTCACATTTACCGCAAACTGAAGGTCAACACCTTCTAAATTTAATCCAGTCAAATTTGTGCTAACCAAATTAAAGCTAGGAGTTGCATTGGTAGGAAGTGGGATGGAACTTAAAAGATCGCAGGCAGATATGCCAGCAATCAGAAGAATAGCAGTAAGAAATCACAGGGTTTTCATAGAGTATATTTTGGGCTTGCGAAAATAGAGCCTCTTTTTAAAACATAGAGAGAGTTTATCGGTTAGTTTACCCGTTCGTAATACTTTCGCAGCATGCGTATTTTACTTGCCGTTCTGGCCCTTCTATGTACCCATTTTTTGGCTTGGTCTCAAACCAAAGAGGTTGAAATGAAGAGAGCAGTAAAGGGCATTCAGGTGGATGGGGTTTTGGATGATGAGGAGTGGAATAAGGCAGAGCCTCTCGCCGATTTTGTGATGCTCAACCCGGGTAATGGACAAAAAGAACCCAGGAGGATGAATTCTCAGGTTCGACTTTTGTTTGATGATGAGTATATCTACATAGGCGCTCGATTGTACGATTCGGCGCCCGATTCAATCTTAACCCAGCTCACAGAGCGGGATAGCTACAGTTCGAATAACGATTATTTCGGAATCTTCATTAATCCTTTTAACGACGGTCTCTCTGATTTCAATTTTTGGGTAACCGCCGCAGGGGTTCAGTCGGATAGTAGAAGCACTGCAGACGGCGATGATTTTGGTTGGAATACCGTCTGGTTCAGCAAGGTGAATATTGATTCTCTGGGTTGGGTAGTTGAAATGGCCATTCCCTATCAAAGCCTCCGGTTTCCAGACAAAGGCAATGGGGTTTGGGGTTTGAACATGATTCGCTACATCCGCCGCATACGCGAAGAATATTCATGGAATTTTATTGATAAAAGCGTAGGAACCTATGAGCAGCAATGCGGATTGATGAAGGGAATGATGGGAATTCAACCTCCCGTGCGTTTGAGTTTTCTGCCCTATGCATCCACCTATGTAAACCAATATGAAGGGGAAACCGATTGGCGCTATAAGCTAGGATTGGATTTGAAATATGGCATAGATCAGAGTTTTACACTCGATATGACCTTAGTGCCAGATTTTGGACAAGTAGCCTTCGATCCGCAACAACTCAATTTAAGTCCGTTTGAACTTCAATTTGAAGAAAACCGACCCTTTTTCAATGAAGGTATTGACCTCTTTAGCAAAGGCGATTTGTTTTATTCAAGGAGGATAGGAGGTGCCCCAAAAAACGTAACTAATTCATCGGTAAATGATACTTCCCTCCGTCCTTCTCTTCCTGAGTTTACCCGACTCCTGAACGCAGCAAAGGTGAGTGGAAGAAATAAGAACAATTTGGGAATAGGGGTTTTCAATGCCATAACGGATAATAATTATCAAGAATTTAAGGATGAAAGCACCGGAGAAAATACCCGGGTTTTAATTGAACCCTTAACCAATTACACCATTCTAGTATTGGATCAGCGATTTAACAGAAACAGCAGCGTGGCTTTTATCAATACAAGCACTTGGCGCCAAGGAACCGCTATGGATGCGAATGTTACTGGGCTTGTTTCTACTTTGGCAAATAAATCCAACAGCTGGGCTTTCGACAACGACGCCACGGTGTCTCAGCAATACTTTCAAGATTCGGTGAATCTCGGATACCGCTTGATAAACACCTTGCGGAGCACCAAAGGAAATCTTCAGATTTCGGCAAACCAATTCATTATGTCGAAAAATTATAACATAAACGATATGGGCTTTCAGCCCAGGGCCAATCTTTTTGAGCACAGTATTCTTTTGAACTACCGCATCTTTCAACCCAAAGGCAATTTCAATTCCATTCGCGTAAATGCCTATGCAGAGTATGAAATGCTGTACGAACCCAGAGTGTATTCAGAGGTGCGATTGTCTTCCGATGCGGTATTTGTAACGCGAGATTTTTTTGCTTTTGGCGGAAATTGGGTCTCTAATCCTATTCCATCTCATGATTATTTTGAGCCAAGACAAGATGGGGAGTATTGGGAGCGCCCTGCTTTTCATGAATTTGGAGGTTGGATTTCGAGCGATTATAGAAATCCTTTTGCAATCGATATGCGCTATGGTTATGCTTTCTGGGTAAATAGCGACTTCCAATTTAACCGTCTAAGTATAGAACCTAGGTATCGATTTAACGATCATTTTAGTCTTCAGTTAGAGGGAAATAGACAATGGAGAAACAACGACATAGGCTGGGCCAAACGGCAGAACGACACCATTGTTTTTGGAAAAAGAGATGTTCGGAATACGTTTTTAACCACATCGGCTTCTTATATTTTGAACAATGTATCTAGTTTGAGTCTAGATCTGCGTTATGTTTGGTCTACGGTTAAGTATAATCAGTTTTATTCACTAGCAGACAAGGGTCAATTGCAAGATTTACCAACAGCTACTGTTTCAGATATCAACTTCAATACATGGAATGTAGATTTGCGCTATTCATGGTGGTTCGCACCCGCCTCGGAATTGGTGTTGCTCTATCGAAATGCCATTTTGGGAATAGACAATCAAGCCAATGAAAGTTTTTCTGAAAATTTAAATCGCTTTTTTGAATTGTCACAGGCGCACAACCTGTCTTTTCGGTTTACATATTTCTTAGATTACAACGCCTTGACAAAGCGAAGGCAAAAACACATATGATAGAGTTAAAAGGGATTGAAAAATCATACGGGCGATTAAAAGTCTTAAAGGGAGTTGATCTAAAAGTAGAAAGTGGCCAAATGGTTTCCATTGTGGGAGCCTCTGGAGCTGGAAAAACAACCTTGCTTCAGATTATGGCCACCTTAGATAAGCCAGACTATGGGAGTATGCTCTATGATTCTACCAATCCGTTTTCTATGAAAGATGCTGATTTAGCACGATTTAGAAATCAAAACATTGGGATTGTCTTTCAGTTTCACCATTTGCTCCCCGAGTTTACCGCTCTTGAGAATGTCTTTATGCCTGCCTTAATAGCCGGTAAGGAAAAGAAGGAATTTGAAAAAAGAGCGACTTATTTACTCGAGTTTTTGGGTCTTGCCGATCGCCTTTCTCATTTGCCGTCTGAGCTTTCTGGAGGAGAGCAGCAGCGGGTAAGTGTAGCTAGAGCTTTGATTAATAAGCCCAAGGTCTTGCTCGCCGATGAGCCCTCTGGAAATCTCGATAGCTCCAATGCCGCTGAGATGCACGACCTCTTTGCAGACTTAAAAAACGAATTTGGTCAAACCATAGTAATCATCACCCACAATAACGAATTAGCCCAAATGACCGATCGTTGTTTCGTTATGAAGGATGGAATTCTAAAAGATGATCGAATCTAGACTGAAGGAAGCATTAGACGAGGCGGTTGAGAAGTACAACTGCTTAGAGTTCATAGAAAAAGATCCGATTCAAATTCCGCATTCTTTCTCGAGCAAGGAGGATATTGAGGTTAGCGCTTTTTTAATTGCCTTGATATCATGGGGTAAAAGAGAATTAATTCTAAAAAGTGGATACGATCTAATGAATAGAATGGATCATGCGCCCTATGAATTTATTCTAACCGCTTCAGAAATCGATTTAAAAAACCTTTCGAGCTTCGTGCACAGAACCTTAAACGGGCAAGATGCCCTATTGCTTGTCAAAGGCTTGCGAAAAATTTATTTAAAAGGTGGATTGGAAAAAGCATTTGAGATCAAAAGTCAAGAAGAGAATGCCTTTCAAGCCATTTCGCGTTTTCGCTCACTTTTTTTAGATGGATTAGATTATCCAGCTCGTTTTGGAAAACATCTTGCGGATCCAGAAAAGGGATCTGCGGCCAAAAGACTGAATATGTTTTTAAGATGGATGGTGCGTTCAGATAGCAAAGGTGTAGATTTTGGCATATGGAAGTCATTAAAGCCCAGCGCTCTGCTCATCCCTTTAGATGTACATAGCGGTAGAGTAGCCAGACAGTTTAATTTGCTGAGCCGAAAGCAGAACGACAACAAAGCCGTAACTGAATTGGGAGCCAAGCTCAGTTTGTTTGATCCCTCTGATCCTGTGAAATACGATTATGCCCTTTTTGGTTTGGGTGTGAATTCCAATAATAGCAAGTAGGAAAAGGCTCCCGTAGAATAAGCTAAGAGATCCCAATAATCTCGAGTTGTAGTTTGGAGGTAGGCAGGGAGGATCACTTCAAAAAGAAGGCTAAAAAAGAAGATTCCCGAAATCGCTGCAATCCAAAGATCGATCGGATCTGTTTTTGCTTTGAAAAGTTGGGCTACAAAAAGCCAAAGACCTATAGCCGCAGGTACAACCAAGAAATCGTCGAGATACGATCTCAAGAAAGAAGAAGAGAGATTGAATTTTTGAAGGAGTTGGTGGGAAGCGAGTAGGCAGAGGGGCACAAAATAGAGAAAACACCTTTTGAACATACTCAACCGGCCAAGCTTGCGGCCAAATAGGCTAGGAAGGCCATAATGAGAAGATAGCCCATAAAAAGGAGGTTCACCATCCGCTTGAAGAGCCGTAGAAGAATAAACTCATTTGGCTTATACGGAAGAAGAGATTGATTGAGATTGAGTGAAAAGGGATTTGACTCCTGAGGCATTTCAGGATCGGCCTTTAATCGCAAAGAATTCTTAAAGCCACAAGAAGGACAAACGGTAGATCGATCGGGTTCTGAATCGTACCACAAATCGCAAAGTTTGCATTTTATCGAAACTCTATCTTCGATGGAGAGTACATTTTCTAAGTAGTGATCGCGATAGGATTCGAACCTATGACCGTCTGCTTAGAAGGCAGATGCTCTATCCAGCTGAGCTACGCGACCATGATTGATGAGGGATTGTATAACTACCTCAAACAGGGCGCGAAAGTACAAAAGCATTTAGTTTCAAAAAAAATAATTTTTGAACCCTTTGATTGGAGCCCCAAAAGTATGTTCACTCGTTAAAGTGAATGCTTTTAGGCAATTGAGAAAGAATGTGCTTTCTTATAGAATAATTACCTAGTGTATTTAACTCATTGAAGTAGAAAAAGGAGTCTAAACTAAAGCCTTTGTGAGGCGAAAAGATGGTTTAAAAGTTCTTTTTTGGGTATATTAGCGGCTTATCTAGGAACAAATTAGTAATTAATAATAGTAAAAACTAGAACATGAGAAAACAATTACTGTGGGTATTTGCCTTATCCTCAGCTTCTTGGCTCAATGGACAATGTCCTCCGGCGGCACCTTTGCCGACGCCAATAGCTGAACCATTCACGTCGGTTCCGTTGGCTACATCGGGAACATTGTCAAATTGCTGGATAGCAGGAAGCGGAGCAGCAGCGGCTTTTAGGTGGGAAACGGAAAATTCGAATGGTGCGAATGAAAACTCCGCTGGAACAGGTCCTTTTTTCGACAATACCACTTTTGGTGTTGCGGGTGGAATGTATTTGTATCTCGAAACTTCTTCTGGAGTAGCAGGTGATTCTGCTTTTTTCACCAGTCCGGATATTGATCTTACCGGATTATCTACTCCTCAATTGTCTTTTGCATACCATATGTATGGGGCAACAACGGGTACCTTGTCAGCTCAAGTTTGGGATGGTACTTCATGGACTACAGAGGCTTCAATAGTTGGCCAACAGCAAACGGCTGGTAATCTACCATGGGTAACGGTAAATATTCCTTTAACTTCCTACACAGGGGTTATTAAAGTACGTTTCAAAGGAACGCGCGGAACATCGTTTACTGGAGATATGGGATTGGATGACATTTCTGTTGCCGACCCACCCGCTTGTCAAGCACCTTCTCTTCTTGGAGCAACCGCTGTTACATCCAACAGTGCCAACTTAACTTGGAATGTGGGTGATGTAGCTGCGACTGCTTGGAACATTGAGTATGGAGCTTCTGGCTTCACTCAAGGTGCAGGTACTATTGTATCAAACCTTAGTGCAAATAATTACAGTCTAACAGGTCTAATGCCTGTTACAACTTACGAGTTTTACGTTAACGAAGTGTGCGTTGGTGGCGGTGGAGCTGTATCTACTTGGGTAGGTCCATTCCCTTTCACAACCTTGTGTGCACCTTTTACTGCGCCTTACACAGAGACTTTTAGTTCTGTGATTATTGGTGCTCCTTTGGATTTCGGTAATTGCTGGACAGTACCAAGCGCTACGGGTCCAAGATGGGAATCGGAAGATGCTACTGGTGCGAATGAGAATTCAACGGCAACAGGTCCGTTTTTTGACAATACTACATTCGGAGTAGTAGGTGGGGTTTATATGTTCTTTGAGACTTCTTCGGGAAGCTTAGGTGCTGAAGGAAGTTTAATTTCCGCACAATACGATGTGACTGCTCTTTCCGCCCCTTATGTTGAATTCTATTACCATATGTATGGTGCTACTACAGGCACTTTGTTCATCGATGTACAAGATACAAACGGTACTTGGTTGAATTTAATGAGCATTGTTGGTCAACAACAAACGGCAGGTTCAGATCCTTGGAATAAAACTGGAGTAAGCGTGCCTTTGTATTTGGCACCTGCGAATGGCAATATACTGCAGTTTAGAGTGCGTGGTCAACGCGGGGCCTCTTTCGATGGAGATATGTCTATTGATGACTTCAGCGTAATTCAAGCACCTGCTTGTCCTGATCCAGTTAGCCTAATGGCTTCCAACATCACTGGAACATCGGCAGATATCTCTTTCTCTTCAACGGCAGCTTCATTTAATATCGAATGGGGTCCAGTTGGATTTGGACAAGGAACAGGAACTACAGCTTCAACGACTGCTTCGCCCTTTACTATTTCGGGTTTACTAGGTAACACTTCGTATTGGGTATATATTCAAGCCGATTGTGGCGTGAATGGAACCAGTACATGGG
>Ga0136655_1001308_pt1 | contig 11141 bp, 6 predicted proteins | sample CPBDNA_2_FD_94863 | JGI IMG/M metagenome (GOLD analysis project Ga0136655, IMG submission 94863) | Freshwater to marine salinity gradient microbial communities from Chesapeake Bay, USA - CPBay_Spr_15_0.8_DNA (version 2) | ecosystem: Environmental > Aquatic > Marine > Coastal | place: USA...
TATTCAAATTTATTTGGTAATTTATGTGGTGAAGAAGAATAAGGTTTATAAGGTATTTTATTTTTTAATTTAAAAGAATAAGAGTAATCTAACATTATGTTGTAATTAAAATATTTAACTAAATTAAATATTGAAAAATTATTTAAAAACTTGATTAAAAAAAATATAAATAAAAAAATGTTTGTTTTATAGTTTATTAAAAGCATATCTGTATTTTTCGCTGTAAATATATAAGTCATTTAAAAAATTTAAGCTATAAATTTTTATAGCTTAGGGAATTGAATATAATAAAAAGATTTTGGTATTTAATATTAAAAGTAATAAGCATACTTATAAAATATAATAGGGCACCGAAGCCATGTATATAAGTATTTTAGTGCTCTTCAAGTTTCATTACATCATCTAAATATAAAGATAATAATATAATGAAGATACCTGCTTGAAACATAGCTGCACCTAATTCTAACATAAAAATAAAAGAAAAGAATACTCAAAATATAGGTAAAAAGAAAATACTAATATTTATAACTTTTAAATAGCAAGAAAAAAAAATACCACCTAAAATTTTTAATAAAATATGGCCTGATAACATATTAGAAAATAAACGAATAGCTAAACTTAAAAACCTAGCAAAATATGAAATTACTTCTATTACGAATAAACCAGGTACAATAAATAAAGGTATACCTTCATGTAAAAAAAGTTTATACATATTTTGTCTATGTATATAAATACCTATAAAATTAATACCTACAAAAAAAGTTCCTGATAAGAAAAAAACTACAACTAATGAACTAGTTATAGTATAAGTATGTGGTAATAAACCTACTAGATTAGAAACAAGCAAAAAAAAAAATAAAAAAAAGTAAATAATAAATAAATTTTGCTTTTTAACATTGTTATAAAAAACAGATTTTACAAATAAAAACATAACGTTCATTAAGACAGAAAAACTTTTATTTTTTTGAGAAAATTTAATGAAAAGCATTATTAAAATACAGTTTACTAATATTACGACAGTAAAATCTGTAAGAATACAAAGAGTTCGAAGAATACCTGTTTTATAGTTTAAAATTATAAATTGTTCTAAAGGATCGTTAAAAAAAAACATGGTTATTATACAAAAGGGTAATTTAAATAATACTTTCAAAATAAAGTACTTGTAAAAGGTAATTGCTCTGTAAATGGCATTCCTCAATAAAAGATAGAAAAAAAACCAAGAATAAATAAAAAATAACCTAACGTAAAAGGTAAAAAAATTTTTCAGCCTATATAAATAAGTTGGTCATACCTATAACGAGGAAAGTTAGCCCTTATAAATATAAACATAAAGATTATAAAGAATATTTTTATTAGAAAAAAAATAGGTTTAGAAAATATTATAGACATAATAGTATTATAAATAAGTATATGGCCAATTATAATAACGTACCCTGAATCTAAAATAAAATTTATTGTTTTAAGATTAAACATTTGATGTTTAAAAATTAAAAATAGAGTAAACTTTTTATATAAAGCCTTAAGTACAAGAGGATTTTGTCAACCCCCTAAAAAAAAAATTACAAAGATTACTGACATCAAGATAATATTACAATATTCACCTAAAAAAAATAAGGCAAAAGTAATAGAAGAATATTCTACGTTATAACCAGCAACTAATTCAGCTTCAGCTTCAGGTAAATCAAATGGTGCTCTATTAGTCTCAGCAAGTATAGATATAAAAAAAATAATACCTAAAGGTAATAAAATAAATATAAACCAAACATGATTCTGAGCTTGTACTATATCATTTAATCGTAAAGATCCGGTTAAAAAAATTAAAGGTACTAATATTAAACCTAAAAAAATTTCATAAGATAACATTTGAATACCTGTACGTAAAGAACCTAAAAAGGCATACTTAGAATTACTAGCTCATCCCGCTAGTATAATACCATAAACTTCAAAAGAAGTTGTACCTAAAATAAATAATAAGCTTACATTATTATCTGAAAAAAAAGAGTAATAATTGTAAGGTATTATTATTCAATTAAAAAAACTTATAACAAAAGTTAAAACAGGGGCAAGAAAAAATAAAAATAAATTACTTTTTATAGGAAAAATGATTTCTTTGATTACTAGCTTTAACCCATCAGCAAAAGGCTGTAAAACACCAAAGAAGCCCACTACAGAAGGTCCTTCTCTACGCTGAACAGCTGCAATTAGCTTTCTTTCAGCTAAAGTTAAAAAAGATATAGACAATATTACAGGTAATAAAATTATTAATGTATAAATTATTTTTTTTAGTAAAAACATATTATATTATTATAAAGCCCAAATAAAGTAAAGGCTATTAATAAGTAAACAAATGTAAATAAAAAAATAAAAGAATAATGTAATAAATAGCCAGTTTGTAGATTAAAGTATTTAACTATATTAAAGACTTTATAAGATAATCCATAAGGACCAAAATTTTCTACTATACCTTTATCTAATTTTTTAAAAATAAAATGATATGAAAAGAAAAGAGTATTTTTTATGAAAAAAATATTATAAATTTGATCAAAGTATCATTTTTTATAAAAAAATTTGTATATATAAAGTATAAGAGTACTATCTAAAACAAAATTAATTTTTTTTTTTACAATTTTAAAAGTAAAATAAGATATTATAAAGCCTCCTAATGTACAAAATAAAGGTATATTTTTATACATAAAAGGTATAAACTCAATATCTATTGATGAATCATAATTTGGTATGATAAAAATAGAATTTTTAAAAAAACTATTATTTAAACCTAAAAAAGTTTGCTTAAAATAATAACCAGAAAATAAACTACCTAAAAATAAAGTAAATAATGAAGGTAGATAATTATAATCTACTTCATGTATTTGTTTTATATAAGTTTTAAAAGAATTATTATAAGAATGAAAAACAATATATAACATACGTGTAGAATAAAAAGAAGTTAAAAATGTTGTTATGTATAATAGAAAGTATATAAAACTATTATATACTTTTATATTTAAAAAAGCTACTTCTAGAATTATATCTTTAGAATAAAAGCCCGATAAAAAAGGGAAACCTATAAGTGCTAAAGAACCTACAAGTATACATATATAAGTAATAGGCATTAAAAAATTAAGCCCACCCATTTTTCTTAAATCTTGTTCATCTAAAATACTATGTATAATACAACCAGAACCTAAAAATAATAGGGCTTTAAAAAAACCATGGTTAAATAAATGAAAAAAACCAGAAGTATAATTAGATAAACCACAACTGCAAAACATATAACCTAATTGACTACATGTAGAATAAGCTACTATTTTCTTTATATCATTTTGTACTAAACCAATACTAGCTGCAAAGAAAGCAGTTAAAGCACCTAAAAAAGCTATTATATTTAGCATTACAAAAGTATACTCTAAAATAGGTGATATTCTAATAACTAAAAATACACCTGCTGTTACCATAGTAGCAGCATGTATTAAAGCAGATACTGGGGTAGGCCCTTCCATAGCATCAGGTAACCAGGTATGTAAACCTAATTGTGCAGATTTACCCATAGCTCCTATAAACATAAAAAAACTTAGTACCTCTAAAACAGGAAAATAATTATTATAAATATATAAATATTTATATGAAAAATAAGGAGTTAAAGAAAAAACTATAGTAAAATCTAAACTTTTAAAAGTAAAATAAGTTAAAAATATACCTAATATAAGACCTAAATCTCCTATACGATTAACAATTAAAGCTTTTAAGGATGATTTATTAGCTTGTAAACGGCTATTTCAAAAACCTATAAGCAAATAAGAACAAATACCAACACCTTCTCAAGCAAAAAAAATTTGAAGAAAATTATCTGAAATAACTAATACTTCCATAAAAAAAGTAAAAAATGATAAATATGATACAAAACGTATTATATGAGGATCTGTAGACATATAAGAATAAGAATATAAATGTACTGTAGTAGATACTACAGAAATTAAAGTTAACATAAAAAGTGAGACACCATCAATATAACAACCTCAAAAAATATTTAAATTAAAACTAAGTATTCAAGGGATAATTTTAACATTAATTATTTGGTTGCTTATATAATATACTTGAAGTGTAAGTAAAATACCGTAAATATTTGTTAACATTAAAATACTTGCTATAATTATAGCTCCTTTTTTACCTAAAAATCTACCTATAAAACTGATTGTAATAGCACTTATTAAAGGTAATAATAGTACCCATAAAAAAAAATTGTGATAAATTAAAAATGTAAAAGTTTTATTTGTTATTAATTCAAATATCATTATATGTTAAGTGAAATTATTATTTAAAATATTATTATTTAGAAAATTGTTGTTTACCTTCACGGAGGTTTGGTAACTCGTTTAAAAAGTAAAAGCCTTTTCCTTTATAAACATCTACTTTTTTTAATTTTTTTATTTTATATAACTCTTTAAATAACAAGTCTCTATAAAATGAAAAAAGAAATATAGTTTTTTTTTTAATTTTAAAAAATACATTTTTAGGAAATTTTAAGAATACTAAATGACTTAAACCTAAATTAATTATAAGTATATTTTTTCACTTTAAAAATTTGAAATAAACTCCTTTTAATTCAATAACTTTAGTAAAACCAAATAATAAACCTAAACAATTATTTTTTAAGTACTGTAGGAATAAATTTTTATAATTTTTTTTTAAACTATGAAAAAAAATATGATTGTTAATTTTACATATCTTATTATTTTTACTAATAGCTTTTCCTTTATAAAGATCTAATTTTAAAATGATTTTTAATGGGAATTTAGATATTATTAATAATACATTTTTTTGTTTTTTAAAAATATTTAGTTTTAAATTAGGATATAGTTGTAAGAACATATGTATAAAATAGATATTAAATCAAGTATTTAGAAAAAGATATAATTTTTTTAGATTTATCATTATCTAAAAAGTTAAAACCTTGAAGTAATTCTTTAGGTACAGGCCCATATATACGTGTACCCAAAAATTTAAAAAATTTGTCTAATAAAAGACCTCTATTTTTAAAAGCTTTTATAAAAGAACCATCTAACTTTTTTGTTCAACTTTTTGAAGAAATTACTATATTATTATATATAGTTTTTTTATTAATTTTTTTTAAAGCCTTAATTTTGCTTATAGATACTTGTATAATCTCTGATAAAAAAGCTTGTTTTTTACCAGAACCTTTATAAAATTGTATACATTTCACACTATAAGCACCTGTATTATCTGCAATGATTAATTTTGTTCTTGAGTAAATCATATTTTTGTATGTATAAAAGCGAAGCTTTGGACGGGATCGAACCGACTTATGTAGTTTTGCAAACTATTGCATTACCTTAATGCTACAAAGCTTTAGAAGGAAAGGTTTAACATATAAGAGTAAGGTTTTAAATTATTACAGGTTTTTTTATAAATAATGTGTATTTATTCTTAATTTAATATTATATAATAACACAAACACAGTGATTTAAATATACATTTAAATGTTTTATATTTTCTTTTTTAGTATTATTTAGCTATAATTATTACTAATATGTTACATATAACCTATTAAAGTTTTGTTTTAAAACTTTAGTTTAAAATAAAAAATTAAATTCTTGCTTAAGATTTTTTCAGCAATTATAAAGTCCTAATTTAGCTATAAGCCTTGCTTTTTTAAAACAAGCTTAATACCAGTGATTAGTCCTACCCGGTCCTCTCGTACTAAGGTTGGATTCTTTTTATTTAAAATACTAGAAGATAGGGACCAAACTGTTTCACAACGTTCTAAACCCATCTCACGTACCACTTTAATCGGTGAACACCCGAACCCTTGGAACCTTGTGCAGCTCCAGGAAGTGATAAGACGACATCGAGGTGCCAAACAATTCCGTCAATAAGGACTCTTAAGAATTATTAGCCTGTTATCCCCGGCGTACCTTTTATCCGTTGATCGATAATTTTTCCATACAATATTATCGGGTCATTATGACAAACTTTCATTTCTTTTAGATGTGTAAATCTCAAAAAGTTAAGCAAATTTTTATCATTAAATTCTAATGTAGTAGTAACTACAAGAATTTGCCTTTGTACACCTCCGGTACTTTTTAGAAGGTGACCGCCCCAGTCAAACTTATTATTTTATATATATCAAAATGATTAAGTATTATAATAATTTAATTAGTGGTATTTCACTTTATAATTTTAGTTTTATTAGCATAAAACTAGTACTATTTACCACTTATTCTACATATTATTTTATTATAAACAATATAAAACGTAAAGTAAAGGTGCACGGGGTCTTTCCGTCTATCTAGTATAAAACAGCATCTTCACTGCTATTTCAATTTCACTGAAGTTATATTGGAGACAGCTAGAGAGTCGTTACATCTTTCATGCAGGTCAACATTTAATTGACAAGGAATTTCGCTACCTTAGGACCGTCAGAGTTACAGCCGCCGTTTGTTATGGCTTATAATTATTGCAACACAATAATATTTTACTTTATAACACCGGGCAGATGTCAGACCTTATACTTCATCTTTCAATTTTGCAAAGTCTTATGTTTTTATTAAACAGTCGCCCCCTAAATTTTGAATGCTACCTTATTTTTTAATAAAAATTATTAAAAAGGCACTCCATTTCCCTAAGTTACGGAGTCATTTTGCCGAGTTCCTTCAATATAATTAATTCAAGCACCTTAGTATTTTCTACCTATTTACCTGTGGTGGATTAAGTACGGTTTAATGTTTTCTAGAAGTTTAATATTTATTGATTATAAGTAATAATAAAAATAAATTACTTTCTAAATATATAAAAACTTAAGTATTATTTTTGAATAAAACAAATTATACCATCAAAAAATAATTTCGCAAACTTTTTTAGGTACCGTATAACTCTCAGAATTTTAAATTACTGAAGAAAACCTTAAATTTTCGGTGACACTTTTTTATAGTGTTTTAAGTTACTCATACCTTAATTATTTCTTTTAATTTTAATTAAAATATTTTGCTACCAAGTAATTTTTAAATTTCGGTAAATTATTTAGGCTCAATAAATTATAAAACAACCTCTGGTTAATAGATGATTTGTAACGCTTTCTTTAAAAGATGGCTGCTCCCAAGCCTACTTTTATATTATTTTTCCAGGGTAATTTTTTGTACCACTTAATTAATTTTTAAAGACCTTAATTTTAAATCTGGGCTGTTTCCCTCTTGACTAAAAGCCTTATCACTTAAAGTCTCACTTTACATATTTAATATAATAGAAAATCTATTATACTGTAAGTTTATATTTATATATAAACTTATAAGGTATTCGGAGTTATAACTATTAAAGTTTAATGCTTTCGAAAAAGCACCTTTAATAATAATTAACTCTACCCCCTTTTATAAAAACATAGCTTATTTAAGAATATGTTTTTAAACTGTAAGCTTTACTTAAATAAATTTCGCAAAAAACCAGCTATTTCTTTGTTTGTTTGGACTTTCACCCCTAAATACAGATCATCTCAACATTTTGCAACATGTATGAGTTCGGTCTAAATCCTGTCCATATTTAGATCACAAAGTTTCGGGTAATTTTCATTAAAGTTATTATATTTTATATAAACACTTTAATGAAAAACTTAAAGGTCCATTATGCAAAAGGTAGTTTGAATTATTATTCAAAAGTTTAGTTTTTTTTTATATTTAATGCTTTTTCAATCCTAAAAAAGGTTCTTTTTCATCTTTCCCTTACGGTACTAATTCACTATTGATTATTTAAAATATTTAGGTTTAGAGGATGGTACCCCTATATTCAATAACTAGCTTTTATTTACTCTTAATTAATTTTAATACTTTTAAAATTTTTAGTTAAATTAGGTTTATAAACCTGATATTAAAATAAATAATAATTAGTGACCTACTTTAGTTTCTTTCGCCAATACTCCTAAAATCTCTTTTGATTTTTTTTCCTTAAATTAATAAGATGTTTCAATTAATTTAGTTTTACTAACATAATTAAATATTTGTTTTCATTAGGGAACTTAAAGCTCAAAAATTTTAACTTTAACTTTAAATATCTTAAAATAAGCCCTTTTAATTAAATATCTAGATGCCATAAAAAAAAAGTTAATAATACTTATTTATAATATTTACAACCACTTATACTAATAAAATATAATTATATTAAGCTATCCAACTACAAATTCCTTTACAGTTACCTTGTTACGACTTCATTTTAGTTATCAATCTACACACTACTTTAATTTTATTAAGTAATAATTTTTATTGTAAGTATTTAAGCAAACCAACTTCCAAAACGTGACGGGCGGTGTGTACAAAGCTGGGTTACATCTTCACCGCATCAATATTTTATGCGATTACTAGCGATTCCTACTTCAAAGTACCGAGTTACAGATACTTATCCGGACTTAGAAAACTTTTAAAAAAGATTTACTTTTTTGTATCTTACTGTAGCTTCCTTTGTAGCACATAAATAGCCCAGTTTATAGGGGCCATAACGACTTGACGTAATCCTACTTCCTCTAATTTTTCATTAGCTGTACCTTTTAGTTCTTTAAACTTTTTATACTTAGTATAATTTATAGTAAAAATAGGTAAGGGTCACATTTGTAAAAGGACTAAACCAAAGATATCAATACACAAACTAACGACAGCCATGCAACACCCGTATTATTTATTATACATAATAATACAAAAACTGGTAAGATTTAAGTGGATTATCTGATTAAAATACATGCTCCACCGCTTGTAAAAGCTCCCGTCAGATCCTTCGAGTTTCAATCTTGCGATTGTAGTCCCCAGGCGGAGTATTTAACGTGTTAACTTAACCATTACTTATTATAAAGTAACAGTCAATACTCATAGTTGACGGTATAGACTACCAGGTTATCTAACCCTGTTTGATACCTATACTTCCGTACCTTAGCGTCAGTTATTAATAGAAAGGTGCCTTCGCTTTTGGTATTCTTTTTAATATCTTTGGATTCCACCCCTCCATTAAAAATTCTCCTAACTTCTTAACAACGCAAATTTTAACATTATTTAAACTAGTTTTAACAAAAAAGCTAAACTTTCAGTCAAAAATAAATAAATCTCCTACGTACCCTTTACGCCTAATAATGATGAATAACGCTAGCCCCCCCTGTATTACCGCGAGTGCTGGCACAGATGTTGCTCAGGACTTTATATAATAGTATTTCATTTTTATTGTATTATATAACAAAGTTTACGACTACTGCCTTCTATTCCTTTACAAGATATTGCTGGATCTTACTTTAAATAAATTGTCCAATATTCCCTACTGCTGCCCTCCTCCAGAAGCTAGGGCCTTATCTCAGTCCCTATGTGGTTGTACACTCTTTCAAGCCAACTAAAAATCATAAACTAGGTAGTCTTTTACACTACCTACAATTTAATTCTCTAACATATTATTAAAAACCAATTTAATTTTTTAATATAAAGTATTAAACTTTAGTTTTTGGTAAATCATGTTATATTACTCACCCGTTTGCCAAATAACTATAGGTATAGTTATTTTAAGCTTGCAATGTATAAAGCATATCTTAAGCGTTCATTCAGAGCCAGGATCAAACTCTAACCATTTTTTTATTATAAGCTACAAAATTTTAATTTATATATTTAGAAAACTCTAAACTAAGTGAGAAAAAACTTATTTATATAATTTTACTTTATATTAAAGTAAAATTAAAAATAATATAAAAATAAATTATTTAAAAGTAAGTTATAAAGTTGATTAAAGTTTATAACTCAAATAAAAGGAATTATTATTACTCAAAATGTAAAACTATTAAAACTAATAATAAAACTAGAAAAATTTATATATTTAAAAGTTCGCATTCCAGGTTCTGTAGTACCTGTTATCCAACATAAATAATCTGCTATATCTAAAAATTTAGACTTCACATGTGGTATTATAAGCGTAGCTTTTTTTTTATTTTTTGTATAATCATAAAAAAAAATATGTTTTATAAGTTTTAAATAATAAAATGTACTTAATAAAGTATTTATTAATAATATAATAGTCGTAAAGTAATATTTAGATTTTACTAAATTATAAAATACTCAATACTTAGCAAAAAACCCCAAAGTAGGCGGTAATCCCGCAAAAGATAATAAAACTATAGCTAAAATAAAAGCAAACTTTTTATTATAAAAAAAGATATTTTTTAAATCTGAAAAATAGTATACATTTCTATAACTATAGGATTGAATATTACTTACTAAAAGAATAAAAAAAACACTTGTATAAAAATAAATTAAAATATAGCCTATAGAAACTACAATACCTCAATAAGTATTAACAGATAAATTTATTAAAATATAACCTAAATGAGTAATACTACTATAAGCTATAAATTTTTTAATTTTATTTTGTATTAAAGCACCTAAAGTACCTATTAAAATAGATAAAAAAGAACAAAATCAAACAATAAAATTTCAAGTATAAGATACATGAAAAAATGTTATCATTATTAATTTAATAATGATAAATAATAAAACTATTTTAAAAATAATACCTATATAGAATAATACAGGTCATGATAAGCCTTCATAAACATCAGGAGCTCACATATGGCCAGGGAAAATAGTTAATTTAAAAAAAAAACCTATAAATAATAATGCCATAATAAAAGATAATATAAAAATATTTATATGTGTTAATATATGTACTGATGAAATGCCTTTTAAAACGTTCTTTAATACCAATAAATTTGTAGAACCAAAAATACCTTGAAGAAGTGAAATACTTAATAGTATAAAAGTAGCTGAAATTATACTTAAATAAAAATATTTTAACCCAGCTTCTAAAGCTATATTTTTTTGAAATTCACTTAAAAGTATTAATATAATAGTTATGAAAGTTAAACTTTCTAAACATAAAAATATGATAAATAAATCTAAAGAAGATAAAATTATAAATAAAAAAAATGTTGTTATTATTAATAATGAAGGATACTCAAGAAATATCTTAGAGCTTTTAATAAAAAAGCTAGATGAAAAAATAGTTAAAATAGACATTAATATTAATATTAATATTTTACAAAATATTATATTTTGTGTTCAGGAGTAACTTAAATTAAAAATTACTATATTACCTAATCCTTTATAAAAGGACAA
>Ga0136655_1001309_pt1 | contig 11132 bp, 9 predicted proteins | sample CPBDNA_2_FD_94863 | JGI IMG/M metagenome (GOLD analysis project Ga0136655, IMG submission 94863) | Freshwater to marine salinity gradient microbial communities from Chesapeake Bay, USA - CPBay_Spr_15_0.8_DNA (version 2) | ecosystem: Environmental > Aquatic > Marine > Coastal | place: USA...
CACTTGGCGAGCAACTTTGCTTAGTGCCAAACCATTTTAACCTATTTTTAGCTGTATAATCATAGCAAAAATCTCTTATTTTAATTGGGATAAATTTCATTATTACCCCCAAAAAATGCCAGCTTGGCAGTAACTTAAGTATTTTAATTACAGCTTCAGATTTTATATAATACCCTTTATTTGGGTCAATAAAAATCACTGAGTTTAAAAGATGTTCGGAATTGATATCCTTTGGGAAATACAAACCCCTTTCTTTGAGTAATTGAATACCAAAAGGGGAATTTAGTGGCACAAAACAACAGTTTTTGTTATGATCTTTTGGAGCAATAAAACGAACAGACCAATGGCACAATCCACAGCTACCGTCAAACAAAACCCATTTTTTGCCAGATACATCTTGTGATTTCAAGGAATGCTTTTCAGTCATTTAGGTGAGCTTAAAATGATTGTTTGCCTACAATTTTTCATGATAGTTTGCTTACAAATTCTCATTATGATTTACTGACAAATTCCAGTTGGTCTAAACTTACGTTTGTAGTAAACATTCCATAGTTAACAATGGCTTTGTTTTTCTCTATAGCGTCTATGCTTCCAACTGCTTTTCCATCTTTTAAACGTACCCTATAACCTATTTGAAGGGCTATTTTTGGGGCAGGAGGTGGGGTAGGTTTTTTCTTTTCCGCTTTTTTCTTTTCTCTAATTGCAGCCACTTTTACAGCGACTTCTTCCACTACAGCTTTTTTCTCTACTTTTTCTTTTTTGAGTACTTGAGCGGTTTTTTTCTTTCTTTTACTATTTTCAATTTCTACCACTTTGATTAAGTCAGAAACAAGCTGTCGTTTCTTGTGGTGAATAAAGTATTGCTCCGCTAAGTCATTGACTTTATTACCCAACTGAATCATACGTTTGTCTTGATCGTACAATTCTTGATATTTAACAAGTTTGGTTTGTATTTTTCCATTTAAAACTTCTAGTCTAGAAGCTTCATCTCTCGCTTTAGATTCAACCTCTTTCAGCTTAGTACCCGTAACCGCCATTTGTGAACGCTCTTTTTGAAGCTTTGCAATAGTGGCATCAAATCTAACTTTTCCTCTTTCAATTTTCTTTTTAGCCTTATTGACTAAGCTATAAGGAATACCATTTTTTTGAGCAACCTCAAAAGTAAATGAAGCGCCTGCTTGTCCCAAGATAAGCTGAAAAGTAGGGGCTAAAGATTTGGCATCAAAAAGCATATTTGCATTAGACATAAAGGGCAGGTCATTGGCCAACATTTTTAGATTGGCATAATGCGTAGTAATTACACCAAAAGCCTCACGTTCATAAAAGACTTCTAAAAATGTTTCTGCCAAAGCGCCCCCCAATTCAGGATCAGTTCCAGTACCAAACTCATCTATTAAAAACAATGTTTTATCATTACATTTTTTTAAAAATGAATTCATGTTTTTTAACCGGTAACTGTAAGTACTCAAATGATTTTCAATAGATTGGTTGTCGCCAATGTCTGTCAATATTTTTTCAAAAAGAATGACTTCACTTCTTTCGTGGACAGGAATAAGCATACCACTTTGAAGCATTAATTGGAGCAATCCAATAGTTTTAAGGGTAATACTTTTCCCTCCAGCATTCGGACCAGATATGACAATAATTCTATTTTTTTCTTCTAATTTAATGGTTTGCGGATAGGTTAGGTCGCCACTAGATTTGTTTGATAAAAATAATAAAGGGTGAAAAGCGTCACGCAAATACATTTCCCTTTTTGTATTAATTTTGGGCAACACACCATTCATCTCTAAGGCATATTTAGCTTTTGCAGCAACTATGTCAATATCTCTAAGATATTCTTGACAAGCTGCTAGATCTGCTCTGTACGGCCTTATGTCATTTGTAAGTCTGTTTAAGATCTTAAATATTTCTTCCTGTTCTTCAAAATTTAGGTTACTTAATTGTGTGCTGTAAGCCAAACTGGCTTCAGGGACAACATATACAATACTGCCTGTTTTTGAAGCACCAAGAACGGCACCTTTGATTTTTTTTCTATACATGGCCTTTACAGCCAAAACCCTTCTGTTGTCTACTATTGACTCCCTAATTTCATCTAAAAATTCAGCTGCATGATACCTTTGAAGTGCTGCGCCAAAACTTTGATTTATTTTAGATTTTAGGCCCATCATCTGCCTTCTTATAGACATTAAGTTGTCAGAAGCGGCGTCTCTAATTTCTCCAAATTTGTCAAATATTTGATTGGTGCGCTCGGGAATTTCTTTCTGATAACTAAGCGACAAAGTGTTTCCATAGAGTATGGGATAGTATTCCTTAAACTTTTCAAAAAACTTTTTGTGTGCGTTGATGGATTCACAAATGACCACTATTTTTTTAAAACCATTGAGTTCAAGTGTGGTGTTGTCAATCTTGAGAAGCTTAAGTTCTTCAAGAATACTTTCAAACCCGTGGTTTGGTATTCTGTTGTCACTGGTAAATGATGCCAAATACTCATTGGTTTCACCTAGCGATTTCGCAACTATTTCAAGTTGTAATTTGGGTGTTATTTCTAGCGCTAGTTCTTTACCTAAAGTAGTATTACACCGATCAGAAATATGAGCTAAAACGGCATTAAATTCTAAATCCTGTAGGGTTTTTTGAGAGATATTCAAAGTGACATATATTAGCAACAATTAGTTGGTTTAATTGAATAAACCCTTTATTTTAGTAACAAAAGTACAAATAAATGTTTCTAGATTGTCCTAGTGATTGGAAGGAATTCTTTCATAAATTATATTCTGCTGAAAAATTCAAAAAGCTCTCTCATGAAATTAATGCTCTTTACGATGAGATGGTGTGTTATCCTGCAAAAGAACAGCTTCTAAATGCATTCTTTCAATGCCCTTTTGTAGGGCTTAAAGTGGTTATTATTGGACAAGATCCCTATCATGGGCCACATCAAGCCCATGGCTTGTCTTTTTCTGTACCCATTGGTATAGCTCACCCACCTTCATTAAAAAATATTTTCATTGAACTTTCTAATGATTTAGACTGTGCCTACCCAATCTCTGGTGACCTTTCATTATGGGCCAATCAAGGCGTATTATTATTAAATGCAGCACTAAGCGTTAGGGCAGGGGAGGCGGGAAGCCATTTAAAATATTGGGATTCGTTCACAAAATCTATAGTTCAAGGTCTCAATAATGACAAAAGACCTATCATTTTTGTTTTATGGGGAAATTTTGCTCAAAAATACGAACGTTTTATCACGGAGGACCACCACAGGGTTTTAAAATCCGGGCATCCATCTCCTTTAAGCGCCAACCGTGGCTATTGGTTTGGAAACAAACATTTTTCTCAGGTAAATAATATTTTAGAACAAAGGTCTGAAAAACCTATAAATTGGTTAATTTAAAGATCGTTTTTAACCATTAGGTCTAAGGTCATTTTAATAGCTTTTTTAACCACTTCATTTGGATGCGCTGAAAATGTTTCATTAGCTCTATTGGCTAAAATGCAATTAACAGACACAGCTTTATGTCCAAGTAGTGCTGCTAAGCCATAAATACCAGAGGTTTCCATTTCTAAATTAGTGATCAATTGATTTTTAAATCTAAATGATTCTAGAGAATCTTTCATCTTTTTATCAAAGAGAGGGAGTCTTAACATCCTTCCTTGAGGGCCATAAAATCCAACATTAGTTAATGTAATTCCTTTTAATACATCCAATTCATTATAGATATTAAGTAAATCTGTTGAAGCACTAACCACATAAGGACTTGACTTATCTAGGCTCCAATTCATGTGTTTTTTAAAGGCTTCAGAAAAAGGTTTGTCTAAAAGATGGTTTGCATCATAAAAATGAAGTAGGGCATCTAAACCTATGGCTTTTTCTGAAATTAAAATACTGTCTACTGGAATGTTGGCTTGGATGGCTCCAGAGGTTCCTAATCTAAAAATATTTAACTGTGTGAATTTTTCTTTTAACACTCTATGGGAAAAATCGATATTTACTAAGGCATCTAATTCATTGAGTACTATATCAATATTGTCCGTTCCAATACCTGTTGAGATCACACTGATTCGTTTGTTTTTATAGGTGCCCGTATGAGTTACAAACTCTCTTTTTTGTTTCTTAAGCTCAATAGAATCAAAATGAGCGGAAACTTCAGCCACGCGATCAGGGTCACCAACAGTGATAATATTGTTAGATATTTCATTGGGTTTCAAATGCAAATGATAAATACTTTGATCTGCATTTAGTATTAACTCAGAAGAGGCTAAGGACATACTATAGTTTAAAAAAGCTGTTGTGTTCTTTATCGTAAAGATACGCATACTTTAAAGCGCCTCCTAAATAGAGCCCATCTTGTTTAATTTTACTGTAATAATTGTGCTCTCCATTTAGTATTTTAGGGGTATTCCTTTTGAGTTTGACGGGTTTTAAAGAGGTAAACAAAGGTTTAAGGCTTTCTAGTATTTTATAATATTGAGTGTCACCAAAGCCAAAATTTCCTTGGTTTTTTAACAGGGTATCTATAAGGGCCTTTTCATTGTCCAATGAAGTTGAATGCGCTGTATTAAGCACATTTATTTCCGGAATATTTAACCCATTTTTAAGGGAGGGAAAACGAGATAAATGAAGCTTAAATGCCTGCTTTAGAAAAGGAAAATTAAACGATTCATAATTCGACAATTGGGCAATTCTAACGGGATTGTCGCTGCAGTACAATTGCCAGGCATAGTCAGCAAATTCAATATCGTCTTGATTTAATACAGTTCTATTTTCATAAAGACCTAGCAACTCATTTAATGGCATTTCACAAAATCCTTTTGAAGAAACAGCATTTAGACTTAATGAATTTGAAACCACAGAAACTTCCGCATATTTTCTATGTGTTTTAAGCCAACTCAACACACCTAACATATTTATTTGACAAAACAAATCTGATTCAAACCACAAAACAATTTGTTCTTGGCGTTTTTGATTACACAATTTCCTATACTCTTTAAGGGTATAGTCAATAAAAGTTCTTTTAGATATATTGTAATTTTTGTGAAGAAAATCAAATCGTTCTTTCCAGAAATCTTCAGTACCTACGGTGTGAAGTGTTCTACCCTCACAGAGCATTTCTCTCCAAGTAACAACAGTGCCATTGATAGGAAGGTCCTTAAAGAAATTGGAGAAAGAATCTCCATTCGTGATATGAAGGGCTGGTGTCATATGAATTGGATTGGTTAATAAATTTATACTTTTCCTACTAATAAAAAAAGTATTTGAGTCAATTAACCTCCTACTCGTTTTACTTTAAAACCCATACTAACAAGTAGTTGCATGATTTTGTCTCTGAAATCACCCTGCATGATTAAGCTTCCGTTTTTAACGCTCCCTCCAACATTCAATTCTTTTTTTAATTTTTTTGCCAAAATTTTAAATTCTGCCTCAGTACCCATGAACCCTTCGATTAGGGTTGTGGCTTTTCCCTTTCTTTTTTCGTACTTACACACCAAAGGTTCTTGTTGCAGGGGAACATCACCCTTTGGCTTTAAACTGTCTGTTGAAACCTCAGACGCTTCATGATCAGGGAAAAGATTTTTTAATTGGTCTTGCAAATCCATTATTTCTTTAAACCTAATTCAATTAATCTCTCTTCTAGATAAGCGCCAGCTGAAATATCTTCAAATCCTTTTGGGTGTTCTTTTGAAATACAATTTTCAAGACAATTTAAAGGCATTGAAGAGACCGGATGCATGAAAAATGGAATTGAATATCTTGAGGTTCCCCAGAGTTCCTTGGGGGGATTAATGACTTGGTGTATGGTAGATTTAAGCTGATTGTTGGTTAACCTAGAGAGCATATCTCCCACGTTTATCATTAATTCGTCCTCATTTGCAATGGCGTCTACCCATTGTCCATGATGATTTTTAACTTGCAATCCACGGCCATGAGCCCCCATCAAAAGTGTAATGAGATTAATGTCTCCGTGTGCTGCTGCACGTACTGCATTTTTTGGTTCAGATGTAATAGGAGGGTAGTGTATGGGCCTCAGTATTGAATTTCCAGCAGTAGCGTATTGTTCAAAATAATGCTCCTCTAAGCCAATATGCAATGCAAGTGCTTTAAGTACCTCCTGGGCTGTTTTTTCTAAAGCTATATAAACCTCTTTGCCAATTTCATTAAAGTGAGGCAATTCTTTGACATGAATATTATCAGGGTAATGGTCTCCAGACCCCTTAGGAGCGTCTTCATATTGTCCAAAATGCCAAAATTCCTTTAAATCGCCTTCTTTTTTTCCTTTAGCATGCTCTTTACCAAAAGAGGTGTAGCCTCTTTGACCCGCAAGTCCAGGAACCTCATATTGGTCTTTTATATTTTGAGGAAGCTCAAAAAAAAGTTTAATTTCTTGGTATAATTTGGCCACCAATTCATCTGACAAGAAATGACTTTTCAAGGCTACAAAACCAATGTTTTCAAAGGCTGATCCTATTTCGTTTATAAATTTTTGCTTGCGAATCTGATCTCCAGAGACAAAGTCTTTTAAATCTACACTTGGAATGGCGCTCATAATAAAGTATTTATAAAACAAAGTTAATAAATCTAAGCCACACCTAATTGGGTAAAATTTGAAAGTTTGTGTACATTTATAACTAGTTAGATTACTCCAATGACATACCGTACAAAAGGACTATCAGACCAACAACTGATAACATTATACAAGGCACTATTAAAGCCGAGAATGATAGAAGAAAAAATGCTTGTGCTACTCAGGCAGGGTAAAATATCAAAGTGGTTTAGTGGTATTGGTCAAGAAGCCATATCCGTAGGAGTGACTTTAGCCCTCAATGCAGAGGAATATATATTACCCATGCACAGAAATCTAGGTGTTTTTACCAGTAGAAATATACCGCTAAATAGGTTATTTGCTCAATGGCAAGGAAAAAAATCTGGCTTTACTAAAGGTAGGGATAGGAGCTTTCATTTTGGCTGTCAAGAAAGTAAAATTATTGGAATGATTTCTCATTTAGGGCCACAACTTGGTGTGGCCGATGGCATTGCGCTAGCTTCCAAATTGAAGCATAATAACGAAGTTACTGCTGTTTTTTCTGGTGAAGGTGCCACCAGTGAGGGAGATTTTCACGAAGCACTGAATATTGCATCAGTTTGGGATTTACCAGTATTGTTTTGTATTGAAAATAATGGTTACGGATTGTCTACGCCCACTAGCGAACAATACCGTTGTAAAGCAATTGTAGACAAAGGGCTTGGATATGGCATGGAAGCCCACCAAATTGACGGAAACAACATAGTAGAAGTTTATCAAAAAATAAGTGAAATAGCCGCAAGTGTTAGAAAAAATCCTAGACCTGTTCTCATTGAATTTATAACTTTTAGAAGACGTGGGCATGAAGAGGCCAGCGGCACAAAATATGTCCCAAAAGAATTAATTAGTGCGTGGGAAGAAAAAGACCCTATAACAAACTTTGAAAATTATCTATTCTCAAAAAATATTTTGAATGATGGGATGCTTAAATCTTTCAAAAAAGAGATAAAAACAGACATTCAAGAGGGTTTAGACTTCGCTTTTAAGGAAGAGCCCATAGCCTATGAGGAAAAATCATTTATTGAAGATGTCTATAGCCCATTTAATTTTAAAGCAGTAAAAAGTGGTGTTAATACAAGTTATATTAGATTTATTGACGCCGTTCAAGAGGGCCTAAAAGAAGGCATGTCTTCTATGAAAAACACGATTATCATGGGCCAGGATATTGCGCAATATGGAGGTGCATTCAAAGTGACAGAGGGTTTTGTAGATTTATTTGGCATTGAACGGGTAAGGAATACCCCAATTTGTGAATCTGGAATTGTAGAAACAGCCATGGGATTGTCTATTGGTGGTTTTAAAGCCATTGTTGAAATGCAATTTGCAGATTTTGTAAGTTCAGGATTCAATCCCATTGTTAATTATCTGGCAAAAAACCATTTTAGGTGGGGAGAAAAAGCAGATGTTGTCATTAGAATGCCTTGTGGTGCAGGGGTAGGGGCTGGTCCTTTTCATTCACAAACCAATGAGGCATGGTTTACTAAAACCCCTGGTTTAAAAGTCGTTTACCCTGCTTTTCCCTATGATGCTAAAGGCCTATTAATTACCGCAATTGAAGATCCAAATCCAGTACTTTTCTTTGAACATAAAGCACTGTATCGATCAATCTCTCAATCCGTTCCAAATGGGTATTACAACCTTCCAATAGGTAAAGCTGCTTTGGTTAAAGAAGGTACAGAGGCTACAATTATAACTTATGGTGCTGGGGTACACTGGGCACTAGAGACCCTTGAAAAGCATCCTAAACTAAGCGTAGATCTTATAGACTTAAGAACCTTAATGCCATTGGATTGGGAGACTATTTATGGCTCTGTAAAAAAAACTTCTAGGCTAATCATTCTTCAAGAAGATTCTTTGTTTGGTGGTATTTCAAGTGATATAGCAGCAAGTGTTCAAGAGGAATTATTTGAGTATTTGGACGCTCCAATCAAAAGAGTCGCAAGTTTAGACACCCCTATTCCTTTTGCAAAATCCTTAGAGAATGAATATCTACCAAGAAAAAGATTTGAAAAAGCCCTCCTAGAATTAATAAACTTTTAAATTTGTTTTTTTTTAAAAGATCTAAGTAGGCTTATTAAACTTTCCCACTAATTAAGGGTCTTACGATAGTTAACATCAATCTTGTAAATGATGAATAAACCATTGAATACTTTAAAGTAATTTTTGGTTTCAAGAGGGTTCATGATTAATTTTATACCATAATAAATACAAATTTTAAGAATAAATGAATAACAGGAATTTAAGTAACAAAGTCAGGGTCATTCACCGCTATTTAGGTTTTTTTCTGGCTGGTATTATGTTTGTTTATGCGCTTTCAGGAATCACATTAACTTTTAGAGATAAAGATTATTTTAAAAAACCTATAGAAGTAGAAAAAACCATAGAAAAAGGTTTAGAGAATCTACCAAATATAAAAGGTGCCTCTAACGTTGAATATAATAGTGAAACAGGTGATTTGTCTTATATACAAATGCAACCACCAAAAATATTAGGAGCGCTTGAAAAAATGCATAAAGCCACATCATCTACACCTTTATATTTTCTAAATGTTTTTTTTGGTATCTCTTTACTTTTCTTTGTTTTTTCTGCCTATTGGATGTTTCTCCCACAGACAGATGTTTTTAAGAAAGCCATTTATTATACTGTTGCAGGAATTGTATTGACTTTTATTATGATTTTAGTTTAGTCATAGGTGTAAGGGTTCGTAAAGTTAATTATTATTGACTACTTCTATTTTACATAATATAAATTATAGAACAAAAGTAATTGTATTCAAATACGTACTAATTCACTGATTGAAACCAAAGAAATTATAACACAAAAAACTACTTTCTTTTCCCTTTGTTGTAATTCTTATCGCCGCGAGTCTTTGGCTTTTTGTATTTCTTAGCTATGATACGTTTGTATGAACCTCCTTGATTTTCTTGTTTGTTCTTCTCTGACTTTTCATGGAAACCGGATCCTAAAGACGGATCTCTTCCTTGTAATTTATCTGAATCTGGTTCAAATGTATGGGGTTGTTCTTCAGGAGCTAATTGAATAGAAACAGGCACGTCTTCGGGAAATTCAATGTCAGGTACAGCAATTTGCATGAGCGTCTCAATGGCTTCCTTATATGCCAACTCTTCTGTATTGTATAGCAATATGGAATTTCCATCTGCGTTAGCTCTACCTGTTCTCCCAATCCTGTGCATATAATTTTCAGGATATTTGGGCGTATCAAAATTTATTACATGGGATATTTGATCAATATCTAAACCTCTGGCTACTAAATCTGTAGCAATTACAATTCGGATCCTTCCTGCGTCAAACGCACTCAGGACTCTATTCCTGTGGTTTTGTGTTTTATTGGCATGAACAATTCCTATGTTCTTCTCAAAAACAGGTTCTAGTTGTTCGTAAATGCGGTCTGCTATTTTTTTATTAGATACAAAAACCAATACCTTTTTAAAGGTTTCCTCTTGTTCCAAAAGATGTTGTAATAGATTGACTTTTGTGTAATAATTAGGGACTGCATAGGCAGTTTGTGCTATATTTTTGAGTGGTGTACCACTCATAGCAATATAAATCCTTTTTGGCGCAATGAAAAAGTCTGAAATAAGGCTTTCAATTTCATCCGTCATGGTGGCAGAAAACATAATATGTTGCCTTTTTTTAGGCAAAAGGTCAAAAATGTTGGTGAGTTGAAACCTAAATCCAAGGTCCAACATAACGTCTACTTCATCTATGACCACTTTCTTTATGGCAGCATATTTTATGACTCTAGCTAAAAATAAATCGTACAACCTTCCTGGAGTTGCTACTATGATGTCGGCGCTTTGCGCCAAAGCATCCCGGTCTTTTTTCATGGAATTACCCCCGTGTACCCCACAAACACGAATAAAGGTATTCTGACAGATTTTCTCCGCTTCCTCAACAACTTGAGAAACCAATTCTCTTGTAGGCACAATCACTAAGGCGCGAACTGTCTTTTCTTTTGCAAATTTAAGGTCGTTTAAAATAGGTAGTAAGTACGCCAAGGTTTTACCTGTTCCAGTTTGTGCTAATCCCAGCACATCTTGACCTGACAAGACTGAGGCATAAGTGGCTCCTTGTATGGGGGTCGGTACTTCATAACCAACCTCTGATAGGTTATTTTTTAAGGGGGTATTTAGATTAAATTCCTCAAATGAGGTGGTTAAAGGCGCGTCCATAGTAGAATTTGTACAAAGATACGAGTCTTTATTGGTACTCCCCTATTTTTATTTAAGCGGATTCTTTTTAGTCCTGAAACGATTAAATAAGACCAACTGTTTTTTTGTGTTTACAAAAAACACTCCTGTTAAAAGAACCGCTGAAGCAATAATGGATTGTTGCGTAATCTGCTCATTTAAAAAATACCACCCCATAAGTAGCGCAATAATTGGATTTACATAGGTATTGGTAGCTACTTTTTCAGGAGAAACAACCTTGAGTAAATAGTTAAACGAGGTAAAGGCTATAATACTTCCAAAAATCACTAATAGTACCATAGACCACTGCACCTTTACGGACCAATTTGTGGGGTTGCTC
>Ga0136655_1001310_pt1 | contig 11121 bp, 10 predicted proteins | sample CPBDNA_2_FD_94863 | JGI IMG/M metagenome (GOLD analysis project Ga0136655, IMG submission 94863) | Freshwater to marine salinity gradient microbial communities from Chesapeake Bay, USA - CPBay_Spr_15_0.8_DNA (version 2) | ecosystem: Environmental > Aquatic > Marine > Coastal | place: USA...
TCGCCGCGTGATCAACATCAACCTGATTGGTACCTACGATGTTTCACGTTTGGCAGCTGAACAGATGGCAAAGAATGAACCCAATGCAGATGGTGAGCGAGGAGTTGTCGTGCTGACATCATCCCTTGCAGCTTTTGATGGCCAAATCGGCCAGGCTGCCTACAGCTCGAGCAAGGGCGGGATTGTTGGATTGTCGCTACCGCTCTCCCGTGATCTTTCCCCTGTTGGTGTTCGCGTGATGACAATAGCTCCAGGACTTTTTGATACTCCCATCTATGACACCATGCCACCAGGTTTGAAAGAGCATTTGGCCTCAACGCCAGTGTTCCCACGCCGGTTGGGTTTGCCTGATGAATACGCGCACCTAGTTCAAACCGTTGTTGAAAATGCTTATCTCAACGGCGAAACAATTCGCCTTGATGCTGCCTTGCGCATGGCGCCCAAATAGGTTTCCACATTATTCATGCGCCGCGCGCGCAATTCGATCGCGCACGGCAGCAGCAATGCCAGGTCCCTTTGGAGCGATGACGAAGACGGTTGAACAACCAAAATCGTCTGCTTGCCTGAGCGCGGCGTACAGAACGCGTGCGTACTCGGTTGCATCAATTGGTGCTGCGAGTCTCAAGCAATTTTGTGGAGTCGGGAACTGGGCGGGCGCAATGAACGCGACGTTGTCCCCGATGGCTTGGTCTATGGAATCAATAATGCAAACCGTGGCTTGAGGTGCGTAGTGTGATGCGAGCATGCCAGGTGCTCGCACGTCACTTTCTGATTCTGATAGCGCAGTTATTGCGTTGATATCTGACATAGTGATCGCTCCACTGCGCAGAATGATTGGTTGGGTACCCGTGCAGTCAATGATGGTGGATTCAATGCCAACATCACAAGGCCCACCGTCAATCGCAGCATCTGTCTCCGACAGGTATTCGCCGAGTTCATGGACAGCGTGATCCAATGAAGTTGGACTGACTTTGCCAAATCGATTGGCACTGGGTGCAGCTAGCCCTGCATGCGGATTGGTTTTCGCTATTCCAAGTGCATCGATAATGATTCTGGCAGTTTGGTGACTTGGAACGCGCAGCGCAACGGTGTCCTGGTTGCCGGTAATGAAGTCTTTGGCTTTGTCACTGCGCTTAACAACGAGTGTCATGGGTCCGGGCCAGTAAGCCGCGGCAAGGTCCCGGGCGTAGTCGGGAATGTTGACGCCCCAGTAATCAAGGGAGTCAGCGCTGGAGATGTGAACAATCAGTGGGTGATTGGTCGGGCGATCTTTTGTGGCGAAGATCCGTGCAACGGCTTCAGGGTTCTCAGCATCAGCACCTAGGCCATAGACGGTTTCGGTCGGAATGATGACAAGGGAACCTTGAGCGAGGCGCTCACCGGCTCGTTCTTCACGTCCGGGACCGGTGAGGAGTTGCACACGCTCAGGGTAGTGGACGCTGAATTTTGGGGTGTTTTGTAAGGGGAACGTAAAGGTTGCGTTAGCAGACGGTGATTTGCCCATTTTTGGGGAGCCAGTTGGAACTTTCTCGTGTCCAATGGAGACACAGCAAAGACAGCGAACCTGGAGGCATAATGACCATGACACCCCAAGCACCATTCAATGATTACTTTCCACCACAGCCCGCCGAGGCCACGCAACCCATTGTTGTGACGCAACCTGAAGCTCCGCGCAAGTCACGAACGGGTGCCCTGATTGCAGGCGTTGCCGTTGGCGCTCTCTTCGCTGGCACAGTTGGTGGAGCAGTCGGTTACACATTGGCTGAAAACAATTCACCCTCCACGATCACTGTCGCATCCGCTGGAGCGGTTGCACCTGCTGCCGGAAGCATTGCCGCAGTTGCTGCTGCAGTTCAGCCATCCGTTGTTCAACTCAACGTTTCAGGCGCCGATGGCGAGGGCACGGGAACAGGATTTGTTGTCAGTGGTGATGGCTATATCGTGACAAATAATCACGTTGCAGGTGGAGCAGGTGATGGTGGGAAAATTGATGTCACCTTCTCTGATGGCTCAACGGCGACGGGAAAGCTTGTCGGCGCTGACGCCGGGTATGACCTCGCGGTTGTCAAAGTTGACCGGAAGGAATTGCCTGCCCTCACGCTCGGCTCCTCGGATGCAATTAATGTGGGTGACACTGCAATCGCAATTGGTTCGCCACTGGGATTGCAGGGAACGGTGACATCAGGAATTGTCAGTGCGTTAAACCGTCCTGTAACCGCAGGCGGTCAGGGTGACACTTCCTATATCAGCGCGATACAAACCGATGCCGCGATCAACCCAGGCAACTCTGGTGGCCCACTAGTTAATGGCGCGGGCGAGGTCATTGGCGTGAACTCGGCTATTGCAACCCTGGGAATGGGAGCTGCCAGCGGCAACATTGGACTTGGGTTCGCCATCCCCATTGATACAGCAAAGCGAATTGTCGATGAAATCATCAACACGGGAACCTCACAAACCCCGATCATTGGTGTTCAGCTCGACATGAATTTTGCGGGCCCTGGCGGTGCTGTCTCTGAGGTCACCGTGGACTCCCCAGCGGATTCCGCAGGCTTGCAGAGCGGTGACGTGATCACCAAGGTCGACGGATTACTCATCACCGACCCAACCGCGCTCATTGTCGCTATTCGCGCCAATGCACCGGGAGACACGATCGAACTCACCGTGTTGCGTAACGGGGAAACCCTGTCGGTGCCACTCACCCTGGTGGCCGCCGAGTAACGCAGCAAACACTGTAGTAACCGACTGCGGGGACCTCAAGCTCCAATGTCGGATCGAACCCCTCGGGGTTTGAAGTAGACCCACCGCGATCCTCCTCCGCGGTGGGTCTACTGGTTTCAAGGGTGCCTGAGACACCTAGCGCACTCAAGGTGCGAGCTGACGTAATCTTGGGCAGAGTAGAGCCATGGCATTAGATTTCATTCGCGGTAAAGCCGCTTCAGGCTTTCGCTCGATTGTGTCGGGGGAACCCGATGGTGCTCCGGAGTGGGTGCAGCAACTCGCGCACGGAACGGATGAAGGTTTCTTTGGCCCCGGTTCAGCTGCGTGGACAGTTCATGGCTCGCTGCCAACGATTGTTGGTGGTGTGCGCGCACTTTTGATGCAAGCGCTGCACCCTGGTGCTCTCGCAGGTGTTGATGAGCATTCACGGTACGAGGAAGACCCACTGGGTCGTCTGGCTGGAACCACGCAATGGCTCACGGTTGTGACATTTGGTGATCGAGCAATGGCAGAGCGCGAGTGCGCACGCGTGCGCGGGATGCATCGGAAAGTTAAGGGTGAGTACGTCAACGCTCGCGGTGAAAACGTTCCCTACTCCGCCAACGATGCTGACCTATTGCGCTGGGTACATGTTGCATTCGCGGACTCATTTCTCGCAACGCACCTGGTGTGGGGTGGGGAAATCCCTGGTGGTCCCGATCAATATGTGCGCGAATGGGCGATTGCAGGTGAGATGGTGGGCGTTGAAAACCCACCGCGCTCTTATATGGAACTCCAGGATCAACTTCGTGGGTTTCGGTCAGACTTCATGGGAGGCGAGCGAGCCCAGCGCACCGCGCGATTTGTTCGCAATGCCCCGGTCCCGCTGGCAGCAAAGGCCCCGTACAGCATGTTGTATGCGGGCGCGGCAGCAACCATAGGCAGTTATGAACGGTCATTGCTCAATGTGCCCACGATCCCACTAACCGTGGTGAAACCTGCCGTCTCAGCACTCCTGGGGAGTTTGGGTTGGGTTTTGGGTCCAACTTCACCCTCACAACGTGCGGCTACTGAGCGGATCGCAACACGCGAAGAAAGCACCCCGGTTTGACACACCCCCCGTACCGCGGGTGATGATGGGCCAGATGTTTTCGCTGCGGCCGCAGAGCCGACTTCTCCCAGCGGGCACGATCACCACGGTGGTCAGTGCCGTTGTTGTTGTGTCACTGCTCGGATTCGCACCCACATATGCCGAAGATGTCCCCGCCCCAGAGGGGGCCATTACTGCCGAACCTGCGGCGCCAGTCGATCCTGCTCCAGTCGATCCTGCGCCTGCACCTCCTCCACCGGCCATGCCGGATTCGCTGGGCAGTTGGTGCACCACGTTGTTCCCCATGTCGGTGAAGAAGCAGCGCACTGAAGCACGGGCATTGATGAACGGCAAGGTTGACATGGGCAAAGGCGGGACCTACACAATCAGTGAGCACCCCAACTGGAAAGCCCAATCCAGCGCCGACCTCTCAGGTAATCGACACATCAATTCCTTGGACTGGGCGTTGCCACTGTTGTTTCGAGGTGTCAATAAACGCAACCAAGCAATGGTCGACCGATTCCGACAGTTGATGTACTACTGGATTGATGATCACCAAGGTGCTCGCGGTGTTTGGGTCGATGGAACCATTTACGGCGGATTGCGAACGCAGACACTTGCTTGCGCCTGGCAAACTTTGCAGGATCCAAAGATTCAACAGGCCGCGGTTCGTGATGCCACCACAATGTGGAAGTCGTACCGGCGCGGCAACCAAATTGCAATTGGTGCGAATAACACAGATTTAGTGCGACAGACAGGGGCTCTGGCAACATTTTGTTCGGTGGGTGATGTCAATTTGCGGGATGCTGCATTCAATCACTTAGTTGCGATCGCCCGCGGTGTGATCAACGATGACGGTAGTGATGTTGAAGGTTCACCGCAGTACGCCATGTATATCGAGAAACTACTTGTTCAAATTGAAGCAGCTGCAGCAACCTGTGGCATTTCAGGTGATCCAATACCCCAGTTACGCGGCTTGTTGTATGCCTTTGTCGCGCAAGCGGTTCGTCCGGATTTCAAACTTGAGTCATTGGGCGATACCGCCTCGGTCACGTTGCGCAATACATTCGGCATCGGGGATTGGCGTGCGGATTGGCTGAGAACCCGTGGCACCGCGGGCGCTCCACCCACACCTGTCTACACGGCCTACGACGGTGGCTACATCTTTGGCCGCCATTCATGGGCACCGTCAGGATCAGGGCAGCCGGATACGTACTATTCACTTCGCTTCAAGAGTTCTAGGCCAGCAACTGCTCATACGCATGATGATGGTGGTTCCGTGACGTTGTATTCACGGGGAGTTCAGTGGATCGGAGACCCTGGTCCTTACCGTTATAACTCAAGTTCACTCCGTTCATATGTGAAGACTCGAGCTGCACACTCCACTTTCACGGTAGCGAACGCGGGATATAACAGATGGAAAGGTGTGGTTAAAACCACCAGCAAGTCAGATTCCGCCTTGGGGGGTAACGACTACTCATGTTTAGTGGACAAGGCCTGGACCAAAACAGAGATCACGCGCTGCACAACATATATCCGCTCCGCTGACGCACTTGTCGTTGTTGATTACATTGATGGACAAAAAGTGAAGGCCCCCAAGGCAAAGCGCAAGTCCTATAAGAATCGCGAAGTGACACAACGCTGGCAAATTGCCCCCGGAGTTGGCGTTGAAGGAACCCCCGAGGGACAACTTTCCATGGTTGCAGGGGATCAAAAAGTCGACATTGTGCAGGCAGGCGTTGGAGCGTGGGAATTAAAAAGCGCGAGTGATGGTTCTTCGGTTGGGTGGCACACAACCGATTGGGGTGTGAAAGCTCCCGGAACAGTGTTATCGCGCACGACCACCATTCCGCGTAAGGGTGAGAAGCAGGTCATGGTCACAGTTTTTGTTCCACGGTCCGCTGCCGAGAGTGCCCCCGTGAGCTTTGGTGAAGGCACCGTGACAATCACTCGTAATGGAAATCCAATAACGATTGGACTTCCCGCCCCGAATTAGTTCCTCCCGGTTAAGGAGTTAATTCGTCAGGCCGAGTAGTTCGCGAACTTCCAATTCGCTCGGAAGGGAATCGACAGCCCCCGTTCGTGTTGCGGCGAGCGCGCCGGCACCACTTGCCCAACGCAACGCCTCAGCAAAAGTCTCACTGCGATTTAGGGCCGCCGCAAACGTCCCACAAAAAGCGTCACCCGCTGCAACGGTGTCAACGGGAACAATGCGGAATGCGGCTGCTTGCCCTGAGCCATTTGCATTCGCCCAGACCGCGCCCTTTTCTCCGCGCGTCACAATGACGTTTCGGACACCGAGGTCAAGGATTGTGTTTGCCGCTTCAACGCAATCCAGCATGGAATCGAGTCTGGTGTCCGACTGTGAAACCAGATCGCGGGCTTCGAATTCATTAGGAACCAGATAGTCAACATGTTCAAAAATCTCTCTGGTGAACTCACGCATGGGTGCGGGATTCAGAATTGTTATGGCCCCGACCTCCCGAGCGAATGCAAGCGCACTTGCCGTGGCATCGAGGGCGATCTCACCTTGAACTAGCACTACGCCAATCTCGAACCGCTCACTTAGTGAGGTGAGCGAATCGCGCACTCGAGCCGGATCCACCTGTGCGTTAGCACCGGGAACAACAACGATTCGGTTCTCGCCGTTATCGGCGAGTTCGATAATCGCTGTTCCTGTGTTACATCCGTCAGCGACGGCAATAGATTGCTCAATACCTTCACGTTCGAGGACTGACATTAATTCTTTGCCAAATGCGTCATTTCCCACCGCGCCAAGCATGGCCACCTTGGCACCAACTCTCTGGGCGGCAACGGCTTGATTGAGTCCTTTGCCTCCAGGGACCTGACTCAACGAATTGCCCAGCACGGTCTCACCTGTGTCCGGCATTCGATCAAGACCAATCACAAGATCGGTATTGAGGCTGCCGACAACGACGACGATGCGTTCACGCGCTTCTGATACTGACTCCACACCCCGATCTTGTCATGGTGCAAGATTGGCTTTGAAGCACGTAGAGGTATGTGCATGTCAATCAGGGAGAAACCGTGATTATTGCTGTGGGATCAGATCACGCCGGCTTTCAACTGAAGAGTTTGGTGAGTGCTTGGCTTTTAGCCGGCGGACACGAGGTTCTTGACGTGGGTACTTTCACGTCTGAACGAGTGGACTACCCGGAATATGGCGCAGAACTGGGACGCATGGTGTCCTCGGGGAAAGCAGAAATGGGTATTGCGGTCTGCGGCAGCGGACAGGGAATCTGCATGGCAGCCAATAAAGTGCGCGGGATCCGTGGGGCCGTGATTCGAACAGTCGAAGATGCCCAAATGTCACGAGCACACAATGATGCCAATGTCGCCTGTCTGGGTGAACGCGCTTCAACATTTGAAGAGATTCAGCCTGCGCTGGAGGCATTCCTTAACACGCCTTTCGAGGGCGGCCGCCATCAGGCGAGGGTCGAGCAACTCGACAAACTGATCTAATTCGTTCTTCTCTCATGTATTTCCTAATACACGGAACCAAAGGGATGGGTACGCGCGTCCAAATTCTGGTTAAACAAACCGGCAGTATTCGGAATTCAAGGAGAAATCATGATCAGCATGCGCAAGACAGCGGCAATTGGTGCCGCCGGATTACTCGGCATTGCGGTACTGGCGGGCTGTTCCAGCAGCGACGAATCCGCAACAGATACAACCTCAGTTTCTGAGTCAACAAGTGAAGGTACGCAGATGTTGCCACCGGTCATTATTACCGTCGACCAAACAGATGCAGCGGCTGCTGTCGGGGACTTCCTTGACATTGTGGTGGAGGATCCCGCGAATACGACTATCTCGGTAGACAACGCCAACATTCTTGAAATCACTCAGGGCTCCGATGACGGTAGTGCAGTGATGAACCCAGGTGCCAAAGCGCTGATGGCTGGAACAGCGACAATTACTGTCACTAACCCTGATGGTTCAACACGCGACATCATGGTCGTCGTTTCATAATAAATCTCAACGAGTACTTTTAGCCGGTGTCTCCTCGAATCGCGCTAGCAACCTGCAAAGATTTACCGGAGTTAGATCCGGATGATCACCCCCTGATCAGAGCCTTCGCAGAAGTTGGTGCCGAGGCGACGCCGGCTATTTGGTCAGATCCCGGCATTGACTGGGACGCCTTTGATCTCGTGATAATTCGCAACACTTGGGATTACACCGACGCGTTGCCCGAATTCCTCAGCTGGGTGAAATCCCTCGGGTCTCGATCGAGGAATTCATTCGACACGATTCAATGGAATGCTAATAAGACCTACCTCCGCGATTTAGCCACGGTTGATATTGAAGTGATTCCTACTCAGTTCGTTGAGCCGGGCCAACACCTGTGGGAGATCCCTGATTCTGTTGACTACGTGGTGAAACCGTCGGTGTCCGCCGGCAGTCGCGATACCCGTCGGTTTGCTGGCTCTCAAGCGTCACAACCCCAAGCTCAGGAGCTCATTGACGCCATTCACTCGACGGGTAAAACAGTGATGATTCAGCCTTACCTAGATTCTGTTGACTTGGACGGTGAGACGGCACTGCTTTATATAAATGGGCGCTTTTCCCATGCGATTCGAAAGGGACCACTGCTCCAAAGGGATGTTGAGGCTGAATTTGCCCATGGGCTGTTTGTCCAAGAGGTCATTGATCCCCGAGTTGCGCGGGCAGATCAACTCTTGGTGGGGGGTGCTGTGCTTGATCTGGTGTCCCGAGAATTTGGCACACCACTATATGCGCGCGTTGATCTTATTGATCACACCGATGGGAAGCCGATGCTCTTGGAGTTGGAACTGGTGGAGCCATCCCTGTTCTTCGCAACCGCCCCTGCGAGTCTCGACCGTTTTGTAGAGGCTGCTTTGCCGTAACCGAATTGTTACCTGAAGATTTCAATAAAGCATCAAAATCTATTGCCTTTCATGGGATTCTGACATATGTTGTGGAGCACAACAATTTAGCGAGAGATGCGCGAGGCGACTTTAACTTATGAATGATCGACTGACACCGGTTCCTGAGGACAAGTTCGCCTTTGGGTTGTGGACCATCGGGCATCCGGGTCGTGATCCATTCGGTGATAGCACCCGTCCACCCATTACGACCGCTGACTTCGTGCGTGGATTGGCAGACATCGGTGCTTGGGGTGTTTCATTCCACGACGACGATCTTATGACTTTTGGCGCTCCCGAGTCAGAGCGTCGCGCTGAACTGGACGCGTTCAAGAAAGTTCTCGATGAAACTGGTGTTGTCTGTTCCATGGCGACAACGAACCTTTTCTGGCACCCACTGTTCAAAGATGGCGCATTTACTTCAAATGATCGCGAGGTTCGCAGGTATGCGATTCAAAAGACGCTTCGCAATATCGACGTAGCCGCCGAACTTGGTGCGCCAACGTACGTTCTCTGGGGTGGCCGCGAGGGCGTTGAAAGTGCCGCGAGCAAGAACCCTGCGGATGCCCTGGATCGCTACAAAGAAGCAATGGACTTCCTGTGCGGCTATGTCAAGGAAAAGAAGTACAACATTCGCTTTGCCATGGAGCCCAAGCCCAATGAGCCACGCGGTGACACATTCCTGCCAACCATTGGCCACACCATGGCATTCATCAACACACTCGAGTACCCCGACATGGTTGGTCTTAACCCTGAAGTTGCCCATGAAACCATGGCGGGTTTGAGCTTTTTCCAAGGTGTTGCCCAAGCGTTATGGCAGGAAAAGCTTTACCACATTGATCTCAATGATCAAAAAATTGGCCGTTTTGATCAGGACCTGCGTTTCGGCTCCGAAGGCATCAAGGATGACTTCATGCTGGTCCGCCTATTGGAGAACTCAACCTATGACGGACCAAAGCATTTCGATGCTCGTCCGTATCGCAATGAATGGGGCAATGGCGTCTGGGACTTTGCCAGAGGTTGCATGCGCACCTACCTCGCACTTGCGGCGAAAGCCCGCGAGTTCGATCAAGATCCTCGAGTAAAAGATGCACTCGCTGCGGCGAGCACGCCGGAACTCGCGGTATCGACTGTCGGCGCTTATTCGGCTGCTGCCATCGATCAGTTAATGCAGGAACAATTCGATGTAGCTGCACTCGCAGCTCGCGGATACGCAAACGAGACACTCGATCAACTTGTAATAGATCGAATTCTCGGAATATAGAAACACAAATCTGCGCGAGAGATACTCGCGGGGGAAGGAAACGAATGAAGAAGAAGCTCTACGTAGCTATCGCGGGTGCCGCGGCAGCTACTTTGCTACTCACGTCATGTAGCTCAAGTGATTCAGCTACAGATACTGCTGCAGATACAACAGAGACAAGTGCTGAAGCAGCCGACGGTGGAACAGATGCAGCTGGCACAAGTGGCAACGCCTGCGTCATCCTCCCAGACAGCCAGTCCTCTGACCGCTGGGAAAACCAAGATCGCCCAGCTATCCAGTCCGCACTTGAAGCTGCTGGCTTCACCGCTGACATCCAGAACGCACAGGGTGACACAACCCAGTACCTAACAATCGGTGACCAAATGCTCGCCGGCGGTTGCGGTGTAATGGTCCTGGTTGATCTCAATGGCTCCGGTGCAACCGTTGCTGAAAAGGCAAAGGCTCAGGGCATCCCTGTTATCGCTTACGACCGTCCATTCGCACCAGCTGACTACTACGTGTCATTTGACAACGTCAAGGTCGGACAGCTTCAGGCTGAGGGTCTTCTCAAGTGCCTGGGCGACAATGGTGTCGATCCTGCAGCAGCTGCAGTCGTGTTCCTCAACGGTTCACCAACTGACGGTAACGCTGCAATGTTCAAAGAGGGCTACGAAACAACTCTCGCCGCTGCTGGTGTCACACCAGTCAAGGACGAGTCAGTTCCCGACTGGGATAACCAGCAGGGTGGCGTCATCTACGAACAAATGTTCACTGACCTTGGTGGAAAGATCGATGGCATCCTTGCTGCCAACGATGGCCTCGGCGGCGCAGCAATTGCAGTCAACGACAAGAACGGCATCAAGATCCCAACAACAGGTCAAGATGCAACAGTCGGCGGTATGCAGAACGTTCTCCTGGGCAAGCAGTGCATGACGGTGTTCAAGAACACTGCACTCGAAGCTGGAGATGCATCTGCACTTGCAATCGCACTGCTCAATGGCGAAATGCCAACAGTTGAAGGTTCGGTCGACGTTGCAGGTGTCACTGTTCCTGCGAAGTACTCCGATCCAGTCATCATTTACGCAGAAAATGTCAATGACGTCATCTCAGCCTCACCTGGCTTTGACGTTGCTGCACTTTGTGCCGGTGATGTCGCTGAAGCCTGTGCTGCACAGGGCATTCAGTAA
>Ga0136655_1001311_pt1 | contig 11121 bp, 9 predicted proteins | sample CPBDNA_2_FD_94863 | JGI IMG/M metagenome (GOLD analysis project Ga0136655, IMG submission 94863) | Freshwater to marine salinity gradient microbial communities from Chesapeake Bay, USA - CPBay_Spr_15_0.8_DNA (version 2) | ecosystem: Environmental > Aquatic > Marine > Coastal | place: USA...
CAAAGAATAGTATTCTTTTCATGCGTTTGTATTTGTATCAAAAATGATGATAATCTTCTAAGAACGCTTGGCCGTTTCATTCGTATTGATTATTTGTTCATTGAAAATCTCAATGAGATAGTATAAATCAGAAGTAGCACCCACCTTAAAAGGGAGATCCAACCAACTCCAAACTCATCCCGCATTTTTCACTTTTCACAATTCACTTTTCGCTTTTCACTTTTCGCTTTTCGTTGTTCACTTTTCGTTGTTCACTTCAAATAATTATAACTACCTACCAATCAGACTCTTAAAATGCTATATTGTCGCAAAATTTCCAGACTTTTCTCTGTGGAAGAGATGGAAATTCCAATCACTCAAAAACAAAGAAGATGAAAAAGAACTTCGCAGAATTTATCGGCACCTTTTGGTTGGTGTTAGGCGGATGTGGCAGCGCTGTCTTAGCCGCTGGTTTCCCCGATGTAGGCATTGGCCTATTAGGCGTTTCGCTCGCCTTTGGTCTTACCGTAATTACCATTGCCTACGGATTAGGGCATATTTCGGGTGCGCATTTAAATCCGGCGGTTACCGTTGGCCTGTATATGGGCGGACGAATTCCGATGAAAGAAGTGTTTCCGTATATCGTTTCTCAGATTTTGGGAGGCATAGCTGCGGCAGGCGTTCTGTATTTTATAGTTACCGGAAATGGCAGTGAAATAGGTGGATTTGCAGCCAATGGATATGGAGACCATTCACCTGGAGGCTATAGTTTACAAGCCGCTATCCTTACCGAATTTGTTATGACGTTTATGTTCCTCATGGTTATTCTCGGGGCTACAGATGCCCGCGCGCCCAAAGGTTTTGCAGGCTTGGCGATCGGTTTAATGCTTACCCTCATCCACCTAATAAGTATTCCTGTAACCAATACTTCGGTCAATCCGGCCAGAAGCATTAGTCAGGCTCTTTTTGTTGGCGATTGGGCACTTTCTCAATTGTGGGTTTTTATAATAGTGCCTATTGCTGGAGCAGCGGTGGCTGGAATGGTTTATAAATACTTTGAAAAAGATTAACGAAATTCTTTTTCTAGAATACGAGAGATTTGGCTTAAGTTGGATGCGATTTTACTACATGCCTATTTAATCTATGTCTTTTAGTTACAATAAATCGAGGGTTGCCTCTTTTGCGGATGCTGTTTTCAGTATCGCCATGACCTTGCTTATTTTGGAAATTGATGTGCCTTCGGCTGAAACTTTGGAATCCTATGGACTGGGAAGAGTCTTGGAAGATAGGATTCCGAATTTCATAGGCTTATTGGTGAGTTTTATGGTCATTGCCCTGTATTGGGTCTCTCACCTTCGGTTTTATGAATACATAGAGAAAATAGACGATAAGCTCATTTGGCTGAATATCTTCCTGCTTCTTTTTGTGGTAATGTTACCTTTCTCTACAGCCATGTATGTGAGTGCTTTCTACAGCAATGCCTCCTTTTTATTCTATTGTTTGAATTTGGTCTTTTTGGGTCTCTTCAATTTTTTATCGATTCGATTGGTGACCAAAAGGGCTGTTGCCTCTGAGAAAATGGGAAGAAATATTTCAAGCTGGTTGCGCTTTCGCTCTTTAAATGCGCTGGTAGTTTGGATACTTGCCGCTTTTTTAGCCTATCCCTTTCCCCTTTTTGCACGAATGGTCTTCATTTCCATTTTTATAGTTCAAATGCTAGGAGACCGCTATTTTATGAAAGTGAAGGCTCGCGAGCAGCAAGTCTAACCAAACTAAAACTTAAGGATAGAGTTTCGTTTCTACTCTATAACCGGGAGCATTCTGAAACCAGTCTGTATTTTGCACCCCATTGCTTTGAGCCCAATCGTCGAAAAAGGGATAGCATTCAATCATGTCTATGCGTTCTTTTGGATAGGGGATGCTTTCAATCACATTCAGTGCCCAAGGTAGATTGTCTTCGCTTCTATAGGTCCTTCCACCTGCTATATTGCTATCGTCTTCACCCGTTCTGAATAATGAGAGATCTGCCAGAGCGGTAGGCGCAAAATTGGGTAAGTGCACTTCTCTGCTTCTGTCTTCATCCACAAAAATGAAGGGATTGAACTGGCCTATGTTTAAATCTGCTAAACTGTAGGTATTTCGTTTATAGGTAATCAAGAGGTTGATGTCGGCTGCAGGAATTCCTGGAATATCTTCTTCTGTATTTACGCCAGTTCCATTGCCAGGATAAGGCAATAGATCGAAAGCATTGTCAAAAACCATGATCGTTGGTTTATTTTGATTGCTTTCCAATCCGTTGGCTGAAGTAGAAACAAGGCCATGGTTCAACTGACTTCCAGTTAAACTGATGTCTGCTTGTAGAATGAGGTTATTGGGAAGTTGGAATCCAAATCCGTTGTTATAGCTCGCTCCACTGGCTCTCAACTTAAAGTCGGCGAAGGTTTCTACTATCGAATTGCTGGCATTGGTTACCGTGTTGAATTGGTAGTCTACCACAATATTGTTGAAGTCGTAATCTCCTTTGAACGGCCAAAGGTCTTCGAACATTAATGTTCCAAAGCCAGTAGCAGGAAAGTAGTTGTTGAAGGCGCGATCAGGATCGTTTGGATAATCTTCATCTGCATCAGCAATGCCATCGCCATCTGAGTCGCAAGGATCGTACACTACACTTATAACTAAATGGTCGATGAAGTTTCCATAGCTGTTATTCGGACCAACCGAACTAACCGCAGTTATGCCCACTACAGTAGTCATTTGGCCCGCTGGAACAGTATACGTACCAGAATATAAACCCCAACTCAAGCCATCCGTAAGAGTTTGAACAGGAATAAGGCTTGCTGTATTGGCTCCGAAGCCTAAGGTGGCAACGTCTACGCCATTTCTGCCTCTGTGATAGATAGACCAAGTGATAATAGTACCTGGATCTAAACACAATTCTTGATAAAGTGTAGCGGAAGTGGTGGCATTGATCTCAACAAACTGATTCCCATGGGCGGCAGGAACTCCATTGAAGCCTGACTTCCAAATCTCAATTTTATTGTCTGGTGAAGTGGTATTCCAACCTGGCACATTGGACTCATTGGTTTGAACATAGCTGCCTCCAATGGCGGGCTGCTCAATGCTTCCATTTGAATATACTACAGGGCAAGAACATGTTTGCGCTTGTGCGGATAAAGTTCCAAGAAGAATACTAAGAGTAAGGAGAAAGGCTGCGGACTTAAATTTATAGGTATTCATAGTGCTGTGAATCAAAGGTTAGAATAAAATACAAGCTTCGAATCAATGGCTAGGTCTACCCAGTCATTTCCTACCTTCAGGCTTACGAATTTGCAATAGGCTGGCAAAGTAACTTTTACACTGTAGACTTCATCGCCTTTCAGTTTTGCTCTGTGGTACACTGCCCCGTCTGCCGTTGCAATGCGGATGAGATTATCCGAACTCAATTGAATTTTGAATTCTACGGTTTGAGAAGTACTCCAATCGAAAGAATCGCTTACCTCTATGTCTTCCATTTGCTCAACGGCAGCAGGAGGCGCCAAAGTCTCTGCAATATTCTCTTTCTCGCAGCTGGCGAGGAAGAATAGAGAACTCAGTGAAAAAAGAAATGGAAAGAGTGTAGAGCGTTTCATGCTTACTATACTATGAAAAGCATGCCAGATATATAACTCGCTCATAAACAACTTAATTTATTTATGAGAAACTTCTTTTCGTCTCTTTTTGGGATTAAAATCCAAAAAAGAGATAATATTTCAATGGGCATTTACTAGATCCATGTTCGGATTCAAAGAATGAAACGAATAGGTTTTGACTTCTATCTCTTTTTTGAATTGAAATGCGCTTCCAACAAATCCAACAGTCGCTCTTCAAATTCTTGTTGCTCAGCCCAATCGTATTCTGGCTTTACCCAATCATTTAGAAAAGATTTGGCATTTTCGAAATTCTCTTGTGTACTCAGCTGAGAAATGACCCTAACATAATCGCCACTATTGCCATTAAACAGTTGTTTGGTGAGAGAAATACGATCGTTGAGACCCAATTCCCAGTTTTTTGGCGCCGCAGCTGAAGGTTTTTCTTTTTCTCTTGTAGTCTCTTTTACAGCGGAAATAACTTGTGGAACTATTTCATCTTCCTCCTCGCCGGTATAGTCCAATTCGGTTTTTCTAAAGGGAGGGCCTTCTGGAGGTGGCAGTACCTTTACTTCGTCTGAATAGCTTTGAACGCCCAATCCGGCACCCATACCGTCTACTTCTTCCACGAATTTCTTTTCCACAGTCTCCACGGTTTCCAACGGAATATGAATGGCTGCCTGCTGTGTGGCCAGTTGAATTCGACTGAAAACCTCTTTTTTTCGATCGATAAACTCTAGTAATAGACTTTGGGTGAGGGCCTTTTCTAACCGTGAGGTGATATTCTTCCCTTCAATGTTTTCATCTTTCTTGAGTTCTACAATTAATAATTCAAGTTCATGAGTAAGTTCTTCGCGCAATTGTTGTTCTTCCATTTTTAGCTCCACTTCTTTGGTTAGTTTTGGTCTTTATCCCCAAAGGTCGGAAAGTACAAAATGTTCTTGGAGCAAGGCGCAAACCCAGATAGAAGAGATGGCTGGATCGAAGTCATCTGTGGCTGTATGTTTTCTGGTAAAACAGAAGAGCTCATTCGCAGAATGAGAAGAGCCGAAATAGCAAAACAATCGGTGCTCATTTTTAAGCCCGATTTAGATATTCGATACCATGAAACTGAGGTGGTTTCGCATGATCAGCGAAGCATTTCTTCGATTCCGGTGAGCCATTCTATAGCTATTTTGGAGAAGGCGGCTGAGGTTGAGGTGGTGGGCATAGATGAGGCCCAATTCTTTGATTCAGATATTGTGAAAGTGGCTAATGAGCTGGCCAATCAGGGCAAGAGGGTAATCATTGCTGGCCTAGATTTGGATTTCCGGGGCGAGCCTTTTGGTTCCATGCCTCAACTCATGGCGATGGCTGAATATGTTACTAAGGTGCATGCTATTTGTCAACGTACAGGTAATCTGGCACATTATTCTTTTCGTTTTGAAGCCTCAGAAGAACTCATAAAGTTGGGGCATAAGGAAGTCTATGAACCTGTTTCTCGCAGAATATTCTTCGAATTGATGAAGAAAAAGAATGAAAAACAATAAAATGCGTTTTGAATCGCTTTGCAAGCTTTGGAAGGCCACTTTAGCGGGTTCGCCTTCGCAAGAGGCCGTTCAACACATTTTATTCGACAGTCGTCAGTATTTAGGTCAGACTTCAGCTCTCTTTTTTGCCATTAAAGGCGATGTGCACAATGGCCATGATTTTATTCTGGAGCTTTATCACAAGGGTCTCCGTCTTTTTGTAGTGGAAGAAATGCCCAAGCTTGAATTGGCCGATGCGTCTTTTGCTATAGTAGAGAATAGTATTAAGGCTTTGCAACAAATGGGCGGATTGCAGAGAAAGTCGGTAAGCTATCCTGTAGTAGGCATTACGGGTTCTAATGGCAAGACTTGGGTGAAAGAGTGGGCCTTTCAATTGTTGCATCAAGATTATTCTATTGTGCGCTCGCCTAGAAGTTATAATTCTCAGATAGGGGTGCCTCTTTCTCTTTTCAATCTCAGCTCTGAACACTCGCTTGCACTCATTGAAGTGGGCGTAAGCATGCCGGGTGAAATGAAAAAACTCGAGCGTATTGTCCGTCCAGATATTGGCATCTTTACCAATATTGGTTCGGCTCATCAGGTGCATTTTGATGGTTTGGCCAAGAAGGTTAAAGAGAAAGCCGAGCTTTTTAGGCGTTGTAAAACCATTATTTTCTGCGCTGATCATACATTGATTCGAGAACAACTGGAAAAAAACTCTGAGAGTAGGTTCTTCCGATGGTCTTTGCTTCCGGGTGTTGAGGTACAACTTGCCAGCATCCGACCTAAAAAAAAATCAGCTCTTTTAGATCTAATCTATGGCGAAGTTTCTTTTTCCTTTGAAATCCCTTTTGTAGACAAGGCTGCTATTGAAAATGCTATGCATTGTGCCTGTCTTATGTTGCTCTTAGGGGTAGACATTCCCAATATTCAAAGGAGAATGTCTATGCTCGAGGCAGTAGATATGCGACTAGAACTGAAGAGAGGAACACAAGACACTCTTTTAATTAACGATAGCTATAACTCCGATATGGAGTCTTTGCGTATTGCCTTAGATTTTTTATACCAGCAAAGTAAAAAGCGAACACAGTGGGTTATTCTTTCAGATATGGAGCAAACCGGCTTGTCTGAGCAAGATTGGATTGAAGCCCTTCGGAAAACGCTGAACGAACACAAAGTAGACCACTTTATTGGAATCGGACCTCTCTTGCATCGCAATGCGAGTGCCTTTAGTGGGAAGTCGGAGTTTTTCCCAACGACGGAGGCTTTCCTTGCGGAACTGCCCTATCGCTCTTTTGAAAAAGGCATTCTACTTCTCAAAGGTGCTCGGCGTTTTCAATTCGAGAACATTCAGGCGGTTTTAGAGAATCAGCTGCATGAAACGGTTTTGGAAATCAATCTCAATGCTTTGGCCTCTAATCTCAATGCCGTGCGAAGTCGGTTGGATGCTGGAGTTAAGGTGATGGCTATAGTAAAAGCCTTTGGATATGGGGCGGGGGGAACTGAAATTGCCTCTGTACTGCAATATCAGAAGGTAGATTATTTGGCAGTGGCCTATGCCGATGAGGGCATTGCCCTGCGAAGAGCGGGAATTGGTTTGCCTATTATGGTTATGAACCCAGAGCCACAAACCATGGAGTCTATGATCGACTTCAAACTAGAGCCTGAGATTTATAGCTTTCGGACCTTGTCGCAGTTCTTGCGAGCTTTAGTGCGAAGGAATTTTTCGGCCCAACGCTATCCTATCCACCTAAAACTGGATACGGGCATGCATCGTCTAGGATTTGAACAAGCCGACTTAAGTATTCTCTTAGGAATACTACAGAAGGAGCCGCAGGTCTACATTGCTTCCGTTTTTTCGCATTTGGCTGCGAGCGAAGATCCTGCTTTTAAAAAGGAGACCTTAGAGCAAATAGATCTATTCAAAACCATGTCTGAGCAGATTATCCAGGCGCTGGGATATATTCCTCTACGGCATATTTTAAACACCTCTGGAATTCATGCCTACCCTAAAGCAGCCTTTGAAATGGTGCGTTTGGGCATAGGTCTTTATACGTCCGGTAAAGAGTCCGATTCTCTTCCGGTTAGTCGATTGATTACCCATATTAGTCAGATTAAGTTGTTGAGGAAGGGCGACAAATTGGGTTATTCCTTTTCCTTCGAGGCTCCTTCGGATATGCGGGTGGCTACCATTGCCATTGGCTATGCCGATGGATTTGATCGCAGACTTTCCAACGGACTAGGCTCTGTTTCCATTCACTCGAAAAGGGCCAAGGTGCTAGGGAAGATTTGCATGGATATGAGTATGGTGGATGTTACCGATATCGACTGCCAAGAAGGCGATGAAGTAGAGGTCTTTGGCGAACAGATCCGTGTGGATGAACTAGCAGAACAATTGGGCACCATTCCCTACGAGATTCTAACCTCGGTTTCTCAGCGTGTGAAGCGAATTTACATACAGCAATAAATGCTCTCGAATCTCATTAAGAAATTTTCGGGTTTGGCTTTGCTTCAAGGACTTACCGTATTGCTTCCCCTTTTGGTGGTTCCGCATTTATTGAGCACCATTAAGGTGGATGGCTTTGGGCGATTGAGCTTGGCAGTGGCCGTCAGTTCCATCCTCATTCCTTTTATCGATTTGGGATATCAGCTTACAGGCACCCGAGAAATGGCCGATGGTTCCAAGTCGAAATCGCGTTTGCTGGGCTCTTTTCTGATGCAGCGAATTCTCGTTGCTCTCTTATTGATCCTTCCCTTTAGTGCGATGGTTTTGTGGGTTCCTAATTTTAGAAATATTGCTGATCTTTTGGCTTTAGGATTTCTGTATGCCTTTGTTACTGCCCTCATTCCCAATTGGTATTTCGAAGGGCAGAAGCGATTTAAAGTGGTTCAATACCTCTTCTTGATTTGGAGGCTCTTTTACACTCTTTCTGTATTGCTCTTTATTAAATCCTACGGTTCTGAATTCTGGGTGCTACTCTTGAATGTGTTGGGAGGAGTAATTGCCTTGATCATTTGTGCTTTTCTGATCATCCGAGACAAGGTGAAATTAGAATTCGTTGGTTGGATACGGGAATGGAAATCCATTCGCTCTTCTTTTTCCATCGCCCTCACTCCCTTAACGGTAACCTATATGAGCTTCATTCCTCAAGTAATTGCCAGCTTTCTATTAGGACCTATTTCCTTTGGTTATTTTGCCTTGGTAGACCGTATTCTTCAGCTTTTTCGGATGCTGGGCTTCCTTTTTTCAACTATAGTTTATGTTGAATATTGCAAATTGTTAGCAGAAAATACGCTGGCGATTCTGAGAGGGTATTACCTGAAAATTACAGCTTTGGCTTTTCTTGCAGCCAGCGTAGTTATTGGTCTTATGCAGTATTTCCATCTTCCTATTTTGGATTTCTTGGATAAAGAGTGGGACAAAGAAGCCCTGATTCCATACAGCATAGTATTATGGGCAGGTATTTTTGTAATTCAACGTTCGCAAATCCAGCGCTTCTTGCTGAGCTTCCATAGAGAAAAGCAACTAGCGCGTTGGTCTATAGCTTTCATTTTGGCCTTACCCATTCTCATGATCGTTCCAAATCACTTCTATGGTCTTAAAGGACTTTCGTTCGGCTTCTTGGGATTTGAAGTCCTAGTGAGTTTATGTCTTTTTCTGTTATCTCTACCCTTGTTGCGCTCTTCGAAAAGCTAAAGAGGTTTAGGCGCCACCCATCTACAATCAATAGGGCATAGAAGAAAGCGAAGAAAAACACTCCGGCTTGCCTTTCTAACATCGATTCTGTGCTGAAGCTGATGAGGCTAATAAAAAGGAAGAGCTTGGCAGACAAGGAGAGTTTCTTCAACAAAAAGAAAGGACCTATGAGGAGAAAGAGGAAGAGCAGAAACCCTATCAATCCATGACTGGCGAATTCTTGAAGGTATTCAGAGTGATAGTTGTATTTCTTCTCGGTGATTGAGAAACTGCGTTCGCCATTCCAGAAATAAGCTTCCTCATTTTGTAATTCTTCTTGGAGCGCATCATTTCCATCTCCTGTTCCGGTGCCTAGGAGGAAGTGTTTATGTATAACTGAAAGACTGTTTTTCCAAAGAAAGAAGCGAGCATTGGTCTGTTTTCCTTCCAAATCGTTCCAAACCAAAACGCGTATTTCATCTCCTGTTTCAACAAGCCGTCGCCTAAATTCGGGTGAAGAACTCAGAATAACCGCCGTTAGAATTCCGCCTAGCCAGAGCAGCTTCTTCGTTTGGGGCATACTGGGCATATGGTGTCGCGCCACTATCCATTGCAATAATCCAAAAGCTAGCCATTGTATGCGAATGGCTGCGAGTGCCAGCATAATGATAAAAAGCAAGATGGGAAAGAGATAGAGTAGCGCGGGCTTTTGTTTTCCTTCCAACCACTTAAGAATAGCAAAATGAGAGGAGAGCGCTGCTGCAAAGCTGAGATACATGCCTAAATAGTGCCCAGGTAACATGGGCCACAACATCAGCTCATGATAGAAAAAGGCATCTGTATTTCCTTGTAGATAGCGATAAGAAGCTAGGGTGAGTAGGAGGAGGCAGCTCAGGGCCGTGCCCCATATAAAAGCGTTTAGAACCACTTTTTTGTTGAACTGAAATTTCCCGTCCAACATAGCCAAGGCCAATGGCCACGCAACCATTGGAATCTTAACCACCCAAACTCTTTCGGCTTCAGAAAGATTGCTACTGTAAAGCAAACCGATGCCGGTATAAGCAAACAGCAGAGCGGGAACAACGAAAAAGGGATTCTTAAAAGCAGCGATGAAAGAGTTTTTCCAATCGAATCGCAAAATCCAACCTAGGCCAAAGAGCATTAAGCCCAAGGTAGTAGGAAGTAGTTCTACTTGAAAGGGAAGCAAGAAGCAAAACCAGATAAGTCCTAGCCAGAGTAAAGCCAGTCTCCATTTATCTAGCACTGCCTTGGTCATTTTTTGGCGACAGTAAGTAGTTCGCTGTACTCGGAAGGCGAATTCAGGAGACCTACGGCCTTTGCGCTTACCTGATCGAAGCGCAAATTGAAGATAACCTGTCCTTTATCATAGGTATAGCGCTGAGCAAGTTCTCCACCCAGCCAACGGCTAATCTGGTCTTGATGCTTTTCAATTTCTCCTTTTTTAAGGGTCTCAATACTACTGCGCAGCTTGTTTACTTCCGACTCCAAATTGTCGAATCCTTCTTTGTCATAGGCCATTTCAAGCTCCTTTAGAACTTCTTCTGTATAGGTTTCAAAAGTGAAGTTCTTCTTCTTGGCATAAGAAGCAAAGGCATTAAAAGTAGGTTTGTCGACTTCATATACAGCCGGATTGAAGTCCATTTTAAGATGGTCTGCATGGTATTCGTTCACGAAATCGAAAACGAGGTCTTTTTCCAAAAGTCCATACAGAACAGTAGGGATTTCTTTTTCCTCAATGGCCAGGTCTGGATCTACTCCCCCTCCATCTAAAACGGGTCTTCCCTTTTGGGTATAAAAAACCTTTCTCAAACTGTCTGGAATACTTTTTACTCGGCCCGTTTCATCCTTTTCCGCATAGTTGATCGCCTGAATACATCGTCCGCTTGGAGTATAATATTTTGCTATGGTAAGTTTTAACTGGGTTCCATAATTCATGGGTTTAGATTGTTGCACCAATCCTTTGCCGAAAGACCTCTGACCCAGGACTACTCCTCTGTCATAGTCCTGAATTACACCCGCCACAATTTCGCTGGCGGAGGCCGATTGACCGTTGATTAAGACAACCAGCGGAATTTCAGTGTCTATAGGATTGCCTAAAGTAGAATATAAAGAGCTGGCCTCTTTTACCTTTCCCTTGGTGCGAACCACCTCTTTGCCTTTATCGATAAAGAGGTTGCTCACGTTCACCGCTTCGTTTAAGAGCCCACCGGGATTTCCTCTTAGGTCGAGAATCAAGCCCTTTAGTTTGCCTTTAGCGCTCATTTCTTCATAGGCCGCCTTTACTTCGTCTGAAGCACGTGCAGAGAATTGA
>Ga0136655_1001313_pt1 | contig 11112 bp, 13 predicted proteins | sample CPBDNA_2_FD_94863 | JGI IMG/M metagenome (GOLD analysis project Ga0136655, IMG submission 94863) | Freshwater to marine salinity gradient microbial communities from Chesapeake Bay, USA - CPBay_Spr_15_0.8_DNA (version 2) | ecosystem: Environmental > Aquatic > Marine > Coastal | place: USA...
TATAGATATATCATTTAATGGATCTTTAAGAAAAGAACAAGAACCTATTATTGATTTATATAAACAAGCTTGTTTAGAAAAAGGTGGGGGATTAATATCATTAAAATGTGGGGGTGGTAAAACTGTTCTTGCTCTTTATATTATATCTATGCTCAAGAAAAAAACAATTGTAGTTGTTCATAAAGATTTCTTAATGACACAATGGAGAGACAGAATTACACAATTCTTACCGAATGCTAGAATTGGTAAAATACAACAAAATACAATTGATATTGAAAACAAAGATATCGTTTTAGCAATGGTTCAAAGTCTTTCACAAAAAGAATATGATCCAGATGTATTTTCTACATTCGGTTTAGCAGTATTCGATGAATGTCATCATCTTGGTGCTGAAGTGTTCTCTAAATCTATGGCGAAAGTAGCATCTAAATATATGTTAGGGTTGAGCGCTACACCAGATAGAAAAGCTGGTTTACGTAAAGTATTTGAATGGTATATCGGTCCAATGGTTTATTCATCAAAATCAGATGTGAATAAAGATTTTATTGAAACACGTATTTATGAATATGATAATATACAAGATATTCAATATTCAAAAATTGATAAAATACATACTAAAAATGGACCTAAACCTTGTATGCCTCGTATGATTAATAATATTTCTGATTGTATTCATAGAAACAACTTTATCAATGAATTAATCAAAACAGAATATATAAAGGGGAGAAAATTATTAGTTCTCGGTGATAGAAGAGAATATCTAAATCGCACTGAAAAATGGATCAAAGATAATATAGATCCTAATATAGTAGGACAATATGTCGGGGGAATGAAACCTGCTGAACTTAGAGATTCACAAGAAAAAGATATTATCTTGGGAACTTATTCAATGGCCAGCGAAGGGATGGATATCCCAAAATTAAATACAATTGTCTTATCATCACCAAAAAGTGATGTTGTTCAGAGTGTTGGGAGGATTCTAAGAGAAAAAGCAGAAGTAAGAAAATTTCATCCTTTAGTGATTGATTTTATAGACGTTCATCCTAATTTAAGCGTCTTTTCAAAACAATGCGATAAGAGAATATCATTTTATAAAAAATGTAATCATGATATCCATATGTATCATATGGATGGAAGTAAAACTAAAGTTGAGAAACGTAAACATAAGAAGAAAGAACTACATGAAATTGATATATGCTTAATTGAAGATTAATTGATAACTTTCCTATATCTCTTGTATTTAAACATACCCTCGCCTAATTTAATTTTATTTTTTCTCCACGCTTCAGACGATTCATCAAAATCTATATCAATTTTATATTGTTTACCCATTTCGGGTAGTAATACCATATTAAATGGCATTGTCTCTTTGGGAAATATAACTTTAAGATACTCTTTTTTTCGATACTCTTTTTTTCGATACTCTTTTTTTCGATACTCTTTTCCACTGCGAAGTGGCATGATAGTATATTATGAAATAGTTTAATTATAAAAAGAAATTAATAATATCAAATTTTTAAAATTTGTTGCCCCCTTCTTAGGATTCTTCTTTTTCATGTGATTCTTCATCCTTTTCAGTATCCATGTCTCGGGGATTTTTTGGTGAATACTTAAATCTGAAATCAGGGTGTTCTACAAGTAGAGGGCCACCCATAACACCCGTAACATTTACACATACAGGCTTACCTTCATTATTTGTATCTAAATCAAATGAAACATATTCTCCTGGATATAAACACTTATATCCATTATTTTTTAAATTAATTCCGGATAGATGAACAAAAATATCATTTCCACAATGTTCACTATCGGAATTTAATACATTAATAAATCCAAAACCCTTGCGATTAAACCAACGAGTTACAGATCCTGTGAGAGCCATTACGTTATTATAATTCTATTATTATAACATTTCTTTATATACTTTTAATGATAATTTATCTGATTTTTTTAACAATAATAGTTTTAACAATTAAACATATTTATGAAATTCATAATATAAATACAAACACTGTCTTAGAACAATTACAGAGTGCAAATAGTGAAGAAATATTTGAACATCTCAAAGAAAGAAAACCTTTATTAATTCATAATTTAGTGAATAAATATGAAAAATTTAATAATTTATCATTTGAGAAATTATCCCTTGATAATCCTGGATTAATTATTCATGATAATAATAGATATTTATCATTGAAATCTTTTACTGAAGAACAAAATATGTATATTTATAAAAACAAAGACTTATATGAATCATTACACTTAAAAGAACTCTTTGATAGTATATATGAACCCTTTTCTTCGGGATTGCATGTATATAAAAGATATTCAATGAGTCTTTATAAAGGATTAAATAGCATAGAATTATCTAAAAATAAACATAATTTATGTTTGATTAATCAAATCTATGGTAAAACGAAAGTATATTTATTTAATCCGAAACATAAAAATGATATATTAAATAAATCTAATGATGAAATAAAGAAATATGGTCAAAAAATAAATCTTACACAAGGATTATCATTATATATTCCTGTTGAATGGTATTATTTTTATGAATGCGAAAATGAATCTATTATTGGTGAAATATTATGTGATAATTATTTTACAGTAATTTATAATAATTGTAGGTAAATATAATATATATAATATATAATGGCTAAAAAAACTAAGCGGAAAAATAATAAACTCTCAAAGCGTAAGTATTCTAGGCGCAAGTATTCTAGGCGTAGACTTTCTAGAAAAAGAGTTACTAAGAAAAATCTTTCTAGACGTAGAATTTATCAGGAAAAATATAGGCAAAGTGGGGGGGCAGATAGTTGGAAAACAAAACTTCTGGATCAGATAGTTCAACGAAATATAGATTCAAGTGTGGTAGCCGAACAGTACCCACAAACAGAGGTAGGACCTATTAAAGTTTTCATATTTTCTGATATTAAGGGTAATCCTAAACATTTTTATGAACCCGCTCAACAGATACAATTAACAAGTGTATATGGAAAAAGTAATCATCGCACTGGCACCATTAAAATTAAACATGATGGTTGCATATATAATGTTACAATCGATAAAAATGAAGAGTATAATGGTGAAAGAGTATACCCCATGGATAATGGAGAATGGTGTAAAGTCACACATGAAATTGGAACACAAAAGCAGGTTGAAGACGAGACAAAGACACGAAAAGTCTTTGTAGGTATTAAGTATGGACTATATCCGGGTGATTTATGTGTAGTTGAAGAGTATTCAATAATTAAAAATAAACTTACCGGATTTAATAGTAAAACTAATCTTGTATTTGCTGCTACTTCTAAAGGCCATGAACCAGAATATGTTTATTTTATAAATGATGGACTTAAAAGCGATCACGTTGTATCAAGTGGTAAATTATTAATTTTAAAGAATCCACCTAAGAAACCAGAAGAGTATAAGGGCAGAACAAAAGAGACACAAAATGTAGATGGTTCTACCCCTTCAGAACCTTCTTTATCTGGTTGGCGAGTAAAACATTGGCAACCAATTGGAAATGACCCCCCCAACAATAAATGTCCTTATGGTGGAGGGATAACTGAAAGAATATCTTGGGGGGGGGGTGTTGATTATGAAACACCAAATGGTATAATATTATTATTCTCACCAGAATGGCCTGAGGGTAAATTAGACACAGAAAGTTCTAGAGCTATAAGTTTTGATGGGTTGCCCAAGATAGAACCTATAAAAATTATTTTAAGAAACGACCCCGCGCTCTCGACTCCTGCCCAACTTAAAGAGAAATTTAATAAATTGTTTGAACAACTTTCAATTATGACAAAACATTGTATTTCTTCAATACAACGTTTCCCACAACCCATAGGAGCACATATTGTAGTTTCACGAGGTTCAGTTATACATTTTGGTGCTGGTAAAAGTTGGTCACCCATCGATGTCGCCATCGTAAATGCCGCTAACAATGGGGGTCTAAGAGGGGCGGGAGTAGATGGAGCTATTACAGCTGCGGGAGGAATAAACCTTGCTAATGATCGTCTAAAACTACCTTTATTGGATAAAATACGTAAAATACGTATACAGACTGGTGATGCTGTTTTAACAGGTCCCGGGAACTATGGTGATTTACATGTAGCTAATGTGATACATGCTGTAGGTCCCAATTACACACATATTTCCGAACAGGACGGTAATAGTCTTCTTCAAAAAGCATATGAAAATTCTATGAAGGTAGCAGAACAGAATAATATCAAATATATTGGATTTTCTTTACTTTCTTCTGGTATTTTTAGAGGGGACCCAGCAAGAATAAGTCTGGATGAAGTCTTAAGAATTGGAATAGACACTGTTAAAGCTAATATGTATAAAGGATTATTAGAAGTTCATTTTGTAGCTTTCACAGAAACTGAAAAGGAGGCATTGCTCCGACATATTGAAACCACATCTGGAAGTGGTCCTGGACTTGGTCCCAACCTTGAACCTGAACCTGAACAAGAATCTTTCAAAATTATTCATATCGGTAATTCTGGAGAAATTATAAAACAAATAATGGACCAAAAATATAGTTTTGATGAACCAATATATAAAGATGATAAAGAACTAATACTAATAAAAGGTTTATTTTCTCAGGAAACTGGTTTTATTTTAAGCGCGCAGTTGAAGGAACACGGTACAGAATCCGTAATATCAATACAAGTAGCAGGAAATCCGTTGCTGCCTGGTGGTAAATATCAGTTGACAACTCGCGATGGAACATTAGATTTAGAACAAATAGATATTATACCAAAACACCATACCACACAAGAAGAAAGTGTTATAGATTCTTTATTACATGCGGAGTTCATTAAAAATGGTAAGGAAAAATTACCGGGATATTTTGAAAATATGATAGGTAAAGAAGCTAATTTGACACCACTCGTGGGACAAAGGATAAAACATAGAATATATCCACCAGAGGCAGCTGTCTTAATACAATTACAAGGTGGCAGAGATACCCCTCCAGCTATTAACGGTCGACCTTGGGGTTGTTTAAATCCTGATGTAAATCCTGATGGAGGCGTGGATAATACAATGAGCATACAAGGCGTAGATTTTACAGAAGCTATACCCGAAAGCGATGATAGATTAATGGAATATGCTTTAAAATATAATTTCGCTTATACATTAGATGATGTAGATATGGCACTTTCCGCAAATTATTATTTAAGGAACGGTGTGGATAAAACAAGTGATGGTACATTTGAAACTGATGTAGTATTTTGCTATGGTCCGAATGCTTATGCGGAATCAGATGAGAAAAATCCTAGTGGTACCATGACCCGTTCTAAAATAAAAGATTATATAGAAGATGATCATCATCGAACATATTTCAGGGAATGCGTGAAAATGAGTTATAGAGCCACATTAACAAGTATGAAAGATAATCGTGTAGACTATCCAATTTTATGCTATGTTTCAGGTGGTATTTATTCGGGTCAACGTGAAAAAAAACTGACTAATATATTTATAAGAAAACAAATACCTATAATTATTGACGAAATTAATAATGAATTAGGTAAACCATTTAATAATATTTTCCTTTGTGGTTAAATATTTATCCATATAAATCAGTTAATCTAAATGGATGAGAAATAGTAATATATTCTAACTTTTCTATTAAATTCTTTTGTAAACCGACTAATGCTATTGCTGAAATAATATCAATAGCCGTTTGCGTTGCTTCCTTTATCTTAATATTCATAATAATTTCTAAATAATTCCTTAAATTTTTATGTAAAAAATACCATACTATTGAAATTACAATTAAATGTATTATTATTTCACCTAATATTTGAAGATTACTTTCTTTTTTATCAATAGATTGTTCCAATGATGTAAAAATATGATCTAGAAATGGAGATATAAATATTAAAATAATAATATAAACAGTTGAAAAAAATGATAATCTAAATAATATATTGTTAAATATACCCATATATTAATATTTATTATATTATTTATTTTATTTAAAGAAAATACTATATATATATTGAGGATAATGAATAATTATCAATTAAATACCAATTGGTGTTTATGGTACCATAATATAAATGATACCAATTGGAAAAATAATAGCTATAAAAATATTTATGATATAAAAAATGCTTATGATATAAAGTTTTTAAATGATACAATTCATAAAATTCATTTACAAAATAGTATGTTTTTTATAATGAGAGAAGATATCTTCCCTACTTGGGAAGATCCCGATAATAGACAAGGATGTTGTATTTCTTTTAAAATACCGAATAATATTTTAAAAGAACAATTTGATTTAATACTTAATAATATTCTTTCAGAAGATATTTTAAAAGATAAAGATGATACAGATTATCTTAATGGATTTTCTATTATTCCTAAAAAAGAATTTAATATTATAAAATTATGGTTAAGAAATTATGATGAAAATTATACCATTCGATTAAATGATTATGAACCATATTTTGTAAAAGATAAAGCACTGATCAAGAAGCATGAATTATCGGATTAAATAATCTTCAATTGTGAATTATCTGATTAAAAACTTAAATAATTTTTAATTATACGTTTTATTTATTATTGTTTTTTCATACATTATTACAAATATGAAAGATCTTTATAAAATATTAAAGTTAAATAAATCTTCTTCGGAAAATGATATCAAAAAAGCATACAAGAAGTTAGCATTTCAATATCATCCCGATAAAAATAAGTCTTCTGATGCGGAATCTAAATTTAGAGAAATATCTGAAGCTTATGATATTTTAATGAATACTGATAAAAGAAGAATGTATGATAATTTCGGTTATGATAGTATTTCAGGTGATATTCCTCAAATAAATCCTTTAGATTTATTTCAGAGTTTATTTAATGTTGATTTTACAGGATTAGGTGAAAACATGCATAGTAATATATTTGTTTTTTCTGATTTATCATCATCACCATTCCTGAATAGTAATCCTATTATGAAATATAATCTTGAGTGTAGTTTAGAAGATTTATATCATGGAACACAAAAAGAATTTAGTATTCATCATCAGGTAAAAAAAGATGAAGCATTCACCAAAAAATCTACAAAATATATAATTAATATTAAGCGAGGTAGTAAAAATGGTGATAATATTGTTGTAAAAGATGGTGGTAATTATATTCCTGAATTAGGTTTAACCGAAGATTTAGTTATTCAAATCGTTGAAAAGGAACACCCTAGATATAAACGTAAAGACAATGATTTATATATTAAAGAAGATATTACATTATGTGAAGCATTGACAGGTATCAATATTTTTGTAGATCATTTAGATGGTCCTTTAAATATTAAAATAAATCATATTGTGAAACCTAATCAGATGTTTCAGGTATTTAATAAAGGAATGCCCATTAAACACGATAATCAATCGTTAGGCGACGGTTCTGAAAAAGATTTTGGTAATTTAATCTTAGATTTAAATATTGTATTTCCAGAATCATTAGGAGATAAACAAAAAGAATATCTTAAGAAAATATTAATTCATCTTGATAGAAAGAAGAACGATGGTAAATTAGTAGAAGCTTATTATTATAAAGAAAAAGATGAAGTCTTAAAAGAATTTATTCAAGAAGATGAAGGTATGGGATGTATTCAGCAATAGTTGACAATAAATATTGTTTCGTAGTGTATACAACAATAATTAATAACCATCACTATAAATTTGATATTAAAATAAAGAATAGTATCATATTAAAAATAAAATCTTATTTAAGATTAAAAAATAAAATCTTATTTAAGATTAAATATGGATTTCCTTGAAGAATTATTAATTATTAATAATCTTTATACATTAAATAAAATTGCCGATGAAAGAGAGTTAGGTGATGAAGAAAGGATAGAATTCATTAAAAAATATAATAAAAGTAACAATAGATTATTTACACCTTGTAAAAAATATATGATTGATGATTATAAAAATGAAGTGGAAAAATATGAATCATCTAACGACGCTTAGAACGCTTGGAACGCTTTGATTTACGTCCTTTTGATTTACCTTTCTTTTTCTTATTACGTTTCTTTGTTTTTTTACTTTCCTTTTATATATACGATTCCCACCTGATTGAAAACGTAAAGTTAAAGTTAATGTACCATCATCATAATCATATCCATTTACTTTATATATAAGCGTGTCATCCTTAATCCTGTAGCCGTTTTCATCTTTTAAAATAAAATTAAGATATCCAGCTTCTCTTGCTTCTTTTGTTTCTTCCTTTATTTTACGCTTTAGGAGTTCTATAGTCTCATTATCATTTATTTGGATCGGTCGCTTGACAAAACCCGAACCCATAGGTATTTTTACAAAAACAGTAGCATTCATATTATAATATCCTTATAGAAAAAAATACGTTTAAAAAATAAAATAAATATAAAATTTATAGTGAATAGGATAATAATAGATTTTTTAATAATAAAGATTCCTATTTAAAATGGTGGTCACAACCATATATTTTCGGATATGAATGGTGAAAAACTAAATTAGGATGAAAATCCATAAATTCATACTACATGATAAAAACAAGTTGATGAAACAGTATCCTCTTATCTGAATTTATTCGGATACAGGGTTGATTTTAAAATGGTTTTATTGGTTTCTGTATGAAATATGTCTTTAAGGTAAGTTTTTTAATATATAAATTTAATCTAGAATTTATAAATTTAATCTTTTATGCACACTTTTATGAATATATAATTTTTCAGTTTTATTTTTATCGCTCTCATTTTTATACCGTGTTTTTGATGATTGAGATGCTGACCTATGAACATTTTTTTCCCATACAGCTATAAAATCTTCCGGCGCTGTAATCTCCGAAATAAATACATAATTATTTTTTGACCATTCTCTAACTATTTCCCAGAACTTATCATTATCAAAAACATCATAATGTTTTGTATCTGTTCTATATTTTATAGGAAAATTAGTATTTTCATAAGGAGGATCACAATAAATTAAACTATTTTGAGGTTTTAATGAATCATAGTTTAAACATTGAAAATCTATATCTTTTATTTTATCTTTACTTTTGTTTAATGAATTAGTCGCTTCAGCTAAAAAATTCTCAACTTTATCTCGTTTATATTTATCAACATATCCAGCATAAAATTTACCACCGAAACTCATATTAAATCCTACAAAAGCTTTTAGAGCACTAGGTGATTTTAAATTCTTACATACTTCATAAAATTCTAAATCTACACTTTCAGGGGGTATAAAAGCATCATCTTGAACTTCTTTCCATAACTGTATTAAATCTGGATGATAATCTGAAGCAAAACATTTATAATCTTCATTCATAATTTTTAATACATTTAACGCACCACAAAAGGGTTCTATATAAAGATCAACTTCTTCTGGTTTTACTAATGATTTCATTACTGATGAAATTTCTTTACATAAAAAAAATTTACCTCCCATATATTTCATTTGTGTATCTATTATAATAATTTTTTTATTTATACCTACTATAATGAACAATTTAATAGATAGTGTTAATAATTTTTCATTTACAAATGAAATATCATTAAACAATGATATAACACAATGTAATCCTTTTAATGAAAATAATAATATGGGTAATTATTTTCAACAGTGTCAAAAAGAATCTCAATCCCCCTTATGGGGTTCATTTAAACCCGTTAAAGAAAATTGCATGGATCCTAAAATAGGAACTCCTTGTCATAATATTTGGAATAATCAAACAAAAAGAAAAGGTGTTGTCTATTATGATAGATAAATTATAATAATATTATTATAAACTTGGTATAAATTCCCAATTTAAATCATTACATATTTTTTCCCATATTAAATCCTGAGCATGTAATTTTTCACGACTTTTTAATAATGAAAAATATTCTAATAAATGATCATATTCTAAAAGTTCACAAAATTTATGTAAAACATAACTATAGGATAAAAAATTTTTACGATTTATTGGACAATTATTCATAAATGGAATCTGAATTTCTTTAAACAATGATCTTAATATTTCTTCACTTTTTCTATCTAATGTCGGCGCTTTTTTACCCGTTATTATAGATAATATATGAGGTATATGTTCATAATATTTATTGTATTTTAATTTTTTTAAGATTTCTCTAATATCATTGTATTTTAAATTAGTTAAAACTAAATATTTATTCTTTTTTAATTCTGAATAAATATTTTCATATATTTCATTGGGTAAATCATTTCTTTCTTTTGCTTGAAATTGAGCTAACCATTCATTAAAATGATTTATCCTTTTATAAGTATAATATGTTATTTCACTCTGTGGATCATTATATGATACTTTATCAGTAATCACTAAAACATTTTTACTTTTCCCACATTTTTTACAATATAATTCCGAAGATAATTCTGATAAATATAATTTATTATTACAAGATTCACATATATCATTTTTAATATCTTCTTTATCAGATATTATATTATCATTTATATTACTCATATAATTATTTATTATTTCCCTCCTATTTTTTTCATTTTTTATCTCTTCATTATTTTTTTCAGCGAAAAAAGATAATATACCATGTGTTTTATCTGTTATTTTTTTATTATCATTACTATAATATTTATCTAATAATAAACCATTATCTAAATAATATTTATTTAATTCATTATCATTCATATTTTTTATAATATCTTTGTGAATATCATCTATCATCTTACGTTTATCTGTATGACATTTTTTCAATGGTTTATCTTTTAAAAGAGACATTTATAAGTCTTTAAATTATTATTATTTTTAAATAACTATTTAAAAAATTATATTATTACTGTTAATAAATGAATAATGATGATTTTGATATCAGTGATGCCGAATTAAAAGAATTTAAATCACAACTTAAACAATGGTTAGCCATTGATGAAGAAATCAATAAATATGAAGGCAAAATTAAAGATTTAAAAAATCTTAAAAATAAAATCCTACAACCTCAAATTACTACATTTATGGTAAATAATAATGTAAAAGATATTAATACACAAGTCGGTAAAATTAGATGTAATGAAAGAACTACTAAAAAACCATTAAATAAAACAAATATCAGAAGTAATTTATCACAAGTAATATCCGATGATA
>Ga0136655_1001315_pt1 | contig 11104 bp, 19 predicted proteins | sample CPBDNA_2_FD_94863 | JGI IMG/M metagenome (GOLD analysis project Ga0136655, IMG submission 94863) | Freshwater to marine salinity gradient microbial communities from Chesapeake Bay, USA - CPBay_Spr_15_0.8_DNA (version 2) | ecosystem: Environmental > Aquatic > Marine > Coastal | place: USA...
ACCACTTACCACCGAACGATCACCCGGTGATTGGAAATCAGCAGCAGAAAACAGAACACCAGTCGTGCCACCCTTAGTGTTATCGCTAATCAAGAACGCACCACCAACTGTAACTGTTCCAGTAATAGAAAACTGAGCAACTGATAAAGTGTTAGAGATAACTGATGGGTCTGCTGTTGTGGCTGTGCCAAACACGGCTTGTGGGCGTGTAGCTTGGCTGTATGATGTTAACTCTGCCCAACCTGTATGAGAAGCGGCTGTATCACCGGCTGCTGGGTTGTTAGTGGCTGCTGCACCGTATAGACCGATGTACCAAGTAGCTGTGTAGCCTGAGCCTGTGAAGTACTTAGCATTCATATCTTGCAGACCAACGTTTACAACTAGGTTGTGCTTCTCTGCTTCCCACTTAAGTTTACCTTCTTGGTCAAAGCATTGTACTAGAAATGCGCCGCCGCCTTTAACCTGATTACCTGTTTTGCCGCCTGAAGCGACTTGAGACGTAATAGCGTCTACTGGACTTGCGTGTTCGTTGAACATGTAAAACTCCTTATGAAAGCCTAATTATTGACGTGCTTGATGTAGCTGGGGGGAACTGCACGGTGAAAGTTAACGCTGATGTTTTATCAGCACCAAAATCTAAAACACATACTGCTGTACCACCATCTTTGTAGATCAATGCGCCCCTAGCAGTTATAGCACCTGACCAAGATATATCTTCAAAGGAAATAAATGACACACCGTTTAAACTGCTAACCGTTGAGGTAAGTACTGACCCACCTGCTGTGTAACCTGCATCTACCACCTCGCCAGCGGAAGTGTAACCCGTGGTTAAGGCGTTTAAACTAGCATTGTTTGTGTATAAAGCTATCTTAAATACATTACCGCTAAAATCCACATCACCATTAAGTAACGCAGTTTTAAAGCTGTCGCAAGTGAAGTTTCCAGTGAAGCTCATTTTACAGGGTACCTTGCTTGACCAGTGCGGTATGCATCAGTTCTTTGTTTACCATCGCCTAACTGTCTGAGTAACGTCATCGCTTCGTTATACTTAGACTCATAGTTAGCCACTACGTCGGCTTCTTGTCTTTGGAATATTGAGGCTTCCCGCATAGCGCCATAGAGTAGAACTGAGTCAAAATTGTCACCCAACCAAGTTGTACCTGCTGTAACGATGGATTCAGGGTAGAAAAAGTAGTGCAACTCCACCGTATATGATCCGTTGGGAGTTGGGCCAAGTATAAGAGATAATTCATTCGTTAGCTCCGCAGGGTCGGTATTGGTAGTAGTTGGGCCAAAGATGGCGTAGTACTTAGGTATACCTGTATCCGTTGGTGCGGGATAGGCTTGACGAATGAAGTTAACGTCTTTGTCTAGCAAGTATATATAATCACCAGATGGGTCTACCACTGCAACAGAGTAAACAGATAGGAAGTCTGAAGGCGTAGCAACGTATTTATTATTTGTGTTTGTAACACCCACAACGTTACGGCGTAGATAAGCAATTTGTGTTGAGTTATATATCTTCTGTTCAGCAAGTTTTACAAACGTCGGAATGTTGTCCACGAACAACTGCTCGTCAGACTCCGAGTAATTTTGTATAGCAGCAGATAACTCAGCGTAGTTCATTATGCCATCGGTCCTCGAGCCATTGTGCCCTTAGTCGCTGCGCCTGTACCACGAATTTTAATGCCAGATGTTTTGACATCGTTAGCATCAGGATCGCCCATAGACACGCGAGGGGCTTGTGTACCCTTCATGTTCTTGGCACTGACCGTATTAGGGTCTACTTGTTTTTGCTTTTCCATTATTTGCCACCTTGATTAGCAACACGGGCTAAACCACCACCCATTTGTTTCATCTGCTCTGATGTCACGCCACCCTTAGCCATCTTCTTAGCACCTTTGTGCATACGAGCTTCATGACCTTTGACAGCCTTATCGGCTACTTTTTTCATTGCTTGTTTCATTTCAAACTCCTATGTGGTTGCAACCGTTACGGTGCCCAGCGTTATTGTTAAGTTTAATGCATTTGGCGTTATACCGCCATCTCTACTGCCACCTACTGGAGCCCAGCCCCATTCAAATATACGACTACCACCCGAAGGATTACCATCTGAATCTAAACCTGAAACAACATAACTATTATCGGGTCGTGGGTTACGTACGGCTTGGGGGTCATTTACTGGTGTTTCACCTAACAACAACTGAGGCTGATCTGGTTCCCAGCATGTAGGGCATACTAATATACTTGTTATGTTGCGTTTGATTACAAGCGCTTTTAACTGCTTAAGTTTGTACCTGAACCCACAGCGATCACACTGCGATATAGAGTTCTTACCAGATGCAAACCTAGATGACATAAATCACCTACCTGACAATACGTGGTATAAATCTAACAGGAGCTTTTTCTCTATCTTCATCCATAGCTAGCTGCAACTGCTGTTCGTAATCCATCTTTAATGCCATCATGCGATTAGTATCCACACCTGCGATCTTCATGCTCATGTAGTAAGCCAGCCCAGCAACCATGCAGTTAAGAAACCGAAATGGTATATCTTGGGTGCTCGTACCACCACCTACGTCTTGTATACGACGTAACCGCCAATAAACAAACGTGTATTGACTTCCCGGATCATTTGGAGTAGGCCATACGTGTATCTTTGGGTTAACAACCCCAACTGTTGGGTATGTCGCACCAGATAATCTTTGTACCCATACTTGTATAGGTCGTGCTAAAGCGTTTTTGTTTGGTATTACCGCATAAGTTGGTTCAGCTATACGGCTGATGTTTATATCTGTCTGGTTTTGACCCGTTCCAGTGCGTATTACGTGATCTAGCAGATCAATCGTATCATTGGGTAAGTCGTAGGTCGCCTGTCCTGTTACAAGCGGTATAGCGCCTTGCTCAACAGTCCATAGGTTAATACCACGGTTAGCCCACTCAATAGTAAGTAGATTAAGGCTTCTACGTGTTGTGCGTAAGCTGTAGCCATCTCGTAATTCAGAACCACACCGCTCCCACGCTTCTTCAGCTAGGTCAGTGAACTCTAAATTGAATGTGCTAAGTCCGGATGTTGTCATGCTCTGTATGCCTTAACCTTTTTAGCAACCGCCTTTGGTTGTGCTACGAACTGCTTACCAGCCTTGTTACCTGCGGCTTTAGCCTTATTTGTGGCTGTTTTCTCTGAAGCACTTAATGCCTCCCACGCTTTAGCAGGTAAATAACGTTTCTTACCCTTAGACGGTTTACCATCGCTGGTCTTCCAATCTTGCTCAGTCCAGCGCTTTAGGGACTCTTGAGGCTTCTTCATTTATATCCGCCACCAGCACGTTTATATTCCCTAGCTAACATCTGAGCCTTTCTCGCACTCCATTCGCCCGGATCACCGCCTTTACCGCCAGCTTTGATCTTATTAAATATATTCTTTCGTTTTCCGGGCTCGGTGTAATTACCTGATTCATTCACACGGGATTTAGTCTTACCACCTTCGGCATAACCGTCAGACATACCGCCATCCTTACGTTTGGCTTGTTTTGACATCTTACTTGAGAGCATAGCTCCCATACCCCGTGAGGATAACATAGTTATACCATCTTGCCTTTTGTTTTGCCCTTAGACACACAGCCATCAGCAGCACTTACATACCCGCCTTTAGCCATCTTAACCATCTTACCTTTAGTCTTGCCACGGGACTCTACACCGCCACCACAAGCCATCATTTCTGACTTCTCATGCTTGATCATTGATTTAGGAGCGCCCTTCTTTTTCATGAAGTCTACTTCCTTCTTAACCATTGCTTTTGACTCTTTCATTTGACCACCTTCTGATTTAGTGAACTCTTTACCCACACGTTGTGGGACCCCTACTTGCTTTGCAAACTTAGGATTATGCGCTACTGCTTGCATAAAATTCTCTTGTTTTTTACTAGTTGCCGGCACGTTTACTGTCCATTAGTCTATCTAGTTTTTCATCTAGGCGCTCTAAACGGTCTAGCACCCTGTTGATATCGGCATGAACTTCAGCTTTTGTAACATACTCCTTCGCTAATTCTTCTCTTGTGCGATTTAGTAATATAGCAATACGCTGAAACTCAGCCTTAAATTCGTCCATTTGCTTTGACCTAGCAGCTAGAAGCCAACCTATTGTAGCCATTGCAATAGTTAGAATGCCACTCCAAACAGCTTCAAAATTCATCTTTAACACTTCCATCGTTTTAGGCTTGCGGCTTTACGTGTGGGCTTGCCTTTTTCGTCCTTCATAGGACCCGGCATACCACTCATACGAGCGCAAAACGACTTCTTACGCGCACCACCTTCTGGTTGTGGGGCTTTTAGATTACTGCCTGTGGCTGCGTTATATTTAGCACGACCTTTTGCAGTTAAGCCAGCCCCTTTAGCTACGGGCAGCTTTTCACCACGACCTACAGCTAGAGAGGGAGTTTTTTTGGTAGCCATTTAAATCCGCTGTTTAAGTGGTTGAAGCTGGTAACAACCAGCATCCAAAGGTTAATTAAGCAGCAATAGTGGCTAAGGTGTCTGAGCGCTTCCAGTTTGTACCGTCAAAAAACGCTAGTACTGGGCTGCCAGCGGCACCGTTTGAGAAGTACGCTACGCTACCTGTAGAAGCTACAGTAGGTGCGGTTGCAACAGTGAACACGCCGAGGTTGACTGGGCCTGAAAATGAAGTTTGTGCCATTATGATTCCTTGTATATGCAGTACATCGTTCTATAGTCTCTGCATCGTCCGCTGGGTCGGTCTATAGAACTGGGTTACCCAGTAATATCCCATTTATACTACATTAATTGGATTAACGCAACATTTATGGGGCATAATTACGAAAGCAACTTATTACGTAAGGGTCCCAATGCCGTATAAAGATAAAGAATTGCGAAAGCAGAAACATAAAGAGTATTCAAAGAAGCATTATGAGGCCAACAAAACCGCCGTAAAAGCTAAAACTGCTCTAGCAAAAAAGGCATTTAGGGTAAAGTGGCAAGAGTTTAAAGCCACCCAATCCTGTGTTAAGTGTGGGTTGTCTAACCCATCAGTAATTGACTTCCACCACGTTACTCGCGACCCTTCTAATCGTAAGCTATACGATTTAGTACATAATAATAATTTCCGAGCCGTGTTTGAAGAGTTACGCAAATGTGTGCCATTGTGTGCTAACTGCCATCGTATTCACCATCATGAAGAACGATTAGCTAAAAAAGCTGAACAAACAAAAACCCCCACCTTTTGAGTGGGGGCTAAACTAACTAGCAGTTTATTTAAGCACCTGCTGAACCATACATGCCGAGGGCATCAGACCAGCCGAACGAATAACGCTCACGAGCTTTATAACGCATATTGCCGGTGTCGAAATCACCATCCATTCCTGTTGCCAGTGGTGAACGAACAAAATGCTTCAAGCCGTTAGGTACGTCAGTCTTAATGAACCATGCATCTGCATCGGTCAAGAAGTGATTGATTGAGTAGCCTTGTGGGATTGAACCATTATTCTCAATGGCGTTGATATCGTTATCAGCAGTACCAACACGAAGCTTAGTACCCAACAAGCGGGTTGCAACGAATTGGAGTGCAGGTGGGACAATCAACTTAACAGGACGGGCAGCGATCAAAAGACCACGCTCGTCAACCCATTGTGAAATCTGAATAACGGCGTTCTCGAGAGAAGTTTCGTTAAGATCAGCCGCCACAGCGGGAATGTTGCTGTTAACACCGCCAGAAACCAAGGGATGTGCAGCGCTGAAAAGAGGAACGCCGTCACCACCGTTATAACCAGCAGTAAAACCGTTGTTCAACACAGCAGCAGCTTTAATCTGCTTGGTGTAAGACATACCGCGAGCCAAGGCTTTGGTGTAGCGAGCTGAGAGTGAAGCGTAGAGGTTGTCCTCAACTGCTTCTTCAGTGATGCTAAAGCCCATTGCGATTGTTTCGTGGGTGTAACGTGCTGTCCAAGCTTCTTGAGCATTGTCGTAAGCGATGGCAGAGCCCTCGTTCTTAACAGGTGCAGCAGAAAAGCCTGAAAGCTTTGTTTCTTCTTCAAAAGAACGCTCTGAGGTCTCTGTTTCGTAGATCTCTTTGTGCTCTTCGCCATAAGTTTTGTATTCAAGACCGAACAAAGCGTTCAGACCCGGTAACAATTCTTTTTGTAGTTGTCCGCGTGAAATAGCCATTATTTACTCCTTAAACGCCAACGGCGGTGTCATATGCATGCATGCCGAAGTTGAGCTTTACGATCACTTCAGGATACAGCGTGTTGCCGCCAGAAATATAAGCGGTATCAGGCACAACATCAACGATGCGAACTGGCAAAGTATCGGTTGTAGCAGTTGTGGCTAACAAAGCAACTTGTGAGTTGCCAGCAGCGGTGATTGCGGTGTTGTTTACTAATGTGGCGTTTTCACCAACAGAAGTGTATTGGACACCCGTAACAACTGTAGTGCCAGAAACGATAGCTACTTGGAACAATGTATCAGGATCATCACAAACATAAGCTGTGATAAAGCCAGTGGTAACAGTTGTGCCACCAACAAAGTTTTGCTGAAATTGCACTTGCCCGTTAGTAGGGTTTACATATTCACAACCAAGAAACACACCAGCGAAGCCGCCAGTAGGTTTAGCAGTTGTTGCAGCCGAGCGAGCGATGGTACCATCACTGACTTTAACGATTAAATCGCCAAAACCAATAGAAGTTGCATATGCACTAGCAATACGCATCTTACGGGTAGCACCAGCGAACACCTGACCACCGATCAAATTGACCGGCTTCAAGCCATAAGGCTTGTCAATAGTGGGGTAAGCCATTTGTTAACTCCAATTAAAATTATTTTCCACTGCCAAAGCTGACTGTAGACCGACGTTCTTGAAATACCGGCATACGGGCGTCACTCTGGCTCAAGTAGTTTTGTTCAATACCTTCAACTTGTCTACGGGTTTGATCTGCGTAATATTCGTTACGTTGTTCGACAAATTCTTTTGGTATCTTACAAAGCAATAGACCACTGATCTCAATTTCACCTTTAAAACGGCTATTTGGATCTATTAAATTTTGCATTTGTGGCTGTTCTGACAATTTGACTGCTTCCCAACCTTCACGGAACCGACCAGTAATACTACGTTGATCAGTAACGCCGAGTGTAGAAGTACGAACCCAACGATATTTGTATCCATCTTGAATAATGGGTTCCGGTAATAACTCCGGTGGACGCCATGCTTTAGGACGGGCTACTTGCTCACGGGATTCCGTGGTACGGGGGGTGCGATTATCGGTCATTTTGTGTTGCCTCCAATTTTGCTACTTCTTTAGCGTACAACTCAAGCGGTATACCTAATTGCTTGGCCGCAGTTTGTTGCGATACAGTTAACCTAATTTTTTTAGGTGCTGTTGTGCGTTGTGCGGATGCAACAACGTTTTTAGGGCGATTTGGTTTTGCTCGGGGTTCTTGCTCAACATCATCGAAGTTGTCTGGAAACGCCCGACGCATAGCCGAGTCGATTTTACTATAGTATTCATCAGTGCTTGTGTACTGCTCCCCATGCTCTCGCACAAGTTTATTATGTAGCCCGTAAGCAAACCCAGTCATATCTTCATTACCGGGCTGTTCAAACCATGTATTAGTTTCTGCCCATCTAACCACCCTATCATCTAACTTAGGTTCTGGTTTTGATGTTATAGGTTGAGTATATACAGGTTCTTGCTGTTTTTGCAAGTCTGTTGCTTTAAATGAGTTTACTTGACGCATTTGTAGTTGTGCGTTTAACAACTCTTCTTGGGCAGCAACAGCAGTTTCGGTATCGCCAGCGTCTAATGCGTCTTTTAATCGAGATTTAGCAGTTCGTACATCCATCTCAGCTAATGTCTTAGATTTGTCTATATACGCATTTTGACCTACATTCACGTACTGTTTAAGCTTTTGGTTTTCTTCTACCATTAGCCGGGCTACACGCTCTAGCTCCGCATTAGTACGAGCTAAGGCTTCTGCTTTACGACGCTCATCATGACGGGCATGTGTAAGCTCTTTCATGCGCTTTTGTACTTTAGAGCTGTAGTCGTTTAACTCCTCATCTGTGGGTTCTTCAACTTCACGGTCTAAGGGCTTACGACCACGGTCTTGAACAGGCGCATCATCGACTATTTCAATTTCTGGATTTTGAGAATCATCTTCATAACCATCAAGCTCTAACTCAACTTGATCTTCTTGTGGTTCTTCCTTATCAACCTGATCGGGAAACTTAAATTCTTGCATAGCCATGTTTATTCCTTATTTGCGGCGGATACCACGAGGATCTTGTACAACTCCCTCAACCGTATCGTCGTTAATTAATCTAAACTCACGCCCATGAATTACTAACCGTGAACCAGCACTAGGGCGCACCAAAATAAAGTCGCCTTCCTTGCACCACGCGCCAGATGGGAACCGCGTTTTATCGTTATAGCAATCTGGACCCAACTTGACCACATATAGAACTGTAGTCAAAGCTTCTTCGTACTGCATTGTAGAGTCAGCTTTAATGATGCCACTGTCGTACATCTTATCTATCTCAGGGATAGCACATAGGATGTGGTAGCCACATGGGTCAGGCAGTTGTTTGGCTTTCTCTTCTGCGCTTTTCTCCATGTCTATTGCTCCCACAACTTGTGGGTTATTCGGGTTTGTGCCAATTAAAATCTCAGCCATTTAATCTCTCCTGTTGGTCTTGCATATCTAAAATATCTCGCTCCGAATGGGCTAAACCCTCAATAACACCACACATGTGTTGGTACTGCTCATATGTACGGCAAGCCCCCGTTGCTAGTGCGTCAGCAATATCGTTCATACGTTCCCGTATTTTGCTGCGTAGTACTTCTAACTCAGTCATCACTGGTTCCCTTCTTTAGATTGCGCGTTTTGCTTAGACTGCATCTCTTGAATGCGCATTTGCTCACGCGATTTTGATACGTCGATACCCATACGCATCCCCTCTGCTTGCTGTTTAGCTTGCAGTTCCTCAGCTCTCATCCCAGCCTTTAATATTTCTAACTGTTGTTGGGACTCAAGTTTTGCTTTAGCGGCGGCTGTTTGTGAGCCAATCCGTAATCCTTCACGCTCCATTTCTGCTTGGAGTTTTTCACGATCTAACGCTATCTTGTCAGCTTCTGCGGCTGCATTACTAATCATCTGTTTCTCTTTAATATCCACTTCTTTTTGCTTGATCTGAAGTTCAGCTTGCTGCATCTGGATAATCGGGTCTTGCTGCATCTGCTGGTTCTTCTGCATTTGAGCTTCAGCTTGATGGCGTTGTAATAGCTTATCTGAGGCATCAGCAGACAGACGTGATAACTGCATTTCAATATCTTTAGGCAACTCAGCATCTGGCTCAGGTAACGTAACACCCATCTGTTTCTGCAACTGGTCACGATAGGCAAACGCAACGTGCTCTGTTATATGGGCTTGGGCTGCTTGCATTAACATCTGAGCCTGTGGGTTCTGACCCATAATCTCCATCAACTTAGGGTCTTGCATAGCCGCCATATGCACACGGATATGAGCTTCGTGGTCTTGGTATATAAATGCTTTAACTGGCTTACCGTTTAAGATGTTCATGTTTTCACTGATTGGGTCAGTAGGCTTCTGATCATCATCTAGCGGTACGAGCTCTGCTGCATCCTTAATACTCAATACGTCTAACATCTGGCGATGCAACTTAGGCAAGTTATAAATCTGTGGTGCCATCTGAGCTAACTGAATAACAGCTTGGTACTGAACAACACGTTGCGCTAATGTTGATGCGTTAGGGTCTGACACAGGGATAATCTCAACACGGCTGTAATCTTCTAAACGTGATCTACGTGAACCTTCATCTGGTTTGTAGTCGTAGCTAGGCGATGCGTGATCCCTAATCATTACCGCTAAGAGTTTTAGCTCTTGCTTCATAGCGAAGTGCATACGAGCCTGAACAGCCGACATCACCTTCATGTTGCGTTCGATGAGAGCTAGTGTGGTACCAACAGGTGCTTGAGCACCCATATCACTAATCTTCATATCTGGCGTAGCTGCAAAGCGACGTGCTTCCTCAGTGATAATACCTAGCAACGTGATCAATACTTGGCTGGGCTCTTTATATGGGAGCGGCATAATGTTGTCACGCAACGTGCCAGAAGACACATCCACATCTCTAAATTCACCCGGAGTGATGGGAGTATCATCCCCCTTAATACGCAGACCCCGGGTCTTTAAACCACCGGGTAGGTTAGATAACGTACCTGCATCAACTAACTGACGTGTAATAGAAGTTGCGCTCTTAGCTGAGTTACCAATTAGGTGAACCAAACCAAAGCCATAAGACCCAAAGCCGGGCACATACTGGTAGTGCACGAAGTATTGGTTAGGCTGTTTATAGGTAATTTGTGCACCTGCATTACCCTCGCTAATTTCAGGCATCTCATCCCAATTACGGCGGATGGATAACACTTCATTGGTGTCTTTCAGTATCGTAACAACATATGGCAACGGGATACCTGTAGGTTCCCCATCCTCATCCTTGTCTTCAAAGCCGGGCAAATCAAACTCAACGTGCATCTCTAACAATAGGGGGCGGTCATCATATGTGGCCGAGAACCCTGTCTCTCTATCTTTGGCTTGTTGTATTTCATCTGCTTGCATGACAGGTGTGCTGTCTACATTCACGTCGTCTCGGTAAAACCCAGCTTCTTGCAACTTAGCTAGCTCAACCTTTGTCTTACGCATACGGTGTGTGATTCGACCACACGATGAAATATCTGAAATGCCATAAGGTATAACAACATCTTCAGCAGGTACAAATATAGATACTTGACGTCCCAAGGTGGGATCAAAATATACTTTCTTAAACGCCGAACCAGCAATAGGTAGGTTCCACAGCATACGCTCGTGCTCGGCACGATACTCTTTCATGACTTCAGTCAACTGATAATTCATGTCCTCGCGCACACGGTTTGCTGCATCTGTAGCTTGAGGGGTTATTTCGCCTATAATCTTTGTACGTACTGGACCGCTGGCTGGGAAAGTCTCCATAATAGCTTCTGCTTGAAAACGCACAGCGGCTTCAGCAATCATAGGGTGGTGTACACCGCAAGCGC
>Ga0136655_1001317_pt1 | contig 11093 bp, 8 predicted proteins | sample CPBDNA_2_FD_94863 | JGI IMG/M metagenome (GOLD analysis project Ga0136655, IMG submission 94863) | Freshwater to marine salinity gradient microbial communities from Chesapeake Bay, USA - CPBay_Spr_15_0.8_DNA (version 2) | ecosystem: Environmental > Aquatic > Marine > Coastal | place: USA...
AGATATTGCTTAAACTCTTCTAAAGCCTCTTCCTTTGTAATAAACTTGGTTGAGTGAACATAACCCGCTCCTAGGCGGGAGTACAGTGGAATGTTCCAGCACCAACCGTTTCCAATGGCGGTAGAGTTGGTAAATGGTTCAATTTCCTTTTCCTTGTCCTTGTACTGAATTCTAGTGGCCCAAGCACCAGTGTTGGGAATTATGTCATTAAAAGACTTAAATGGCTCTTTTAAGGTCTTATCCAACAAGATGCTACGGAAACCCGTGCAATCAATAAAAAGGTCTGCATGTACCGTGTATCCGTTATCTAAAGTAAGGTATTCAACGCCTCTGTCTGCATCCCCCTCAACGTGTGTAACCATTGACGGAATGTGCTTAACGCCCCTTGGTACACAGATAGAGTCTCTAAGCCAATGACCAAACTTTACCGCATCAAAGTGGTAGGCAACGTCATTTCTTGGATCATAATTATCAAAATCTCCAAATTCGTTTTCTGCATACTTATTTTTTTCATAGAGTGCAGATGCTGGGAAAAGACATTCTACAAAGTCTGTTACTGGTGTGTCTGGATAAAAAAACTTTTTTACATGCCACTCGTAAAATGGGTTTCTGTCTCCGTCGATAAGTGGTTTGCCAAATGGGTAATGAAATCCACCAGCATCCTTTTTGTAAAAATCGGTAAACTTAATACTCATCTTATACGAAGCGTCAGTTGCCTTAAAAAAATCTTCTTCTTTAAGACCAATAAATCTGGTCCATCTACGAATTCCACCAAGAGTAGATTCTCCTACGCCAACCAAAGGTATGTCTTTCGACTCAATTACTGAAATGTCTTTATTGGGAAATGCTGTAATTAGTGTCGCTGCGGTCATCCATCCAGCAGACCCTCCACCAACAACAACAATCTTTTCGATTGCCATAATAGTTCCATTCTAATAGTGATCCACCCACTAATAAAAGAATTATATCACGTTAATAAGTCTGTGTCCAGCCAGTTGTATTTTCGCTATTTGTGTGTGTTGGGAACTGTAATTTATCAAAAAATTCTGGAACCAGTGTGAGTACAATCTTTCCATGAGTAGATCCATATGTTGGTCCATGGTTGTTTCCACCCTCGCCCCAGCCGCCTTGTCCAGCATGACGACCACCAGTAATGTTTAATGGATTAATGAAGTTTGCTGGACGGTTGTCTGAATAATTAAAACTTCCAGGAGCCTTTTCCATAAATCCTTGAATGATATAAGCAGAAAGACTGTTATTTGGTTGAATTCCAACATTTGAGGGATATGCAATGTGACCAGAGCCACCGTTTCCTCCGTTATGATGGCCTCCTGAGTGACCACCTCCTCCACCTCCAAACCATCCAGATCCACCTCCTCCTAGCCAAGAAGTATTGCTTCCAGAATGACCTCCATGAAGAGCAGATCCAGCCCCAGCGTTAGAGTATCCAGCAGAACCGCCAGCAGTTTGAGTTCCTGGGCTTCCAGTGTGAGCACGTTTACCTACCCATCCTCCACCTCCACCAGCGTTTCCATAATGACTAGTTTGTGCATGATGACCTCCGCCGCCTCCACCGCCAGCAATCATCAAAGCATTTGATTGGATTAGGGGAGGGGTTGTATGACCCCAAGATGCGGTTCCATAATGTTCTGAATTCATAAAGATTCCAGAAAGGCCGCCGCCAGAGCCTCCTTGGTTGTGTCCACGACCTCCACCGCCATGAGTGGCAGTCTGATTATGAAGTCCACCTTCACCAACAACAAAGGTGTATGGAGTGTCTGCAATAAACCTAACTAATGCCTGTGAGTATCCACCTCCTCCAGCGAATCTCTCTCCGTCGTTATGGTAGGCTCCACCACCTGCTCCCCACATATGAACAAGACCAACAAAATTTTGTTTTGGAGTAAATATATGAGATCCAAATCCATTTTGTTTTACTGGGTATGATTCGTATACAGATCCTCCACCAACGTTAAAGAGTTCCCCTCTTCTAGCAGTTGGTGATTCACTCCAATGGCTTTGTTGGTCAACAGAATACTCAGTTCTACCACCACTTGGGTCAACGAGAGTGTAATCTATCCCATAAGAACTTATCTGTGACTTTGTTTTATCTATGCTCATTATTCTTTAATCCTCATTACAATTCTACCATTAGTTCCTGAACGCCATCCTTGATAAAATCCAAGCCACTTTCTATCGTTATTGTTGCTGTTATGATTTGCTGCTCCAGCGCCCACTCCAGCGTATCCCCAGTCTGGATTTGTTCTTCCAGCAGCCATATTCACATATGTTCCATGGTTTGAAGGAGATACCTCTAGGTATGAGTTTGTAACAAGATTAGACATCTGTTCTTTAATCCAATAATTTCTGTACCCTGCTACAGAGTTAAGTTCAAGGGAGTGGCCTGAGCCTCCACCACCACCGTTGTAGTGACTGCTAGTATGAGATCCGCCAGAGCCGCCGAACCAACCTCCTCCACCACCTCCAGCGTGAGATCCGTTGCCTCCATGTCCTCCATGGAATGCGTATCCTGCTTGAGATCCGTTTGTCCAGTTTGCTCCGCCAGCAGTTTGAGTTCCTCCACCAGCATTATGTCCAGTATTTCCTGTGGCTCCACCGCCCCCTCCGCCTTGACCGTGGTGGCTTGTGCTGGAATGACCAGCGCCGCCTCCTCCTCCTGCAATAAGAAGAGCATTGTTCTGTGAAGGAGTTCTAAACCAAGTATTCACCCCACCAATTTCAGTATTATTACTGTGTCCTTGGCCATGACCTGCTCCTTGTGTTTCAAAACCTAAAGTATTAAAAAATACTCCAGACATACCTCCTCCAGATCCAGCATTATGACCCCCTCCTCCGCCATTTCCAAAGGTTCCAGAAGTTCTGTAATTATATCTATTTCCATTTGTACTGTATCTGGCCTGTGAATAAAATCCACCTTGTCCTACCCAAAATGTATAAGGCTTTCCTTCAAGAAATAAGATATCTCCTTTAGCGTATCCTCCACCGCCTGCATAAGAGTTTCCTCCATGACCGTGAGATCCTCCACCAGCACCCCAAAGTTTAACCTCAGCGACAAAGTTTCTGTTTGGAACCATCGTCCATTCGCCAAAAGTACTTCCAAATCCTGGGTTTCTGTTCCAGTGGTCTACTTCACCTGGACGAGCATCATAAGTTGCTGGACCGTCGCCATCACCCCTTGCTCCAAATCCACCACCAACATTTAATACTGGAACCTCATATCTTTGTGAATTAACGAATGAATGAGATCCAGTAACGTTGTTGAAGAGTGATGCCAAACCTCCCTTAAAGGAGTCTTGATTAGTTCTCTGTATAGCCATCTTGGTTTACCCATTCCGATCCATTAGGCTCTGAAACACCCATGTTTCTAAAGTATTGTGTGTCAAATAATTCTGGCATCATAGTTAGTACAATTTTACCATGTCTTCCTGTGCTTCTAGCATTTGTTCCAGAAATTTCTGTATTTCCTAAACCACCTTTTCCAGCATAAAGTCCATCATATTCTCCCACTGCTTGGTTTGATGATCTATAAGCCAATGGTGTTTTATAGTTCGCTGAATACTGTCTTGGGTTGTCTTGAAATCCTGAAGCAGTTTCTGTATTTGCGTAGACTATGTATTGAGCAAGAGAAGAGTTTGGGAATAAGTCAGTTGTTTGATTTTGAGCATGATGACCAGATCCACCGCCACCACCATTGTAGTGGCTAGATGTGTGTGCTCCACCACCACCGCCCCACCAACCGCTGCCGCCGCCGCCAGTCCATGTATTTTGAGTAGAAGCCCTACCACCATGAAGTTGTCTTCCGCTGGCAAGATCTCTTGATTGATAAGAGTTATAGTATCCGCCATAATATTGTGAACCTCCACCAGAGTTGTGACCGTTGCGAGCAGTAAATCCACCGCCGCCTCCTCCAGTTCCGTGGTTACTCGTTGAATGATGTCCTGTTCCACCGCCACCGCCAGCGATTAGCATTGCCTGAGATTGTGTAAATGGAGGATTGTGGTTCCAAACAGCCTGACCCCTATGACTTGAGTTATAGAAGATTCCAGTAAGACCCCCACCTTGTCCTGGGCCAGTATGTCCTGCTCCGCCGCCACCACCGTGATTGGTAACATAAGCACCAACGGTTGCTCCTTGTCTTCCTGCTTGACCAACGGTTAACGCATAATCAACTCCTGCTTTAAAGATCACGAGACCTGTAGTGAATCCACCTCCACCTGCCCTTACGCTACTGTTTCCAGTATGGTAGTTTCCTCCGCCAGCGCCCCACATGTCTACTCTAGCAATAAAGTCATTATTTGGCCTAAGGGTATAAGTTCCGTAATCATACACAAATTCAGTTTCAGTGTCGTAGGGATTACCTCCTCCTACATGAAAAAGTTCACCCTTTCTTTTTGATCCATCTGGTTTTGACCAATATGCACCTGACCAATGACTTGCAAGATCAACGTTTTCTTCTCTTTCAACATTGGTAGGGGAAATTATAGAATAGGATGCTACCCCAAGATATTTTTCTGAGTACTTTCCTTTAGATATTCCCATTACTCTCCACCAATCCCTCTAAATCTAATCATAACACGACCGTTATTACCTCTGTTTGTGCTTGGTGTGAATGTTGTGCTGTTTCCTGCACCATATCCAACATAATTTACATAGTCTACATCTGAAGTCCCTGCTGCTGCTGGATTATGATTTTGATGAACTCCTGGGGCTGTTGTTGTTGCAGCATTTAGAACAATATTTGGATACTGTTCTTTAATCCAATAGTTTGGTCTTTCTCCAGTAGTATTGGGAAGAACGTGTCCAGACCCTCCTCCTCCACCATTATGATGTGATGAGTGATGAGTTCCTCCTGGACCTCCATACCAACCTCCCCCACCTCCACCTGTGTAAGATGATGCTCCACCAAATCCACCTTGGAACTGCCAACCAATTTGTCCAGCAGAGCCAGTATCCCATCTGTGTCCTCCTGCATGTTGGTTGGCTTGTGCCTGAGCGTGTCCATGATTGGCTACCTCTCCACCGCCTCCACCACCTTGACCGTGTTGTCCTGTTGAATGGTGTCCTGCTCCACCTCCACCGCCAGCAATCAGTAGCGCGGTTGACTGACCTGGAGACCTGAATGTGCTTGAAACTGCTTGAAATCCATGTCCTGGTCCTCCATTAGTTGGTGCGGCTTGGAAGAATAGTCCAGAAAGTCCTCCACCTCCACCTCCATTGTGGCCTCCACCGCCTCCACCGCCAAAAGTTGAATTGCTTCTGTAGAGATATCTTCCACCATTTGTATTATAACTGTGAAAACTGTAAAATCCACCTTCTCCTACCCAAACAACATAGGGCACACCTTTTAAGAATCTAACATCTCCATATGTATGACCTCCACCACCTGCTGCGCCGCCCGTAGAACCATGTGCCCCACCACCTGCGCCCCAAATTTTTACTTGTGCCTTAAAGTCAACGGTTGGAACAACCATCCATTCGCCATAGTTTACTCCATAGCCTTGATCATCTATCCAAGACGAACCAGTTCCTTTATCAAAAATAATAGCGTTATCTTCTGCATAAAGTAAATCAACATCTCCAGTTGCAGAATTAACTACTGTAGCAACTGATTCTGCTCTTGTTGTTTGATCTCTTCTGATAGTCATAGGTTAGTCTCCTTATGACAACTCAGATCCAAATAGGTTGAAGTGCATACCCGCATGGGAGGCACGAACCACCACTCTGTCTCCTGCTGCCAATGTATATCCCAATGTTGCGTTGTATGATTCACCTGGATCAACTGCAATTCTATTAAATACAATTGACTTGTCTGGGGGAGAGGTTGCTGAATCTCCTGACTTCACAATGTATGCTGAAAAGTATCCTGAATGCGTAAGGTTATTAGAAACCACCAAGGTTGAGCATACTGCTGCTGATGCTGCTGGAACAGTATAAAGACTAATTGCCTTCTGAACCGCGCACGCTGCTGTTGATGGTGAAATTGCTGCTGTAGTTACGTTAGCACCAAGATCTACATATCTAAAGGATGTTGCATCTGGAATGTCATATACAATAACGTCACCGTCAAAGTTGGTATCGTTAAGCCAAACTGTAACCCAATCTCCTACGTTTAGGTTGTGGCTTACTACTGTGGTTAACTTAGCCATACCATTTGTCTTTTCCTTGCCAATAACAATTTGACCAAGGTTATTCTTATATGTATAAACATATGCACCTGTTTGTGCTGTTGATGCAATGTTTCCGCTTGTACGAAGGAATTGAAATGAATCTGTGGTGGGAGTGGCTGCTGCGACACCGCGAATATTTAAAATTGATTGGCTTGATGCATTAATATCGAACAGATCTCCTGCCTGCATACCATGTTCGACTGCCGCCGTGTTAACTGTTGCCAAGTTAGAAGTCAAAGAGACCGCTGAAATTGGCAGCAAGGCATATGTGCCCGAACTTTGCTGCCCTAGTACCTTGTAAGTGTTAAGTGCCATTTTATACTCCCATCAACAAGAACGGATGAATTGCATCTTGTGCATCCCACTTAGTTCCTGTATAAATTTCTTGAATTTTTGTGTCTTGCCTATATACCATTGTACCATTAGTTGGAGAATCAAAGATTGAATCTCTTTCTGTTGAATCTGCTACAGAGTTGATTCCACCAAGTGCAATAAGACCGCCCATTTTTACAGAATCATAACTTATTTCTGAAAGATTAAAGTCGATAGTTGTTGTTGGCTTTGCAGCAAGTCCAGAAAAAAGATGCCATAGTCGTTCTCCACTATTATCTTTTACAAGTCCAGCATATTTTGCTCTTGTTGTTCTTGTTCCAATTGCAGCGGGACTAATAACAGTGTCTGTAACGTCTGGATTTGTAAGATCAAAGGTAATTGCTGATCCTGTTACGGTTTTCACAACCTTTGTTCCATCAAAGGGCGCTCCTGCATCAGTTATATCAATAATGTCTCCGATAATAAGATCTTCACGATCACCAAACCTAAGTCTAAATGATGCAGTTCCAGTAGATGGAGTTGAAGAAACGTTTGAGTTAATCTTTTCGTAAGAAATTGTTGTCTCATCAATTCCCGTAATTACATGCTCTCCATCAAATGCGGTTGCGACACCAGAAACAGAGATTGGATCTCCAATTTCAAACTCATGAGTTCCAATTGTTAAGGTGGCTACGTTTGATTGCAAAACTCTTACGCTTACATTGTATGTTGCTACAGTAAGAGTTGCAACATCTTCAACAATTTGCTTTCTTCCAAACTTTGCCCTATATGTTGGTGATGAAAATTTTGCTTCTGTCATAAATCCTAGGTCAAGTAGGTTTGCTGGGTTCCCACTACCTACGAAAAGTAGCGGATCAGATGATGAAAGGCTTTGAGTTACAAACTGTCCACCAGATACTGAAATAGAACCTTGAATCGTTACGTTACCAACAACGCTTTGATTTCCTGCTACGTTAAGGTTACCGCCAATTCCAACCCCTCCTGAAACAATAAGAGCACCAGAGTTTGGAGAAGAAGATTCGCTTGTTGTTGTTACCTTTAGTCCTGTTGAATTTACTTCTGCCTGAGATGTTTCGTCGTCTACTCCACCTGCCGCCAAAATAATTCTGTTGGCTTGTCCAGATGTACCAGTTGCAATAACCAAGTCTGCGTTACCTATTGTTGCAGATGGCGCTGTAGCGATCAAATAAGAGTCATGTGGTCCAATAAGAGCGTTTCCGCCAGTATGAGCACTACCTGCAATTCCAACCCTTGTATACCCCTCTGATTCCCCTCCATCGTTTGGATATACAGATACGTCAGTGCGAGCGGTATCATTAGTATTTGAGTTTACGACAGCAACTTGAGCATGTTCTGATGTTGAATCTGCGGTATCTGTAGAAAATGCAGCCATTACGTTTGTAAGGTTTAGTCCAGTTGGTCCAACTAATGTTGGTGTATTAAAACCAACAAAGAAACTGTTAGTTCCGTTAAATGATGCATCTCCAAGAGTTACATCTTCTATCCAAATTGGCTCAAAGCCATCTGTAGAAAGTAGTTTTCCTTGCTCACCCAGTTGTGGTGGTAATGCAGATGAACCAGCAACAAACAGTTCCCATCTACCTGCTGGTTCTTGTGCAAACAATCCATTATTTGAGATATGATCAGAAATTGCTATATAGGAGTTTACACCGTCAGAAACAATGTCATCCTTTAAGTATTCTGTTGCAGTTGCCCAAGATCCTCTTGCTCTTACACCTCTAATAAATGCTTCCCATCTATCCAAGACAAGATCCGTTGAAAAAGCAGGAGAAGCAGTATGTTCAAGAAGTGCCTTGTACTGAGATCCACCACGAGTTACAAGATCTCCTGGATAGTAAACGTTTCCTGTTGACCAAACTCCAGTTGCTCCAATTCCTTCTGTGAAGGCTTTCCAGTGTTCTGTACTTGTTGGAGCGTTTCCAGTAGTATCTTGCAACGCAATATAGGTTTGTGGTCCATAGATTACAACGTCATTTAATTGATATGGGGTTGCAGGGTTGTATTCATTCTCAAATTGAATACCATCTGTCATTCTTGCCCAAAAAACGGTATTTGTGGGGAGGTTGCCATCGTCTGCTGTATTATTTATATAAACGTAAGCGCTACCACCATACTTTGCTACGTCATTAAATTCGTATGTTGTTGCAGGATTATAATTACCTGTAAAGTTAAACCTTAACTTTCCTAAATCAAGCAGTTGTGCCATTTAAAAAACCTCCATAATCAAATGACCTGGTTTGGCAATATCCCAGTTAAATGAAATATTCTTTTTTGACCAAAACCAAGTTGAATAATCTGATTCGTTATTTTGTCCATATTCTGGAATTGTAATAACGTCATCAGACTCTATTTCCACGATAGTTAGATTGCCAGACTGTGGATCATGTTGAAAACCAATAAAAGACTTGTCCATAATGTTGTCTAATGTGGCCTCGTCTGCATAAATAAAATTTTTCTGTGCAGACTGATCAATTACATATCCTGGCATATTCCTATTTTATCACAATTCTTTATGGTGCAGGTTCTTCTACAGGAGTTCCTGTAAGAACTGCCTCAAGACTAAAGGATGCTTTTCCATTATTAGATCTAACAACAACCTTGTCTAGTGCTTGAACTGCAAATCTCCATGTTTCGTATGAACCTGATGGAGGAATAATTGCATCTTTAACAATGTATGCTCTAAGTTCTTCTTCTTGTCCAGAAGGAATGGGTGCGTATTCAAAAGGCTCTACCCACACGCTAATTTTTGTTTCTTTTGCATCTGATTGATTAGCAGTAATAACCGCCATAATGTATGACGCAGTTGTTTCTAACAAAAGAGTGTCCGTATTTGCAACAGGATTTAGTGATTTTATTCTTGACAACGACATAGTTTAATTATACACCCATCCAATAAATCATTCCAAAGTCGGTTGCTCCGCCACCGCCACCACCAGCGACAGTAAGAAGAATTCTACCAGTTTCATCATTATATTGAGCAACAATTCCACTTTGCTGTGAATGAACAAACATTGGGGCAACGGTATCTTCAACTGCTTCTTCCCAGTCAGATACGGTTGTGTGCAACTGAGTTCCTGTATGGTTATCTCTTGATTGATACCAAGTTCCAGTTTCTCCATCTAACTTGTCAGCATTAAGACCACTAACCAAAACGTCATAAGCGTTTGTTCCAACAGTAAATGGGGCTAATCCAGAGGTAGGTGGGTTAAAGTTTGTTGTAGTTCCCTCAATTGTAAGAACATCTTTAACCGTTAGATTATTGTTTACCGTTGTTGTTCCTGTGTCTGCTCCAAAATTCAAAGTTGTTGCTGCTCCAGCAAAATTGACGGTAGTTGCAGTATCGTTTGCAATATTAACGTTTGTTGTAGTTACCTTGATGTCTCCACCCTTAACCGTAAGATCAAGGTCTACGTCCAAGTTATTTCTAACATTTGTTGTCCCAGTTGTTGCTCCTAGAATAATGCTAGTGGCTGCTTGAGCAAAGTCAAGTGATTCTACGTTTGTATTTAACAAATCAAAACTTGTCAAGTTTGATGTAATATCTCCACCGTCTACATTAAGGTCTCCATCAACATCTAAATTATTATTTACATTAGTTATTCCAGTTGAAGATCCAATTTGAATATCTGTGGCATCTCCTGCAAAATTAACGGTAGTTGCATTTGTGTCTACAACGTTTATTGATGTTTTGCTAGTAAGTATGTCTCCACCATCTACTTTTAGATCACCCTCTACATCTAAATTATGATTGACTGTTGTTGTTCCACTAGCAGATCCAATATTAATTTCTGTTGCTTGTCCTGCAAAATTTACTGTGTCTACAACTGTATTTGCTAGGTTAAAGGTAGTTGTTCCTACTGTTAAGTCCCCACCGTCTACATTCAGGTCACCATCTACATCTAAGTTGTTGTTGACGTTTGTGGTTCCTGTGCTAGAGCCAATTTGAAGGTCTGTAGCGGCAGCGCCAAAGGTGATTGTTGTTGGAGTGTGCAGTAGATTAAACGCGCTTGTAGATGCTGTTAAATCTCCTCCGTCAATGTTGATATCTCCATCAACATCCAAGTTATTGTTAACGTTTGTAGTTCCTGTAGAAGAACCAATTTGAATATCTGTTGCAGCACCTGCAAAGTTTACTGTTGTCGCTGTTGTATTTGCAAGATTAAATGTTGCGGTAGAAACAGTAAAGTCTCCACCATCCATACTAATGTCTCCATCAACATCAAGATTGTTATTTACGTTGGTCGTTCCTGTTGCAGATCCAATTTGAACATCTGTGGCAGAAGTTGCAAAGTTTACTGTTTCTGGGGTATTAAGTAAGTCAAATACTAATGCTTCATTAATGGAGTCAATTTCTGTTCCTTCTATAGAAAATTGTCCTAAAACTTCAAAGTCATGGTTAATAGTTGTTTTACCTGTAGTAGCACCAACATTTATCTCTGTTGCACTAAGACCAAAGTTTAATGTTTCAACATCGCTAACCAAAAGGCTGAATCCTGTGTTTGTTGATGACAGGGTTCCTCCATTAACTTGAACATTTCCACCAAAATATCC
>Ga0136655_1001321_pt1 | contig 11071 bp, 5 predicted proteins | sample CPBDNA_2_FD_94863 | JGI IMG/M metagenome (GOLD analysis project Ga0136655, IMG submission 94863) | Freshwater to marine salinity gradient microbial communities from Chesapeake Bay, USA - CPBay_Spr_15_0.8_DNA (version 2) | ecosystem: Environmental > Aquatic > Marine > Coastal | place: USA...
AGTTGTGCTTTCGAAAGCATTGTTCTCCGCCGGTGCTACAAATTTTGAATCTCTCATTATCTCTTTCCCAATCTCGTCTCTTCTACATTGAAGATTGAAGCATTCAAAAAATACCATTCCAAGATTGGTGGTTCGTACGGTACAATACTGGAGATTTTAAAACAATGAAACGATCGATGGAACAACAATCGACAAAATCAACGATTTGAGTCATAGTCAATATAATGTTTGTTGCAATGGTCATGGGGTAAATAAAACTGATGATCTTCATCCTGCTGGTCCTCATGTTGCTGGTAAGGGTAGAACAGAGAAGACTCTAGTTCAGTTCAGTAGTATCATATTATGTGCTGACAGAAAGCCCCTGTGTGCTTGAAGCAAAGACATCAAGATATTCGATATGTCCTTCAGAAAGACTTTCGTAATATCAGAAATGCGATACTACCGTCGTTATCTAAATCGATGTCAAAACGTCAGTTCTCAGAAATGCGATATTACCGTCGCTATAAAAAGTAGTACTTTCAGAAATGCGATATTACCGTCGCTATAAAAAATAGTGATATTACCGTACATTGATAGCGACGGTAAATTCGCAATTTTTCACAAACATTGATAACTATCTAAGCACACTGAAGACCAACATTCAAATAAACAACACGAATAGAGTAATAATAATGCGGTTTATCTAATTGGTCCATTTTTTTTGCGATTGGAGTACTCAATTGTATTGATCTCAGTAGCACTTTTCGAGGCACGGTAAAATCGCATTTTTAAGAATAGCGATATTACCGTACATCTCTAACGACGGTAATATCGCTATTTTTAAAATAGCGATTTTACCGTCGCTATCGGTAAAATCGCTATTTTAGTAATGCGATATTACCGTCGCTATCGGTGACATGCGATTTTAAGTTCCTATCGCAGTAAAAACATGTGATTTTCGATGTCGGAATCTTGTGAAATGATAAGAACACGTGTTTCTTTAAGAAAGAAATAGGTATTTTTATGATGAACACGTGTCATTATTGGAAAGAAATAGGCACGTGTTTCTTTAAGGAAGAAATAGATATTGTTGTTACTTATATGAAATTGACAAATGACTATAATCTCATGTATTTAGTCGTGTATGTGTTTCTTTCTTCAAGTTCTATCGTTTCGTCGTACTTTAACTTATATTCATCATAATAATAGTATGTATTACCGTGCATAGTATTTCATTATTAAGTACTGATGAAAAGCTACTTCAAACAACAGCTCCAGGTGCTGTACTAATATTAAAACCTCGCATAGTTTTTTTTATCATCCTTTTTGTCGGCACTGGTACTGTTGGCACCATTAGCACAAATATTTGGAAGGAATCCAAGACTAACTCAAAACCTATGACAAATTCTGGATACTATCCCATATTCATAATTTACCGCCATTCCCGGTAAATATATTGTGTTAAAATGACCCCAGCCCTTCCTTCTGCAATCTATTGTGTCTATGAAAGGAAGAGAATTGTCTGTCGTGTCGTGCGCGCATGTGAGACGAATGGTGCATGGGGGTCGAGGGCACATACAGTGGAGATATATTTATAACTGTATTATAACGGTCAAGAAGCGAGCATGTTTGGCACGGTATGATATTGATCTACTGTGAAATAAGAAGTCGCATTCGCGAAAGGGCCTTCGGCTGCTTTTCCTTTTTTATTTTGGCATTGTGTGTCATAAATGAATGTTTGCAGGTGCTTGTTCAGGTTCAGGTGCATGTTCAGGTGCATGTTCAGGTTCAGGTTCAGGTTGTAGGTGTAGGTGCAGGTGCAGGTGCAGGATGTAGTCTACTAAAAAATAAGAAGTCGCATACGCGAAAGGGCCTTCGGCTGCTCTTACTCTGCGTACACTAGAAGCAAATAGAACTCTAATTTGGAATAAATACTGTCCCGTGGTTTAGCGGAGTTAAGTAATGGTGTATAATTAAGTGTGATATGTGTAAGTATGAATGTATAGTTTAACGTCCTTTGGGCGGTTTTGATGTCATTTCTTGGATTGAGGTGTAGAAAATTACTCTCATATAATTATTTGATTTTTGGTATTGAAGTTTTAACATTTGATTAAGAATATGTGTTGTGATAAGTAATGATGTCATCAAGTTCTTCCATGGATATCTCGTGTTTTGTGTTTAACCAGTTGTCCATATCAATTCGAATTTCTTCTGATACGTGGAAATGAGTTCCTCTCCTTTTTTCTTCAAGGAAATTAAGCCAATTATCACGTCTTCTGATAGCGATATACTTTTCATTTTTCTTGTGTTTTTGCCTGTAGTGAACCAAGTTACAGAATCTGTCTTCATTTGCATTTGTTCCAGTCAGGTAGAGTGCTGATTCATTAATATTACCATTCCCTAAGGTCGTAGCTCTGCTCAAACCTGTGTATAGTAATCCAGGATTATTGCCTTCAAATGTAGAAGTTCCTGGTTCGAAAACCATGTACTTCACAGGGTGGTCCGGACCAACTGTCTTTCCCTGGAATTTGTGAAGAGTACGAGCAAAGGACAAATCCAGAGGAACACTTTGCATTGTGCAGCAGTTTGCCTCTCTGTCACATGGAACGTCAAAGAGTGGTATTGGGACATGTGTCTTGTGGTTTTTGTCCCATGTAGGTCCTATGTATTCATCAAGATCAACAATGACATAAAGGGGCAAGTGTCCAGTCAAGGGTGATTCACCTGGTTTCCAACGAATATCAACAACTGTTCCCGTAGCGCCGTTATATATACCCATTTCTTGCCATATATTTTTATTCACGCTCACTCTAGCGCCTCTGCATAAGGGAATGGGTGCATTAATCCTGGTTTCGTATTTGAAGTGGCTTGCGAAACCTTTTGCTTTGGAACTGTTGTAGGATGGTCTGATAAAGTAGCCACAGTTCATGAGTGGGTTAACCCTGGAGACATGGTGACTCATCATCTTTTTGTTGTGCTCTTTCATTTCTGCATTTGTCGTGAAAATCCAGATAGCTTCGTGCAGTAGCTGTTGTCGTTTGTCCTCTGACATCTCGGGATTATTAATTTTTAATAATAGAAATTCATGAGCTTGAACTTCAGTCATTCCGTCCGTATATCTTACAGTTTCACTGAGTTCAAGCAGTTGTTTGTCTCCTGTTTTAATTCGCTCAGACTTGTCGAGACGCTTCACGTGTCCAGCGAGGTGTATGAATGCGTCACGTCCTGCGCATTGTATACTTGATAAGTTGCAGTTAATTTCACCGTTGTCCCCAAATACCCTTGTGGCACCAAATCCCTTTTTTTTCTGTACGATTGATGGCAGTTGGTAATCGTCTCCAAAAACCAGAACTATAGGAATTCCACCCCAATGCTTTTTTTTGTTCACACCTCCGTGAGCATGGTTTCTGCAGTTGTTCTCGGATGCACCAAGGACATCCGTTGAAAGTAGGCTTCTCTCATCAATAATAATCATTAAGAGACGAAGAACGTTCTGTTCAAATTCTGCTTTTTTAGTTGCTGACATTTTCTTCGATGCATCATTGACACTGACGTTGAAGAAACTGTGGCAAGTTTTCCCTCCAATGTTGTATGCTGCACATCCTGTTGGGGCACATGTCCTTGTAACCTTAACCGAGAACAGTTTCTCAACTGCATTTGTTATTATGTGAATAACATGGCTTTTACCCGTTCCACCAGCGCCTTGTATTGTCATGAGAAGAGGGTTGAATGCTAGTCTATTGTTTGAAGCATGGTTCTGTGGGAATTCAATCCATTCACGTAGTTTGCACATGACTGTATATACGATCTCTGCTTGTTGCACGTTGTCATTCAGGTCCTTAATACTGTATGTCTGACCCGTTCGTGTATTGACAGAGAAATGTTTTGTTTGGTGTTCTTCTTCCCAATTACTTTTTTGTGTTTGGAGCCAATCAAAGTCTTTGTTCCCTGGGTCCATACTCGAAAACTGTTGCGAGAAGTCATACTGGCCATCTTCGCCACGATAGAATGAAGTCAGACCTTTGTAGTCTCTGACATTCTTCAGCGCCTCCAAGTAGTGTAGTAGATCTGCGTCATCTTCAAACTGCTCCGCGGAAATATCTTTGCCAACATCTGCGTTTACTGCTTCTGGAAATCTGGATCCTCGCTCATAATTTTCTTTTGCCACCGCATGTGTTAAGCGTACGGATACGGGACATTTGTCGCTTTTCAAGAATTCATAGAACTCTTTATAGACCATTGTGGGAGTGGTTTCAAATGTCAGTTTTCGATTTTTGGTCCATGGTTTGTGCATCAGTAGTGTAGTTTTTGCGTATGAACTAGTAACTGGGTATACTGGATTGCCGTTCATGCCTGTTGGGTGGAAGATAAAGGACCGTTGTTTATGGGAACGTTGCCTCATTCTGCCTTCTTCACCTTTCTCTGGAAGTGTATGTTTTTTCAGTTTTGCTTTCTTAACGAGGAATTCATTCAACGACAAATGTTTGTCACTTTGTCTTTTCCCGTACGTAAGGATCGGATTGGTCTTCCCTGCATCGTCTTTTTTTTGTAGCTTTGCGAACGAAGACATACTGATGTGTTTGAAACTCTCCGTACACCAGTATAAATCCAGCGACAGAAGCTCACAAGATGCTTCTGCTTTTGAAATGATCCGTGTACCCATTAATGAATTTAGGATTTGCCTTGAAATTCGAATAATCTCACCCTCATCGTTGCCTACGTACTCCGTTGAGGCATTGTCAATTAAGGCTGCGATGGAATCTTTTTCGTCCTGATAACTAACGTTTCCTTTTGTTGTGTATGAAACAATATAGCCTGCAACTCTTGCGATATCGTTGGGGTTAAGTTTCACTGGATCCGTGTCATACACAATTAATGATACATCGCAGTTTGCTCTCCAGGATTGTAGCATTGACATTGACGTTTGCTTCATACGTCTCTCGTTACGCTTGAGTCTGAGAAACTTTAAACCCCGTGCCCTCTCAACTTCAATTGTGTCAAAGTCATACTGCATGAATCCAGGCGTATCTTTTCCATTTGGTGTGTGTTCTGCTCCACATCCATTTCTGCATAATCTTCGCCTTTCTTCCTTTTTCAAGAATTGGTCTCTTGGATATTGAAGGAAGTAAGAAAGAACAATGAGTAACAAGGATAGTATTTGGCTGAAATAGAACATCGCACCAAAAATTATGTGACCATAATTTTCTGCAAGTGGATGCTTTGATTACTTACTTTTTTTGGAAACGCAGGCAATAATCATTGCAGGCATGCATATGTGTTTGTTCGACGAGTTTAGCTCTGTCATTCTTCACCGATACAGTGGTACAGAAATGTCCGGACAGAGGTGCCTCTGGAATGGGTTCATTAATCTGCAGTTCAGGTTTTTCTCCAGTCATTGCCAAGTTACTCCTCGCGTATTTTGCATAGACTTCTGTTCCGTCTATTGTGCGTTTGTTCTGTACGTATTCTTTGTAGAAGTCCGCAATGAAGTGGTTGTCTGTGGTGACACATAGCATATGTGCATGAATCTGTCCACGGCCTTTTGCAAATTCGAAACGGTTGTAGTAATGTGATATGTTGAACACATTTTTCCCCACTGTTTCCATCCAATTGTCAAGACGTATCTGGAAGAATTCTTGAACGATAGCGGCGTAACTTTCCAGAATCTTTGTTTTTGCAGACATTTTCTTTTTGTCGTCTTCGTGATGCATCATGTCGTGTACAACTTTTTCATCCTCTGTTCCTTGACATCTTTTGACTAACATTTTTTCTAGATCCGACCACCAGTATTCTGCACAAGAAAACGTCATGAACATTGTTGGAGGCCCATTTTTATTCTGTAGATGACTTGCAATCCACGTATCTAGTTCATGTTTCCTGTTTCGCCACCATCCATCTGATCCTCTAATTTTTTGCCCGGCAAAAGATTGTATTTTGTGTACAAAATCGAGGTTGTTTTGTGCAATTTCTTCCTTTAGATCTTCAACTGTCATGTCTTTGCCACTTATGTACTGCTTGATGAACCATACTGCTTCTTTGTTGTTTGTATGACGTTGAACGTAGTTCATGAGATGGAACGAGAAAACAGGATCTCTCATGAAACGACCATCACGGTATCTGAGTAGAATTCTTGTCCATGCTAATGCCTCTGCTGCTTTTTCGCCATACTGAGAAGCAGAATCACCGAATCCTCCTGGAAACAGCCATGGATATGCATCTGCAAAAACGTTCGGAGTTGTATATTCGTCTATAGGTTTTTCGTCTACTTGTGGAAACATCAGTGCTGGAATTTTGTCCTGTCCAGACTTCTCCACACACTGTGTTAGCTGTTCAACAAGTTCAATGGTTTCTTCATTGTATTTGTCTTGCGAATGTTCAATAGAGGTTCCATTAAACGTCATCGTTGAATCATCCGCCGTTGCTTTACCTCGTTCTGTTTGGAAGGCAGCAACAGATTCTTCATTTTCTTTCATATTGTCTACCGTATCGACGATTGTCACTTGTGTTGCTGTTAGTATGCTTTCGTCTTCACCATTCATCCAGTCTAAGTTTTCTTCTTGTATGACAATGTCTTTGTACCCACTGTGATGTTTTTGCAACCATTTTAGTGCATCTAAAACTTTCGAACGGCGTATTTTGAATGATTTTTTTCTGAAACTAATCTCGTCATCCGATTCTGTCATTTCTCTCAACACATCTACCATTTCAACAGACATTCGTGGCAGTGTTATGCATACGTGCATTACATCTTTTCTGAACGTCACTGTGTGTCCCTTCAGTCCTATTCTGCCATTTGAAATATGAACCACTGGAATTAGAACGGCATTTTTCTGTATCAGCAACTTCTCTCCAAAAGTGAGATTTTGGAGTTCTTGTGGTACATGATACTGGGGATTACCTTCTTCATCATACCACACCGGTAGCATATTCTGTCTCAGGAAGTATTTACGTGTGAATTTGGCGTTTTTTGAACAAGCGGAGCATTTTTGTTTCTTTCCTGTCACCTCTTCACACGGTGTCATTGTCTGCGACATACAACTTGAACACTCAAGATACGTCAAGTTACTGTTTTTGAATTCAAAATCTAACGTGTTGAGGATCTCTCTCTGCACCTGAGTATTTCCTTCGGTAAATGTCTGTTGAACTTCTTCGGAAATTTCCAAATTATTCGGATTTTGGCGTAGTGTGTCTGTGTGTACTTTGTTTTTAAGTGCAAAGTATGCACGTAAGACTTTATTTTGATTTGGTTGCATCATGGGATCAAGTGCAGTATCTTCAAATGTATGTGGAATTCCTCTAGATGCTGCCAGCAGATATAGGAAGTAGATTGCCATATAAAGACAATGAGTTCTTGAAACTCTTGGCACTGTTGATTTAAGGAAGCCGGACATTTTTTTCTGTTGCTTCTTCTCATGATGTTGACGATCTGAAGTACAAGATGAAGGTATGAAATCATGAGTTCCAGCAGAATATTATCTCCATATAATTTTTCGCATTGCACTCTTTTCTTACCATTATCTTCCGCGCGTTTGATTTCTGCTTTCTTGTTTGTTCTTCTCATGCTTTGACGTATATTAGATTCATCCACTGTTTGAAATATAAGTGAAGGTTTAGTTTATGTTGAACAGAGTTTGTAATTTTTTTTATCTCAATTCAATTTCAGTCGTGGTTTGTGTCCAGGAATGACAGGTCTCTGTTTGGTATATCTTTGAGAAAGAGAACTCGACGGTATGCTGGTGTATATGGACCAATCATGCTTTTAGTGTACTGAGCAATGTCTTCATTTTGGAGAACTTCATCTAGTGATACATTGTGTTTCACCAACATGTCTGTGGTTCCTAACACTTTTCGAAGAGTTTCGTGTTGGTCCTGGATAAGAATCTGGTACAGTCTTCCAGTCGACCTGGCCCTGTTGAAGACTTGGTCTCTGTTTCCTATTTTGGCGACCTCTCTGTTTACATTTTCGATTAGTGTCTCAATTGATGTGTCAGGTTCATTGCAGTATTTCCAGTATGCAGCATATTTGTAGACATGGAAAAATGCTTCACAGCTGACCATGTATTTGAATTCCTCAATGATGTTGTTCAATTCCTGTTGTAGCAAATCTGCACTTGGGACGGTAACTTCAAAAAGTCCACCAACTTGTTCAGCATAGTATAATCCATTTCCTGACGTTTTGTAGCTATCATCTTCTTCCCCTGGGCGAGCCCTGATGCGGTGGGTTTCAGTGAACGAAGATGTAATCATGTCAGTGTAGTCATTCATGCTTCCAATCCTGAGTTCGCTTGCAGTATTCCTTGTTGAGTACAGGAGATCACACATCATGACGAATACTTCTGCTTTGAATTCAATGACTGAGTTGTCTTTTGTCTTGTTGTTGTGTGCTCTGAAGAACATCGCGATTTTGAAACTGCATTGGGATGGATCCGTCTGAGCTTGTGGCACCGGCTGTGTCAAGAAGAAGTGAAATTGTTTTACTCTCTGCATCTTGCTAGGCGAACCGAATTTGCTAGTTCTTTGTCTTAATGCAGTTTGCTGTGTTTTGTTTGTCACGTAGGGGTTTCGTGGAATTTTGGCTCCCTGCACTGGTGGTAGAGCAAATGATTGACTTTCAGATGTGTTATTCATAACTGTTGTTGTAGTTGTCCTTCTGGCAACAGCCGAGGTCGCTGGTGGTAGGACTTGTAGATGACTTTGATTGTTACTTTGTGTTGCATTAACTTGAAACTGTGACATGTATGCCGGTGTTTGTGGAATATTGGCTTTCTGCACTGGTGGAAGAATTTGTAGATGACTTTGATCGGTACTTTGTGATGCTGGTGTTGATAATTGAATATGATTGTTTGCTTCTTGACGAAAGGAAATGATATCTGTTGTTGCTGGTATCGGATGTAAATGAAACTGTCCACGGCCTTTTTGGTTCTCAGCTACTCTGACAACACCTTCTTTGTCCTCAGTTGTCTGCGGTACTGAAGCCACAAATTGAGATGGCAAAGCAGTCGCACAGTCATAACACCACCTATTGAACATGTCACCATTTCTGGGGTTTTCTATTTCAATACCACATATCGCATGTATTGGCCTGTTGCACGATTTGAAGTCTTGAAGTCGACCGGAACATCTGTGTCTTGACGATGCAATGGGAACTATTCCATTCCTGATCATTGCACACATCAATCCCGCGGCACATACTGAGTCTTGCAGGTGATTGTTAATTGAGGTATTTTGTCCGCCCAATGTGAATCCTGGTGCAAAGTTTCCGTCATTATTATGTAGCGAAGCATCTGTTTTAAAAAATCATTGTTAGTAAAAGTTAAATTTGCGACAACAATTGTATGGTCGAACAACAACTAACGTCTCCGATACAGTGAACCATTCATCATTCCCAGGATTGTTAACTTTTCTGAACGGTGTCATTTTCCAACCTGAAGTAATTCGTCAGAGACTCTGCGTTGGAAATTGCGTGGATATAATGCTTCGAACACTCACCTTTTTTGTCGGTCTTTTTTTCTCCAACATTTTCGATAACTGGGCCTTTGCTGAACCCTACATATTGTAGGTCATGATGTCCATCTGTTTAGGAACCAAATTATTAGTTTTCTGCAACCAAAAATTACGCAGACATAATTTTTCGCTTCTTACCTTTCTCTTCTGTCAAAACTGCAATGCTAGTTTGTTTTTCTTCACTAGGCTTAAGAAGGGCCTCAAGGTCTGTCACTCCGGGTTCTTTTCCACTGCATTGCACAATTCTTGTCACATCGTACGTACCTTCACGATCGATATTGTCTGAAAGCAACATCCTACCAATGACAGCTTCATCTGATTCTTTTGCACGTTTAGTTGCAGATTTTTCAGGCGTTACACATGGTCGTTTGGAGTGATTGTGTCCAGCCGTCAATGGTGTATCAGCTCTGATTACCCACAACATGCCTGATTCGTCGTAGTCCGCCACTGACTTGTTCACTTTCATAATGCTTTCCAAAACGTCAATAGCATCCTTCAACAATTCTCTCATACTGTCCGTTTTTCTTGCTAGGATCCTCGCTGAAGAGATGAAGAACTCAAGATCCGGTTTCCTCAACATTTGGAAGTGGTTTGCTCCAATCCACTTCTCGAAGTGTTTTGAGTTGTCGGAGTAGTATTTATCTCCACTACTAGAAATGACCCTAGAAATCACCTTTTGAAAAGTTCCATGACCCTGCTTTGTGAACGCGGCATCTTTCAAAATGATTGCGTCTTCATAGAATCCACCTAACACTTCAAATCCATTCCTGCTCCAATGTACGAACTTCCTGACTAAAGGATTCTTCTCGTTCATGTCCACGTTTAGAGTGGACAAGACTTTCCTTTTCATCTCGTTCAAGTCCTCGTAAATATGCTCCGTGTCAACGTTCAAGATGACAAGTTGCTCATTCAACTCTTCCTTTGTCATGTTGTCCACAATTGCTTTGATCGCAACACACCTGTCTGCAATGGCGTTTTCATCCTTGATAAACTTCTCTGCAACTTTGGATACATCACCAAGTTTACCCCAGTGAAATGTCGCTTTCCTCTTGCCGTCCAAAACACAGCGGTTACGCAAAACCTATTATTGAAAACAAAGGTGTTGGATCGTCAAAAATTATGTATGCATAATATTTCATTCGTAATTATTGCACATTTTTGTAATTCAATTTCTTTCGCATTTTGGAATATCGAAGTAGCTGTGACTCCAATACTCAATTGCCGTTTGGGCACAAGCGTGAAATTCCATGCACTGAATTGAGGTTATATATACTTCATCCGACATAATACTGTTGCCATGCTTCAATTACAGAAGAGGCAATAGGAACAGTACATGAAGGATACGATAATACACTTGTCATGCTTCAATTACAGAAGAGACAATAGGAATAATACATAAAGGACATCATAAGTCACTTCGCTTCAGTTCTTAGCTTCTCACCTCAGAGTTAAGAGTCCAGTGGGAAGAAGACATGAGAAAACCTGTTTCAACAGGATCAGATAAGGCGGTGCGAAGGGCGAGCGTAGAATACATCTTTGTAATTTTTGTGCTTGTCGTTTTGTAAGTACTGGTAAAAGTGAGATCGTG
>Ga0136655_1001322_pt1 | contig 11063 bp, 12 predicted proteins | sample CPBDNA_2_FD_94863 | JGI IMG/M metagenome (GOLD analysis project Ga0136655, IMG submission 94863) | Freshwater to marine salinity gradient microbial communities from Chesapeake Bay, USA - CPBay_Spr_15_0.8_DNA (version 2) | ecosystem: Environmental > Aquatic > Marine > Coastal | place: USA...
ATTTACCCCCCTTTGTACATTAAGGGGGTCGGAGTGCCGGTGAAGTGCCGGTTTGGCCGCTCAAACCGGCAGTCCACCGGGGGCCAAGTCCGGTAACGTGCCGGGTACCGGCACTCCACCGGAAGCGTAACCGTCATCTTTTGTACATTTACCCCACCACTGTACATTTACCTCCCACCCCATGTACTTTTACCCCCCTTTGTACATTAAGGGGGTCGGCACCAAGTCCCGTAACGTGACTTCCATCGAGATAAGTGTTAAAGTGTCAGCTTGTTATAACAAGCAAAGCATGTCAACACGCCCTGTTCCCACGCGCGGTCTTTCGCTGCTGTCGTCTGCACCAACCGGTGCCCTTTCCGAATCGGAGCATAATATGCTTGTTGCGCTTGGTCACTCTGTCGCCGCGAATCGCGTGCAGCTGCAACAACTTCAAACTTCTGTCAACAGTCTTACGACCAAGGTGAATGAGTGCTGTGAACTCATGCACCTAACGCACAAATCTCGAAAAACGAAAGTATCAGACGAGGGGCCCGTTTACACGAATCTGATACCGGAGTACGGCAAAGACGAGGGGCCCGTTTACAAGAATCTGATACCGGAGTACGGCAAAGATGAGGGGCCCGTTTACCAGAATCTGGTACCGGAGTACGGCAAAGACTATGATTAAAATTACCACGTGTACTCGCCGGAGGCTGGAAAGTTATTATTAAAGTGTTCCGATAAGTCACGTGCTTTTGGGTGCCCGTGCCGTGTGGTCTGGATGCGCCCCGAGGAGACATGGATATTTGGTAGAACAATTGCAAATTCGCCCAGGCCTGTGCATTTGTCCGGTGTCAAAACGCTGCTTGGTGAGCGGCCAAACCGGCACTTCACCGGCACTCCGACCCCCTTAATGTACAAAGGGGGGTAAATGTACAAAGGGGGTAAATGTACAGGTAAATGTACAAAAGATGACGGTTACGCTTCCGGTGGAGTGCCGGTACCCGGCACGTTACCGGACTTGGCCCCCGGTGGACTGCCGGTTTGAGCGGCCAAACCGGCACTTCACCGGCACCCCGACCCCCTTAATGTACAAAGGGGGGTAAATGTACGTCCGGTGGAGTGCCGGTATCCGGCACTCCACCGGAAGTGTAACCGTCATACCCATAATAGGAAAGCGGCAACGACCGTTACATGTGCGGTGGAGTGCCGGTACCCGACACGTTGCCGGACTTCACGGTTTGTCACATCCAAGTGGGCGGGAATGTGTCTTGTGCGGCAAACCAAGGGCGTTGTTGCGCAATGGAACTGGGATAAGTAAACACCGCTGCACAACTGTCGAGACAGGCTACTATGTCAACCAGACCGGAAGAGCAACCCGTGGCGGGGTCAGCCGAGAGCGAGCTTCACGATTTGTCGGTTGCCAAGCTGAGCATACAGACAGACGCCTGTGCGTTTGACACGGACGAAGAGCCTCTCGACGTCAGCAACCCCGAGCTCGGAACGTGGGCGACTTGCGGACCTGCTGCGCGTCTCACAGACATCGCACTGTTGTTCCGCAACCCGGTCACTCTCCAAGACGACAACTACATGCTACAGATGGAGGAAAAAAATGGCTCTGGGCAGACGGTCCTTGTTTTGAAGCGAATACTGTCGGAAATGCGCAGTCTTGCGGTGGTCACGCCACTCATCGCATTGCTCATGGTGGAAAGCAACACGGGTCTCAGAAACCAGGTCAGCTCAATTGTCGCTAGGGTCTCAAACGTTGCGGAAACTCACAGGAAGCAGTACACGGACGAGAGCCTCGAAGTCTATCAGATGAAGGACGTGATTGGTCAAATCAATGCACTGCGCCAGCTCATGCACACCGACGCAACCGTAAGCCGAGAAGCGGCCACGCGACTGGAACAGATGCAGGGATACCTAATAGCTCTGTCGAGGGAGGTGTACGACTACGTAGAGAACAGCTTCAAACACGAGGAGTACCCCAAGTGGTACATTGACAATCCCTCGCCCTCGCAGTCTGTTAAGCTGCGGCAGTGGAATGCGGAGCGACCCACGCGAATCATCGCAGCATATCATAAAGCGATTGACGAGTACATGTCGGTCACGCTCCTGCGCAAGGCAATCGGCGAGCTCAAGCCCAGGACGGCGCCGAGCGCAAGCAACTGCAATTCTTCCAAGAAAGCACCTTCGGACACTCCCTCCTTCAGCAAGGACACTGGGCCGCAAGGGTCCGCCATCTTTATAATCGACAGCGACAGCGACGACGACTAGCCAGCCGTCGCGCCGGTGCCGTCGGACAGGGCACCGGGTCCGTACGACGCCCATCCAGTGGAATAAGAGGAGCACGTCGACGCCATTGCCATCGTAAACGAGGCAAAGGAAATGTAGCAAGAGTTGGCGTACGTCATACATGGCGCAAGTCCCGGATCGGAAGAGGCCGCTAAGCAACGCATGCACATTGTGCCATCAACATAGAAACCATGTCGTTCCGTCCAGCAATGGAGCAGCAAGGGCTGACCACAAAGCAACGTCTTTGCTTGTTTCACGGCTCCGACGTCACGGCCGAGGACGCCTTGTCTATGGATGACTCTGACATCACCCACAAACTGCTGTCTGAAAAGGGCATCAAAGCCAACAACATTTCAGCCGCCGGAATCGGTCCATATCGCTTACACAAGATGGGGATAAAGAGTGCGTCACAGCTCCGAGGCATGGGATTCGACGCCCTCTACCTTGCGGACCCTAAGTTTTCGACCGAGGCCAGTTCGTCCTTTGGGTCGAACGATGTGAAACTTGCGTTTCTTCAGGGAGCGTCGGACGCTGTTTCAATAGCCGGAACGGATGCAATTGAGTTGCTGGGTGTTACCGTTTCCGACCTCATGACCGTGTGTGCGGGCGCGCCGACAGAGGCGCAAGCGGTGCTACAGCAACTGCCTCTCGGCACATCGCTTACGGGGGTGTCGGCGGCCACGATCCTAGACACTGGCTTGCGCAAATCTTCTCTCACGGAGCTGGGTTACAGCCTCACTAGCATCGCGCAGCAGACGAAAGCAAACGCGGCGGAGTTGGTTAAACTTGGTTACTCTTTGTGACAAGCACATTCTATGCGGACATGGAATCATGCGAGTTCATGCGACACGTGCGGACACACCCGACGGTTTGTAAAATTGTAGGCTTTTAAGTGACCTCTTCGGGCGGGGCATCGAGAGCCAGAGAAGGGGACGCGACGTACACCCCTTCTCTTGTATCGGCGTCTATAGAAACAGCGTGTGCTAACTGCGACACTGCCAGCACTAGATCTTGTAGCACGGCGTCCTCGTTCCATTGCATGCTGTTCTGCCTCTTTTGTACCCACCCCGGAAAAAACTGCTCCACCGCATTCTCGTCGATGGAAGACCCCGAAGAATCGGTTTTGCGGAGTGCGGCCATGCGAAGCAGCAGTGCCGACTTTGGTCTGGAGGTCCGCGTGTGCCGCGGCGTGGGCATAGTGGCGGGCGCGGAGTTGTCATACCAGCCGGACGTGTCGTCGTCCTGTGGTTTGGGTTCGGACCCGGGCGCTGAAGCTCGCGGCGAAACTCGTCGCCGGCTCATGTACTCGTCTCGGGCCTCGTAGTGGCGCTGTGCGTGACGCTCTGCCTCTTGGTTGGCGTGTAAAATCGCGTTCCGTATTGCGACTGACATGCCAGATACCAGCCTCGTGCTGTGTTGAAGCACCGGTCCCGCAGCCGCCGAGACGGTATAATAGCTCCCTACCAAGCAAAGCACAGTCGCGACGGTCCACACGCAGACACTGGACTGCGAATTCCTGGGCGGAAGATGCGGCGGCTTGTTCTCGATTGCAAAGTCGGTGACGCCGGGCGGAACGCTGAACTGAGGCAGTAAAGAAATATTCGACTGCTTCGAATGTGCCTGCCTGTATGACAGCCAAGACGAATTTATTTGAGACATAACATGCTTACCAGTTGCGATACCAGTCTGAGATATGTCCAGCAAATGATGGTTAATGACAAGAGAGCGTGTGATTAAGCGAGTGCCGTTCCACATGTTTTCAGAGAACGGTGCAATCGAAAGGCGCTTTCCCATGCAGTCTCGGTCGGAAAGCCAAGTTGGAAGTCCACAGTTTCACATCGACCTAAGCCCGCACCTCCCCGGTTCAGCTAGTAGCTTTCGCGGTCTGCAGTTCCCCAACCCGCCCAGTGGATTTCATGTAGGTCCCGCGTTTCGGGGCGACGCGGCCAAGGCACCCATGACTCAAAAGCAATCCGCGAACCACCAGATGAGACTCATAAGAGCGATCTGGGCGACGCAAGCGTGTCTGGCTCTTGTGATAAGCTTCATGGTGTTTGGCTTGCTGTATTTGGCGTACCGCTTCAACGTCAGCGTGAACTGGTATTACGACGCGGCGGCCCCGTACATGACCGAGATGAAGATGCGCGGCATGTCCACGACGAGACATGTCGAAAATGCATCGGCTGCTCTCGAGCAGGTCATGAGTGGTGCCGAGACACTCACGCTCACGTCGATTCCGGCTCTCATGGACTCGGTCAACCGCACGACTGCAATGGTGGCACGCTTGGAGGCCGTTGTACGCAACCCGACTATCAGGTTGAGCATGGCATGACGCATGCGTCGTCATCCCCGCGGGTTTGGGTGTTTTTATACGGTAAGCGTGTTTCTTACAGTAGTGTCGTGTTGTTTACATAATGGACTTTTCACACATTACACCAACGTGCCTTCTAACCCAACACCCAATCCGCGTCGCAGTTCGGATCATCAAGTCCGCGGAGTACGCTCCATCTAAAAAGGGCGTTGGCTAGCTGCTTCTGCGTCATCACTGCCATTGCCGGGTCGTCTGCACTTTCGGCCGCCGACGCTTTCAACGTCAGGGCTCGTATCGCGCTCATGTACATGTCGTGCTTCATGAACACGACATCCTTGTCCCGTTGGCGCAACAGCGTGTCCACGTGCACTGACACGTCGTCGCCCATTGCAGTGGTCTCGGGGACGATTCCCCTCGCCCCCAGGTCTCGACATAGCTCGGCGTACAGCGACGCAGGTCCGTACCATGCACTTGCATGAGACAACAAGCCGGAGATGCCCTTCTTCAGAACACGCGCGGTCAGCGTTGCACAGTGCGCTGGCTCACGAGAGCCGTCGGGCACAATCGCCGCAAGCTTGCGCATGCCCCAGGCAGCCGTCACGTACCGAAAGAGCGAATAGTCCACGTCGAGTGATTCTTCACATGCCTTCCTCACCAAGCGAGCGGCGTGTTTGCCAAACACCGGTACCGCCCGCCACTTGTTTGCGGTCTGACACAGGTAGTACTCTCGGTTTAATTTAGCGTTGGTCTGCCAGCCGCTCTTGCAGCCAATGTAGGTCGCAAAATTGACAGGATCGAAGGAACCCGGACAACACGGGACAACAAGCTCAACGTGCACCATGACCGGACTAGGCTGGAGGTTGTTAACAACGTAGGTGACAAGGCGATCGAAAAAGGACGGCGGCCCGTCGGCCGGGTTTGACTCGTGGGGCTCAAGAAACATTGCAAACACTACATCGCCAGTCCCATCGTCTACCAAGTGTACCGCCTGTGCTTCCAGAAGCCTCTTTATAGCCTCAGATGCTTGGGTGCTCATATCGATCGTGCTAACTACCGCACACGAGTCCGACGTTATCAATACGCGCACAACCATGTCGACCGGACTGCGGTGGCCGTTCACTCCTCTCCCGTTGCCTCATCGTCCGGGTGCGAGTAGTCCTCCTCGTCGCCGTCCGCCTCAGCGGTCTTGCCGCTCTTCTTAGCGCTCTTGGTTACCTTCTTCGCCGGCTGCGCCACGTACATGGTGCGCGGGAGCATGGCACTGTTGCAAAAGACACTCTCGTAGACGACGTCCCAGCCGATCTTCATGTGCGTGCCGTTGAGCCGCTTGGTGTTGCCAGCGCCCTCTCGCACAGCGTGTGCCTTCTGCGTCGCCTCCTGGGCCACGGCGCACAGGAACTGCTCCAGCACCATCTTTGCACCCTTGGAGACCTGTGGCATCCACGGTGCGCGAGAGCTCTCCTTTTCCGTGTCCTCGTACAGAACTTGGCACTCGCGCTCCATGACCTTGGCTGCATTGGCGGCAGCGCCGGACGCGGCGATCATGTAAGCATGCGAGCCGATGAGGCGAGCAGTGCGGTAAAACTTTTTGTTCTGCGAAAACACGAACAACGCAATGGTCAACGTAAGTGACGAAAGCGAAATCCATAGCTCACGGGAAAAGGGAAGGCGGGTTCAACGGTGTAGCGGCACACCTTGCCGTCCGCAAGGGTCTTCTTGGTGATCTTGCAGAAGATGGGTGCGCGCGCGGCCATGTTCCACATGGCGTCGTACTGCTTGCGGGACTTCTTGGCGTTGGCGAGGATGCTCGCCGGCGACTGCTTGATTGCGTCGAGCTTCGTCATGCTACCTTGCGTACTTCTGCTTTGTTTCTGTTGCTCTCTGTCGAGTACCGAGCTCGACTGTGTTTTAGCGATGCGTCTACTGAAACGAGACCTGGGCGGCTGACAGTATATCACTATTATGGATACTTTTGCACACATCGCATTCGCTACGGTTTTTGGCTAAACCTCCCAAGACTGGCTCTCATGTTCGGCGCCGGACAAGCAGAATGAATGGTCAAAGTGCCCGCAGTTGTCATCTTGCTCGTCGCTCTTACCCATCGCGGGCATGAGCTTGTCATGGTGTTCCGTCTTTGTGTACTTGGCGTTGTGGGGTTCGACGCCCGTCTTGCTGTCCCGGGACTTGCGTTTGGCGCTCTTCTGTTTAATCAGACGGAGGAACCACGGCAGCTGCTCGAGCAGCAGCATCTCTTCTTCTGTTAGGCGGACACGACGTTCGCCGCCCAGCCACATGTTGGACACGTCGTCGACCCACTGTATGGGCTTGAAAATCCACACAGAGTCTTCACCGACGCGCACTGGATGCGCGTCTATCCAGGTCGGGGCCTTGTATGGATAGAAGATGCGCATCATCAGGAGCTTGGCTTCCTTGGTCACCAACCTAGCCTTCGACTGTTTGGATGATTTGCCAGGACACGCGGACGCGATCCAGGTCGAGCCCCACGGAAGCGTGGAAAGCAGCTTCTTGTCTTCGACGGACGGTCCATCTTCCTTGTCCCAGCACCTGGCTAGAGATTCCAGTGCCTTGGCGGGTTCGAAAAAGATAATCCGTCCGTCTTTGCCTTCTGCGAATGCGCGTTGCGTGTCGCTCGACGGAGGCTCGTATGGAAACGCCTGCGTCAACAGGTACACCGTGTCGGAAAAGCTGGCGGAAAAGCTGACGGAAAAGCTGACGTCTTTGACCTTGCCGACTTTACGCAGCATCGCATTCGCAAAGTAGTCCTTGAACCAGTCCACCTTGGACAATTCCAGCATCTGAGACGCGCTCAGCATTTGCGGGCTCTTGCCAATGTCGTCCAGCAGCGTCCATACCGCGCTGGTAACGTCGCTTTGGTTGTCGTCCTTCTTGATCTTGGGTGGAGGCTCGTGCGAAAACAGAGTCACCAAGAGCTTCACTCGGTCGTCGATGCCCAGTCCGTCCAGCGCGCCGGCACCGACAGTCGCGCCACCCGGTGCCAGGTCCTCTGGCCCCATGATCAGGCAACTCGTGTTGGATAGTTGTTAGCTCGGCTGGAAGATACCTCCTACCTCCTACCTTGATACTAGCTGCCTGCACATTTTTTATTTAACTGATTTTTTGGGCAATGGCTAGCGTGTTTAATACAAACTGTACGTGGCGCCGCGGGGTTGCGGCTCCGTGACGCTACTAGCGAATAGTCCCCACCCATTGCCATGATTCACTGGTTTAGACCCTCCGTCGTTTGTTTCCGCTTGCACAGCAGAGGGAGCCTCGCTGCCCTGCGGAGCGGCACCCGGCATCGTGGGAAGCGGTGCTGTCTGGACGACGACGACCGTGCCAGGCGGGTACACTTCGGAGCCCCATCCACCCTAACCGTTGTACGTGGTCCAAGTGGGACCGTCCGTACAGATGACGAGAACGGCAAACGCGATAAAACACGAAAGGAATATCATATAAATCACCAACCCGGATACCCCCACCCCATCAGTGTCAGTCGGGGGCGGCGACGGGGGCGGAGACGACATATTCGGTGTCTATCAGCCCACGCAAACACCATTCCCACAAAGTCGGGGTTGCTCTGTGTGTGCACACTCTGCACTGATCCTACGCTGCGACTTGTGCACTCAGGCCGCCGTCACAGCGGCGTGCGCGGCATCCTGTGCCGCCTTCTTCTTCTCGCGCTTGGCCACCTTCTCCTTCTCCCTCGAGTCCACGAAGTCGGTGTATGCCTTCTTGTTGGCCGCGTTCTCCTTCCTCTCGTCGCTGCGCTTCTTGAGCTCGTCTTCGGTCAGGGGGTTGAGAAGACCAGCGTCCTGTGCATAGCGCACGAGCCCCAGCGGCGGGACGACCGCTGTGAACTCGATGTTCGATGCGTACTGGCGCAGCACGGATGCCATGGTGGACGCAGACACCGTCTTCTTGCCCGCCTCGACGGAGCGCAGCACGGCCTGGTCCATGGCCGACCGCAGGATCGCATCGCAGCGGGCCTGTGTCACGCGTGCGGCGCTTCTTGGGACGCTCTTCTTGAAGAGTTCGAGGCGGCGCATGGACTCGTAGCCGGCAAACCCCACAGAGCCAGGCGTGGCAGTGAAAAAGCGCATCAGGCGCTTGGCGTCGGCCTCGGAGAGCAGGGAGCCGAGGCAGTCCTTGGTGGTCGAGTGGACGCCCTCATGGCCCGCGTCTGCGTAGCCAGCCGTCTTGGAGAGCGAGCGGTAGCCAACAAGCTTGGCCTTCTTGCGCTTATTGGTGAGCGCCTTCTGGAGCTTGGCCTTATGTTCCGGAGACATCTCCTCCTCCTCCTCGCCGGCCTCCTCGCCGGCCTCCTCGTCCTCTGAGAAGCAGGACGCAGCCGCAACCTTGGCCCTCTTCTTGGGCGGCGCGGCCGCGACCGCGTCCTTCTTCTTAGAGCGCTTTGGAACCGGCACCGCGTCCTCGACGTCAGGGTCTTCGTCCTGCTGGGTCGGCTTCTTTCTCTTTGCCTTTGACGACATCTCTAGCTGTGCTCTTTGTGTTTGGCGCTGATGTCTCGAGTGCGAAGGTGCACACTCGCTAGCGGGATGAAGTACACTTGTTGCTTCTTGGAGATAAGGCACAATCGAGAGTTTTTAGACAAAGGTCGAAGGTTGTGTGGCGCCGACATGCAGGCCAAAACGTACACCCGGGCTTCAGGTGAGAAAGAAGAGACATCGGTCGCGCGAGCGAGAGCCAGCGCGTACTTCTTGTGCTGCTGCTTCTACAACTGCTGCTGCTGCCTGCCGTCGCGCTGGACGGGGCGCTTGTGCGGCCCGCTCTGTGGAAATAAGTTCTGTTGCAAGCAGGCCATCTGCTGCGAGGTCACGTTCCGCCGCGACCAGTGGCTCGGGCTGGTGCACAGCCTATGCTTCTGTGTTCATCTGGGGTGGGCCATCGCGTCCTTCAGCGCGGGGGCGGGCAAGGACATGGCGGTGGACATCTTCCGCATCAAGCCGGCGTGGAACAACACAGGTCGCAACGGATACGGCTTTGAGGTGGAGAAGTATCTGGAGATCCGGATTGATACGGTGACGGGGTGGTTCTTCTTGCTCTCTGCGTTGTTCCACTCGGTGTGGATGTGTGCCAGCCTCTTCCTACCCGGGATCTGGGACTGGCTCGTCAGCTACATCGACAAATGCTTCTGTTGGTGGTACGCTGCTTTTAGACTCGAACCCATCACACACACTCACATTACCACGTCCTTGCCCTACGACACTTGATTTTCAACCGGAGACTGGAGTCCGGGAGTTTGTCGTCCCACCACGCTAGCCACAAATGCCGGCAAGACAAAGGCATGCTATCGTCCGGAAGCGCAACCACTTTCTTGGTTTTCGCTACCTGGCAAACGCTGGGAAAACGATGCGGTGTTTCCTATTACCCACAACTTGGCGATTGTTCGCGCACGCAGGCGATTCTTCGAGTACTCCCTCTCTGCAAGCCTCATGCTGATGTCGATCGGCATGATCACCGGGTTGCGCGACTACAACTCCATGCTGGGTGTCTTCATGCTCAGCTTCACCACCATGTTCCTGGGTATGATCACCGAAATGCTCTCGCGCCCGGAGAGCGCTCACAAGTGGGCGGGCGACCCGGACCCGGTGGACTGGGCCGACTTCACGTGGAGCTTCTTTACGGCCAAGTTCCGAAGCTACTCGTGGCGCATGTTCCCGCACTTCATAGGATGGTTCCCTTACATTGGCGCGTGGATCATCGTGCTCGGCAGCTTCTTCCGACAGATTGAAGACCTTCCAAGCGACCAACGGGACCGCATCCCGTGGTTCGTGCCATGGGCAATATACGGGACTGCAGTCGTCTTCACTTCATTCTCATTTGTTCAAATTCGATACCAGTGGACAGCACCCAAGCACTACTGGAGGACAGAACTCTGGTATGCGATTTTAAGTTTGTCAGCCAAAGTGTACTTGGGGTCCCTTCTATACTGGAACATCATCCTGGCCGGCAGCTTCGACGAGGCCATCGCGCTGGACGGATGACTGAGTTTGCTGGTCATACAGGAAGCAACGAGACCCAGAACGGCGCTGTTGTGGTGATGGCCAAACTTCTGTTGTCGAATATCAGCACCGAATCTGTTCCGGAAAGATTCTACCCGTTGCTACCACCAAGACTCGACAAGCTGGTTCAGGCAGCCTTACTAGCAGGAACAACGAACATCGACTTGATCCGCGTCATAACGAGGTCTGCTTTAAAGATTTATGTGTCTCCTAAACAGATAAAGTCTACCCTCTCATGGTCAGCGAGTGAAGACGTCGTTGAGTTGATGTCGTATTTGTTCGAAGCATATGGTAATTATTACACTGAAGAAGATTTGAAAAACGCATTCATAGCAGCTTTGAACGATGGTCGCGAGGAGGTGTTCGAGCAACTCGCGTCGCGTATGTCTCCTCAAACGCGCAAGGGTCTGATGTTTTTAGCAAAAAGACAAGAA
>Ga0136655_1001325_pt1 | contig 11054 bp, 6 predicted proteins | sample CPBDNA_2_FD_94863 | JGI IMG/M metagenome (GOLD analysis project Ga0136655, IMG submission 94863) | Freshwater to marine salinity gradient microbial communities from Chesapeake Bay, USA - CPBay_Spr_15_0.8_DNA (version 2) | ecosystem: Environmental > Aquatic > Marine > Coastal | place: USA...
ATACCAGGGACTTTCTGCAAGTGTTAGAACGGGTATTATGGATGAGAGTGGAAGAAGTCAAGCATCAACTGGATTCTACAATTTCTCAGCTCGCTATGCAAAAGCAATAAATAATAAGCTTGCTTACAAAGTAAATGTGGAATACTTAAAAGCCGATGATTGGCAAGCAAATGACTTTAGAGATCAGTCTCTATTAAACGGCAATTCAATCGAAGGTGGTTCAAGAGAAAATAATCCAGGTTATAATGGTGTGAACGTTTATGGTGATGAGACAAACGTAAACATGACTAGTATAGCCCAGTCTTTAGTAGCTGCGGGTAGACTTCCAGCTGCCGCACTGCCTTTGATTCCAAATACATTTGTGTCTAGAACAGGTTATTTTGAGCGTGATCTTGCGAATTATGGCACGAAGTCTTTGAAATTAAATGCTGCATTGCATTGGAGATTAAATGACCGGGTAGAAGCAATAATTCAAGGTAATTATGGCTTTGGTACAACAGTTTATACTGGTGCTGACCGTTATTCCATAGCAAACTTCAAGCTTGGTCAATACAAGGCAGAACTTAGAGGGGCTAACTGGTATGTAAGAGCTTATACTACTCAAGAGCGTTCAGGTGATGCATTTGCAGTCGGTATTGCTGCTCAGGGCGTCAACGAAGCTTGGAAAACAAGCCAACAATGGTTTGGAGAATATGTAGGAGCTTACGCTCAGGCGGTTTCTGGTGGAGCTAATCCCACAGCTGCACACGGACTTGCCAGAGGATTTGCAGATCAAGGTAGATTTGTACCCGGTACCACACAATTTGACCAAGCATTAGCGGGTGTTACTTCCCGCCCTATCCCTGGAAATTCGGAAGGAGTTGGAGCTAAATTCGTTGACAAAACGAATTTGTATCACTTCGAAGGATCTTACAACTTTACAGATCAGATCAAATTTGCTGAAGTAGTGGTTGGAGCAAACTACAGGATTTATCAACTAAACTCTGAGAAAACCCTTTTTGCAACAGATGAGAACGGTGCTGAATTTTCTATCGCAGAATTTGGGGGATATATACAAGCTTCAAAAAAGCTTTTCAATGATAAACTCAAGTTAACCGCTTCTGGACGTTACGATAAAAATGAGAATTTTGCAGGTCAGTTTTCCCCAAGAGTATCAGGAGTCTATACCGTAGGAAATCATAATTTTAGAGCTTCTTACCAGACAGGTTTTAGAATTCCAACTACACAAGATCAGTATATTGATTTAGTGACTCCTCAAGCAAGATTAATCGGTGGTCTTCCATTGTTCAGAGATCGTTACAACTTTAATACAAATCCAGTTTATTCATTAGCTACGGTAACTCAATTCGGCGGTGCTGTACTTGCTGGAACTCGAGATCCTGCGGTAATCCAAGCTGCAATTGCTCGCGCTACCCAGATTGTAACTGCTCAAGTTCAGGCTGGTGCTATTCCGCCTAGTGCTGCTCCTGCTGCTATTGCTGCTTTAGTTCCTCAGTTGGTTCCTGTGATCGCTGCACAGAATAGCCAGAGTTTACTTAAGCCTTTAGAATTGACTGAGTTTAAGCCTGAAAGAGTTAAATCATTTGAAGTTGGTTACAAAGGTCTTTGGAGTAATAAATTACTAGTAGATGCTTATGCTTATTTCAACAGATACGAAAATTTCATAGGTGGTCAGGTACTTGTTCAGGATAGAACTCCTAACCCTCAGAACCCAGCATCTGCTCTAGGCCTCAACCTGTTGAGCTCAAATACTAGAAATGTTTTCTCTTTGCCAACCAATACATCTGAGATTATCAATTCTTGGGGTTGGGCTTTAGGACTTGATTACAAGCTTCCTAAAAATTACACAATTGGTGGTAACGTATCCTTCAATACGCTCACCAACTTAGACAAGTTGGCAGAGACTGGATTCCAGCCAAGCTTCAATACGCCTGAGTATCGTTATGTATTGAATTTTGCAAATCGTGAAGTTGTCAAAAACTTAGGTTTTGCAGTTGCTTACAGATGGCAAGGTGAATTCGTTTGGCAATCTTCTTTCGTAGCTCCTGCTGTATCTTCTCAGCAACTTTCAGTAATGCCGGCATTTGGAAATTTCGATGCCCAAGTAAGCTACAAGTTGAAAAGCTTGAAGTCAATCTTGAAAGTGGGTGGATCTAACCTTTTCAACGATGGCTACAGACAAGCATGGGGTAACCCAACTGTTGGAACTATGTACTTTGTGAGCTTAACATTCGATGAGTTCTTGAATTAAGATTAAAACTATCAACCAAATATAAGCCATCTCGAAAGAGATGGCTTTTTTTATGATATGATCCGAAAGCGCAATATCTAAATTACCTCAAGGAAATATTCATGATAAAAACTCTTGAAAAGATCTAGGAAGAAATCTGATGATGACATGGGATTAAATCTTTTTGGACCTTCTGTTGGGTTTCGTGAGACTGCATTACTTCTAGAACTCTCTCAAAATAAGGTTGGGTCTAGACCGAAAAACTTGGATTGGGTAAACCCCTAGATGAGTCCTTTGAATAATTTTTTTTGAGAGCTACTAGAAAGTTTCAATACCATTTTAATTTGCTTTGGAGAGCCTGTGACTTCATCATCTGTTTGTGAAAAAAAGGCTAAGATATTACTTCCTTGATCTTTGACTAATAATTTTTGATTCAGGATTTTAGCATCGTGAAACTGATTACTGCCAATCCAAATCAAAAAAATGGGTAGCAATTACCAATCGAAAGATTGTTGATTGCTACCCATAGAATCACTCGTTTGATTAATCTTGATTCAAAGTGCTTAGGAAACTGACCAAATCCCGAAGCTCTCGCTTGGAAAGTAAAGTTCCCATTGGTGGCATGCTGGACATTGCAGTCTTTGAAGTTTTGATTTCAGATTTGGGAATTGTCTTTTCCGGATTAGAACCAACTTTTACTATTACCGAATCTGAGTTGTCAGTCATCAGTGTACCGCTAACTTTTTCACCAGAATTCAATTCTAAATTGATCATTCCAAAGCCAGGTGCAAGCCTTGTGCTGGGTTCAACAAGTGCTATAAGTAATTCCTCTCTACTAAGTTTATTTGCAATACCCGACAGTCGTGGTCCAGCATTACCACCCATATCATCATAAGCATGGCAGCGGATACATTGTGCGGTTTGATTTTCGAAAAAGATTCCTCTTCCATTTCTAACGCTTCCTTCTGCTAGAGCTCCTTGGTATTGCTTCCAAGGTTCACCCTTACTTTTCTCTTCCAATAATAATTTGAAATTGCTTTCCAAGTCAACGGATTTAGTTGCTTTGATCGCTTCTTCCAATTCTACCCAAGTGGCCTCAGGTAATTTACCTGACTTAAACTGAGTTAATATTCCTTCCCATTCTTTCAGTTTTGAACTCTCTGACAATCCGCCTAAAGTCAGAAGTGCGGTTTGTTTTTCAGGAATAGATCTTTTCTGAATGATTTCAGAAAGTAAGGCAACTTTTTGTTCCTGAGGCAAATCTGTTTCCGCCAAATAGCCTAATCCAGCTACCCGTAAGGCCTGATCCTGGTCCACCATCGCTCGCGCAATAGCTTTCCCTAGAATAGCCGAATTCATAACTTTTAAAGAATTCAAAGCAGCCACTTTTACAGAAGCTGAAGGATCTGTTTTTAATTTTTCAAATAGTAAATCTTCTGTATCGGTGATAGAAAGCTTACCTAATGCTTTTACAGATTCAAGTCTTAAGTCTTCTGTACTTGAATTCAACTGAGCTACCAATTCCTTTTTTGAAATTTCTCTGATAATGCCCGGATCACGATTCACCACACCTCTATATCTGCCATCTACCCGATCTACTAAAGATGGTTTGGCCCAAGTTCCCACTGCAGCGATTGCTTCTTGTTTGAGTGGAAGTGGCACACCAGATTGAGATAGGAAGGCCAATAAATCCATCAGATTCTCATCTGCTCCTACTCGTTGGTTGGCACTAATGATCCTTCGAACAAGTGGCTCATTTCGGAAGGTAGTTGTGCTGATTAATTTGGCTAGGGCTGGTAATGCAGTCGGTACAGAAAAATCATCGTGGATCGCAAGTGCCGCTTCGGTGACAATAAATTCGTCAGGATCATTAAGGAAAATTGCCAATTCCGGAGATTCTAATCTTCGCAAAGCGATTACAGCACCGAGGCGAACAGCCTTAGAAGGATGTGAAGAAAGGGCTGCAAGAGGTTGAACTTTTCCAATTCTGGAAAGGGCCAAAGTTGCAGCGTGTCTGATGTAGGCATCTTCATCATTATTTTCTTGTAGCAACGTAATTAGAGGCTCTAATCCTTTCTCGGAGGCTGTTCTTCCCAATGCTTCCGCAGCAAAGAATTGAACGCGTTTGTTGACGTCTTTCAAGTTTGAAATTAATTCACTCTCAGCTTTGGAATACCGAATGTCACCAAGCCATTTAGCAGCTTGCGCTTTGATTTCAGGATCTTGATCTTTTAATAGTGGCACAATTACCTCTGCATAAGAAATGTCCTTAAGACGGGCCAGTTGGCTTATTCCTACGATAGCGTGAATTCTTGCAAGTTGATTGCTCTTATCTTTTAGGACTTCCTGAAATACCTGAAATCCTTCTTTCTCTCGTTTAGCCAGCTCAAATTGGGCTTTACGACGTACTCTCATATCCTCATGATAGAGATTTGACTTCAATTCAGCAGCTTTCAGTTTTTTGAAGTCTGCTCTTAATTTCTGCTCAGTATCTGCTTGAATTGCTTTTAAATCTGAGTTTTCCTCTTCCAATTTCCATACTCTACCATAATTTTTTGTTCCCCATCCGTCGATCCAATCGGCTAAATAAAGTGCACCATCAGGACCAAAATCCAAACCTGTAGGAAGCACACCTGAAAGTATTCGTTCTGTTTTAGTCAATTCAAAGCTTGCTCCTTTATTCTGGAGTTTGAATGCGTGAATTCCAGACCTAGCAGGACTTCCAACAAACTCAACAACAAAGAAACTATCCTTCCATTTTGACCCGAGAGCAGTGCCTGGATTATAAACCATACCAGTAGGTCCTGAGACATAGTTTTGAATACAAGGGGTGATGAAAGCGGCCTGACCTTCCCATCTTGGGAGAAAGAGTTTTTCATCCATCCAAACCTTGTATGAATTATTATCTGGGTCTCGGTATTTACCAAATTGCCAATTGGTCCGCCAACCTGAATCTGATCCATTGGTCAAATACACCAATCGTTCTTTTTCACCAGGATGATCCCCATCATTATCTACTGAGATTAAATTGGTATGGGCATCAAAGACAAACTCGTGCGTATTTCTCACACCCATTGCGAATATTTCAAAATCACTTCCATCTGGATTAGCACGTGCAATGACTCCCCGATTTGGATACTTCCATTCTTTTCCGTCAGGTCCTGTACCATTGAACCCTATATCCCCTATTCCCCAATATACTCTTCCGTCTGGGCCCATCTCTAATCCAGACATGCCATGAGCACCAAAACCTATATGAATCCCGTAACCGTGAGAAATGGAGGACTTTTCATCCATGATGCCATCGCCATTATTGTCCACCATACGCCACATATCCGGGCCCACTCCTACATATAGGGCATCTTCACCCATCATGACTGCACCTGCTACGTCTGTTACCTCATCATTGAAGTCTTCTACCATCATTTGGCTTTGATCAGCATATCCATCTCCATCGGTGTCTTTTAGTCGATAAATTTGTTCTTTCTGAACTGTCATGTCCCGCCAGTCATGAGACCCATCTCCATTCAAATCTGCCAGCCAAGCATTTTCGGAAGATCGCTCAGGGGAAAGTTCAGCATGCAAGAATGCGCGCTTTTCTTCAATATTTTGAAGAGAAATTGATCGTATTTCCCAATCTTGATGTCCTCTGATATCAAATTCAGAGTCCTTTTGTCGATTTGTACGGGAATAAATGAGCTCACCTTGATCTGTCATTTGGATCGAAATCGGATCATAAACTAGTGAGTCAACTGCCCAAATTGACAGTTTTAATCCTTCTGATAAAACAGGAGAAACAGATGCTTCAATAGTTTTAACCTGAGCATTAACAGTTTCTTGATCTAAAGATTTGATCCGTAGGTCTGTCTTATTTTCTTGGCAAGAGAAAGCTAGAAGACCTACAAAAAAAAGAGATGCACTGAGTTTAATGGGGTATTTTAATTGGGTCATAGGGTTTGAAAGTTGAAATCAAGCCTTAAGGTAATTAAAATCAAAAAGTTGTAAATACCATTTGTAAAATGCTGGCTAAAAAAACAAAAATCCCGACCAGAGATCGGGATTTTGTAAACTTTAACCACTAACAACCATAAAACAAAAATAATATAAATTCTAAGTTAGAATTATGTAGTCGATACGGGAATCGAACCCGTGTTTTATCCGTGAAAGGGATACGTCCTAACCCCTAGACGAATCGACCATTACAAACCCGAAAAGCATGCTTTTCCGTAAGGTTGTGCAAATATAGAGGCTTAAGATTATAATACCAATTCAGCCACAAAAATTTATTTGGTTTAACATTTAATCGATTGACCCAAAGGAATAAAATTTTACTTCGAGGGGAATAGTAATGAAAAAGCTACTTTTGATGGAGAATTAGATCAAAGGAATGTTTCAAGGAAAAGAAATTAGGGTAGCCATAAATGGCTTTGGGAGAATTGGCAGATATACTGCTAAATTAATTTTAGAAAAGGTGGGGTTTAACTTGGTTGCCATCAATGATTTAGCCGAGACTAATGCAATTGCACATTTATTAAAATATGATTCTATCCATGGCAAAGCAGCTCAGAAAATTGGAATTGAATCCAATACTCTAAGTTACGGAGATCAAGAAATTCAACTTTTCGGAATTTCTGACCCTACCCGTTTACCATGGGAGGAATTAGATATTGATTTAGTAATAGAATGTACTGGAAGATTTACGGATCGTTCAGGCGCAGAAAAACATCTTCAAGCTGGAGCGAAAAAAGTAATTATATCCGCTCCCTCTCTAGATCAAACGATCAAAATGATTGTGCTGGGTGTGAATGATACTATCCTTACTGGCGAAGAGCGGATTGTGTCCAATGCTTCATGCACCACTAATTGTCTAGCACCAATGGTGCATATCCTAGAAGAAAATTTTGGGATTATCAAGGGGTTTGCATCAACGGTCCATTCTTACACCAATGATCAAAACCTCCATGATGCCCCTCATCGTGATTTGAGAAGAGCTCGAGCTGCAGCTTATTCAATCATCCCAACTACTACGAATGCTGGAAAAGCTTTAGACATTGTTATTCCTGAATTAGCAGGGAAAATCGAAGCTTCTGCCATGCGTGTGCCAGTGCCTGATGGCTCACTGACGGATTTAATCGTAGAATTAAAACAAACTGTCTCAGCTGAGCAAGTGAATGAAGCTTTTTTCAAAGCAAGTCTAGGCAAATTCAAAGGTCTCCTGGAAGTAGAAAATGACCCTATTGTCTCCATTGATATCATTGGGAATCCCCATTCCTGTATTATTGATGCTGCACTTACCTCTTCCAAAGGAAATTTGTTAAAATTGGTTGGTTGGTATGACAATGAAGCTGGATATGCAAATCGCTTGGTGGATTTGGCAAGAATATTATTTAGATAATTTTTCCCTCTAGTCTTTTACCCGATTGAGTGCCAAAGCCTTTAGAATAAAGCTGGGAAGAGTGGAATGGCTTTTACGATTTCTTAAGTTGAGATACCATCCTATTTTTTCCATAATAGGAATTTTATAGGTCTCTACCATTTCAATCAATGTACCATCAGGATCCTCAATGTAGGCAAAACGGCCTGCGGCATTTCCCATGTCAAACTCATTTTCGCTATCTACAGTAAACTCCACTCCTATACCTTTCAAGCTTTGTTTCAGTAAACACATTTCATTCACGTCAAAACAGACATGAATAAATCCTAAGTCGCCCCAATTACGATCCTTGAATATCATCCTTCTAGAAGTATGATCAGTTTCGATCAATTCTATTTGAGTTTGACAAAGCAGCTTGCCTACAGCCCCGCTTGGTTTTGATGATCCTTGTAGGATTACTCTTCTGAAGGCTTGACCAAGGACTCCTAAGGAATCGAAATCCTCCCAAACCTTAGATGAATCAGCTAAGACATCTGACTGCTGAAAATGTTCCTGATATATTGGTAGGACTTTATCAATGGAGCTCACACCCATAACCACTCCAAGAACTCCTCCGGTCAAATCTTTGTTTTGACTAAACCAAGACTTGTTTTCCACCAATTCGAAAATATTCCCAAAGGGATCTTTTACATAAAAATGCTTGTCTCCAGCCGGGTTTTTACTCGGTCTATTTAAGACATCAGCCCCTATTGATAGTAAATGATCATAGGTATTTTGGCTATCCTTACATCTTATTTTTACTGCTAAAATCCCTAAATCTGTCCACTGAAGCTTAATTTTTGATGCAAGAGGAGTTTTAGATGTATACTGCCAAATTTCAAATCCTCCTCCTCCCTGCATATTCATTGCTAAAATAGCATGTCGGCTTTCTACTTTTCCGGCGGTATAGCGAGTCATTAATTTTGCTTCAGCACTGTCTTGAAAAATAGGAACATCCATTTTGAATGCTTTTCTATACCATTCCCAAGCTTCAGATGCATTTTCTACACCTATTCCGACTTGTTGGATCCCATTAATTTGAACTTGACTCATTTATTTGATAATTGATTTAACTCTTATTTTAATCTGTTGTAATATAAAGTTTTAATTCTTTCGGGTTTTACGCCCAATCTAAAAGCAATCATTGCAATCAGGTTTGCCCACTGTATGGTGAGCCAGCTGTTAGTCTGATATTTCCTGTCGGATACTTTAATCGGCTTTTTAATTAATTTGAATTGTGTCACCTTTTTAATCCGCTTTACAAACTCAAAATCTTCCATGATGGAAAATTTTTCATCATAACCGCCAAGTTCCTTGAAAAAAGAATGCTTTATAAAAAGCGTTTGATCTCCACCACCTGAGAATATCCCATTGAACTGGGTAAACCAACTATTGATTTTTAACATCGGATGCCTAGATTCAAAATCATAGGAAAAGCAACCTGCTCTATACCCACTATTTATTGCACCTAAAATATCTTCTGCTAGACTTTTTAACGGTAGGCTATCTGCATGGATGAAATAAAGGATCGATCCTTTTGCAACCTTCGCTCCAGCATTTAATTGAGCAGCCCTGGAGCAAATTGAACTTTGGATTACAGTTGCTCCATGTTCGGATGCAATAGCACTAGAATTATCTGTACTTCCACCGTCAACCACTAAAATCTCGGTAATGACATTTGCTTCTAAAGCAGCTAGGAAAGGAATCAATCGATTAAGGTTGTCGACTTCATTTAAGATTGGAATAATGATAGATATAGAATCGGCTTCTCTCATTTTATTCGCTTGATCACATAGTTTTTGATAGGATTTTCCATCAGTGCTTTTTCCATTTCCCCATTTTCATAAAAAAATTTATTCTGATTTCCATTGATTTCGATTTGATAACCATGAGGTTCTATTTCTGTGATTTTACTAGCCAAACCAAAAGTTTCGGAGATCATATTTAACCCATTTTTGGGCTCTTGGAAGTAAAACTTAACTGTAGAGAAAGGAATCAAAAAGGAAATTGACTCCTTATTATCAAATTTGTAGGTGTGAGAATCTATCAAATAGGATTTTCCAGTCCATTTGATGACACTATAAAATGATCCTCTATTAGAAATTGACTTGGATTCGGATTTTATCATCAACCCATCTTTGTAGGTTGATTTAATGGTGAGTTCAACGTTGACTTTGCCAAAGAACCAGAAGCTCACGAGACTTTCAAGGTTGTATTCGATGATGCTTTCCTTTTTATTTTCTTCGACTTCCATGGTTCCTATCTGAAAACCTGCAAGTAGAATTTCGTACGATTTTTGGGTCACTTGAGCGTGGGTATCAGTCCAAGGAAAACTGGTGATAATAACTATGAGCAACACAATGATCCAATTTTTTGAATCTTCCCACTTCGATATTTCTGTCATAAGTTATTTGGCCAAAGCCTACTCATAAAAAAGGTTTAGTTAAATTTCATTTTCACTTTATCCCAATCCTCCTCAAGATCAACGTCTGAAAGTGTTTCTATGTTATCATAGGATAAACCTTCTTGAGTTAATCTATTAATAGTTTCTTTCAACACATCTTCTGTACTCCATTTCATGTCTGAAAAAAGACTTGGAACAAGATTATTCATTCCTAATAAATAATATCCCCCGTCCTCCGCTGGACCGATGACAACATCAACTAAATCGAGTTTTTGAATTGCTTTTTGAATATGAGTTGATTCCAAAGTTGCACAATCTGTTCCAATGATCAAGACCCGCTCATATCCTTTACTAAATAAGAATTCAAATGCATTCTTCATCCGATCTCCAAGGTCTTTTCCATTTTGCACTTGAAAATAAAAGCTTGAAGCTTGGATTTCATAGTTCTTAGGAATATAATCAGAGAAAAATATATACGTATCAACAACTATAGATTGGATCACCCGATGTGTATGGGCAATCAAAATTTGGTAGATTTTAAGAGCCTCATCATGACCGACAGTTGATGCCAATCTAGTTTTCACCTTTCCTAGAATTTCATTTTTCTGAAAAACTATCAATGCGGTTTTATTCATAATATCAATCTGGGAATAGCTTTTAAGAGGTGATCCGCTAATAAAACATAATTGACTTGATTAACCAAACAGAAAATAAACCTAGCTTTTATAACTATTTTCGTATAAAAAAATTTACTAAATCTTGGAAAAAGGCATCGTTTTGCACAGGGCATCGTATACCAGGGTACTTATTTTATAAATTTTAAATTTACTAATCATGACATTACGACTGGGCGATTTAGCTCCAAACTTTCAGGCAGACACCTCAATGGGCAAACTTGATTTTTACGAGTATTTGGGAGATAGTTGGGGGATTCTTTTTTCTCACCCAGGAGATTATACACCAGTTTGTACTACAGAGTTGGGCGCAGTAGCAAAGCTAAAGAATGA
>Ga0136655_1001329_pt1 | contig 11047 bp, 8 predicted proteins | sample CPBDNA_2_FD_94863 | JGI IMG/M metagenome (GOLD analysis project Ga0136655, IMG submission 94863) | Freshwater to marine salinity gradient microbial communities from Chesapeake Bay, USA - CPBay_Spr_15_0.8_DNA (version 2) | ecosystem: Environmental > Aquatic > Marine > Coastal | place: USA...
GATTGATAGTAATCAGGTTGCTGATACAGCCATGCCGCACCCGACGCCATCCCAATGAAGATGATCAGCATCAGAGCAAACTTGTGGCGCCACAGTACCGATATCAATTCATATAATACTTGAGCGTCAGCTTCGGCACCCGCCGCGAGAGACTGGTGTGAAACCGCGCGCTGTTCTCTGTTATCTAGGCTCATTCGTCATCCTCACAGGGCTAAAACGGCTGCCAGAGAAACGGCACCCTGATAGATGATTTGCGTGATATCACGCCAGGCAACCAAGCTTTCCTTGTAACGTCCGTCCACAGGCACAACAATCGTATCGCCCGGACGCAAACTTACGCTTTGTCGACCGAACTTCCACAGTGAGCGTTCGACGGTATCGACATATCCATTCGCTCGAACGATATAAATTGCCTCAGAATCAGCACGTTCAGTTAAGCCCGCTGACATTGCCAAGTAATCCTTGACGCTCATTGTACTATTAAAGCTGTGCGTACCCTGGCGCTTAACTTCGCCCACAACTGTAATATTAGACGAAGCCTGCGGAATTTCTAACGAATCACCATCAAAGAGTTGAATATCAGCTAAACGATCGCCTGAGAGTGCGGCAGGGAGATCGATAAGTAAACGCCCTTGTCCCTGAAAGGACTCGAGTTCTCGAGTGATCAAATCAAGCTCAGACAAGGCTACAGTCTGCACCTCTTCAGTCAGTAGCGACGACGCAACAGACTGACGGATAGAGGCAGCAAGCTCTTTGGCGCGAGCACGCTCAAGTGCAGCAATTGACTTTCTTTTCAGCATAGCGCCTTCAACGAAAGCATCTGAAGTAAGGCCTCCCGCACGTTCAATCAGATCAACCAAAGTCTCACCTTTCTGGAGTCGATATTCACCTGGGAACCTCACTTCACCAGTAACATTGACCGACTCGGTCGGATTCCAATCAGGAATTTCCCGCACGGTTAGGTGATCTCTGGATGTTAGGGTAGCAGATTGCGACGCATCCAAGGCCTGCTCTAAATCGACCATCTGATAATTCACAATAATCTCGCCATCTGGCCCCAAACTTAATCGGCGAAGCTCTGCAGCTTTGAGAAATGCGTTATCTTTAAGACCACCCGCGGCAGATATCAATTGAGCTAAATTTGCATCCGATACCAGAGGATAGTCACCTGGTGCCCGAATCGCGCCGGATATCGAAACCACCTGCGCAGGCTCCTGCTGGCGCGCCTGCAACCTGAGCTTTTCAATCACGGGCGCTAAAAGCTCTGCTCGAGAAGCCGCATCCTCTTCTTCTTTTTTCTCTCTGCTTGCTCTATCTTCCTTGCTCTCAATCAGCATATTCTGATCATTACGACGAGCGACATTAGCTGAAATCTGGGAGGATCGATCTAGAGGCTCGCGAGATAGAGTATCAGCAAAACGCGGATCAAAGTTTGTTGCAAGGCCCCGACCATCTTGATCTTGGGCAACACCAAATTCGTCATCGCCTGTTTCAACATCCACTTCGATTTGGGGGAGCCTAAAGATTAGAACTTGGTCTCGCGCCTGCAGCTCCAGATCACCTTCGGATTTAGGCTCGCTGAGAACCTGCCCCAGGTTAAATTGAAGCACCTCGATATCTTGGCGAACATTTTTAATGCGAACAACTAACGCGTAATCCATATCGACCGAAAGAATCAGATCACGCTCTGGGTTCTGAATAAGATCGCTGATGCGCATGCCAGGAACCCAGCCATAGTTGCCTGGACGATACACAGCCCCCCGCACCATCACCGAGTTCTGCAAGGCATCACCGCGCTCACGGACTAACAGCACATCCCCTGCTTTAACAACTTCAGCCAAATGTTGGGGATCCGTTAAATCAACATTGAGTACTTCGGGCACCCCCGTATCAGGACCTAGCCGCCTAATACTCGCGAGCCTCTCGTGCGCATCTCGTGTGATACCGCCGGCCATGTCAAGCAACTCACGCAAGGTTTCATTACCTTCAATCTCGTAAACTCTCGGCCGCTTAACTGCACCAGTAACCTCTACGATCGCACTGTATGGGGGCACAAAGACAATATCACCCGACTGCAAACGAATGTCGTCTGAGGCGTCACCTAGCATCAACAAATCATAGACATCAAATACGCCTATCACTTGTCCCGAGCGCCGGACCTGTATATTTCGTAAAGAGCCAATCTCCGAAACACCGCCAGCCTGGAATAGTGCTTGCGTGACAGTCGTCATTGCTGAAACCGAGTACGCACCTGGAGTCGAGACTTCTCCAGCCATAAAAATGCTAATAGCGCGCAACCGCCCTAGCGATACGGTCGATTCAACCCCGATCATTTGGCTCTCGACGCGGTTCGAAATCAATAACTTAGCGTCACGAAGGGTCGTCCCAGCCAGCACAATATTGCCCAAGCCCGGCACCGTGACCAAACCGTCTCGGTTGACCTGCAGAACATACTCTGCGGTTTCTTTGCCAAACAAGTAAATGATGAGTTCGTCACCCACACCAAGGACATAATCATCACTAATTGGGCTATCGTCGGTTGGTGAAAACGTGCTCACCTCTTGGTTAAAGAGTTCCAGTCCAAATCTTCGAGTTACGTCTTCGTCATCATTTGCTCGATCATCCGCTCGAAAAAATGGTTGATTTTGAGCTTGCAGTTCGCGGGCCAACTGCTGGTCAAGGGATTCATAAACCTCAAGAGGCTGGCCAGGCTGGGCAAGACGAGTGGCAGACGTACGCTGATTAGATAGTTGATCAAGACTAACCCCATAGCGCCGAGCAAGTGCTTCACGTTGCGCCAGCGGCAGGGTTTGAAGTTGCTCGATAACGCTGGCCGACAGAGGTTGTGCTCGCGCCGTGTCACTGAAAAAAAACGAGGCAAAAATAAGTGCCATCGCCATCATAGAGGTTGTTTTCATAGTCACTGCAGACTCCGAGTCAGCCCGAATTATCCGTATTTTTTCGCTTCGTCACTTTAACATACTTTCCATCCGGATCGATTACCTGATGAATCTCGCTAATTTGACCAGAAGCGTCGACCACAATGCTATTGGTGTAAACTCGACCTGTCCAACGGTCGACGCATGGGTTCTCCCATACGGATCCCGACTCATTATCCGCCGTTCTCACAACCCAATCCAAGCACTCTAGATCTAAGGTCTTAAATCGATTCGTGACGACAATCCGATCATCGCCATAAGAGCGAACGGCAAACTGATCGCCCTCAATCAATCCAGAGGCTTGCCGAATACGCCATCCATCAAATGTCACCAAGACATTATTGGCGTCGGCAAACACGACCTGTCCACTTCCGATGATTGCATAAACCGGAACCTGACGGTTCCCGTAACTGACGACCCATTCATAAGCATCGTATTGTTCGGTAGGAGCGGTAGCTATTGCCGCCCTGAGGGCCGAAAGTTGGGGTAAACTCACCGTACAACCGGCGAGCAAAACCAAACTCGACATCCATAATAATCGTTTTATGAGTTCACTCATGGCACCGCTCGCTCCCCAGCATTTAAGAATACGTCGTGCCGTGCGTCACGCAAATCCCACCAAAGATTCCCCGAATGATTCTCTAACCGCTGCCCACCATCGCGCTGGATTGGTCTAACTCTAGTGGCATAGCTCGCTCTTGAGTTGCGGCCCGCAAACCCATTAAAGGGGACTCGAAAGAAAAATCCTTTATCAAAACTACCTTCACCAAATTGCTCTGCGGAAACATCAGTGAAAGTCGCCCAAACACCAATTTGCCAGCCGTTGGGGAAGGTACGTCGCGCCTCAAAGGTACTGCCGAAATCCTTGGCCAGGTATCGCCCTGTATGCAAGGCTAAATCAAAATTATAGAAAGGAGTCGCCCAATAGGCACTCACAAATCCAGTAGTCGTTTCATAATCAAGGTGCTTGAAGCTCTTATCGAAATCTCTTTGCTTCACGTGATTGAGACTCAGACCAAATGCGAAACGAGATTCAAAAGGCTGGTACAGAACCTCTCCACCCACGCCCGAGTACATCTCTTCTAAAACACCCCCAAAAAGACGGTAGTGAATATCCGACGACAGCGAATTTCGAGTTTGAACAAACAAGCTATCCAACCCCGAGGCTCCTTCAACCAAATATTTCACAATATTGGTCCGAACCGGCTCTATCAACGAGTCGCTCTCGACCCGGCGACTCTCATCGAAGTTGTTCTCGATATCTAAGCTGTAATGAGCCTCGATCGAAGTGTAATTACTCAAAGCGTAGTTTGCCCCAACATCAATATAAAATTGATATCTCAGTGGATCGTCGGGGTCGAATAACTGGACACGATTGGCCAGCTCTAAAGTGAAATTGATCTTCCCGGTCACAAAGTCAGTAGCACCCATAGGAGTGTCGATGTTTCGACCCGGCAAAATGAGTTGGCGATTAGAAAGATCGGCAGGATCCTGAGAGTAAGACGTCGAAGGGCGCGCCACTCGGACAGTGAGAGGACGATGGCCTCCATCCTCTATCACGAAATAAATGGACCTAACAGTCGCGGGTAGATGAAGATCCGCAAGCGCAGTGGCGTGAGCTAAGGCATCGGCCCACAACGCGTATGAGTTATTCCCAATAATGAGTTCTGCACTGCTACTTTCAGGATGCAAACGTGCGGATACCAAGAATAAGCCCGACCTTTCCATATCGAACAGGAGCTTGTCATACCAATTTGACTGACGAATTTGAGGAGGCAGGTCACTAGACTGCATATCTGTTGCAGAGATAAACCCTTGCTGCCGATAGCGGGGTGGCGTACTGCTCGTGTTCGTCGCAGCACTGATAGACAGACCCAACTCTTCGCCATGTTGATGCGATAGCGAAATCACAACGCCTGGAACCCACTCCCACTTCGCTCCAAATGACCATGGCGACGCAGGCGGCAGTTCGCCGTTCACCTGATTGATCAAATATTGATCCGGATTATATTCAGCGACGAGGGTTACCGGCCAACGTTCAAAATCGTATTCAAGGCCACCAAAGATACCCATATTGGGACCCGAGAAAAAAGAACCCGTGGCAAGCTCACCCCCGAACTCGGCATCGATCTCGCGCTGCGCGAACCGGTCAGAAAGATTTATCAGAGGGTTTGAGAATACCCCCTCGTCAGCTAGACGCCCCCAGCCAACACCCAAGGTCGTATCCAAGGCACCAAATCGCTTAGACGCAACGAGATACTCAGAGCCAAAAACACCGGTACCCACAATGTCACGAATACCCAAGGCAAGCTGAGGTAGATCTGCCGTTTCTTCTAGCAGCCTGAATTTGACTTCGTAATTACGATCCCAAAAGAAAAACTGCTCAAAACCCGTGTACCGAAAGGTAGCCTCTAGCCAGGGTGTCGCTTGATACGTGAGCATATAAGAACGGTGCCTTTCATCGAAAGCAGCTCCAATCTTAATGGTGGCGTCGTCTTCCATTCGTGCAGAAGGCAAATCGATCAGACCGGTAGTGCCATAATCCGATGCCAGACTCAGTGATGAGATACTGAACACAATAAACACACAGATTCTGACTAGTGAAGCCACGTCAATTCGACTCCCAAACGCAAACAAGGCACCGGAGTGCCTTGTTTGAATGCTCCTGATGAAACGAGTTTAGTTGCCTGTTCCCGTAGAAGCTGCACTTGCGGTGCCAGTCGTACCTGTAGTACCAGTTGTACCTGTGGTGCCAGTCGTACCTGTGGTGCCACCATCATCACCACCGTCTGTACCACCGTCTGTACCACCGTCTGTACCACCGTCTGTACCACCGTCTGTACCACCGCCTGTGCCACCATCAGTACCGCCGTCTGTGCCACCGCCTGTGCCACCATCAGTACCGCCGTCTGTGCCACCATCAGTACCGCCGTCTGTACCACCTTTCTTGGAATCATCATCCATTACAGCTGCAAGAGCCGCTAGACCAACAAGACCCACAAGGGCCGCGGTAGCGACGGGCATACCCGCAATCGTTCCAGGAGCGGGCGTAGGCGCGGTCGGCTGCTCAGCCGGCGCCTCAGTTTCAGGTGCTGGCGTAGCCGATCCTGTCACAGGTTCGTCGGCAATAGACCAAAGCGCCTGTGAGGCCAACACAGCGGACAACATGCCTGCCAAAAATTTCTTGTTCATTTTCATACCTTTTAGTCGAACTCACACAATAACAAATTAGTATACAGAGACTTCATCTCCATTGAAATGCCATTGTAACTTGTTAACAAACTTTAATTGAGACCCTTGTTAGGTTTCGAGGCGCTTAGGTCTAAGTTTTATTGTCCGCCAAGTCGATAAAAGTACCCACATCAACAAATATACAGCCCACATGCTGGCATAAATTGCTAGCCAATTCAATTCATCGCCCGACGAACGCGAAAAATAAAATAAAGCCAAAGGTACTGCTGAAAACAATATCGCAAGGCCCAAGCCAGTAGACGTATTTGCTCGTTTTGGAGTGAAGCCAAGCTGACTCACGTAGTCGAAGACATAATTGTGCAAATGCCCGTTATCGGCTGTTAAAGGAGAACGGCCAACTGCGATCCGACGGATCACGCTCCAGGTCAAGTCTGCGACAGGGTAAAACAGCAGTGACAACAAGAACCAAGTGGACGCAGCGGCCGTGTTCGAAGCTTGAATTGCACATAGCCCAATGGCTGCACCAAGCAAATAAGCGCCGCCATCCCCCAAAAAGAAGCGGCCAGAGGTGAGATTGTAAATTAAAAACAACAAGCAACTCACCGCGACACTGCGCATGAAGAGCTGCATATCGGCCGGCAAGACCAGAGCTAGCCCCAGCGCACAGAATACACCCACCCCCGATGCAAGACCATTTGCACCATCGGCTGTATTAAACGCATTTGCCAAAAAAACCAATCCCAGAACGGCAAAGACGACAGTCGCCACGTAGCTACCTAGCAATAGCTCATCAAGCAGCGGCACGCCCAATGACACCAATCGATAATCAGGCCGGAGCCATATTATGGCTCCGGCTAAGGCCAACATCAGAATAAAACGAACGACGGCGCTTAGATTACCTTTCAGATCCTCCTGCAAACCCACCATAAAAAAGCTTATGCTGGCCACAGTGCAAAAAAGAACATCCGAGGTCACAGGAGAAGTGTTGAGGAACAAGTACTGATAGCCAATGTATAAAGCCAGATAGATCGCGATCAGCACGCCCCCGACCCGAACTGATTGTAGTAGGGATATACCGTGCTTGTCCGGGGATTCACTACCACCGAACCGCATCACTAACGCACAAAGAGCGACAGCCATCAAGCCGGCTAAGCCACCCACGGCTAGGCTGGCTACCAGAAGAAATATGAGACGAAGTTTTGATAAACCAAGACTGCTATGCATTAGGATACGCTATCCAACGCCGCACAACGGCGCCACTCTGTTCACTTAAGCGACACCGATAGGCCTCGCAAAAACCAGTTCTGAAACGTCAATTCTACGTGCTTTGCCACTATCTTAGTAGCACTAAGAGCCAGCTCCGCGAAACTCGAGTATACAGCTAATTCGTTATACTACGCTGTATTAAGTTGCAATTGCAGTTAAGATAGCAACGCTGGATCAATGCACCACGCCGCGGGGAGCAGTCGTATCTGTTATGAATAAAAAGGATTTATTTGTCACACAACCCTTCTTGCCCCCGCTCGAAGAGTTTATGCCTTATTTAGAAGGTATTTGGGACAGAAAAGTACTCACCAACAACGGTCCACTTCACCAAGAGCTGGAAGCCGCTTTGTGTGACTATTTAGGCGTGCCAGAAATAGCGCTCTTTAACAATGGCACTATCGCACTGTTAACCGCCCTCCAGTCGCTTGATCTGAAAGGCGAGATCATAACCACACCCTATTCTTTTGTTGCCACCTCGCATTCCTTGCTGTGGAATGGCAGTGCACCCGTTTTTGTTGATATCGACCCGACCACCTACAATATCGACCCGCTTAAAGTAGAGGCCGCCATCACTGCCAATACACGCGCAATCGTCGCCGTACATTGCTACGGCAATCCCTGCGATCACGATGCCCTCGAGGCCTTAGCCAACCGCTACTCACTGAAAATAATTTATGATGCCGCCCACGCCTTCGGCGTTAAAGATCAGTCAGGCAGCATTCTTAATCACGGCGATTTAGCTGCAGTAAGTTTTCATGCGACCAAGGTATTCAACACCTTCGAAGGCGGGGCCATAGTGTGCGCCGACAAAGAGACCAAGCAACGAATCAATAATCTCAAGAACTTCGGCATTGTTAACGAAGTCAGTGTCGTAGACCCCGGCATCAACGGTAAAATGAGTGAAATCAATGCCGCCTTCGGATTATTGCAACTCAAGTATGCGGATCAAATCTTTGAGCAACGACAGTCAGTAGACAAGCGCTACCGGCTGGGTTTCGCAGACTTAGACAGCATCGTGTTGCCACCCCAGCTCGATGGTGTTACCTCGAACTACTCATATTTTCCAATCATAGTCACCGATGCCTATCCGCTAAAACGCGACGAATTGTACGAGCATTTAAAACAGCACGGGGTCTATAGCCGACGGTATTTCTATCCTCTGATCACGACATTCCCAATGTATCACTCCTTGCCATCGGCCAACCCTGTTAATCTGCCTGTAGCGCACCATGTCGCCGACAGGATTCTCTGCCTACCAATCTATCCCTCGATGACAGACGCCGATATAACGCGGGTCATAGAGTTAGTTAAGAGGTGAGCCATGGGTGTGTTAACCCGAGCACAAATTGACGCGATGGGATTTAAATCAGTTGGCGTCAACGTCAATCTCTCAGATCGAGCATCCTTCTACAATTGCGCCAACATCAGCATGGGAGACAACGTTCGAATAGACGACTTTTGTGTTTTGTCGGCGGGTGCCGGAGGCATTTCACTAGGCAGCTTTATCCATATCGCCGTGCATACCTCCCTGATCGGCGCAGAAGCAATCACGTTAGCGGATTTTTGCAACCTGTCTTCGCGGGTTTCTATTTATAGCAGCAGTGATGATTACAGCGGGCGGTCCATGACCAACCCAATGGTGCCTGCTGAGTACACCGGCGTCACATCCGCACCCGTCAAGCTCGACAAACATGTCATCATTGGCGCCGGATCTGTGCTTGTACCAGGCATAGTGTGCGAACAAGGGGTTGCCGTTGGGGCTTTGAGTTTTGTAAATCGCTCGTGCAAAGAATTTGGGATCTATGCGGGCAACCCCGCTCGCCGAATCAAAGAACGTAAGCGCGACTTGCTTGAACTTGAAGCGCAGCTGCGTGCAAAGCTCAAATGAGCGATATGAGACTGTTGCATATTGCAACTGACAACAAATTCTTAAATTACGCGTTGCCCTTATTCAATGGAATCCAAAATACCCACAACAGCGTTTGGATCGTACATGCACTAGATACATTAGAGCTCACCAAATCCAAGGTAGATAGAGTAATAGATCCGCAAAAGCTCGCCCAAAGTGACACATCGGATTTTGATGCAATCATCCTTCATTCGCTCAAAGATGACTTTACAGAATTCGTGCTAAAACAACCCGCAGCAATGCCAATTCTCTGGATAGGTTGGGGGTTCGATTATTATGATCTCATTGCAGCCGATGAGTTACAGCTCCTCCTCCCACTAACACGCCAGCTTAAGATCGACCTCATCTCAAAAAAACATTGGGTGAAACGACTGCTACATATAGCCCGGAGGATCCTCGAACCTGCAAGGCTCGTCAGATCAAAAGCGATTGAACGAATAAATTTTTTTGCCCCTGTCTTAGAGAGCGAGTACGTGGCATTAGAGTCAGCCCAACCGGGCCTTCATCTTCCTGAGTTCCTGCCGTGGAACTACGGCAGTGTAGAAGATCAATACGCTTTGGGTATTGACGAGCGCTGGGTCTCTGGCAAACATATACTGATTGGAAATAGCGCAACGTGGACCAGTAACCATCTAGAGGCCATCGAGCTTGTAGAAGAAGCCGGGATCACAAATGAACAAACCGTTTTCATCCCCCTTAGCTATGGAGAGGCACCCTCCAGCTATGCCGATGCAATTGCGATCGCCGCAACCAAAGCTTTTGCTGACAATCAAACCGTCATCAAGGATTTTATGGCTATCGAAGATTACTTAGCGATTCTGAGTAGCTGTGGCTTTGTGATAATGAATCATGTTCGACAACAGGCACTCGGAAATATTATCAGCATACTGTATTTGGGTTCTCGGCTTTTTCTAAGGCGCGAAAACCCAACTCTGAGCGAGCTCCGAAACTATGGGTTCATTCTGAATAGTACAGCTGACTTAAAAACTAATAACAGCTTGATAAGAACACCTCTTAGTCTTGCCGAGCAACAACATAATCGTCGTTTAACGCTCGAGATATGGGGCAGAGAACCCGCCCTCACAAGAACAGAAAATGTAGTCAAAAGACTCTCCGAAAAAGTAAATTCGTCAAGAATTAGTATTCACAAGAGCGACCTTATGCATGACTCCTAAAACAGTCTTTTCGTTCGCAGCGGGCCCTGCAGGTGCGATGATTTTAGGTACGCTCAGCCTGCCGCTAACGGCCTGGATCTTCGACCAGAGTGACATTGGTAGAATTGCAATGTTATTTGTTGCTATCAGATTGGCAAGCCTTCTATTCACTTTCGGTCTAGATCAATCGTACGCCCGGTACTATCACTATCGCTCTAATAAAGAAGGACTTTTTCTTGAATGTATGTCACCTGGCATAGTCATTTTATGCTGCGCTCTTACGGCTCTCCTTTTCTTTTCGCCTGAACTGTTATCTCTATGGTTGTTCGATGTTCCATCAGCCAAGTTTAGCGTCGCCATCGCGATTTTAATGGTCTCTCAGCTGGTAACAACTTTTCTTCTGCTAAAAGCACGAATGGAGGAAAAAGGTAGCCTATTTTCAATAGCACAAGTTTTACCCAAGTTTGTAATGCTCGCTGTACTTATCTGCGGCTACATCATCGCGGGAATCAATCAGTTCGCATTTCTACTGGCCGCTCATACCTTTGCGCTTACGTTAGGAACTCTTTATCTCTTAAGTAATGTCA
>Ga0136655_1001332_pt1 | contig 11044 bp, 20 predicted proteins | sample CPBDNA_2_FD_94863 | JGI IMG/M metagenome (GOLD analysis project Ga0136655, IMG submission 94863) | Freshwater to marine salinity gradient microbial communities from Chesapeake Bay, USA - CPBay_Spr_15_0.8_DNA (version 2) | ecosystem: Environmental > Aquatic > Marine > Coastal | place: USA...
ATGTTCGCGTTCGCTGTAGTACCAGTAATCGTCTGATCACTGATAGTCAAATTGCTAAGAATTGCCTTAGAGACATTTCCGATTGATGCTTGATAGCTTGTCTCTGTGCCTGATGTATTGCTACTAGTAAGGAATATAGTAGTAGAATCTACTATATTTAGACTTGGTAATTGACTGACTTTTGTATTTGCCATTTTATGATTCCGTTACAACGGGCGTGCCGTCTTCTAATAATATAAAACCAGTTTCATTTTCTAGAATGACACCGTATTCTATTAATGGAGGGGGAGAGGTACTTGCGTGACCGGGCTTAATTGAGCCCACTCCCCAGCCTAATCTTCCTAATCCATTAAGTCCAACTTTGCCGGGCATTTTAGTATCCGGTTAATTCTGTGATGCTTACTAAGCCAGCAGTTGATATCTGCTTGACTGCTACTTTAGTGACACCTGGAACTACTGCTAGAAATTCTGAGCCACCGCCTACAATCATCATGCTGGACGCATCAGCTACTGGATTAGCACCTATCGTAATATAAGTATCCTGCTGACAGGCGATTCGGATGATGCTGGCTACACTGCTAACCGCCGCACTTTGTTGCGTGGTACCAGTTGATGTTAAATTCTGTGTAGTGCCCGGAACGAAAGCACCGCTTCTTAATGTTAATACTGACATGATTGTTTACCTTAGTTTGCTTTGTCTTTTCACCAGACAAAAAAATACTCTCGTATAGAGAGTATTTATCAAACTTAAAATTATTTTATATCAAGTGGTCTGGCTTTTGTAGCCACGATACAGTAGTATTTTTCTCGGGCAAGAACCGGAGTATTATCTTCATTTACCCCAACTTGTAAGTCAAATTCAAAGTTATTGAATGTATTGATGTCAAATCCAGCGCGGTGTAGCAATGCCGCTAACTGTTGTTCACCTAGTATACTATAGTGATTTAAATTGAACTCGTGCTTACGATCACAGTTAGGCTGGGGAACTTCAATGTAAATCTTGCTTCCTTGTTTTAGAATACGATTGTACTCCATCAAGCTGAACATTGGATACGGACTGTGTTCTAGCGCATGCCGCAAAAAGATAAAGTCTACACTTTCATCGTAGTAGCCATCTTTCTGTGGTAGAAAGGTCAAATCATATTTCTTGATTGAGTGTCCTTTACTCTCGCACAAAGCAATGTCGCCGGGGCTTAGTGTAACACCAACTACATCAGTGTATTCACGTTCCTTCATCTCGTCAAGAAAGTAGCCCGGGCCGCATCCCAAATCTAGAATTTTAGCATCTTTGGGTAGATTTAGCGGATCAATGTATTGCTTAACAACTTGTGTCGTCAAGTCTTTGTGAAACTGACTGTCACCTTCATCATAAATATGTGCCACATATAAATGTTCGTTGTAGAATTTTAATTTGATTAGGTCTAGAGTTTGGTTGATATCAATCATGTTCATCCTGTATTTTGTTGATACAGTACTTATTCATTGAACTGACTATCTTATTTTTTCTTGTAACCCTTAAATGGCTGTACTACACTTGCTTTGTTCGTAGTTTCCAATTCTTGGCTTCGATTGTCTCCGCTATTTAAGTCTTCATAATCGCTGCCAACTGCTTTCAGAGCTTGTACTAACATTTTCTGCTCAATGTCAGTGTATGGGTGGGCAGTATTGTATCTTCCGGCCCAACTCTCAGCATTGATATCCAACGGAGTCGTACCATCCGCACACGCCGTAGCCATCATAATACGATTGAGTTCATATGTACGATCATATCCGCCCGGATCTCTAAACTTTGTCGCGCCGCGGGTAGACATTTGTTGTCTTTTAGACAGTTTTCCTATTTTACGGGCTTCGCTTATAAATTCACTTGCTCTCATTTTGGGTATCCTTTAAAAGAGTTGACTGGACTTTTCTTAGTTACATCAGTGGCTTCTTCACTTTTAGTAGTGCTGATTTTTCTTTTGCCGGATAATCCAAGTTGAGCTAACGCATAGTCTATATCTTCACCTACCGTAGGATCCATATACGATGATACAATCATGTTCTCACCCCATTCAGTTTCACCTGAATAAGGCTGAATGTTATCTGCTTCGCGCTGCTTGGCCCCTTTTGCGCCGGCCATTGCGACACCAAATCTGTATTGTTTGTAAAAATCTGAATTAGGCAACTCAGGAATAGCATATGTACCGGGTAATGCTCTGGCTACATCTATTGACAAAGGTACTCTTGTCGTTTCAGTTATAAATTCATATGCTCTCATGATTATGATTCTGTTGTAAGTATAAGATCGTCTTGGGTAATCATTAATGTGCCCACAGGATATCCGTCTACCCCAACCTCAAGACCCGGCAGTTCTTTGCCCGGGAAAGTTACTTGGCAAGAAGTAAAGTGAACTAAAGTATCAGTGGTAAGAGGGTTACTAAGTAGTCTCACATTCCCTTCGAATATATCCATGTCATAACGTGTCAGCGCCTCGCCAGTAAAGACAGTACCGTACGCTGAAAATCCCACGGTTGCCGTATCATGATTGATAGATGCCCCGATTGTAATATTCTGCGTAGTGTCTGTTTGTGGATTCCTAGAATTAACCTGTAATTTAGCTTGAGTGAAAGAGTCTGCTGGGGTTTGAAAGATTAGCTGTCCCGGGACATTTCCAGTAGTATATTCAGTTGAAGTTGAAAAATCGCTTTTATACAATTCAGTGAACATATTACCGATTTTAATCAAGGCCGTGCGAATCGGCTCACCCTTCCCGTCATTCGGTAATATACCAATATTGATAATTTCTTGTGCCATATAAAGTATTTATCGTTTGATATTAGATTAAGAAACAAGATAAATATACAACAGGAGTCCACGAATGAAGAAAATTATTGTCAGTTTATTGTTGCTTATATCCATTACTGCGAGTGCATGGACACAACGTGTTCCAAATCAACTTGCTCAATGCCACGTACATAGTCCATACGGCTTCCCACAAGGAGCTAGAGCAGTTACTCCAATTTGTAGACAGGCATACCTAGTAGGATATGATTCCGCCGCTAAATTACCACAGTGGGTGACATACGAACTATTACCTGGCAACGCATTAGGGTGTGTGGCACGAACAAACGCATTTGCAGTAGACCAAAGCATCGTTGGTGGTGCGCGACCTGATGATTACGCGGCTGCTGGATATGATAAAGGTCACATGAGTCCTGCAGGCGACTTATCGTGGAATACTCAAGTTGAATTTGAATCATTTCTAATGACAAACATGAGTCCACAGGCACCGTCATTAAATCGAGGTATATGGAAGTTGTTAGAAACTTCAGTGCGTGGATGGGCTGTTCAGCGTAATCAAAGTTATACAGTTTATGTAGGTGGAATGTATAATGCGCAAGATAAGAAGATTGGTACAGGCGTTATTGTACCACATGCTTTTTATAAAATGGTGATTAACAATCAAACCAATGAGGTAGCCGGCTGGGTGTTCCCGCACGTTGCTCCTTATCCTAATCTAGGCAATGACCTAACTAAGTTCCGTGTATCTATTTCACAGATTGAAAGAGTCGCAGAAGTTAACTTTAGCTTTCCTAAAAATGCTAAAGAATTACATCCAGGAAAAGAATGGCCAGTTGATTTTGGTGCTCTTACACAAGCAAAAAGAAATAAATGCGGTGCGGCAGCAAACGATTAATTATTTACCGGCGTTTTCGAATATAGTTTTCTGAACGCCATACCATTCAATCCAACTATCTAGTTTGATAGCACATTCGTAATACGTAGTGTAATTTGCGGTAACAGTCTTGGTAAGACTACTCAATGTTACCGCATCGCCCTCAATTAATTTCAGTTGAGGGCATTTTTCCGTTAGTTGTGGAGGCACATCAGGAAATTTAGAAGATATAGGAACAGGTGTACTACACCCACTTATCAGTAACGCCACAATAATAACTAGCTGTTTCATTTTGGATCCTTCAGTGTTAGTGACATTTCCATTTTAAGACGCAAGTCTCCGGCGGCAGCATTATGTGCCCTGATTACTTCAATTGGAATAGGACATATATTGTCGTATTTGACTACTTCACGATCAATGTACTGAACTACATCATTTCCGCGTGTTCTGACTAACTCTAGCTTCTTAACTACCTGAGTTACTATCTTTACATTCTCAAGCTGAGACTTTGCTTCGGCTTTCGCTAACTTAGCCTCGACTTCTTTTACTTTAAGTAACCAGACTTGTTTATCAGCAAGACCACCTTCCAAGTATAATCCTAATGACAATATCAATATGCTGCAAATTTGTATAGGTAGCTTGTACGCATTAATGAAGGGGATGCCTCCTAACACGAATCCTGCTATGGTACCCAAAATTCCAACAACAAGAATTAAATGAAGTACAATATCGGGGAGCACTGATAATATCCACATATACTTATTTATGATTGAAGTATGATATAACAGTTTGTGTTATATATTCAACTTCTTCATCAGTTAATTCAGGATACATTGGTAAACTTAGTACACCACGTACTAGCATCACGCTTGTGCTGATGAGGTCGGGTTTTTTATATGATGATGTAACCGACAACTCACTTAGGGCATATGGATAGTGAATTCTTGTTTCTATCCCGTGATCCATCATATATTTATGTAAATCATCACGATCAGAAGTATATACTACGAACTTTTGATTAGCGTGATATTCTATTCCAGCACTCAAACATCTTAGCGGTAACTCTTTAAAAGCATCACACCAATGATTTTTGATATACTCTCTGCGATCCTGCCAAGAATCAATGTACTTAGTTCGTACTAATAGTTGAGCACAATCTTGCTCACTCATCTTACTATTAGTACCAACCGAAGAGAAAGCATTTTTACCGTTGTCCTTGTACAATATGGCATACTCATATAGATATCTATCATTAGTGACAATGGCACCGCCGTTGCCGGATGCTGGCAGATTTTTAGTAGGATCAAATGAGATAGCCATGCCTGACCCAATGTTACCATCAGCAACGAGCCAATGCTGCGCCCCATCAACCACTGAACTAGAGTCATAGTGAATCTTGTTCAGGCCGGTGCCGTATAGTCCAACTACACATTCATAATGCCCTACTTGAGTATAGCTTGACGGTACCAGCAGTCCATTACTATCAGTGTCATTCAACTCTATGTTCCATCCTGCTGTTATGAATGCGTTCATTGTTGCTGGATATGTAATATTAGGTATATGGATAGTAGGCACGATGCTACTAAAATTACCATTCATGTGCCATTGTTCTATTTTATACCTGGCAATAATTTCTAATGCTTGTGTCCCACTATGAACTGTTATGGCATACTTTGCACCGGTGCGTTCAGCTAACCATTTTTCAAATGCGCGGGTATGCTCTCCGCCAACAAGAACACCGTCTTTCAGAGCACGGTGACTTGCATCTAGTAATTCATCTTTAAGATTAGCATATTGTCTATCTAATCTAAAATGTCTAATATTCATTTGTTAAAGTATGGGCTTTCACTTAACCACTCGTAATACTTTTCGAACCCTTCTTCTACATCTACTTTAGGATCAAAGCTAAAGTCTCTTTTTGCGGCATCAATATTTAATGCGCCTCGACTTGGAAAGTCAGCATCCTTGGCTCGGACCTCAATCGTTCCTTTGCCTGCGATCTTAACTGCTAGATTAGCTGCGTCAAGTAGAGTACGACTATGACTCTTGGTAATGTTGTATGTTTTGTTAGTAGTATTTTCACTTAGTGCTGCTGCGACTATGCCAGCTGCTGCGTCTTCTACATAAGTGAAGTCTAGTGTTTCTCCGGCGCCATTAACTTTAAGTGCGCCACCTCGCATTGCCGTAAGCATGAATTTTGCGATAACACGGTCTTCGACATCTAATGGACCGTACACTGCACTAGGGCGAATGATAGTATGAACAATATTGTCGCGGCGTGAGTAATCTTTAACTAACCATTCGCCGGCAAGTTTCATAATGCCATATTGTCCCTGTGGATTACACGGAGACTCTTCTGTGACATCATCAGTAAAGTCACCGTAGACCATTGAACTACTGATATAAACGAACTTTCGTACCTCAAAATGTTTACTAGCTTCTAGTAAATTAAGAAGGCCTTCACTCATAACGCGACTTCCCAATGCAGGATTCGCATTGACTACTTTTTGTCTGGGAAAGCTGGCCATATGAATTACAATATCAGGGGTTTCTATACTAAACACCTTGGTAACTTTAGCAGAATCACAAATATCATACTTATAATAACCGGACAAGTCTAGATTCTTTGTTCGTTCTTCGACTAGGTAATCAATTTCATCTTGAGGGATGATACCGTAGTTTGTTTGTGTATCCATAATAGACACAATGTGACCTTGATTCTGTAGACGTTTCACTACATGATGTCCGATGAGGCCCAAGCCTCCTGTTACTAAAATGTTCATATATATTGTTTTTCTTTTAAAAAGGGAATGATGATATCGTCTGTAAATTTATCGTGTTGAAAGTTACTAGGATGACGATCACCTGGTATAGGAAATGATAATCCTGATTTATTTAAGCACCACTCATATTCACCATCAACTGGCAAAAAAGTATCAAAATTTATTTCATTATATAGATGGGCAACTTCGATATTTGTTTTCAAACTACTAGGTAGCACTGTACTCATATATGTACTCATAAAGTACTTGATATTGTTCTTTTCTAAGAACCACTGTGTTCTTAATATATGTTCACAAGTTTCAACTTCTGATCCAGTTTGATCGTATAGATATTCATAATAACTTCTGCTATAGATATCAAACTCTCTATCTTTCATATTAGGATGATTTTTTGGAATTAGTACATACCATTTATCATTGTTCGGCACGACTGAAGTGGGGTTTACTTGATTTTGAAATACCTTAGGAAAATTGTCAACTGTATTAGAAAGATATACAGCATGTCTAGGTGTACCTGACCACATTATACCAACTAATATATCCTGAGGATTCATTTTCTTTAGTAGCTGCGTAAGTGTGTATATAGTTTTTCTGCTGATTAAATCATTACCTTGGGAGGCTAATCCTATATGAACAGCATCATAGTTGACCAATTTTTTTTCTAAACAATTAGCCCAAGTTGCTTCTGCTTCTGTTGTTCCTGGTCTAGAAAAGCTACACCCACTTGTAAGTAATAATTTATTCATTATACTGCCATTTCTGCTTTGATAGAAGACAATGAAGTGTAGTTCTCTAATTTGATATCTTCCATTTTAAATTGATTGATATCAATAATTTCAGGGTTAAGCCAAAGTGTAGGAGCTGCCAGCGGTTCGCGGGCCAACTGTTCTCTAACCTGTTCGACGTGATTAGAATAAATGTGAGTATCACCTGTGCTAATGACAAGCTCACCAACTTTCAATCCGCACACTTGCGCAATCAAATGAGTGAGTAACGCATAGCTAGCAATATTAAAAGGTAGACCAAGAAAAACATCCACGCTGCGCTGATACATATGACAAGAGAGTTCTTTATTTTTGTTGACATAGAATTGACTCATAACGTGACAAGGGGGCAATGCCATTTGATCTAACTCGCCCACGTTCCAAGCACTGAGGATGTGCCTGCGCCCATTAGGATCTTGTTTCAGTCCTTCTATGAGATTCGCCAATTGATCGATATACACTGGTTCTGACTCACTAGAACTAGTCCATTTAATAGCGTGTGGATTCCACTGGCGCCATTGTACTCCGTAAACTCTTCCTAAATCACCTTCAAACTTTGCTTTAGGTTTCCAATAAGGAGATAGCGCATTGCCAGTCCAAATGGTAACATTGCCAGTAGCAGTGCCGTGCGTAATCTCTGCGAGCCTACGTTCATCTCCTGATCCTTCAAGAAACCAAAGTAGTTCACCTTTACAGGCTTTCCAAGCTAGCTTTTTTGTGGTAACAGCCGGGAAGGAATTATGCAAATTAAAGCGAAGGCTACGTCCAAACACACTAATAGTGCCAGTGCCAGTTCTATCATCTTTCATTTCTCCGTTATCTAAAATATCTTGTAGTAGGTCTAGGTATTGTTTCATCGTCTTTTCCAAATTTGATATGAGTGATCAGGGAAGTCACTCAATTGATTACAGGTGAATTCTTTAGATAATTTTAACAGATCAATGAAAGTATCGCAAGTGTATTCGGCGAAAGTTATTGTTAAATGAACTTCTGTAATCCTCCCCCAGGCACCTTCAATTAGTTTTGCTCCGCCTATAATACATGCATTTTCATTAAGATAGTCGAGAGTTCTCATAGTAGTAGCAAAGGCTGTGCCGGCACTCGCGGGATAGAAAGGAATAATTGTAGGATCAGAAGTGATGATGTAGTTTGTCCTATTAGGTAACGGTTTCTTCGACAAGCTATTCCAAGTATTACGACCCATAACAACAACTTTACCATTTGTTAATTTATTAAATCTTGGTAAATCGCCCTCGATTTTACTCCAGGGCAATTTGTTCTTATAGCCTATTCCACCCGAAGGGGTACATGCTATAATTAACTTCATAGATTCTTCAGCAACTCGTCGGTAGTAGGCTGAACGGTATCCGCAATTGATTGTACATTAAGTATAAAATCAATGCTGACAACTGTTTCATCAAGTTCATGTAATTTTCTACTTAGTGCTTCTTCAATTTGCTCTGGGTCTAATCCTTGTTGAAGTAGTTTCATAATATTAACTGTTTGCTGCTTTTTACCTTGCAACTTAATAACCAATTTTTTTATGAACTGGATAGGTATATTATTCTTTTCTACGTCTTCAAGAATGTGTTCCCATTTACTGACAAAATCAGGTGACATTAGTTACTTTTTTAGTGTATTTGCGGGGTGCCGCAACGGGTGCGATTGCTTCTACAGCTTTCACTTTTTTCACTTTAGTAATCTTAGTTGGGGTTGATAGCGCAGGGTCAAGTGCTTTTGCTTCAGTCATCAAACGTGCTGCTTCAGCCATTAGACCAGATGCTTCACGTTCCATGCGCTGCGCTTGTTCAATTCGTTGCTTTGCGAGATTAGCATCACCTAGCGCATCGCCAGTGGGAGCAGTTACTTCTCCGGTTACTGGACCACGCATTCTGCGGACAACATCAGCTGGATCTTGCATACCGCGGCTCTTGTCCATTTCAGCCATTTTCTTAACGGCAGCTTCACCTTGTTTCATTTCATCAAGCATGACATTAAGTTCATCAAGACGAATGCGTGTGCTTGGGTTAGGTGTCATAACGATCAAGGCAGTTTGAACTTTCTTCAACTGACCTTCAGTGTGTAGAACTTGAAGAATCGGACGACCATCTTTAGTATAGGTGCGATTCAACGCATCAGCTAAGTTCTCACTATTCTGGCCGATATCACTATCAATACACTGGATCAAAGGATCATGAATGTGTTGATTGATAAGTTCGGTATACGTGACCAGGCACATGTGTGGCTCACCTGGGACTTCTCTAAAAACGATTGCTACTTTGCGGTCGCCGTGTTTGCCAACGTGTCGTGTAAAACTCATATATGTTCTCCTTGTTATATGATATAAACTTATTTAATAAGAGTAATTTGGTGTGAAATATTTATAATACTACTTTATGACCATCTAAGCTCATAAAGTACTGCTTCTTTAGGATCTTCGAAGGCAGGTTGCCCGAAAAGTCGTGAATATGACTGGAATATAGTTACCCCAGTTTCTGATTCGATATACTGTACAATAGAATACCTACCAGACAATTTATCAATGATCCATTGTTTAGATTGCGGGGTAAGCGGCTCATTTGCCACTGTAAAGTGTTCAGGAGTGAATGTTGATTCTCGGCCAGCAAACCATGTTAGTGGATTGATTGTGTACTCTGTCATTTGGTCAATGAATCCAGCATCTTATATTTTTCGTAGGCATCTACTACTATTGGATTTGAATTAATACCAAGCGGATTAACTTCAATCCAGCATCCATCACCTTGTGCGAGTCCGGGGTGAATGAACCCACTATATTCATTAAAGTTGCGAGGCTGATGAATTTTACCAGCTTGGTACAATCTAATAGCAAGCGCCTTCACCTCGTCAAGAGGAAACTCACTCATTTTATATTGATCTGGACGTGATGCCAGGAAATTACCGTTACTATGATACATTTCCACAATCGCCATCAATCCCTCTTGTGAAGTACACATTGTGCGGGTAATTAGTAGCAATACTTCATCCTCGGACACTTCACCCTTCATGATAGATTGAAGGCATCCACCCAAACTTGTTCCAATTAGCATTCTCATGTTATCACCTGTGTTTTCTTTAATACTCGGTCGCTATAAATTTCGTGACCCGCATTACGAATGGTATCAACAATCAATTGCGGGTCATCGGCAAATGTTTCTTTAATATCTTCTTCAGTCAACGCTGAATCAAAAGTGTAAATCTCATAGTGGCGATGACTATTGAATCTTGCCCTGAGAATCAGTTGATTCAATGGCACGATTTTGGGGGCAGGGGACGATTCTTTCTCTTGAAGAATACGAAAAATATTTTCTTTTTCCCACTGTTCATGTTTCTCTTGTATGACAGACACATTGATTAGACATTCAAGCCCGGTCATATCCCACATTGCAAGATATCTAGTTTTTTTCTTTTTTGATGAGCGCATAAATCATTTTAACCTTATCCAATGCATCAGCCAGTGCCACATTTGTTTTCGCAGCCCGGTGTATTTGACCCCAAAGCTGTGACTCCACTAGACTTGCGTGTAGATCATGTTGTCGTTCACTGACACTATGTAATGTGCGTTCAACTGAGCCAGATTGACGAACATACACGGTTTCTCCCTTATCAGGTGATTCGTATATGTCAGTCATTTTTACAATCAGTTGGCCGGTTCATCATAGATAGCCCAAGTGCCAAACGGGGGATGAGGATCCTTGTCACCGTGAATGATCCAAGTAGTGTCGCAGTAATCTTTATCACCCCAAGAGCCACATGGATATCCATCAGTGAATACAATCAGACGCTTTGGATCAATGGCATTCTCTTTCAGATAATCAAAAATA
>Ga0136655_1001335_pt1 | contig 11034 bp, 8 predicted proteins | sample CPBDNA_2_FD_94863 | JGI IMG/M metagenome (GOLD analysis project Ga0136655, IMG submission 94863) | Freshwater to marine salinity gradient microbial communities from Chesapeake Bay, USA - CPBay_Spr_15_0.8_DNA (version 2) | ecosystem: Environmental > Aquatic > Marine > Coastal | place: USA...
GTTACGGCGATAGAATAAAATTCACCAACCGAGTTATCCCCTTTAAGGATGCAACTAGGATACTTCCAGGTTACCGCACTACCAGTTTCCACTTGAGTCCAAGATATTTTCGAATTTTTTTCGCAAATACCACGTTTGGTTACAAAATTAAATACCCCTCCCTTTCCTTCAGCATTTCCAGGATACCAGTTTTGAACAGTAGAGTATTTGATTTCGGCATCATCTAGTGCAATTAATTCTACACAAGCAGCATGCAGCTGGTTTTCATCACGTGATGGAGCAGTACAGCCTTCTAAATAAGAGACATAACTACCTTCATCTGCAATAACAAGTGTTCTTTCAAACTGTCCTGTTCCTCCTTCATTGATGCGGAAGTAAGTAGAAAGTTCCATAGGACACTTCACTCCTTTTGGGATATAACAAAAGGACCCATCAGAAAACACAGCACTATTTAAAGCGGCGTAATAATTATCGTTTTGAGGAATTACCGTTCCTAAATATTTTTTTACTAATTCTGGATGCTCTTGAATCGCTTCCGAAATAGGGCAGAAAATGATTCCTTTCTCTCCAAGTGTTTTCTTAAAACTTGTTGCTACAGACACAGAGTCGATCACGACGTCCATGGCAACTCCAGAAAGTTTCTTTTGTTCATCTATAGAGATTCCTAGTTTTTTAAAGGTCTCTAACAACTCTGGATCTACTTCATCCAGGCTGTCGTATTTAGGCTTAGAATTAGGAGCAGAGTAATACGATATGGATTGAAGATCAGGTTTTTTATAGGTGACATTGGCCCATTCTGGTTCTTCCATTTCTATAAAAACTCGGTAAGCTTGTAGTCTCCATTCTAGCATCCATTCTGGTTCATTTTTCTTTGCAGAAATAATGTGTATCACTTCTTCGCTAAGACCAACGGGAATGGTGTCAGACTTCATGTCTGTATAGAAGCCGTACTCGTACTCTTTATTCTTGAGTTCTTTTTCTAATTGTTCTTCTGTATATTTTGACATATTTTTTTTTCTTGTAACCGCTTTCGCGAAAGCGTCATTTAAATCAACTTATTAGAGAGAGAAAGACTCTCCACAACCACAAGTTCTTTGTGCATTAGGATTGTTGAAAACAAATCCCTTACCGTTTAAACCACCGCTAAATTCTAACACAGTTCCTACGAGATACAAAAAACTTTTTTTATCCACAGCGATTTTCACGTCGTTTGCTTCAAACACCTTGTCTGTTTCTACAGTCTCCTTATCAAAGTTTAAATCATAAGAAAGACCACTACAGCCACCACTTTTTACGCCTACACGTACAAAGTCTTTATCGATTGCAAATCCTTCTTCACTCATGAGTTGAGCGAGTTTTGCTTTTGCGGTTTCTGATACACTTATCATATAAAATAGCTTATTTATAACGATTACAAATATACAACACACGAGGCGGTAAATACAGTGTAACTATGATATTCTCGTATAGTGATATTCAAAGTGTTGATGAGTAGTATTTTCTTAAATATTAGGTCGTTTTTACGCGGTCATTCTTACCTAAATCGTAATTTTGCAGGATGATAGAAGATAAGTCTCCACAACGCACACCAATAGAAAACCTAGGCGAGTTTGGCCTGATTGATTTTATAACTAAGAATTTTGAGATCAAACAAGATTCTACCATTACAGGAATAGGTGATGATGCAGCAGTTTTAAATCACACAAAATCTACGTTAGTAACGACAGATATGCTCGTAGAAGGGGTGCATTTCGATTTGAGCTACGTGCCCTTAAAACATTTAGGTTATAAAGCGATCGTGGTGAATTTATCTGATGTGTATGCTATGAATGCTCGAGCTACTCAGGTAACCGTATCCATTGCTATTTCTAATAGATTCCCTGTTGAAGCCGTCAATGAATTGTACGAAGGTATTCACATGGCTTGTAATACCTATGGAGTGGACCTTATAGGGGGCGACACCACTGCCTCTCGCAGCGGTTTAGTTATTTCTGTAACGGCAATAGGCGAGCAAGATGCAGGTAAAATCGTGCGTAGAAAAGGAGCAAGAGAAGGAGATCTATTAGTGGTTTCTGGAGATATAGGAGCTGCTTACATGGGATTGCAAATTCTGGAAAGAGAGAAAGCTGTTTTTAAAGCTAATCCTCAAAGTCAGCCAGATATTGAGGCTTATAGCTATTTATTAGAAAGGCAATTAAAGCCAGAGGCTAGGAAAGATATTTGTAAATTATTAGAAGAACTCGAGGTACACCCTACCAGCATGATTGATTTATCTGATGGATTGAGTTCTGAAATGATCCATTTATGCAAGCACAGTGAAGTAGGAATGACCTTATACGAAGATAAGATACCATTAGACCCTACAGTGATTACAGCTTGTGAGGAGTTTAATTTGGACAGTACTACAATTGCATTAAGCGGGGGGGAAGATTATGAATTGTTGTTTACTATAAAACAGGAAGATTTTTCCAAAATAAAAGCAAATCCTAGTTTATCGGTAATAGGACACGTGGTAGATGCTTCTTACGGGATTAATTTAGTGACACGAGGAGGTGAACAAATACCTATAAAAGCAATGGGGTGGAATAGTTTTCAAGAGTAAATTTACATTCTTGCTTCTTTTCTTTTGCGATCTACATGGTTTAAAATGCGATTAATTTCTGAATGACGTTCATTAAGCGGCACAAATTTCCCGTAAATTGTTCTTGTCATTTGTTTATGGCAGGTACAACAACATAGTTCTTGAATATGATCATTCACTTCACAGGATACCTGATAACGGTGACCTATCAAGGAACATCCTAATGCTTTTAATGGAGAATAGTTTTTAATCATATATAAGGCGTTTAACGGATAAAAATCAATTATCTAACGATAACCAGCCTAAATATATATTTTTTAGCAATTAAATATGCTGAAATACACAATTACTCGACGAAACACATATTTTTTAGTAGGTTTAAAGGGTTGATCAACAAAGACATGTGTCCGTTGTCGATAAGCTTTGCTTTTGCTCCTAAGTGAATCTGTTCTTTTTCAACTAGTTCCATAGTGACAATTTTATCTTGTTCACCGTATATGTAGGTAATAGAAAAGTCAATTCCTTTTAAAAAAGGTAAATAATTAGCCCTGTCTCGCATGCATTTTAGAGCTTGAACAATGCTTTTAATGGAAATTTGATCTGCTTGTTGTTTCATTAAAGCTATACGAGTTTTATATAAGGTTCTTTCTTCTTCGGTAAATAGATTGCCTATAGCCATGCTTATGTAAGCTGCCTGATGCTTTTCTATCAATAGTATCGATCGATCGCGCAGTAGTTTTCGTTGTTTAGTATCGTTGCTAGCGATGCTGTTGATTAAGGTTAAAGAAGAGATTTTCTCGGGTTGCACTTTCGCGAAAGCGCAAGCTAAATAACCGCCCATACTATGACCTACCACATGAATTTTTTCTATCCGCTCTGTAATTAAGATTTGATCGATCATTAAACCGAGCTCTTCTAAGGTGTAGTCTTCCTTAAACTCAGCAGTCAACCCATGCCCAGGAAGATCTATTTTCAACAATGAATAAGCCTTCAATAAATCTTGCTCTATATAATTCCATTGCTCCATACTTCCTAGAAATCCATGTATCAATAACACCACAGGCTGATGGTTGTTTATAAAGGTATAGTGTAATCTGTTCATGAAGCAAAGGTAATAGACTGTTAATGGTTAGGGAATCATAAGCAGTTCAATGTTGTGAAATAGTTGTTAATTTAGACTTTCACAATGGGAGAGCACTATTCTTACTTATGAAGTATTTCATTTATATTTTTACTTTCTTGTACAGGTATCAAAGATTATGAGTTGGCTAAAATAGCCTTAGACATTCGTCTAGAGAAATAGCTATTGCAAAATGCTAGTGGATAAAGAACCCGTTCTTTGTTGCCAGAACCTGATGATTTTCCAGTGATACCTCAAGGCCTATTTCATCTATTCAACACTCATTAAGTTGTTTTAGGACAATTGTTATTGCATGAAATAGCTGCAGTCAGGGTTCCTAAAAAGAGCCTAATGGGAGGCGCTTATTTTTGCGCTTCACGTCGTACTGTAGCTTCCAGCTTTTATTCTGGTCTACGATGAGGAATAGAGGAAGGAGGAACTGGCTTCGGTTTTGCTGGAGAAGGCAGGCAATTAATGTAAACATACCGCTGGACTCGGCACATGTACAACCATTACAAGCACCTACTGGAGTAAATGTTACTTATCAAGAACCCCCTTTGTGAAACGGAATCTAGATGTATAGCGACAGGAGTTCCTGAAAATCATTTGGGTTTTCATGAACTAGAAACCCAAGCTTTAGTTGGTCAGTACATGCACAGACTTCAAATCGATGAAGATTTTGTAAAGAAGAATGGTTACCGATGCCTTTTTGATCAGGCTTTTGCAGATGTAGCGCTTAGTGCTTGCAGCTTATAATAGAACACTTCTGGCAAGTCGTTCTCCATGGCAAGATTATTTAAAGGGAGATGACAATGCTATTTCTGATCGAGAGAAGCGAGGTGCTATTGTTTTTGCAGGTAAAGGATAGTGCGTTATTTGTCATACTGGCCCAGCATTGAAAGATCTAGAATTTCACGCTTTTGGCTTTGAACACTTTGACAACTCTAATGAAGCTATAGTTTTAGATGATGTGGGTTTTGATAATGTAAAAAAAGGCCAAGGAGGCTTTACAGGAACCCCTCTGAAACTTATAAGTTTAAGACATCTGTTTTATACAATGACGCGACGCAGCATTTTATGGTCATGCTGCTAGCTTTAGCAGTATAGAACAAGTAGTACGGTATAAAATAAAACCTTTTTTAAAATCAAACTGCTGCACTGAATCTAGCTGTACAAATGGGAATTGTAAACCATATGGAAAAATAACTTTTAGACCTAGTTTATTTTTTAGAGTACGCTTGGTACGGTGCCGAATAAACTTGCTATGTTCCAAATACCATGCGGTCTGGAAACTGTTTTCCTAATGCAGCCTCAAAAAGTAGAATGGACCTAAGGTTGTAATAGGTATAGCGGCTACAAAACAAACAAATAAACAGCCTATATCTAAAAGGCATTCAACTTTTATTTCCCATTTGGATTGCTTCAGTTTGGGGAAGTTATGCCTTACATTTGAGCCTTAAAACATTTTTGATTTGTCTATTCCTTCCCAATCTTTTGAGCAGTATACTGTTGCTTTTTACAATGTAGAAAATCTTTTTGATGCTATAAAAGATACCCAAGTATTAGATAAGGATTTTACTGAATTTGGCCATAAGAATTGGACAGAAAACAGGTATCAAAAGAAACTTAAAAAAATAAGTGAAGCTATAAGTAAGATCGGTTTTGAATTCACAGGCAAGCTACCAGCGATAGTGGGTCTTGCAGAAGTAGAGAATAAAAAAGTGCTTCATGATCTCATTATGCAACCTAAACTCGCTCCAAAAAAGTATGATTATATTCATTATAACAGTCCGGATGAGAGAGGAATAGATGTAGCCTTACTGTATGATACTCGGGTTTTTAAACTCGGCTATTCAGAACCTATCGTTATAGAGTTAAAAAATAAAGAAGGGGTACTAGAAGCTACTCGAGATATATTATATGTAGAAGGAGTTTTAGCGGGGACTCCAGTACATATTTATATAAATCACTGGCCGTCACGTCGTGATGGTGCAGAGGCTACCGATGCAAAAAGAGTTGAGGTTGCCAGTCAATTAATTCAGCACATAGAAATAAAAGATCCAAATAAGAAACGCATTGACCCACATTTAGATATAAATGAGGCACATCATGTAATTATTATGGGAGATTTTAATGATGATCCAGAGAATAACAGTATCAAAAAGGGGATTTTACCTCAAGGATTTGATAATATTACTGCTCCTTTAAAGAAGTTTCATAGAGGCACTTTAAACCACCAATTTAAGTGGAATCTTTTTGATCAAATTATAATTAGTGAAAGTTTACATAATCATGTATCGGGGTCCTTATATTTTTATAAAGCAGATATTTTTGATGGCATTATGTTGAGAGAATGGAAGGGGAAATACCGTGGTCAGCCAGCCCGAACATTTGTAGGGGGCAATTACAAAGGGGGGTATAGTGATCATTTTCCAGTTTTTGCTTTGTTTAGAAGAAATTAAGACGCTATTGAACCCTAAAATATGCCATTAATCTATTATGGTTTTGTTAAACAATAAGTAGGAGTAGTTTTTTATATATTCACCAAACTAGATATAACAATAGGATTCTAAATTTCTTTATTTTTACTCTTTAGCTTAGGCGAAAGAGAAATTAGAAGGAAGAAATTCAAGATCATAAATAGAATCGTTCTATATTTAGCCATCTGAAACTGAAAACTCAACCTTAAAACTAACTTTGTGAGAATGAAAAAATTACTTGCAATGGGGCTGCTTATCTCTGTCGCTGCAACCAGTATAGTGCATGCACAACAAGATCCCCAGTACACACAGTACATGTACAATCAAAATATTATTAACCCAGCCTATGCAGGTACTCAAGATGGTGTGAACATCACAGCTCTTTACAGGCAGCAGTGGTCGGGCATCACTGGAGCACCAGAGACCATCACCCTGTCTGGTAGTACACCATTAGGGGAAAGAACAGGGGTAGGCCTCTCCATTATCTCAGATAATATAGGTCCGATTAGTGAAACTAATGCCTATGGAGATTTTTCCTATAAGTTACAAGTTGGTGAAAAAACTACCCTAGCCTTAGGACTTAAAGCAGGACTTACCTTTTTTGATGTGAATCTGAATACCGTTCAGACGACACAACCAGGAGATCCGCTTTTTTCTGAAGAACTTAATGAGACCTATTTAAATCTTGGTGCTGGAGCCTTCCTTTATGGGGACAACTGGTATGCTGGTTTTTCTGTTCCTAACATGTTGAACAGCACACACCTTGATGAAAACGGCCTTAATTTTGGTAGTGAGACGCAACACTATTTTTTAACAGGTGGATACGTTTTTGACGTAGCTGACAATATTAAATTGAAGCCACACGTTTTGGTTAAAGGAGCATTTGATTCTCCTGTGAGTTTTGATTTGAATACAAATGTTTTATTCAACAACAAATTTGAATTAGGAGTTTCTTACCGTTATGAAGATTCCTTCAGCGGATTGATAGGAATGAATATCACAGAGAGTATTAAAGTAGGTTATGCTTATGATCGCATAGTTTCCGATATTTCTGTAGTTGCTGAAAGCTCTCACGAGGTATTTTTAACATTTGGCTTGGCCTTCCCACGTAAAGTGATGCAATCGCCGCGTTTCTTCTAATTCTAAACATGCAAAGAGTACAACCATGAAAAAACTATACATATTTTTAATCTTATTCGTTGGTGTTGCGATGAGCGCGCAAGCACAAACCGATAAAACTGCAAAAGCAGATAAATTATACGAGCAACTGCGTTATGTAGATGCTGCAGAGGCTTATGAAAAGCTGATCAAAAACGGAGTGAGAACTCAACACGTTTACACACGACTAGGAGATTCTTATTTTTACAACAGTGATTTTAAAAATGCCGAAAAAAATTATGCGAGAGCAATAAAAAATGATCCTCAGGCAGAGACTCTTTATAGATATGCTCAGTCTTTAAAGGCTTCTCAAAAATACGATCTTTCTAATACCATAATGAACCAATTTGCATCTTTAAAACCTGCAGATGATCGCGCTAAGCAATACAAATCACATCCAAATTATATCGATGAGATTCTTGGGATGAAAGAACTATTTACCACTAAATCTCATCAATTCAACACGGAGGCAAGTGATTTTTCAGCTTTACAAGTAGGTAATAAGCTCTACTTCTCAAGTGCTCGTAATGAGAATAGAGGTAAGTATGGATGGAACAAAGAGCCTTACTTGGATATTTATGAAGCAACTATTGATGATGCGGGAACCGTAGGAAAGCCAGAACTTGTAAAGGGTGAAGTGAACACAAAATATCACGAAGGTACTTTAGACATTACACCAGATGGGAAATACATATTTTTTACTCGTGTAGATTATTATAAAGGAGATTATGAAAAAGCGGTAGATGGAGAAAGTAAACTTACCATTTACAGAGCATTAAATGCTGGTGGAGAGTGGAGAGATGTTGCTACTACTTCTTTAGAATCCAAAGAATATGGAGTAGGTCACCCATCTATAACTAAAGATGGAAAAATGATCTATTTTGCAAGTGAAGCACCAGGAGGACAAGGCGGAACAGATATTTATAAAGCAGAACTTAAAGACGGTCTTATTTCTAATCCGGTTAATTTAGGTCCTGCAGTGAATACTACTGGAGACGACTCCTTTCCTTATGTTGCAGATGATAACACTCTTTACTTTTCAAGTAATGGTCACTTAGGTCTAGGAGGTCTAGATGTGTTCAGGTACAAAGATGGTCAAGTAACTAATATGGGGAGTCCCGTGAATAGTCCCTTAGATGACTTTGGTTTTTCTTATTCAGAAGCTACGGGTAAAGGTTTTGTTTCTTCCAACCGTGAAGGAGGAAAAGGTGGCGACGACGTATATGGAATAGAAAAAATTGAAATCTGTGAAGTAGTAGTTAGTGTAACAGCAGTAGATGCAAAAACAGGAATGCCAATTCCAGGTGCTATTGTTTCTTTACAAGATGCAGGGGATAATACTATGCCAGGGCAGACTACAGACGCAAATGGTGTAGCGGTATTTACTACAGATTGCAACTTAGAACTTATTGCTCGTGGAGCAAAAGATAAATATGAAAGTGGTGAAGCTACCCTATCAGTTGCTGAAGAAGAAACAGCTATGGTAGAAGTACTCATGATGCCAGAGCCAGAAATTGTTGAAGATAAAATCATTCTTAACAAGATCTATTTTGACTTGGATAAAGCAAATATTAGACCAGACGCTGCGCTTGAGCTGGATCGATTAGTAGGATTAATGAAAAAATACCCTACGCTTGAAATTCTTGCAGAAACCTATGCAGATATAAGAGGCGCTGATGATTATAACCTAGCGCTGACAGAAAGACGCGCCAATAGCATTATTAAATACATAGAATCACAAGGGGTGGAGGCCTCTAGATTAAAAGCTGTTGGCCGTGGAGAGGCAGCTCCAGTTGTGGATTGCGCATCAAAAAAATGTACGTCTGAGGAATATGAATTGTCTCGTAGATCAGAATTTACGATTACAAAAAGATAACTCATACTTATTTATTCATCCAATGCTTAAAGTCCATTTGCCCTGCAAATGGACTTTTTTATTTTTAAAAGGAATCTAAAAAAGACTCCTAAAAGAAGCATATTAATTATCTTAACCAGATGAATTCATTTTTAGAAAAAGTTCTTGGGGATCTTGAGAAAAATCAAATAGATACCACCACAGCTATTTATGTCGTGCCGTCGAGAAGGGTCGGTATTTTTTTAAGCAGGTACATAGCACAACGTCTGGAGCAACCTATATTTTTGCCTAAAATTTATAGTGTAGAAGAGTATATAGAACAACTTGCTGAAGTAGAAGTAGTGGATGATTTAGATCTGTTACCACTGTTTTATAGCGCTTACAAAAGTGTAGAGAAGGATAATAAAGTGGATAGCTTTGACGAATTTATAGGTTGGGCAACCACTATTCTTAAAGATTTCAACGAGATGGATCGTTACCTAGTTGATCCAGAACAGTTTTTTAATTATTTAGGTAGTGTCAAAGAAATGGACCATTGGGCTTTGAATAAAACCCCCACTTTGATGGTTTCTAAGTACTTGAGATTTTGGAAAAAATTACACTTGTATTATGAGGCTTTCCAAAAGCTATGTATTGAAAATGAAACTGCTTATCAAGGTATGGCCTATCGATTGGCATTTGATCGCTGTATGGAGCACTTTGACACAATTCATTTGAATTTTTTTGAAGGGAAACAAGAATCAAGTGCTTCTATATTAAAGCATCGTGTAAAAACTATCTTTTTAGGACTTAATGCGCTTAATACTGCCGAATCCAAAATCATTCAAAAAATTATTCAAGAAGAAAGGGGGTTGGTTTATTGGGATATAGATGCCTATTTGATGGATGTACCACATCACGAATCGGGTAAGTTTATACGCAAGTTTAAAAAGCAGTGGAAGTATTATACTTCAAAAGAATTACAACTGTATAGCAATGAGTATAACACCAATAAACAGATAGGTATTCATGGTGCTGCAGGTAACTTAAGCATGATTCAAGTGGCCGTTCAGTTAATGGAGCAAATCCCACAAGAAGAACTCGAGGAAACTGCTGTTATTCTTGCAGATGAGCGCTTGTTACTTCCCTTATTAGACGCTATTCCTGAGAATATTGAGCACTTTAACGTGACGATGGGACTTGCACTAGATCAGTTGCCATTAACTGCTTTTATCTATGATATTATTAAGATGCATACCGAGGCTATTGAGGATGGATTTTATTATAAGGGCGTGATCAACATTTTAGAATCCTCCTTTGCTCATGTGCTCCTTAAAAAGGACTCCAGGCGGTTGGTTCAATATATAAGAGAGAAAAATTTAATTTATGTGACTCCATCGAGCTTTGATGAAGGTTCACCAAATGACATGCTCTATAAAATACTTCAACCGGTACAGGATGTTGGTGGGCTTATTGGTCTAATTCAATTCTTGCTGCACGAGCTTAAAATCAAATTGCTTAAAGAAGAGAATCGAAGACTAGAAATAGAACAATTATTAGGCATTACCGAAGTGGTGCAACATCTGGCAACTATTATTGACAACAATCAAGAAATTAAGGACCTTAAAACCGTTGCCTATCTATACAAGCAATTGGTGTCTCTTAAAAATCTTGATTTTATAGGAGAGCCGGTTCGGGGACTTCAAGTTATGGGGCTGTTAGAAACAAGAGCCTTAGATTATAAAAATATCATCATGCTTTCAGTGAACGAGGGTGTTTTACCTGCAGGTAAATCAACAACCTCTTATATTTCAAATGACATGAAGTATCAGTTTGAGTTGCCTACCTATTCAGAGAAAGA
>Ga0136655_1001336_pt1 | contig 11032 bp, 5 predicted proteins | sample CPBDNA_2_FD_94863 | JGI IMG/M metagenome (GOLD analysis project Ga0136655, IMG submission 94863) | Freshwater to marine salinity gradient microbial communities from Chesapeake Bay, USA - CPBay_Spr_15_0.8_DNA (version 2) | ecosystem: Environmental > Aquatic > Marine > Coastal | place: USA...
AAGCACTCTTCTGATCTTTATCCTCAATGAACTTATCTAATAAGCCTGTTACTGGCCCTATGAGAGAGTCTAAGAGAGCCATATTAGTAGCTCCATACCCAAGGGCGTGTATGATTATCAGTCGTATCAAGATCATCTAGGTGTATGAAGCGGCTAGATCCTTTTTGATTAACACCTATACCACCTATACCCATGCTAAAAGCTTTCTTAAGAAGCTTGTGAGCTTGTTCTCCTCTGACAGCAATATCTATTGCCCTTCCTGATGAATGAGCGCCTGGTACGATCTTCTTAGCCTCTATAGGATGGTCTTTGCAACGGTAAGCAGAAGTAACCTTAAAAGGGAAACCAAGCTCCTGGCGTAAGAATTCTACCTTAGCCATGAAATCTTCGTTCATTCCATCTGCACCACAGTGTTGACATTGAAGTTCTTTGGCGCTAAAATATTTATATTCCACTTACACTCCTTTCAGATTTATTTTTGATTAAATTACGTAAAGCATTTAAAGCATCAGATGTTCTAAGATATTGATCAGGTACACTTTCAGTACTATCTCTAAGGATACCAGTAGAAGCAGTCAATAAGCTTGAACGTCTTCCAACATCTTTAAGATCTTTAGAACTAAAGGATTTACTTTCAGATAAAGCTCTCATTACATCGTACTGATACTCTACAGCATCGTTAACATGTCCTGAAGCATTCCTATCCGCACCTGTCTTTTTAACTTGACCTAAAGCAGGTTCTTGTGTTTTCCGTAAAGGGACGCCTGTTTCTTTTGCAAGCTTACGAGCAGCGGCTCTTTCAGCAGCAATATCTCTAGGACGGTACTTTGGAATCTCTAAAGTTTTCCAGTTCATGCTAACCATAGGTTGCACAGTTAATAAAGATCTACCACCGATAGGATCTCTATCTTTTCCTACATCGTGCTTATCAGAAATTAAACTAAAGACATCACCTTTCTTAGTATCTACAGCAACAAAGTTATTAACTCCTCCTATTTCTTTTGCAGCAGACACGTAACTACCTTCGATAATTACAAAGTCACCAGGCCCTTCTTTAAATTTAATATTTCTAGAAGTTAAATAGTCTTTAAAATCTTCAGGGCTTATATCACTTGCTTCTTTTATCAGAGGCTTTTTCTCTTTTTTATTTTTTTTATTTATAAACTCTACCATTCTAGCTTTAGCACTTTTAGTATTAGATGTCCCTTTACCTAAGATATCTCTAACGGCGGCAAAGCCTACTTGTTTTTCTTGACCTAGTGCCTCTCTTCCTAAATTTTGAGGCCCATCAGGACGTTTAATAACGACACCTGTATTAGCCTTGTCAATATCTTTCTTACCCTTACCCCAGACACGTTTAACATGTGCGGATGCAAGATCTTGTATAGCTTCTGGGACACGTAAACCTAGATTGCCTCCTTTAGAAACATCCTCAAAGAGCTGTTTACGTACATCCGCTTCTTTCCAAGAATCAAAAAACTCATATTCATTGGCAATAGCTACCGGTGATTTTTTATCATCTAAAATTCCTAGATCTGTTTCGCGTGATTGCCAACGTATATATCTAGCAGTAAGAGATGAAGCAACCCTTGATTGACGGGTCACTTCTAAGTTAATTTCAGCAGCCATCTTTTCAACTGGGACACCTGCTTCTTTTCTAGCCCTGCTTCTCCAAGGAGTAAAGGCATCTAAAGTAGCACTAGGTATTTTTACAATACCATCTTTAGTGAGTATCCATATTTTTCCAAGACCTGTTCTTCCGGTATCATAAAAGCCTTTCTGCTCAGTACGCATACCTTCAGCAACCCTGTTAAACCCTTTTGTAAAAACCTTAGCGGCAGCACCTACACCCAGAACTTGAGTGATAGATTCAATATTTCTAGCTGCTCTAGGGTTTTCTTCCATGAGTTTAATAAGTCCTTTTACAGCCTCTGTATCGCTCACAGCTTCTCCTATGTTCTCAAGGCCCTCATCTATCCCTAATGCTTCAGCGCCCCACCAGGCACCACTACCTACAAGACCTAATAGATCTACAACAGGTGTAGTCAAGGTATTGATATGCCCTGCTGCCTGCCACAGACCTTCTTCTGCTGAAGTGATTTCACCGCTTGCAGCCCTACGCTCTACGTCTTTCCTAGATTCGTACCATTTTTTACCTATGTCTCCAAAGTAATCTATAGTTGCATTAATAGATTTACTAACATTGTCACCTAGATAATCACCACCGGCTTCACTCTTAGGAGCGCCATACATGACATTATCATATTTTCTAGCTTTAGGAGAAGGCTTAAAAGTCTTAGTAACTGTTTCAGGTATACGGGCTTTTATAATAGGCGTAGCACGTTCCCTAGTTTCTAATATTTCTGTTTCTAAATCATCAGAACTAAAGACTTTATTCACAAGAGCTACAGCTACGTCATCTGAAAACTCTTTACTATTTTCTGGAAGATCTACAGATTCTATAGGTTCTATAGGTTCTATTTCTACTTCTACTTCTACTTCTTCTTCACGTTCAGGAATATTAATAGTCTTACCAGCATAGATCTTATCTATGTTTTCAATCTTATTAAGTTTTTTAAGTTCCTCAATTGAAGACCCTGTTTCTTGAGCAATACCAGAAAGCGTATCACCTCTTTGAATAACATAGCCGCCTTTACCAAACCCCATACGCTGTAAAGGATCTGCAACCATGCCGCCTTTAACAAACCCCATACGCTGTAAAGGATCTTGACGATCTTCATTATCTACAAAAGCTGGGCCAGCCTGTTGATCATAAGGACGCCCTGTCATTTTATCTATACGCTGATCAGGTTCTTTAGGCGCTTGAGGAATATCCACTACACCTCCTTTAGCTCTATTAAGCCTTGGGTTGTTCTTTTTATCTTCTTCTTTTTGTCGTAACTGTTTTTCTAAAGGTTCATTTAAAGACATATAAGACATTGCAGCTATCTGTGCCTGCATCTCATTAAAGACATCTTTGCTACCAACAACGTCCTTAGTCTTTCGTAAAAGTTCAAAAGCTTTATTTTTACTAAGGCTTAAAGGTCTGAATAAACCAGCCTGTATGAACTTGATATCTATTTCAGGAACCCCAGCATCTCTAAAAGCTTTATTAACTTTAGCTGTATTTCCTGCTCCAAAATAACTAATACCTGCATTATATTTTCTAGATAATTCTTGATAGTTTTTAAATCTTTCTGATTCAGAATTTACATGTTCCTTTAAAAGTGTAGCAGAATTTTTAGACCAATCAGGTCTGAAACTACTTGTGTTTTTATTAGCTGCATTAAATGTCTTACCAGCATAGTACAGGCTTTCTTCTGGATTAAATTTTCTAAAGTTTAAACCTGTTGTATTTTTTAAAAGCTCTAGTGATCCACTACGATAAGAAGGCTCAAGCGCACCCCCTACAGCTTTATTTGTTATAACATCTTTACTTGCTAAAAGAGTATCTATAAAACCTGGAGCCATTGTTGCTGCTGTATCGCTAAGTATAGCTAAAGCTGAATCAGCTAGTGTTTGACTACTACTCAAATACTGTTTACCACCAGGGGTCACACCTCTTGGACTCATGGTTGCATAAACTACGTCTGTAATAGTGTCTGCCAACATCGATTCACTAGTATAAGGTCTTAATAAAACTGTTAAACTTTCTTTTGTAGCATTAAATAAACGCTCATCTAAGTCTTTACCTGTAAGCTTACCGTCTTCCATTTCTCTAACAACTGCCATTAAAGGTTCTTTTATCACACTATAAGAATCAATAAACTGAGTATCTAAAGATACTAAATCCCCATCTATGTATGTGAAATATTTAGAAGAGTCCTTAGACCAAGGTGTTTCAGATAGAATCTCAGCACCTTCTTTTTGCTGTTCATCCCAACCAAGCGCAGTAGCGCCCATAGTACCTAAACTAGCCCACGCACCTGTAGAAACTGTAAACCCTGCAAGCCTTTTAAGTCCTCTATTACGCAAAAGCTCATTACCTGACGTTATTTCCTTACCTGCCCTAGTAAGAATATTAGTACTGGTACGTACTATTTCAGCAGGGAAAGATATAAAGTTACCAAAAGGCAGCTCTCTAAGAGATTTAACACCTGGAGGAACCCTGTCATAGTTTGGAAAAGTATTTTTAATAACTTCAGAGGCTTCGTTTCTTAGTACTTTCTCTGGAGTTTTTGGAAAGGCTTCTTTTAATGTTTTTAATTCTTGTTCATAAGCGTTAATTTTATAAAAGTCATCCACAGCCAAATAGAACTTCTCAGCTCCTCTAGCAGCTTTATCAATACCTAGGTTTTGGTAAGTTTTACTAAGACCTTTACCAACTAAAGCGCCTACCTGTCCTGTCTTTGCTAATCCAGTTTCTATAGCACCCACAGCACCTTTTAAGCCCTCATCAAAACCACCGTCAATTAACTTTCTAAATTCATTAACTTTTATGTTAGTGTTTATAATACCTAAGCCAAGATATTCATTATATTTTTCAACTACAGCATCATCACCTTTCTTATGAATACCTGCCCACAAAGTTTGCATAGTGTCTTTAGTTCCTTTAAAAGGATTAAGACCATTAGCTAAACCAAACTGTGCGCCACCGGAGATATTGCGTATATTAGTAGTTAAACTAAATACAGTTTTATTTGCTTGAGATAAACCTTTAGCAGCTAAGAAATAACCATAGACGCCTTTATTTAAATTAAAAGTTTCTTCTCTTTTCATAAGCGCGTTGTACATAGGAATCGTAGTATACTTACCATCTAAATCAGAATTAGTACCTGTAATTTCTTTAAAGTTTTTCCAGTCTTTAGCCTTGTCAGCTTCTGTAGCGCCTCTTAATGGTACGTTATCTCTTGTAAAAACATAGTTTCCTTTCATCCCTAAGTTTTCAAAGGTAGAATAAAACTTCATATTTTCATAGAGCTTTGACGCTTTAGCGATACTAATAACAATAGCTTCGCTAGGGTTTTCAATTTCTCCAAGAAGCTCACGCACAACTTTAGGAAGTTCTACATCACCCTTCTTTTGTTTTAATATTTTTTTATTTAGTTTGGAGACATTTGTAAAATGAGAAAAAGAATCTTTCCATTCAGAACCTAAAATACTTTCAACCTGTCCACGGGCAGCACCAACATCACCTTTATTAAGCTGTGTAAAATAATCTAATGCTTTATTATATACTTCTGGGCTAGGTACATAATTAGGATCTTCATATTTTCTATATGAACGTCTTAAATAAGCACCAATATTACCACCAATAGATTCTTGTACAGCCGTTGGTAAAGTAACATTATTAAATTTACCAGATAGCTCATCAATTAATTTTCTAGAAGCGTATGTATCTTCAGCTAGTTGTTTTGGTAAGTTAAACGCTTCGCCAAAGGCTTTTATTTTCTGTGCCTGTGTTCTAAAATCCTTTAAAAAAGACGTATCAGAGTTTAAAGCTTCCATAACTTTTTTAGACATCTCAGCAGAATCAGTACCCGCTGTAACGTCATCTAAAGATCTTTGTAGATTAGCTGCAATAAATTCTGCACGGCCTAACCATTGTCTTTGTTGAATCTCAGCATTTCTAGCAAGGTCAAATCCTCGTTGTGTAAACTGTCCTTTAGCTGTAAAATACTTTTGGATAGTCGGAGACAAGAAGGATTTAGTTTTCTCCCAAGTTGTTGTAGGTAACTCCTGAAACTCTTCCTCTACATTCTTTACACGAATTTCTAAAGGCTTATCCGCTACAAGTTGAATACGTTCTTTAGCATCATCTAATATAGAAGAAGTAACTTTAGAACGCTCTGTAGGTGTTAATTCAGAGACAGGTTTATTAAATAATTTCCTGCTTTGTGCAGCCATAAAGCCTACAGAATTTACACTTTTACCAATACCATAACCCAAACCAAGAAAAAGAGGCTCCTCACCTAAGAGTTTAAAGCGTTGCATAGCTATGCTATCATCTTCATCTGCTGAAAGAGCTTGTGCAAAAGCATAGATATTACCGTTATTATAGTTTTCCTTATCGCTTAAAAACTCTTCTACCATGTTACCAGTATTATAAGAAGGATTAGAAAGAGCCTGTGAAGCTGCTGCTGAAGCACCTACTTTTTTAAGACCCTCAGTAAAAATAGTTTTACCTTCACCTAATAGTTTTTTAACACCTTTATAACCTAAGAACCAAGAACCAACCTCAAGGCCCATACCTAGGGTGGTGTCAACCTTTTTAATTTTACCTTCAGGGTCTAGGACAACATCAACCACTTCTTCATCCAAACCAGTTGCTAAAGCTTTTTTTCTTACAAAGTTATTAAAGACATCACTTCCCCACTCTTTTTCAGTAAACTGTGATTGAGCTGAGTCCACAATATCATAAACAATCTTTGAAGTTCCTACAGGGATACTAAGACCTACCCTAGCCATGTCGGTATATTCTTCTTTACTTCTACCACCAGCAACGAAGTTAGCAGCCTCAAGCATTAGACGAGTGCTTACAGAAGGTTTAAAAGAACTTTTTTCTTGTAAAGGTTCTTCAGGCTCTTCAGGCTTTTTAAGTCTTGGACTACCACCTATTGGGTAACCGTTTTCATCTAGTTCGTAAAGCGTTTCAGGCTTTTTAAGTCTTGGACTACCACCTATTGGATAACCATTTTCATCTAATTCGTATTCTTCACTCATTATTTAAATAACTCCATTAGGATTAGGATCAGGCACCCACGTACCGCCCTTAAATATTAAAGGATTACCATTAGCATCATTCCATGTATCACCTTCTTTAGGCTTTGGTGCTGGAGTTTCAGTCACTGGAGTTTCTTCTTCTTCTTCAGCTATTGGAGGCGTTGTACCTTGGACAGGGCTTTGAGTTGATCCTACAGGCGGCGGTACAACCCCAGCCACCGGTTTTTCTTTTGGATCGAGAGCTAATTTCATGTCTGCAAGAAGCTTGGTCATTGTTTCTAGTTGCAAATAATAATTATCTATAATAGGTTTATTAATAGGCCCACCGTCCAACAAAACGTTTCTATTTCTATATTTATCTAAAGCTACTTGAAAGGGCATATCAGTAGTCATTATGTCAGCCAGTAACGCTTCATTTCTATTTTTCTGAGCTAGTGCTGTGCTTGCTTCTTCTTTATAATTTTCTAGTTTATCGTAGGTGTTATAAATATCTGCTGCTATCTGCCGCTCTTTAATGGTTTTTATCTCTTTAATGTCAACACCTGCTTTTTTTACTTCGTCTTTATAAGCTTGATAAGCTTCAGGAGTGAAATCAGTTTTTGCACGTGTCCTATAGTTAAACTGGGCATTAGCATCCCTTACTAAATTAGCTTCAATTTCAGCTTCCCTTGTAGCAGTCAATACTTCTGCTTCTGTAGATGAAGTTGTTATAGGTTTCTTACCGTTTTTAAACTCATCTGAACCTCTATCATATGTAGAGGTCGTTTCAACAACACGACGATTACCGTCCTTATCTACCACTGTAGCAATAGTAGTTGTTGTAAAAGGTGTTTTATAATTTTTATGTGCCTCTGCGAGGGCGGTTGCTTGAGCCTCTGTTACCGCATCAACAAGAGATTTACCTTCTTCAATATCTAAATCAAAAGCTAAAAGAGCCTCTCTGCTTGTGAAATATTCACTTTCTCGAAACTCTTTTTGTGCTCTAGCGTCTTGTTTTTCTGTGGTATCTCTTTGGAATACATCAACAATACGACCTAAAATTGTTTTAGTTCTTTTATTTTTTAAACTATCTTCTAAGCTTCCAGTAGCTTCAAAATTAGTTAGTAATTTTCTCCTTTGTATATCTTCTTTTCTTTTAGCAGCTTCTTTTATTTTAGCATCTTCGTTTATTATAGGGTTATATATACCTGTTTTAAGCTTTGCCTCACCGTCAATAGGATTATTCCGTAAGAAGTCTTGTGTAGCTTCTGTAATACTAGTGTCTTTATACCAAGCATCCGCACCGCCAACATACTGTGCTTTAGATTTTTCTTGAAATTTAAATTCCTCGTTTGAATTATTAACAGTTTTAGTTTTAACTTTTTCTTGTATAGCTAATGCACTATTAGCAAAATCTTTATATTTTTCTTCAAAAGGAGTTTTTACCATAGAGACAATTTCTTTACCTACGGCACCTATAACAGGCTCTACTAGATAACTTAAATATCTATCCCGCCTAGCTTTTTTTCTTTCATCTTCTAATGCTTTTCTTTGAGCGTTAAAGCTTGTCTGCTGGGCAGTACCTAAGATAGAATAATATTCTCCTAAATCCCCTTTAGCCATTATTTTTCTCCTAGCAGTGACCGCTTAGGCGGTGTTACATTTTTTAATTTATCTGCAATTTTAGTAGGAAAATTCTCAGGCTCTGTAGTACCGTCAATCTTCCTAAGACTTTTATCAAGTACATTTAAATCTTCTGATTTCTCTACTGGATATTCATCAGCATCACCCATAATAGTAAAATCTATGTCGGCTGTTTCAGCTAAAGCAGCAATAATATAAGTAAGAGGTTCTGCAAGTAGCAACATCATATCAGGATTAAAAAGACCTTCTTGAAAGCCTTGAAATATTAAAGGCTTTACAATATCCATAATAGGTACATCATCTAAAAGAGCATTTAGAATACCCTCATATATTTTTTCTTGCGTAAACATTTCAAAGTAATGCTCAAGAGCTGTTTCTACTGTTGTATACTGTGGAGGTCTTTCAAAAGGCATAGGATTATCTGGATCAGAAGTTAAAGACTGTCCGGGTATAGGTCTTTTAAAAGATGTACCTATTTTTCTAAAAGCTTTTTCTGATTCTACTGACATATTAAGTTGTCCTCGACTGTAAATTCATTGCCCAAGTACCTTCAGCACTCGTACTAGCCATCATTGGTTGATACATAAAGTTAGCAAAGCTTTGTAAAGGGCTTTCTTGCCTCATAGAACTAGCCAGCATTCCGCTATCATAAGTGCTTTGTGTGTTTGTTGAAATTGGGCCAAAACCAGCACGTGGTGCCACATACTCTTCCGTGTCCTCACCCATTGCCCACTCATAACCTTTAGTTGTTACAGCTTTTCCTAGTATTTTTTCAGGTAGTTCTAAAGCAAAGGTTCCAGCCTTTTCAGGTAAATCATTTACAACATAGTTTTTAAATTTTCCAGGTGCTTCCTGTATATAAGTACCTGCCCTATCTAGAAGGGAAGGCTGAGGTGTTCCTAAATCTAGTGTAGGTGAAACAAACTCGTTTTGAGCAGACGTTTGCATATCAAAATTAAAAGAGTCATCGTTTATTTCAAGCGGCTCAGCAACACCGGAGGCTGGTAAAGGTTGTTGTTCATTCAATACTGAGCTTGCCTCAGGATCAGGATTCCTTCCAGGAGTTTCGGTGGTAACAGGTGTCGTTGTAGTCGCAGGTAGAGGAGCCATAAGAGCATTAAAGTTTTTAGTAATATTGGCACTGGTTCTTCCTAGAACAGATTCAGACCCCGGCCCAAAGAAACTAGTAGGTGCGCTAGTAATATTAATACCGGGAATCTTATTAGCTAAGTATTTACTTGTATTACCTACAAAGGTTTTAACGCCTTCAGTAATAGTTTTAAAACCTTGAGCAACCTTAGTACCAACGGCTATAGCACCGTCAAGAACAAACTTAGCACCTTGAGCAACGACATTTGAAAAGGTTCCTAAAAAGCCAGAAGCTGCTTTAGCGCCCGTACCTAGCATACTCATGAACGCTCCTAAACCGGGGATAGGGATAAACATTAGAGCAATCTGCCCTACAATGCCTATCTTGTTCATAAATTTACCAACAGTTTTAAATACTTGCTTTATAGGTTTAAAGACTGCTTTAAAACCTTTTTTAACACTCTTCCATATCTTACTAAAAAATCCCATTTATTTTTCTCCTATTAAATTATTTTTAATACTATCTAAGACCGCCTATATCTATATTATCAATTACTTGATTTTTAACATCAGTTAATGCGTCTACACCTTCAATATCCTTTAAGAGTTCAAAAAGTCTATTACGCTTTTTAACTACATCGTTATTTGTACTTGTCATAAATTCTGCATTTTGTAAGGCTGCATTAAGTATTTGTACTTTACGTTCTATAGTAGATTGATCTTCTTGAAAATTAAAAGCAGCGTCATCTCTTATAGTTTGCCACAGTTGAGCCTGTGTAGTTTTATCCATATCAAACTGAAAAGAAGCTGCTTGTTGATTAGCTGCATTTTGAGCGGCTGTTTCAGCAGTATTAGTATTACGACGCCATGCAATATTAGATTGTTCAATAGCTTGAGCATTAGCAGCATTCCATTGTTCAGCTTTAAAGTCTTGGTCAGAATTAAACTGATCTACTTGCATAGCTGCTTGAGTATTAAATTTATCAGCCTCTAAAGCATTACCAGTATCTAAAGCAGCTAATCTATTTGTTTCTTGAGCATTGAACTGTTCCATTGCATTAGTTTGTGCGGCATTAAACTGCCCCATATTAGCTGCTAAGTTAGCCATAAATTGATTTGTCTGAGACTCTGATGTAGCATTAAATTGTTTAGAAGCGTTAGAAGCAGCTTGATTAGATAGTAAAGACTGTTGAGCTGCTTGAGCCGTAAGCATATTAGCTTGTTGCTCGTTGCTTAAATTAGCCATGTCCATCGACAAGAAGTTTCTAGCATTTTCAATAGATACTTTAGTAATCGCATCAGCATTAGCAAGATCCATAGTAGCTAAGGCTGTTGCATTCTGCATAGCTGCTTGTTGCTTATTATCTAAATTTTTAACAGTCATTGTTTGCATAAACTGACTATTAGAAAGTGCTGCTTGTTGATTAAAATCAAACTGCTTCATGTCCATGTTTGAATCAATCTGAGCATTAAACATTGCTGCTTGCTGTTTATTTGAAAGGTTTGTAAGCTCCATCTGTTGTGCAAGCTGTGCATTGATTTGACCAGCAGCCATTTTCTTTTCATAAACTTGAAGCTCAGCAATATTTTGAGCACTCATAGATTCTGAAGCTGCTTGATTCTTTTGTGTTAAATTAGAAAGGCTAATTTTCTCAGC
>Ga0136655_1001338_pt1 | contig 11026 bp, 12 predicted proteins | sample CPBDNA_2_FD_94863 | JGI IMG/M metagenome (GOLD analysis project Ga0136655, IMG submission 94863) | Freshwater to marine salinity gradient microbial communities from Chesapeake Bay, USA - CPBay_Spr_15_0.8_DNA (version 2) | ecosystem: Environmental > Aquatic > Marine > Coastal | place: USA...
GCATGGTGCCGTAACGATGCAAAATAAATCGAATGCTTTTAGTGATATGTTAGGCGGTAGTTTTGATTATCATCCCAAGCAACAAAAGATTGACGTGAAATTAGTTGACCCCAATCATCCTTTGGTTCAAGGTTTTAATGGAAAAGGATTTTCACATATTGATGAGCCTTATTTCTTCAATAATGCTTACATGAGCAAAAATTTCAAACCGCTACTTTACATGGAAAGCGCTAATATTGAGGGAAATAAATATCCCGATGGAGACGAAAAAAGATATATTGCCTGGATTAAAAAATACGGAAAAGGGAATATATTTTATTCATCTCCTGCTCACAATGCGCAAAGTTTCAGTAATCCGCAATTGCTTCAATTTTTCCTCGATGGCCTTCAATTTGTAGTAGGTGATGTAAAATGCGATACAAGTCCAATGGGAAATTGAAACCAAATCTCCTGATTTTTCAATCATTTAACTGTTTTTTATACTCAGGCCGATTTTTCCATAAGGGCAAATAAGGGGCGTATTCAGGTTTATTCCACCAGAACTCAGGAGCGGGATCTTTCTCCATCAATCCACCTTTAAAGTCCTCACCCTTTACACTTTGGGTAACACTTACCATCCATTGCTCATAATTAGAAATCATTGTTTGTGCGCGAGAAGAATGTAAGGAAATGATATTCTTTGTTTCAGTCTTATCATTTTTCAAGTCATATAAAGCGTATTCCTTTTTCTCAATATTTTCTACCAATAATTTATAATCATTGTCAATTAAGGCACCTTGATTTCTATATTTAAATGGGATTGCTTCTTTCCTAAATGCCTCTGTTTTTCCCTTAAAAAGATGAAAAATGCTTTTCCCATCGATGGGTTGTACAAAAACATCATCTGGTAATTTACAAATGGAAGCGATGGTAGGAAAAATATCCATGGTACTTGCCGGAAAATGACTGACGTTTCCTCCCTTAATAGTTGCAGGCCACTTAATAATGCAAGGAACCCTTATACCTCCTTCATAAAGACTTCCCTTAAAATCTCTCAGTCCCCCTACCCCTTCCTTACCTCCGACAGATACGCCACCATTATCACTATTAAACCAAATCAAGGTATTTTCATCCAAACCCATTTCCTTCAATTTAGCATTTAGCAGACCAATAGATTTATCCATTTCCACTATTTCGCCAAGATAATTTTGCTGCACTTCCTCCATGCCTTTTGGGAAATTTAATTTATCCTCAGGTAAGGCACTCCAGGGATCATGAGGACTTCCAAACCATATAACCACAAAAAATGGTTCATTTTTATGACCCAAAATAAAATCAAGTGCCTGGTTTACAATGATATCAGAAGAATTTCCAATATATTCCGCAATGTTACCTTTATGACTCATTAAAGGATTGAGATCAAAAAAATTGGATACAGATAACCACTCGGTGAATCCAAAAAATCCCGGATTTCTATTATCTTCCGCAAGGATGGGCACACCCGGGCCTTTGAGCCCGTCCAGATGCCATTTTCCAAAATGTGCTGTATTATATCCAGCCTTTTGAAGTGCCTGCGCCACGGTTTTTTCTTGTCTTCTCATGGGGAAACCATGGGCATAAACAGCGGAACGATCATTTGCACGTCCGGTTAAAACGGAAGACCTGGTCGGAGAACAGACAGGTGCACCTGCGTAAAAACGATCCATTCTTAGACCATTTTTAGCCATTTCATTCAAATGAGGTGTCTGCAAGAATGGATGATTATAATATCCCATTTGCCCCCAACCCTGGTCATCAGACATAACAAGAATTATATTTGGCCTTTGCCTCTTTTCATTTTCTTTCAGCGACAATGATAAAAACACGAATAAAATAAGACCAATCAGTATATTAACCCTCATGTGAATTTTTATGAAAGATAACATTTGCGACGCAGATTATGGAGAAAAGCAAAAGAAGTAATACGAAAAATCGTATATATTTGCCTTAAAAATGAACCAACATATTGCCCAAATGACCTTGGTTGTAGCTGATTACGATGAAGCTATTGACTTTTATACGAAAAAATTAAATTTTGATCTTATTGAAAATACACCTCTGACTGATACCAAACGCTGGGTTGTCGTAAAACCCAAAGGCGCAAAAGAATGTGCTCTTTTGCTCGCAAAAAGTGCCAATGAAACGCAGGCAAAAAGTGTTGGAAATCAAACGGGCGGAAGAGTTTTTCTATTCCTGCATACTGACCATTTTGATAGAGATTTCGATAATCTCTTAAACAATCATATAAAAATTATCAATGGTCCCAGATTAGAGGAATATGGCAAAGTAGCCGTATTTGAAGATTTATATGGAAATCTATGGGATTTAATTGAGCCATCAAATAAATCAGAATATTTTTATTCCACGGCCATTTTAAAGATTAAAGAAGTGGAGAAGGTCTCATTTGCTCTGGATGAGTTAAAAATATTGAGGCAACATACTCTTTTGGAGGCGGGGAATGTTTCTTTTGATCTTAAGCAATCAAAAGAGGACCCTACTGTCATTGTCATTTGGGAGTGTTTTAAAAATGAATCCAGTTTTCAGGAACACCTTCAATCTGCCCACCTGGCAACTTTTTTGAAAAAAGATCTTGTCACGTTGCAAAATGGTTATCAAACGGTAAATATTTATTAAAAAAAGTGTGCTTTTTTGATCGTTCGTTCGAATAATAAGTATCATTCCATTTATCGAACGTAAAGATTAAATCATTTGATTTTAGGTTTTGCAAAATGAGCCAGCAATAGCATTAAATCTGCCGAACCATCCATAGTAGGTTCATTGGTAGAATAATCTGCAAAATCATCCCAATATTTAATATGATCTGGTTGCAAATGAGCGAATTCGTCAGGTTCATTTAACCTGATAGCCAACATTTTATCATGAATACTAGACCAAAGAGGACCATCGACTAAACTTCCTGGAACCACTTGTTTATTCAATATCCAAAATGGCATGTGTACATCTAACGGGTATTCCCCATCAGCCGGAATGCCCGTAATCATGCTGGTACCCCAGGGATTAAGGCCAAATAACCAGTTCAGGTGATTCTGAAGTAAAGGTCGAAATTGAACATCGCCTGTCATTTGTTCATATAATAATGCCTGCGTTGCCACTGCTGCGGCCAGATTATTAGAACACCAGATAAAAAGATGCCCTACTCCATAGGGATTCTTATCTGCCTTTTCTTGAATTTTAAGTAGATTATGTTCATAATAATCAGCTAGTTTGTTTCTGATAATTTTATCGTCAACCACTTGCCAAAGAGCATAATGCCCCATATTCACATAAGGATACATTTCATAATGCGCGGCGGAATCCATTTCCATCCAGGAAGTGAAGCCAATCAAATCGGCATAATGTAATGCATCGTTGAGATATTTTTTATCTCCGGTGGCCTTAAAAAGAGCAGCAGCTCCCCATTCCATGTCATCTGCCCAGGTACGCTCGTTATATCTATACGGAGCACCATAGCTATTTCCCTGTTGAAAACCCTCCCTTTTTTTTCCCATTTCAAATAATTCTATCGCATCCTGAAGACACTGGGCTGCAAAAGGAAGATGTCCGGGAATATCTTTAAAGACCTGATACCCTAACGCTAAAGCTGCGGCAGACCTACCTGCTACGTTAGAAACCCCTGTGGATTCGCTTTTATATTTACCTAATCCCTGAGGTTTACCATTGGCAAAATACGCGGGTCGGTATTTATTTTTACCCCATCCGTAGTTTGCGGCGTCTTCATGAGGCATTTTAAATCCAAGGTGATCGCGATCGTCAGCCACCTGATGGATTAATTCCTCCCTGCTTGGGTGAAGCTTATGGATCCAATCCAAGCCCCACTTAGCCTCATCCAGAACATCTGCTATTCCATTAGGCTGAGGGAGACCGAGATCATTCACTTTATCCTCAAAAACGGAAGAATTCCATTGATAAGCCATTAACATTCTGGCTGTTGCATTACTACCTGTTATCAGATATTTCAACTGATCTCCCGCATCATGCCAGCCACCTGTTGCGTCAACATAGGAGGAATCGGGTCTGTTTCCGTAAAAACTTTTTCCATCGAGAGGATGACATACTTCGTTGGTAAAGGGATTGAATCCACATCGTTGCGTTTGCATGAAACCAACGACAGATTCGTGAATGGGCGGATAATTTCCTATCAAAAACTTTTCTGAACGTAAAGTTTGAGTGTTATTGGACAAAAAATAGGTGCCATGAGTTTTTATATCAGTAAAATTACATTCATAATAATAATCGAACGGAGCCCAATTTTCCCCTTTCAAAAGTATTGGGTTAATTTCTTTCACCTTTTTCCCATTTTCCTGAAAAATAAACCAGGCATCATTAATAGGCGTTTTTGACAAAATCAATGCCTTTTTAGGATGAGAAGCTTCATAGCCAATCAAATTAACACGAATATGAACATCTTGTGAAATACCTTTACAGGCCAGGAATAAAAAGAAGAGGAGGAAAATTTTTTGGGTCATAATATAAAAATGAATGTGTTATACAAAAACTGATTCTAGGTTCGAAGAATTTTCTCCATCTTTCGACCTTTGGCTAACTCATCCACTAATTTATCCAGAAATCTTACTTTTTGGGTCAGCGGATTTTCAATTTCTTCTATCCGGTATCCGCAAATCATTCCAGTGATAAGCTGCGCATTGTCGTGAAGGGTTGCCTGCTGAAAAAAATCAGAAAACGTCACTTTATCATTAATGAGCTGATTAATTTTATCCTCGTTAAAGCCGGTTAACCAGTAAATCACCTGGTGTAACTCCTCTTTACTTCTTCCTTTTTTCTCTATTTTATTCACATAATGAGGGTAAACAGAGGCAAAAGTCATTATGGCCATTCTCGCATTATGATCCATCATATTTCCCATGATTTTTAAATCTATCTTCAAATTTAATATAAGTCCTTACATTATGCCTATATTTCCCATTCTTAAATCAAAATGGTCGACAAAATCAGACTATTTCAGTGAGGTACAGGAGCAAACAGCCAGAGATTGGCCAAAGCATTAGCACACCCGATAAGAATAGCCATTTTATAATTCCTAAAATTTCAATGTTTATGCTATCATGGCGATATGGCAATAAAACTTAAAATTGTATTCACAAAGAAAACTGGCTTAAAACGAAAAAACTATTAGACCTCCTTTTTGATGACGTAACCTTAAATGATAGCTGGCAATATTAAATTTATATTAATCTCCATCGTAAAACAGTGCCTCTTCTATTGAACTCGTATATTTACGAACTCAATAATATTTCTACCTTACCATTACTTATGAAGCCAAAATTAAAATTTTTAGACAGATATCTTACTTTGTGGATCTTCCTCGCCATGCTAACCGGCAAAGCTTTAGGTTATTTCTTTCCAGATATAAAGTCTGTTTTTGACCGTCTTTCCGTAGGTTCAACCAATATTCCTTTGGCCCTTGGACTCATTTTAATGATGTACCCTCCTTTAGCAAAAGTTGATTATTCTCTTTTACCAAACGCTTTCAACGATAAAAAGGTAATGACCCTGTCCTTAATCCTGAATTGGATAGTTGGTCCTATACTTATGTTCATTTTAGCCGTTGTTTTTTTGAGAGACCAACCCGATTATATGGTGGGACTCATTCTCATAGGTCTGGCCCGTTGCATTGCTATGGTTATTGTATGGAATGATCTGGCAGGTGGAAACCGGGAATATGGCGCTTTACTTATTGCCTTAAACAGTGTTTTTCAAGTCATTACCTATAGTTTTTATGCCTGGTTTTTTATCAATGTATTACCTCAAAAATTAGGCATTGGCGACTTCAATATTAGCGTGCCAATGGGTGAAGTTGCCCAGAGTGTTGCTATATATTTAGGTATTCCTTTTTTAGCGGGCTTTTTAAGTAGAAAAATATTGGTGCAATCCAAAGGAATCACCTGGTACAATACCAAATTTATTCCACGTATTTCTCCTATCACCTTATATGCTTTACTTTTCACTATTGTGTTGATGTTCAGTTTAAAAGGAGATAAAATTTTAGAACTTCCCATGGATGTATTAAGAGTGGGCTTACCTCTGGTTATTTATTTTATTTTAATGTTTTTTGTCAGTTTTTTCATTAATAAAGCATGGAAAGTTCCTTATGACAAGAACGCGTCCATATCTTTTACTGCCACGGGAAATAATTTTGAATTAGCCATTGCTGTGGCTATTTCTGTATTTGGCATCCATTCAGCTCAAGCCTTCGTAGGGGTCATAGGACCATTGATTGAAGTTCCCGTATTTATATTATTGGTGAAAGCAAGTTTATATCTTAAAACTAAATATGAGTCATAATGTATCTAAATCTAATTAACGTCATAGCCACCTTTTCGTCACAATCTATTTCCGATGAACGAAAAGAAGTATTACTTCCATTGGTTAACTATATTCAAGAGAAGATAAATGCGGGTGAGGCCATTCGTTTAAATTTTATTTGTACCCATAATTCCAGAAGAAGTCATTTATCGCAGATTTGGGCGCAGACTATGGCCTATCATGTTGGCTTGAAAAATGTGTCTTGTTACTCCGGTGGAACAGAAGCAACGGCTATTTTCATTAAAGTATTGGAAACATTAACATCGCAGGGATTTCAGGTATTAAAATTATCAGAAAATGACAATCCTGTAGTTGCAGTAAAATTCGCTGATAATGAAAATCCTATCCTTTGTTTTTCCAAAACATACGATCATCCATTTAATCCCTCCACCCAATTCGGAGCGGTAATGACATGTAATAATGCGGACGAAGGATGTCCCATTGTCGCAGGAGCGGAAGCACGATTCCCCATCAAATATGATGATCCGAAAGCGTATGACGGAACCCCTTTACAAACAGAAAAATACGCAGAAAGAAGTTTGGACATCGCCAGGGAAATGTGGTGGGTATTTTCGCAGATAAAATAAGGATGGAAAACCGGAAGCGTCTATAGGACGGAGTCAGACTTCTTATCCAATCTTTGATGGAAACGTAAGAATCATCCGTAGCGTGTTACTTTTCGCTTCTTTTCGCCGATGCCAGAAGGCAACGGCGAAAGCCAGTTTAAAAGGGTATCATGTGACAAGACCCAGAAATCCATTAATTGCATATGTTTGTTTTAAGGCAGGCTTCATAGACTATTGGGGACAAGGAACATTAAAAATATTTGAAGCTTGTGAAAATGCAGGATTGCCAGAAGCTACAATAGCTAGTTTAGATGGTGGTATTTTAGTTACCTTACACAATAATTTAGTAGCTCACCGAAGGGGTCAAGTAGGTGGTCAAGAAGTAGAAACAACATTAGATTTGACAGATAAACAAAAACATATTGAATCACTTAAAAAGAAAGGGGTTATAAAAAGAGAAGGTAAAACAAGTGGGCTTTGGAAAATAAATGAACAACCATAAAATTCACAAAGTCACTATTGGAACACAAGCCTTTATTAGTTATATAGGTTTAAAGGAAAGTCAGTCCAATTCTGCGATTTAAGCCCTGCTCGAAAATTCGTATTAACGTTGAAAGTTGGATGTTTCCTTTTCCGTTCTCAAGTTTGGAAATGTAGCTTTTTTTTGTTCCCGCTTTGTTTGCTAACTCTTCCTGCGTTAATTTTGCCTCCTTACGTGCAGTCTTTAACATTTCACTAATTATGAACATTTGCGCACCTTCTTCATATTTGATTCGGCTTTCTGTCCCGATTTTACCGTGCTCAAGTTCTATCAGTTCATCAAATGTTTTTATACTTTTCCATAAAAGTTATCTTTTGTTGTTAAAATAATCTTGCATTAATTTTTCAGCTTTATCCACTTCTTTAGGCAATGTTTTTTGTGTCTTTTATTGAAATCCGTTAAATAGAACTATAAGTTTTCCTTGGTCAAAACAACAGAAAATCCGGAAAATATTTGACTGATAATCAATTCGGATTTCATAAAGTCCGTTGGTCCCTGTCAAATGTTTTAAAAACTTTTCGGGAACTTGGTCAACTTGCCTAATCAATTCAAAAACATATTGAATTTTATCTTTAACCTTTTGGTCTTGCATTTGGTAAAATTCAATAAAGTGATTTTCGAAAAAGATTATCAATCTATTCATTCCATGAAGTTATCTCTAAAGATAACACATTCCAAATTTTAAAGCGGTTATTTTAGTTTTTATGAAAAAAGATAAAATATCCGCACCAAATGACTGGATAAACCAAGGAAATTGAAAACATTAACTTTCATGAAAGAATGTAAACACTAATCTATGAAAAGAAAGGGGTTATAAAAAAAGAAGGTAAAACAAGTGGGCTTTGGAAAATAATTGAACAACCATAATATTCACAAAGGCACTATTAGAACAAGCCTTTATTAGTTATACCGAAAAAAGAAGATATGACTCATGTTTCCTAACTATAACTTTAAATTTGTAAATTTGCATAATTAAAGAATAAGGGAATATAGAGGTAAAAATGGATGGTAAGGTAGGCAATAAGCCACTGAAAACCATTGATATTGACATTGCTGAGATAAAAGAAATCATCTGCGATGTGGAAACTTTCTTATACCCAACAAGAGGCGTTCAGTTATTTAATGGATTAAGTACCGAAATTAAAACCAGAGGAAATATTGACTTTCCGGATAATAAAAGAGCAGAAATTATTGATAAATTTCAACAAAGTGGTGCTGAGATTTTACATAGAACAATTTCTCACAAAGAGAATATTGAAAAAGAAATCCTAAAACCATCGGAACTGAAAGAATACCTGCTTTCCAAACTAGCAATCATAGAAAACTGAAACCAATGAAACAACTCAGCATAAAAGACGAACAGGCCGATTTTTTACTTTATACCGCACCCGAAGGAAAGGTAAAAGTAGAAGTAATTTTAAACAAAGAAACGGTTTGGCTCACTCAAAAAACCATTGCGACTTTATTTGGTGTGCAAGTTCCTGCTATCAGCAAGCATTTAGACAATATTTACGAAAGTGGTGAGTTAACAAGAGAGGCAACTATTTCCATTTTGGAAACAGTTCAAATCGAAGGTAACAGGGAAGTAAAGCGGAATATTGAATATTTCAACCTCGATGCCATTATATCGGTAGGCTATCGGGTAAATAGCCGGGAGGCCACACAGTTTCGTATTTGGGCAACCAATACCTTAAAAGAGTTCCTTATAAAAGGCTTTATTTTGGACGACGACCGGCTGAAAAACGGTAGATATTTTGGCAAAGATTATTTTCGGGAACTGTTAGAGCGTATCCGCTCAATTCGGGCAAGCGAACGCAGGATATACCAACAAATTACCGATATTTTCACAGAATGTAGCATTGATTATGACCCCAAATCGGATGTTACCTCAGATTTCTTTGCCTCGGTTCAAAACAAATTCCATTTTGCCATAAACGGGCAAACTGCTGCAGAAATAATCTATAAAACAGCTGATGCTCAAAATGAATTTATGGGATTGAGCACCTGGAAAAATGCCCCTGAAGGCAGGATATTGAAATCGGACACCACCGTAGCAAAAAATTATTTGAGCGAACAAGAAATAAAAAGCCTAGAGCGAACTATCGGTGCTTTCTTCGATTACATTGAACGAATTATTGAAACCAGAAATACTTTTACAATGGAGCAATTTGCTTTGAGTGTAAATAAATTCCTGGAATTTAACGAATATAAAATACTTGAAGGAAAAGGAAGCATTTCTGCAAAACAAGCAGAAGAGAAGGCTTTTCAAGAGTATGATAAATTTAATAAAACCCAGAAGATTGAATCAGATTTTGACAAGGCAGTTAAAGCCTTACAAAAGAAAAACAGTCCGAAACTATAAAATTCACCGAAGGAAAATTATAAAAGCATTTACTGAATGGTTTTTAGGACAGTGGCAGATAGCTTACCAATGTTTGCCGGAGATTTTATGCGCAGCAGCTAAAGGGTTTGAATCAGGATTTACTTGATTTATAGGATTAAACAGGACGTCGTTGTTGTAAAAGTTAGGGTCATTCGTAGCGTATTACTTTTTTCGCTTCTTTTCGCCAATGCCTCACGGCATCGACGGAAAAACCTTGAAATAAAATAACCCTTTAAAAACAATCTTCCCGCCAAAATCGAAGAAGCTATCATTAATCCTCGACATCCTGTAAATCCTGATTCAAAACTTATAGGTACAGAAGCTATTTCCCCAAAGCAATCATCTCCTTTATCTAAAATTTGAACCTATGTCCCTATCCACGAAAAAGGAAACCCAAATAGGCCAATCGAAAAGGTTACATCAACATTAAATAACATAAAAAAAGCGTGTAAAACATTGGTTCTACACGCTTTAATTTTTTTTGACTTTCGCCTGGCGGAGAAAGAGGGATTCGAACCCCCGGACCTATTACAGTCGGCAGTTTTCAAGACTGCTGCAATCAACCGCTCTGCCATTTCTCCGGTGCGAAGATAATATTATTTCCAGTATTTCAAGTACTTTTTTAAAAATGCCCTAATTTTTTTTCTGTTGCCATTTAAAATTCCAGGTAACAGAAGGGATAACCGGAAATAAAGAAACTTTAGAGGCAGAAGCACTCAGTACGCCAGTTTTTTCGTCCGTATCAAATTCGTAGTTGATAAAGAATGGGTTACGTCTGTTATAAACGTTGTAAACCGAAAAAGTCCAATAGCTGTAGAAACCCTTCCCTTCTTCTTTTTTAGGTCTGTAATTGGCAGATAAATCTATCCTGTGATAATCTGGTAAACGACTGCTATTTCTTGGTGCGTAATTGGTAACTACCCTTTGATCAATTACATATATACTTTCAATGGGAGTAAAAGCTCTACCCGTTCCAAAGACAAATACGCCGGAAAAATCCCATTTTTTACCTTTATCGTAATTTACAACGACCGATAAATCATGTGTCCTGTCATATACCGCCGGATAGTAAGCGCCGCCATTAATTTCAGCAAATTTTCTCTCTGTCCTTGCTCTCGTATATCCAATCCATCCAGTTAATTTTCCTTCATTTTTTCTTATTAACAATTCAGC
>Ga0136655_1001340_pt1 | contig 11015 bp, 9 predicted proteins | sample CPBDNA_2_FD_94863 | JGI IMG/M metagenome (GOLD analysis project Ga0136655, IMG submission 94863) | Freshwater to marine salinity gradient microbial communities from Chesapeake Bay, USA - CPBay_Spr_15_0.8_DNA (version 2) | ecosystem: Environmental > Aquatic > Marine > Coastal | place: USA...
AGAAATAGCATCACACACCTGTACAATAGGTGAAATCAACGAGGTCATCTCTATCTCATCGTGGTGCGCACCAATGGCATTACATACTTCAGGTTTCTCACCGTACTTCTCAGCCCACTGCATACCTAAGATGGCGTGCGGGAGATCCGTCTCTTCGTGCGGCACCTTACCGATATCATGTAACAATCCAGCACGCTTTGCGATCTTAGGATTCAATCCCAATTCTGACGCCATAATGGCACATAGATTCGCTACCTCACGGCTGTGCTGCAGTAAGTTTTGGCCATAAGAAGAACGGTACTTCATACGTCCCACTGTTTTGATGAGTTCCGGATGTAAGCCGTGAATTCCTAGATCGATAGCTGTACGCTTACCAATCTGAACAATCTCTTCTTCAATCTGCTTGGTCGTTTTCGCGACCACTTCCTCAACACGAGCAGGGTGAATACGTCCGTCGCTGACCAATTTGTGCATAGACAAGCGGGCAATCTCACGACGCACAGGATCAAAACAGCTCAATAGAATGGCTTCTGGTGTATCGTCTACAATGATTTCCACACCTGTCGCCGCCTCAATAGCGCGAATGTTACGTCCTTCACGACCAATGATTTTTCCTTTAATATCATCGTTCTCAATATTGAAAACAGATACCGCATTTTCTATGGCGTTTTCCGTGGCTACGCGCTGGATGCTTTGAATCACCACCTTCTTCGCTTCCTGATTCGCAGTAAGCTTTGCCTCTTCTATGGTATTCTGTACATAGGCCTGCGCATCTAGCTTCGCCTTATCCTTCAAGGCTTCAATCATTTGCTGCTTTGCTTCCTCCTCTGTCATTCCAGAGAGGTTTTCTAATTCAGCAATCTGCTTATCACGAAGTTTCTCCACCTCGCGCACTTTTGCCTCGAGGGATTCGCGCTTTTTGGCCAAAGTATCCTTCTCGCGCTCTAAATTGCGCTGGTCCTTCGTATAATCCTCAATACTCTTTTTAAGGCGTTCGTCTTTTTCACGGAACGAATTCTGACGTTCAGCCAATTTTTGATCGCGCTTCTGTACTGCGCGTTCGTGCTCTTCCTTAAGGTTTAAGAATCGCTCTTTAGCCTCTAATGCCTTATCTTTTTTAATCTGCTCAGCTTCTTTTTTTGCCTCAGTAATCATGAGGGCACTGCGTTTTTTCAGTGCGTTTTGCCAGAGAACATAGCCTCCAACTAAACCTATCAAAAGACCTACTACAGCAGCAACTATTGTCATTACCATACCACTTTCGGGTTTATTGTTTTTAAAAAATCCCGCACCTGCTATGCATGTTGTCTAAACTCCTAAATATCAGGATCTGCACTTGCCGTGACGCCTTGACCTTCCACCGGAGCGAACTCTCTCTATGAGGTGTGGCCTGCTCGTAACGTCTCGAGCGAAGTCCATAACAACGTGCTCGTTGAGTTTAGCACAAAAAATAGCAAGTACGGGAAAGTGTTTATCCGTTTTGTAGGACCGCATCTAGTGCAGCTTCCACATCAGCCAGCGCTTTGCTGGCCTGGGACTGAACGTCCTGAGATTGTTTAAGCGCGATTTCCGATTTGGAAGCAAGCTGCAGCGCACACATACTGAGTACGTCCTGCTTGTCTTGCACAGCATAACGGCTTTCAAACCGTGCTACTGCATCATTTATGGTTTTCACCGCAGCTCTAATCTGCTCCTCCTCTTCCCTTTTAATGGTCAGCGGATAAGTTCTATTCGCAATGGTGACTTTTATTTTTAACGTGTTCTCACTCACGGAGGTTACGCACTTAACAATTTCAAACAACGGTCAATCTCCCGTACCAACTCCGCAATCTTTTCTTCGCTGTACGTGTCCTTTGCGGGCGAACCACTCTGAACAGTTAAAGCGAGATTACGTTGTTGCAACTGATCTTGAAAATCTGCATGTTCCGCTTGCAAGGCTGCGAGAGTTTCTTGCAAATGGTCAATTTGTTCTTCTAACTCTTGTACTTTCGACTGTAATTCCGCGTTGCGATTGGCCACTTTAGAGGCCTTATCTACCACACGCTGAAGCACTTCAGAAAATTCAGGAGTCATTTAAATCAGTTTCCATCAAATATACCATAATTGTAGCTTTGTAGAATGTTAAATCGGTCCCTAATTCTTGGGTTGTTACTAACGGCCCCTTTTTTACAAGCACAATCCAGTTTTGCGCCCAGTGCTCCATTAGATATCCCTTTGGTGCTAAGCGGCACTTTCGCCGAATTGCGCGGAAATCACTTCCACGGAGGCATAGATATAAAAACACAAGGCCGCAGCGGTCTTAGAATAGGTGCGGTAGCAGATGGCTATGTTAGCCGCGTGGCAGTAAGCCCATATGGGTATGGAAATGCACTTTATGTCAGGCATCCCGAAGGCTATACCACCGTTTACGGCCACTTAAATGCCTTTTATCCGGAATTGGAACAATGGGTGGAAGACCAACTGCGCGACCGCAGCAAGAACGACGGCAACCTCTACCCTTCGCCAGAGCAGTTCAAGATCACCCGTGGCCAACTAGTCGCTTTCAGCGGCAACACAGGCGGCTCTTTCGGTCCGCACCTGCACTTTGAGATCAGAGATACCAAAACGGAGGAACCACTGAATCCATTGGAGTTCGGGATTGAAGTAAAAGACACTCGCAAACCGGATATGCGCGGACTAAAATGGACCGCACAAGATTTTAATACCACCGGCTCTTTTAAACCTGGAGATACCATTAGTGCCGAGAAAACCGTGGGAATTGACCTATTTACCACGGATAAGCAAGATTTGGCCAATAATAACAACGGTGTGTATGCCATTGAGGCATCGGTAGAAGGCAAGAACTTTTTCACGGCCAATTATAGACGCTTCAATTTCAGCACCTCACGATTTATCAATGCACACATCAACTACGATCTTTACTGTACTCAAGGAGTAAGGTATACGCGATTGTACGAATTGGAAAACAACCCCCTTGCTCTCACCACAACGTATGAAGTGGCCGAACCTGCATTCCGAGCTTCAAAAGGGTGGATTACTGTAGCCGAGGATAGTGTAATCAAAGTGGACGTAACGATCAAGGATTTCGAAGGCAATGCGAATGCCTTTTCGTTTTATGTGAAAGGGACCAAGCGCCCGATGAAGGGGATGTTGGACCGGACGGTACTTCCTTGGGATATGGCGCATTCATTGACTATGGGCCCAATTCATTTTACCATACCAGCCGGCGCCTTATACAACACGACCTATGATTTTTTGATGGGCGCTAAAGGCAATGGGCAATATGTCATTGGCGGCGGTTATGTGCCATTGCAAAGCTACATGACGTTAAAATGGACCTTGGACAGCACTCAGATTCCAGGAGTAGGTTGGTTCCTTTGGGAGGCTAACCACAAAGGCAAGAAGAGTGCGGTCACCGGAGCGCGCGATGGTGATGTGATGACTTTTAAAACGAGGAGTACGGGGACGTATGAATTGGACCAAGATTTGAAAAAACCTGAGGTGAGCTTGCTGAAAGCTACCACATATGCCCGCAGCAATAGCGCCTTTAGAGAGATTCGACTACGCGCTGCAGACGACAAGACCGGTGTGGACCGTTATAGTGCAAGAATTGACGGCGACTTTGCAAGAATTGACTTCGATTATAAAAACGAGATGTTAAAAGTGATTGTTCCCAAGGAAATCCCCGCAGGAAGCCATAATTTGCGTGTTGTAGTAATCGACGGTGTCGGTAACACCGCCATAGAAGAGTATACAATCGCCTTATGATGCAACGCGCATTACTTTTTATTCTATTCTTCACCTGCTCTTTCCAGGCTTCTGCGCAAGAAGGAAAAAAGCCGGTGCAACTTCATGGAATTATTGTCAGCAATGATTCGTTGATCCAATTATTGCCTAACGTCCAGATTTTAGTGAAAAGTCGCGGGCAAATGACTGTTAGTGACCGCGACGGATTTTTCTCGTTAGTGGCAATGCCAGGAGATACGGTGCTTTTTCAGCACATCGGATTCCGCCTCAACCGTTTTTGGGTGGCAGATACGTTGGAGGGAGAGCAGTTTCTGGCGCGCATTGTTTTGGAATGGGATACCGAAGTCTTGGATCCCGTTATTGTCTACCCATGGCCGTCAAAGGAAAACTTCAAGGAAGAATTCCTTGCGATGAAAATTGAAACCACAGAAATGGATATTGCTCAACGCAACCTTGCTTTAGATGAACTTCGTGCCCGAGCGGCGGCGATGGGCTATGATGCTGCTGAAATGCAGGATTACCTCATTACGATGCAGAACCAGCAACTCTACAATGAAGGACGTTATTACGGCGGCAATGGTGCATCCGCCATCCTAGGTGCCCTTTCTAATCCCTTCGCTTGGACAGAGCTATTTCAAAGCCTGAAGCGGTAATTGGTTTTGAAAAAACTATTCTTCATAGGTATATTCTTCACCTCTGGGCTTCACGCACAGATCATGGATTCAACCCTTCTCGATGAAGTTGACGTGGAATCGCAACGCGTTTCTGAAGAAGGCACGAACGTATTAGGAAAAGATATCCGATTCACTACTGGCGCAGAAGGTGGCGTGGAAGGCGTGGTAAAAACCTTTGCTGGGGTGAGCTCTAGAAACGAAATGAGCTCGCAGTACAATGTGCGCGGAGGTAATTTTGACGAAAACTTAGTCTATATCAACGATTTCGAGGTTTTTCGACCCTTTTTAGCACGTGCCGGTCAGCAGGAAGGCATGAGTATTATCCACCCTCATTTAGTCAGCAGCATCAACTTTAGCGCAGGCGGGTTCAGTGCCTTAGAAGGAGACAAACTCAGTTCCGTTCTAGATGTGAAATACGAATACACCCGAGACCCAAAGCTTAAAGACTTGATCGTAGAAACTTCGCTAACTGGCGTCAGTTGGGCCTCGAAAAATCATACGAAGGGATGGACTATTGCAAGTGGACTCCGCTACCGTAATAATGCACTGCTGCTTAATGCTACTGATGTACAGAGCGATTATTTTCCCGTGAATGCCGACGGCCAATTGTTGCTGACCAAGCTCTTAGGCAATGGCCCCAATGAGGTGGGCACCTCGCGTGTGGAAATCTTTGCACACGTTGCGCACAACAGAATGAATCAAATCCCTCAAAACCGGCAAACCAATTTTGGCTCTTTGCAGGAGGCGCTGCGCTTGAATGTATTTTTTGACGGCAAGGAGGAATTTGGTTACGATACGCAATTCTTAGCCGCTAAATATCAGAAACTTACAGGAGTCGCTGGTGGCGGTGTACGTACCTTTTCCGCGACCGGTTTTCACACCACGGAATTGGAAATCACCGATGTGATTGGCTACTACAGACTGAACGAACTCAACAATGATCTAGGCTCCGATGACTTTGGTGAAATAAGCCTAGTACGGGGCGTTGGTGCCTTTCAGGATTTCAGAAGAAATTTCCTCGATGCCTACATCGGCAATGTAAAATATGAGGAATTGATTGGATTTAACAGGTTTGACCTTACCTGGGGAGTCCAATTGCAAGGAGAAAACATCTATGACCGCTACAAAGAGTGGGAACGCATCGATAGTGCCGGCTACAGCCTACCAAACACAGGCAGCACCATTGATAGCGTTATCGATGGAAGATTATTCAGCACACCGGCGGACGGTTTAGAACTCTATACCCACGTAGCAGCGACTCAAACGTTGCTCAACACTCGAGCGAAGAGTTGGATCAACGCGAAAGGCTCTATTCCACTAGATAAGGGCATCTGGCATTACAATATAGGTGCACGGATGCAGTGGGCCCAATTGTCAAACGAAGTTCGCATCAGCCCACGTGCACGATTCAACTTTATACCAGATGGAGGACTGCTTGCTGCCTACCGGTGGACCTTTGCTGCAGGATTGTACGATCAATACCCCTTCTACCGTGAAATGCGTATAAAGGACGGTACGCTAAATACGGACGTGAAGAGTCAGCAGGCCCTGCACCTGATCGTACGTCAAGACAAAGATTTTGAACTGTGGAACCGCCCTTTTGTATGGACACTTGAAACGTATTACAAAGGATTGCAACGCGTGAATTTGTTCGATGTGGAAAATGTGCGCATCCGCTACCAAGGCAACAACGATGGACTGGCGCGAGTGTACGGGATTGATTCCCGCATCAATGGAGAGTTTGTAAAAGGCACCGACAGTTGGTTCACTTTTAGTTTGTTCCGCGCTCAGGAGCGCAGTACAACAAGCTTGGTACAGGGGTGGCACGCCCGACCGACGGACACTCGGTTCAATTTCGCCGTGTACTTCCAAGATTACTTGCCGAACGACCCCACAACACGGTTGTCACTTACACTTATGTTGGGCGGTGGATTTCCTTTTGGACCGGACGGTACTGGCAACGAAATAGCGCAACCCGAGGACCGTTTTTTCCGAAGCCCACCCTACCGTCGGGCAGATATCGGTTTTATCAAGGTATTGGGTGGGAAATGGACCGATCGCTTTGATGAAATCTGGATCAGCGCGGAAATCTTTAACCTGCTGCAAGCAAGAAATACTGTGAGTTACCTTTGGGTAAAAGATATTAGTGCGGCAGGACAATACGCCGTCCCTAATTACATGACCAACAGATTACTCAACTTAAAAGTCCACGTGGATTTCTAATATGCGCATTGTCGAAACTTGGAGTACCCAACAATTCAAAACCACCATTTACGCCATGGAACGCTGGCACTACGTTGAATTTGAGGCCGGGCCAATGAAGCAGGGGTTCAAATTCATGAAAGAATCACATCCTTCTACCGCTGAAGTCAAAGAAGCCTTGACTCAACCCTTTTTGGACGAAGTCTACAGTACGTTCGAAAAGATGTTTTTGAATCTCAAGAACAACAAGTAATACCTCTTCGCAAAAAGAATAACTATCGCATCAAATCAAAGATGTCGTTTTCTAGTGCGCGACCTTTGTTTTTGTTGTACCAATCTTGCGCAAAAAGCGACCATTCAGACTTATCAAAATCTGGCTCAGCCTTCCACTGTTTGTAGTGTTCGGTGAGTTCTGATGGACGAGGTCCCCAATTGGTGACTGCTTCAAAATGATCATTAAGGCGTACCCACTTTGGAATGGAACGGCCACCGTCGGTGAGGAATTGGTCCATGAGTTCTGGGTGCTCATCGCGAAATACGATGCGCAGGGGGATTTTCGTCGCAATGGCCCATTCATTAAAAAACGGCAAGGCGTGAGCGGCATCGCCACACCACGTTTCGGTAAAAACCAACCACTGCTCGCCTTTTACTTTACAATCGTAAATGGCATCGATAAAATTTACTTCGGGACGGTACGTCTTTTCCCAACGGCGCTGACGTGCAGCAGCCAGTTTGGTATATTCGATAAAAGACGCTTTCTGCTCACCAGATGTTTTTCCTTTGCGGGCATATTGCTGAAGCAATTCACTGTACGATTTATAGGTAATGCCTCGCTCGAAAGCTTCTTTAAGACGTAGGTTTTGTTCCCGCTGATCCATAAACGAATGGTTTGAATTTTTGCAAAGGTCGTTCGACGACTAAATACGTTAGTGACGTGACGCCCAAAGTGAGCGCAAGGTAAATGAGCCAAGCGATTTCTGAGGGTATTGGAAAAGATTTTACCCACATTAATACCGGTATATGAAACAGGTACATACTAAAGGAGACGGCGCCGACCCAACGCAGGGGTTTCCAGCTTAATAGCGATGCCCAAAGGCCGGGTTTAAAGGAGGCTATTAATGCAACGGACCATAGCAATGCCGCCGGGATAAACGTACCTATATGAGTATAGTCATCTGATTTCCAAGACCAAAAACTAAAGATGAGCACGACAGCCCAGCCGGCATAGGTGGTGAAGGAAGATTGGGTGAGGGTGTTCCAGAAATGGGGACGTAAACGCTCAATAAGAGCAACGACGGTGCCGAGCAAAAAGATGTTGAGGAACCATAGCGTGTTTGTTCCCTCGGGCTGCCACCATAGTACAAACCAATACGACGCACCCATTAATACGGCTAATGTGCAAGCAATGGCATACCCGTTCCAACGAAACAGGCGGTGAAATACGAAAAGTACTATAGGGCTAATGAGGTAATATTTAAACTCAACCGGTATGGACCAAAAAATATGATCGCCACGCTGAAGTGCAAGGTGCTGCCACACATCTCCCCAGTCGTGCATTACTACTTTTAGTCCGCTGGCATTGGCCATTCTAAAAACTATGAGCGCAAGAAAAAAGAGTGGGAAAATGCGTAAGATGCGGCGAGAGATGTAATACAACCAATAGTCCCAATCTGCGCGTCCCTGCTGAAGCATCTTGATGATTTGACGGTCCAGAAGGTAGGCGGAAAGCACAAAGAATAGGTATACCCCAAGTTTTCCCCGGATCAACAAACTGCTTTCACCGAAGGGGCCCAGGCCTTGATTGTATCCGTGACCAAATACCACCATTAGTACGGCGATACCCCGCAAACCATCAAGCGGTTTGTGATGATCAGGATGTTGATCGTTTGGAAAAAAGGCTTGGAGCCAGCGCATTACCTTTTAAAGTTCAGCAAAGTGGTGCGGATAATGGCGATGCATTCGTCCAACTGGTCCTTTGTCATTACCAGTGGCGGTGCAAAACGGATGATGTTGCCGTGTGTTGGTTTTGCAAGCAAACCGTTTTCTTTCAATGCCATACAAATGTTCCAAGCAGTGGAGCTGTCGGGCGTATCGTTGATAATAATGGCATACAGCAATCCTTTACCGCGTACTTTGGTGACCAATGCTGTTTCGCCAATGATTTTAGTCATCTCCGCACGGAAATGTTCACCCATAGCACGCGCATGCGGCGCCAGTCCTTCTTCTTTTACCACGTCAAGTGCCGCCATTGCAACTTTTGCCGCAATAGGGTTACCGCCAAAAGTGGAACCGTGCTGACCGGGCTTGATCACTTCCATTACGTGATCGTCCGCGAGTACCGCACTCACGGGATAAACGCCGCCAGATAGAGCCTTTCCTAAGATCAAGAGATCGGGCTTCGTGTAGGTTGTACCGCGCTTGCAAGTGTTGCCGCAACTACAATCGCCACAAACCGCTAAAAGTGACCCAGTGCGGGCAATTCCGGTCTGTACTTCATCTGCAATAAACAAAACATTGCGCTCTTTACACAATGCTGCTGCCTCTGCTATAAAGTTTGCGTCCGGTGTATTCACGCCCGCCTCGCCTTGAATAGGCTCGACTAGAAAACCAACGACATTCTCATTCATCAACGCAAAGTTTAACGCGGCAATATCATTGTAAGGAATAGTGACAAAACCAGTTGTATAGGGACCGAAGTTGTTACGGGCATCGGGATCGTCAGAGAACGAAATGATGGTTGTCGTACGTCCATGGAAATTGCCCTCACATACCACGATAATACCGCTGTTTTGTGCGACTCCTTTTTTCTCATAACCCCACTTACGTGCGATTTTTAGCGCCGTCTCCACTGCCTCTGCTCCAGAATTCATGGGAAGGATCTTATCGAATCCAAAGGTTTCGCTCATGTACTTCTCGTATTCCCCAAGTTTACTGTTGTAAAAGGCACGTGACGGCAATGTCAACTTCTGCGCCTGATCCAACATAGCCCCTACAATTTTTGGATGGCAATGCCCCTGGTTGACCGCACTGTAGGCCGATAAAAAATCATAGTAGCGTTTTCCTTCAACGTCCCATACGTAAACACCTTCTCCTTTGTCTAGAACGACCGGTAAGGGATGGTAATTGTGAGCGCCATACTTTTCTTCGAGGGCCATTAATGATGCAGAGGACTGAGCCATAGTACTTTTGAATTTTGGGTTACCACAAATATAAGGGCTGAATTCACGACTATTAGGATGAAAAGTAATAACTTCATAACCTCTTAAATCTAATCATACTTATGAAAAAATTTCTACTCTCACTAGTAGCACTTGCCTTTACTATAACGGCCAGTGCCCAATATTACCATACCGCGCCGGTGTCGGGCTCAAATCCGAACAACGTAAATCAGGAAAATTCCGAATATCCTGTTGGTAGTGGTCTCCCAACGGATTGGACCAGTATTGTAGGTGCGGCACAAACTGCAGGAACCTATTCAAGCATTCAAACGCTTCCGTTTACTTTTAAGCTTCAAGGAGCTGCGATTGACTCTTTCCGAGTATCAAATACCGGTATCCTTACGTTCTCGAGAAAAACAAATCCAGCCAACCACAGTGTGGGCTCTGCTCAAGCCATAACGAACTCAAGCATTCCAGATTCCTCAATCTGTATCTTAGGTATAAATGGCAGCGGCACTAACGACCAGGTGGCACGAAAGACTTTTGGTACCTCTCCGAACCGCCAAGAATGGATCCTATTCTCTTCGTACAGTGTAACAGGTGCTTCGGGTAGCCACTGGAGCTACTGGTCTATTGTATTGGAAGAAACCACGAACAACATCTACATCGTAGATCAACGTAATGCAGGTGTGACGCCAAGTTTAACCATAGGCGTTCGCGTAAACAGCACTAACGTTTATGACCAAATCACGAGCGTCGGTAGCAATTCAACTAATGCGCCTGATTATTTAGACAATACTTACTACACATTCATTCAAGGGGTACAACCAGATTACGAACTGGCAGGTGCCAGCTTAAATGTAAGTCCGTACCTAGGTCTCAACGTAGCTCCTTTTACAATCGCAGCAGATTTTACGAATAATGGCGCACAGAACTTAACGAGCGCAACATTCAACTACAGTATCAACGGTGGTACTCCAGTAACTTCAAGTTTGTCGAGCATCAGTATTCCTAGTGGATCTACTGGAACGCTTACTTCCGGAAGTACTTGGAACCCTTCGAGCACAGGCCTTTACTCTGTCAAGGCTTGGTTGAGTGGTCTCAATGGAAGTAATGTTGATGCGAATACGGCGAACGATACGGTGAGCTTGGATATTCAAGTCGTTACTGCGTTAACTACCCGTTATCCGCTGTACGAGACGTTTACTTCGTCTACTTGTGGACCTTGTACGCC
>Ga0136655_1001343_pt1 | contig 11003 bp, 8 predicted proteins | sample CPBDNA_2_FD_94863 | JGI IMG/M metagenome (GOLD analysis project Ga0136655, IMG submission 94863) | Freshwater to marine salinity gradient microbial communities from Chesapeake Bay, USA - CPBay_Spr_15_0.8_DNA (version 2) | ecosystem: Environmental > Aquatic > Marine > Coastal | place: USA...
TGAGAGGTAAGTAGCTTACGACCGCTCGAAGAGAGTCGAGCGTTTTTGATTAGTTCTTCGATCATTTTGTTCCTAGTTTAAGCAACAAAACCGGTCCAGTTATTTAAGCAGTTAGGAACACTTCTAACTCGTCATCACTTAGCTTTTCATTATCATCATAGGCTCCCTTTTTAAACACATCTTCCAAATCTTCGCGAGTCATAGCTTCAATTGATGCAGCGGTTTCATGATCTATTAATTCCTGATTAAAATTTAAGACTTCACCAGCTATTGTAAATGAATTAACTTGGTTATTCATTAGGTTTTGTCTTGCATTATTAGCGGGAAATGATTGATCATTATCTATGCCTTTAATAGTATTGTTTGGTCCAATCATGATATTCCCCATATGCCTGTCACTTTGACCTGAAATAAAATCGAATACTTTAAGATCAGATAATTGTTTTTGTATTTTGTCATTTTTTAATGATTCTCGAAGTAGTTCGGGATTTTCAAGCGCCATATCTTCAATTGTTTTACCTCCTTCAAAATATTCTGAAACACCATATAGTTCAGGTTTAAACAAACCTCTTCCTTTTTTTGCATATCTCTCTTTTGCATGGATATTTTCTAACCCCATAGATTTCGCTAATTTCCATGAAGTTACTTGTCTAGCCAGCATTCTTGGATTTACGGGTAAAGGGTCCCCCTTATTTACATTGGTCGCTCCAACATTAATTGCCGAATCTGGTGTTGGGTCATTAGCCAAAGATTGGCGTTTTGCTATACCTTTGGAAGCTTTTTTCTCTTTTCCTTTCCCTTTTGAAATAACTGCACTCCATACTTTATTCGCAGTTGTTTGTGGTTGCTCTTCTAGCTCAGCTGCCTTCCAGTCATGAACACGTTGGATAGGATGGTTTTTTATATTTTTTATGGCTTGATACTGTCGAAGTGAATAATTATCCGCTATAGCCTGTAATTGGGCGGTTTGTTTTGCTTGTGGACCATTTTTAGCCAATTCTTGCAACTTCCTCTGATTTATAGTTTCAGATCGATTGTCTGCAAACTGAAATGTAGATTTGCCGCTGTTCTGCCTTCCAGTTTCAACCGATTTGGTTTTGTTTGCCTGGTTTTTTTCCTTATTAAATTTCATATTTAATTATCGAACTTTATTGAAAAAATAATAACCATCACCGTAAATAACTTTAACACAGTATATTTTTAATAATAGTAGCCTCCCTCTCCAGGCGTTTCCTCATCCCAATTTTCAACCTTTTTGATAGAATCCTCTCTTAACTTTAACTTCGCATGTTTTACTGCTTTTCGTCTTGATTTAAGTTCATCAAATGAAAGATATCCAGCGAGTTTAGCTGTCATATCTTCTTCGAATGCTCCAGAACGCTCGCCTGTTCCAGAAACCAATCCTTCGTTTATGTTATCAAAAACACCTTTGCTAATTCTTTTGGGGACACCAGTTCGATTGTGGCTCATAGGTGATACTTTCATTCGGGTGTCCATTTGTTGATGTTTAGCTTGATCTATTCGAATCTTATTGGGACCTGCTGGAGTTGATTTACCTCGTTTTCTTGCTTGTTCTTTACTCCAAAGACTTCCAATACCAGGAACTTCCTTGTCTTGCTGTTGTTCCTCCGTTAATCCTTCCATACTCCCAGGGTCATCACGAGATACATTTACCCCAAATCCAAACTCACTATCATGCCCAATTACTTTACCGTCTTCTCCAATCATAAAATTGTCAGGATGACGATCAACCTCACCAGAAATATAATCAAGTGTTTCAAGATCAGCGACACCTTTATTGGTTATTGGATTTTGGTAACGATCATCTTTCATTGCCTTGGGCGATTTTGCATCTTGAATAAGGTCCATAGCTGTTCCTATAATCGAAGGTCCCTGATCTTTACTTGGTAATTCAGCAAACTCGGTTTTTGGAACTACATTTGTCTCCATTAGTTTGTCCAGCTTATATGCGGCAATTCTTCTCAACGAAAGGTCGCCTTCAGTAATTCCAGCACTAGCAACTCTAGATACTTTTCCGGCTACCAATGATGCATCAAGGCTCGGCTTAAATGCTTTTTTAATTTCTCCTTTCTGGGTATCATATGAAACTCTATGCACATCACTAATAGCACCACTTCCAAGTTTTTCACCTATGGTTGCATCTTTAGCCTGAAGTTTAGGATTTGCCTGTCTTAATTCAACAATTTGTTTACCAATATCATATTGCTCTTGTCTCAGCTTCCTCCATTTGTCTTTATCCCTTTGGTCCTTAGGTAGCTTCTTTTGCATAATAAACCATGACCTTAATTCTTCTCTTTTTAACTTAATATTTCTTAATATTTCCTGTGTTTGTTCGTCACGCTCTAATTGAGCTACAGGAAGAAAAGCTGAAAAACTTTTCAAAAGTCGATTTGGGACCCTGCTATTATTTTTACTGAGCTGAACCAAAAAATTGTTTTTTCCTTTGTTTGGCTGACTTGTAGCTAAATGATTTCCTGCTTTCGCCCCCATCACATCTGCTTCTTTTTCTAAACCTGCATCATCATTCACATTCACCTTACCCTTCATTTGCATGGTAGGCTGAACTCTTCCTTGCTTTTGTTGGACTACATGCCAAGCTTCATGGGGGAGGTGTTTTTCCTGTCCTGAAGCGAGATGGATCAGTACCTTGAGCATAAGCATGGGCCTGAAGGGTAGCTGGTTTGTCGGAATTGTAATGCACCTTGACATCATCCATAGAAAAGCCAGAAAGGTTTTCTATGCCTGATTTAAGGTTGTCAGGAAGTCCGGTGTTATTTTTTTGTTTTTGAGCCGTTTCAAACTTGCCTTGAAGTGGTTCTTCTTCTTCAAGTGACATTTTTTGTGCGACATCAAATTTTCCTTGGAGCAGTTCTTCCTCTTCCAAACCTTGTTTTTGGATCGCTTGGGAGGAATTGAACAAGCCTTCAAGTCTTTTTAGTTGAAGTGACTGCTTCCCTTCATTTGCCATCTGGACCAAGTCGGTCCGAGAAGATTTTCTATTGTCCTGAAGACTGACTTTGGATTGGGATTTCCTTTGACTTGTTTGGGACTTCTGAGAAGTTGGCTTTTGAATTATTGGGTAGCTTTTCATGGCAGGTAATAAAAAGTTGGACTGTCTATTTTCATTAATTTAAAAATGATCTTATAAGTTAATGAAATACAGTTATATAGTCAAAGTATTAAATGAGGTATTTTCAGATTTATGATTTACTCAAATCCGACAACCGACAACAGATAACCGACAACCGACAACTGACAACAAATAACCGAACCGACAACAATAATGAATATCGAACGTCGGCTGATGAATAATGAAGTTAGTTAATTGCTAAAAAGGATTCTTCAGCAAATCAATCCCCCACATCCAAGGCAGCACAAAATACACCATCAGGGTAATCAAAATAATGGAGATGATATTCAGCCAAAATCCGGCTTTGACCATGTCTTTCATTTCCAAATACCCAGAACCAAAAACCACCGCATTTGGCGGAGTGGCCACCGGAAGCATAAACGCACAACTCGCTGCTAACGTGGCTCCAATCATCAATCCAAAAGGATGAAGATCCAACTTGATTGCAACCGAAGCTAAAATAGGCAAAAGCATGGAAGCGGTTGCGACATTTGAAGTGACTTCTGTTAGGAAATTTACCGAAGCGATGATAATCATCAAGAGCAAGAAAAAGCTGATTCCTTCCAAGAGGGTAAACTTCTGACCGATCCATTCTGCCAAACCTGTACTTTGAAATCCTTCTGCTAATGCCAATCCACCGCCAAACAGAATCAAAATTCCCCAGGGAATGCGCTCGGCTGTTTTCCAATCCAAAATCCGATCGTCGCCAGAGGAGGAGGGAAGGATAAAGAGTAAAACAACCCCAAAGAGCACTATTATAGTGTCGTTGATTTGAGGAATAAAGGGTTCAATTAAATACTCTCTGAAGATCCAGGAAAAACAGACCAATCCAAACACAAGCATCACATTCCATTCTTCATAACCTGTTTTGCCTAAATCGCTTAACTGCTTACCGATGATGCTTTTTTCATCGGGCAAACTAAACCGTTTTGGAAGTGGATTAGCGGAAGAGACTAAGTAATACCAACAAATCAAGAGCAAAAAAATCGATAGGGGCAATCCAAACATAAACCATTCATTGAATCCGATGGTGTAGCCGTAAAGTTCCTGAATCACAGCCACCATGATGGTATTGGTCGGGGTGCCAATCAAGGTAGCCATACCGCCAATCGAGGCGCTGTAGGCGATCCCTAACATAATATTTTTGCCTAATCGATCAGAAATGCTGCTATTTCCAGCACCCAATTGAGCTTTAAACTGACTGACCACGGCCAAACCAATTGGTAACATCATCAATGAGGTCGCAGAATTAGAAATCCACATGGAAAGGAATCCTGTGGCAAGGATAAATCCTAAAACGATCCGACGAAGATCAGTTCCTAATAAATTTATTATGTTAAGTGCGATTCGTCGATGTAATCCCCATTTCTCAATTCCAGTAGCTAGGAGGAAACCTCCCATGTAAAGTAAAACCGTAGGGTGCATGTAATTGGCAGAAACTTTTCCGATCGGGAGAATGTCCAAAAGCGGCATAAACATTAATGGAAGAAATGCAGTGGCTGCAATTGGGATCGCTTCAGAGATCCACCAGATTGCCATCCAAGCTGCAAGTGCAAGCATGGCTTTGGCTTCAGCCGAAAGCCCGGGAGATTCCACCAAAAAATAAATCAGTACAAAAGCAATTGGTCCAAGATAAAGCCCTAATCGGGGAATCAATTTATTCATAGCTGCCTGAATACGGGGTGGTGTTTAAATCAGGCTTGAAGATAGAAATAATCTAGAATAAGGAAGAGAGTAAAATCCTATTTAACATAATATAAATTATATAACAATTTAGCAATTCTCGAAGAGTGGAATTTTTGCCTTTGAATTCATGATGCTTATAGGCCAAAAGCATAGTAATATTGGCCTGGCCGGTCTTCATAAACGCCCTCAATCATCACACCGCCCTTTTTGTTTTCAAGGGCTTTTGTCAATTCCTCTGTATTTTTGATCTGTTGACCGTCTACTTTCGTGATGATGAATCCTTCTCGTATATCAGTATGTTTGGTCAACTTACCCGCATATAGTTTTTTTACTCTCACACCTCCGTCAATGTCCAGTTTCTTAGCCACATCTTTTTCTACATCTTCAAATTCAGCTCCTAGGACATTGAGAATCTCTACCCGATTCTTGGCTAAAAACTTCGCTTCCCCTTCTCTATTTTTGAGCTCCACTTTCAAATCGAGCGTCTTGCTACCTCTGGCAATTTTTAAGTTTATCTTATCTCCGGGTCTGTGGCGAGCAATGATCTCCTGAAGTTCCGGGGCATTGTTGACCTCTATGTCGTCGATCTCTATCACTACATCGCCAACTTTAATTCCCCCATCCATCGCTGCACTATTTTCTGCCACACTATCAATAAATACACCACGAGTAGACTCCAGGCTTTTCTCCTTTGCAAGGTTGCCGTCAACACTGCGAATAGTAACCCCCAAGTATCCGCGCTGTACGATACCATACTTAAGCAGGTCTTCCATTACCTTATTCACCATATTGGACGGAACGGCAAACCCGTAACCCGCATAAGCTCCTGTAGGACTGGCAATGGCAGTGCTAATACCTACCAAGCCGCCCTGCAGGTTAACTAACGCACCTCCGCTATTGCCAGGGTTGATGGCCGCATCGGTCTGGATGAAAGACTCTATGGCGTACTGGTCGCTCAATATGTTAATATTGCGTGATTTAGCACTTATAATTCCAGCTGTCACGGTGGAATTCAAATTAAAAGGATTACCTACCGCCAGTACCCATTCACCCACCCTTACCTCATCGGAGTTGACAAATGCTAATGAGGGCAGATTCTTCTCCTTGATCTGGATCAAAGCCAAATCCGTACTGGGATCTATACCAATGACGGTCGCCTTATAGGTACGATTATCATGAAGGGTAACCTCAATGTCATCTGCATTGGATATTACATGATTATTGGTCACAATATATCCTTCATCATTTATAATCACACCTGACCCTGTTCCAACCCGCACTTGTGGTAGATCTGGTTGAGGAGATTCAAAACGATACTGCCTCTGATCATCAGGGCGACCAAAAAATTGGTCAAAGAAGTCATCCCTGAAAAAGTCTCGAAAAGGATCAGGTAACTGTTGAGGCTGGCGACTTGAGTAGTCTCCAGTTTGAGTAGACTTAATATGAACTACTGCGTCCATTACCTTTTCAGAAACATCCGTGAAATCAAGCGGTACTATTTCATTATTATCATTTAGAGTATACATCGAACCTTTGGTAGGCACTCCGTTTAGATGCTCTATTTTAAGCGTTTTAGAACCTGATACGATCTCGGGAGCTCCCCAAATCACTCCCAGAGATACAACCAGTGCTACAATGCCGGATATGAAATAGCTTTTCATTGTCATTAAGGTTTTAAAAATTTTAGCTTAAGTAACATTCAATAGCGCGTCATTTGATCTGTATTTTGACAGTAGTTTTTCCCCTATTTAAAACTGCAATCATTACTATCAAACCGTCATTAACTTCTTTGATATTGACTTTCGGCAATTATCTATAGGGTAATAAAGTAATTGATGATACTGTTATATAAGTTGATTAAATCTAAAATGTAAACCAATGATTTAAGTCACTGAAATTATTGATCCTTGTCATCAATAAAATAATAAAAATACCCAATTCTATAAAGCTTTTTGATTACAACAGGAACCAAACCATCTAATAATATCAATTCTATTCCTTACTAGCCTAGATTAAATGTACCCTCCTATCAATGATTTGTAATACGTCAACCATGTTTAGGGTTTTACGGATAGCTGGACTATAAATTTCCCGCTCGACAACGTCTAAAAAATTAAAGCCTAACTCGAAGACTTTCCGAAAATTAAGTAAACAATAGCGGCATTTCGACAGCCACTTACCCCCTCATACCCAAGCCCCCACGTCTCAACTCAATGTTTTCGCGGACTGTGCGAGCAGCTTCCTTCAAATATGCGATATGTTCTTCCCTTCCAAACAAAACATAATCATCCACTAGGTTGGTCTCTGGCTTCTCCCTTCTTTCATATCGGCTGTTCTTTATCTGCTGAGCTTTTGGGCTAAATTCCTCTACGCTATCCCCAGTATCAAAGTAGGCATCCTCATCCTGAGGCAGGTTATTATTTCTCAGAGTCACAAATGGAAGCCCGCCTACCTCAAACAAAATCTCAATAGCGATGGACTCCTTAGAATAAACAATCCAAAATTCCCTGCCTTTGAATTCATTCTTGGTCAGCTCATAGCCAAACTCTGAGATCAGAAAATCAAACTCCAGCCCCACCTGCTCCACGTGTGTATTAAATGCTAAACTTTTAGTAACCGGGTTGCTTTTTACTACCATTGGGGAGAATATAAAGTTGATATGCTTTAGTGACCTATTCAAGAAGCTGCAAACCAATCGTTCCAAAGCATAGAATTGTGTTTCTGTACAATTCCTTTATCGAAAAAATAACAAGCAGTTTTACTATTTCTGAAGCCGAAAGATCCGCATTTAAACTGAGTAAACCGTGAGATTAGGTTTTCAATCCACAAAATTCACTTTTTTGAAAGAAAGTGGAAATCCCCAACTACATGGGAAAAAACTATCAACACTTACACAAAAGGGGTTTTTCTTCTACTTCCATCCTCCCGCATAGACATACGTTTCCAAAAGATGTCTTTAGGCGGGAGGGGAATTGTTCGGTAACCTTTTTACCATGGGTTAAAACCCATGGCTATTGAAAGGTTGGACCACTTCGTGGTCATTCAAAAAAGTGCTACAGTTCATGTCCTGACCCACTAAATCTGTAAACCAGTAAAAGATCTCCTATTTCATTTACAACAATCGCTGATTTTGTGGGCGCGGTGGGCTTTCGTCGCAGCGGTCCCACCAAGGTGGACCGGCATGAATGGTTCAGTGCCTTCGGTACCAAGTACAAAATTGGAATGGAATAATCTTTCAATTTCCCAATTAAAAACTCCATTTGATTCTCAAAAATCCTCTTTGTGCGACAACTTCAAAAATATCATACTGCTCCGCATAAAAAGATTGCCAGACCAAATCAAAATCCAGATTTGTGGCCAGATTGTATTGAATGGATGGCAGCAGGATAAGCAGGTTTGAACCCGGGGAATAGATCCCGGTGAACGTCCCTGTAAATAATGGAGTGATTTGCTTGGATACCGTATACACGGTATTCCATTTCGTTGGCATCAGGCTTTGTGGCGACAATTGAAAATTCAAAAGACTCCAATTTTCAACAGGTTTGCTGATTCCTTTGCTATTCAACAAAAAACCAAGATTCAGGTACCAGCCATCTTTAAACACATAATCTGATTCTAGTGTGAGGTTGACTTGAGAAGTAGTATCCTGATGAGGGGCGAAATACTGGATTTCTCCTTTCAGTCCGGCATCTTTGATACTTCCTGCCCAACCTGCACCCAGCGTTACTATTTCATGGTAAACACCTCCCGAGAATTGGAAATCATAATTCCATTTATTGGTGAAGTATTTTATAGCAAACACTGATTTTTGACTTTGGTCCGAAGTCGCAGCAGCCACTTCCAGATAGGACAGATCGCCAAGATTCAGACGTGCTTTTACCGCATCTCTGCCAGGCCTTTCCTCATAGTCAAAGTCTAAAAAGTTATAGGTATTAAAAATATCATTGGGATTCCAGATCGTACTTATCCCCCAGTTGATCCTTTGCCTCCCAACTCTTGCACTCCACTTTTCTGTCTGATATTCCAGCCAAAACCGATCTATGTAAGTCTGCATCAGCATACTTTCTGTTTCAAACCATATTAAGGAAGCATCAATCAAATCCTGATTGTATCCAATTCCAGATGAAAAATCCGGGGTATATTTTACTTCTTCTCCCCAAAATAAACGGGTCCGAAACTCTGCTGCGCCTGATATTTTTGAGGTTGGTTTCCATCTCATATTGATCCGGTTATGGATCATATTTCCGGTGATCAGGCTATCAAAATCTTTTGAAAATGTAAGTGATTGAAGATCTTTGACATATCCCCTGACTTCCAGTTTCTTCACTTTCTCGATATTTTCATCTGTTTGGGCAAACAACCCAGCATGAATCATCATCAATAAGATCAGGGTGATAGATTTCTTTATGGGAAAGAATCTGGGCATGATTCATCAGTTTTCTTTCAGGTGTTTCGTATCCACCTCGGCTGTATCAGAATGGATCTTCCCATCCACCAAAGTAACTACCCTCCTAGCCCGCTCGATCACTCGGACATCATGCGTTGAAAAGATGAAAGTTATATTTTCTTCCTGATTCAGTTTCGCCATGATATCCAGTAGATTCCCTGCTGACTTTGAGTCAAGATTTGCAGTGGGCTCATCTGCAAGTACAAATTGGGGTTTGGAAGCAAGCGCTCTCGCTACTGCGACCCGTTGTTGTTGACCGCCGGAAAGTTGGGCCGGCCTGCTATCCATTTTATCTTCCAGTCCGATTTGTTGGAACAATGTTGCTACCCTTTCATCGATTTTGGCTTTGTCTTTATGTTGAAGCTGCATGATCAATTCGACGTTTTCCCTTGCAGTGAGTACCGGAATGAGATTGAAGGATTGAAAAACAAATCCAATATTGTTCAGTCTAAAATCGATCAGTGCATTCGCTGATAATTTTGTGATATCCACTCCATTGATCAGGATGCTTCCCTTATCAGGTTTATCCAAACCACCGAGTAAATTCAATAGGGTTGTTTTCCCCGAACCTGAAGGTCCAACCAATGAGGTGAACTCTCCCCTCTCCAAATGCAGATGGACATTATTTACTGCCAGAACCGGAATCGTATCCGGATTAAAAGTTTTGCTGATGTTGTGAGCGTCTATGACAGTTTTCATAAGTCGGATTTTTATTGTCTTAATGCATCTGCAGGCTGAAGTTTGATCGCTTTTAAAGAAGGGAAGAGTGCCGAAATAAGTGCGGTACTGATCACAATGATCATGACCATCAGCAGGCTCGCAAATGGAAATTCAGGATAGATCGTACTGGTAAAGCCAAAACTGGACATGGCTTCCTCGGAAAAAGAAGAAATGTCAATTCCAACTTTTGAAAAATACTGAATGGTAAACCAGGTCCCGAGAACTCCGATCGGGACGCCTACCAGCGTGAGAATTACCGTTTCTGAAAGAATCAATAAGAATACTTTTCGGCGGTTCATTCCCAAAGCCGTTAGCATTCCAATTTCCCGGGTTCGCTCGATGACTGACATCAGCATGGTATTGATAATCCCAAAAGCCAGGGCGATCATAATGATTCCAATGATGATGGAGGAATAGGAGTTGACAGTACTTACCATCAAATCTGTTTCTGGAGAATTTTCCTTCCAAGTTTTGATGGAATAGTCCGGAAATTGGCCCTGAAGAGATTTCTGTATATTTTCCAGATCCTCATCTTTTTCCAACAAAATCGCAATTTCATGACTGGTGTATTCCAGCCCCAAATAGGAATTTAAAGTGGCCCGATTTACATAGACATTTCGCTCATCCAGCGGGGCGTTTATGGTTTGATAAATTCCTGAAACCCGAAAAGCACCTGCCGTGACGTTGGTCTCTTTATCTGTAAAAGTGAGGACCAGTTTGGAGCCGATTTTCAGTTTCATCTTATCAGCCAACTTTTTTCCGATGAGGATTCCATTCTTTTTCGAAGGGTCCAGCTCCTCTCCTTCTTGAATTTTTCCTTTTATTTGGGACACTTCAGTTTCTTCCTGTGAATCTATGCCGTTGATTTGCACTCCGGAACTCCCCGTCGTGGTTGCCAGCATTCCCTGAGTGACGGATCGATTTGCTACTGCTTTTATGCCATTTATTTTTTCCAAACCAAGTTTGATCCGGTTTTCGTCCAGTATAAAAATCGGATCA
>Ga0136655_1001345_pt1 | contig 11000 bp, 8 predicted proteins | sample CPBDNA_2_FD_94863 | JGI IMG/M metagenome (GOLD analysis project Ga0136655, IMG submission 94863) | Freshwater to marine salinity gradient microbial communities from Chesapeake Bay, USA - CPBay_Spr_15_0.8_DNA (version 2) | ecosystem: Environmental > Aquatic > Marine > Coastal | place: USA...
CTTTGGCATGAACTGACCAACCGACCAAAAAAGGAAAAATCCATCGCCTATGCCGAGAGTCATGATCAGGCTTTGGTGGGTGACAAGTCTATTGCCTTTTGGCTAATGGATAAGGACATGTATTTCAATATGTCTGTTCTTCAACCCAGCTTAGTAGTGGATCGAGGTGTCGCACTTCATAAAATGATTCGGATGATCACACTTACATTAGGCGGCGAAGGTTATTTGAATTTTATAGGAAATGAATTCGGCCATCCAGAGTGGGTAGATTTCCCACGAGAAGGAAATGACTGGAGCTATCAATACGCTCGGAGACAGTGGTCACTCGTCGACGACACCCTTCTACGCTATCAGCAGCTGGATGCTTGGGACAAGGCGATGATTAAACTGGCAACAGAGCATCAACTTCTTGCTTCCCCACCTGCTGTGCAACTTCATCTGGATCCTGACAAGAAAATCCTCGCCTACGAACGCGGCGGACTGATTTTTGTCTATTCCTTTAATCCTACAGAGTCATTTTTTGGCTTTCCGATCTATGTACCAGAACCTGGAAGCTACCAGATTATTTTAGACTCTGATGAAAAGCGCTACGGAGGATTTGAGCGATTAGATCCATCAATCAACTATCCTACCGATGATTCCCAACACCTCCAACTGTATATTCCAAATCGAGTGGTTATCGTACTCGAGCGAAAAAAATAAAAGAAAGTAAAACCGTATCTATCGTTCCGAATAAGGGAAGTATATACGGAAAAACCGAAACAATAAACAAGTTGTGTTCAATTAAAAACCGATAAATGAAAATTGCTGTACATATAACTTTTTTTCATATTGAAAATAGATATAAATTTTTGCATGAAGTAATTGATAACCTTTTACTCATTGAGTCTGAAATGAATATTTTTATTTATACCAATAAGAAATTTAAATTATTTGAAAATTACGATAATATTAAATTACTGGTTTACCCTTACAAATCAAGTATCGTTAGTAGGTTTTCTTTCAATAGTATTTTTAACAAACTAGGGATAAAACAATTAATTCATCCATACTTTTTAACCTGGGAACATAGAAAAATAGTTGAAGAAAATATAAATGAGTATGATATTCAAATTTATCTGGAAGATGATATAAAATTTACGAAGGATAATCTGAATTACTGGCTTGAGTTTAATGAAATTGTTTCAAGAAGGGGTTATAATCTTGGCTTCTTAAGAATAGAGTTTAATGGAATAGAAAAATATCTAACTGACGTTACTAAATCACTAAACAAAATAATCCATATTGAAAATACAGCTTATATTGTCAATGAGGTTAATCCATATTGTGGATTTTGGATATATTCAAAAAAGGAACTTAAAGAATTTATAAGAAGTAAGGAATGGAATTTTGATTTTTCAAATTATGGTATCCGCGAAAAGGCAGCTATTGGTTGGCATGGAAAGAATATGAATAGGTATCTCAATACTATAATTCCGCTAAAAGAAGATGATATTCAATATATGGCCACACAAAATTGTACTGTACATCATTTACCTAATAACTACTTAGATCATAATTCATTTTGCTCTCTGAAATTCCCGATAAAAATACTTAAAAAAGAACAAAACAATATGTAAAAATTATTAAAACTCCTTTCACATTGTACGTTGAATACCCAACAACAATGAAGTTATTCTTATCCATACTTTTATTTTTGCTATTTTTTGGACTTTCCTTGATCCATTTTTATTGGGCGAGCGGAGGTCTTCTTGGATTTACCAATGCACTTCCAGCCAATGAACAAGGTATCCCAGTGCTCAATCCAACGACTAGTGAGAGCATCCACAGGGGAATTATATTGCTATTGTTTGGACTCTTCTAATTGTTCTTATTAAAATCACTAGTTCACAAAACCTTGATTTTAATTAGAATTATAGGACTTTGGCTGATTCCAATTATTTTCTTTTTGAGAGCTGTCGGCGATTTCAAATACCTTGGCTTTTTTAAAGAAATTAAGTCAACCGAATTCGGCTATTTAGATACCGTATTTTACTCACCCCTTTGCTTAGCGATAAGTCTAATAGGATTTACTTTGATAGGTTTGAAAAAATGAAGCTGATTAGGTAGCTGATTTGATTATAGCCTTTAGCCCTAAGTGTAAACCAGATTTGGATTGATTCATAAGTATTCTTTTTCCAACTTCTTAAAAAGGAAAAATCAACAGCGCATGCTGGCTTACCGTATTGAAATCCCGCCAAACCCGATTGAGTTCCGTATGAGTTTTAGCGGCTTCTAATCCAGCAAAAGGGTAAAGCTTAGCATTCGATAAGCGGCAAGCCTGAGTGAGCTTTCGACTGATTCGACTGACTTTTTTTAGTGTGGCCGAAGAGATTCGGCTCTCTTGATCCAATTCATCCCAAGAGCCGTTCACCGTTTTATAAAACTCCTTTTTCAATCCAATTATTCGTTCGGACTCTTTTTTTAAGGATTTCTCAAAATGGCTCAACTCGCGGCTGCTAAATGCTTTCCGTTCTTGTCTTTTCCCGAAGGAAGCTTCAACCAACTCCTGAAAGTGACCCGTAATCCCCAAAATATTCACCGCCAATGTTGCTTCTGCAAATTGTAGAAAAGGATAGCGATAGATCGGATCGGGAAGCGTGACTTTATCTGGCAAAATCTCAAAGCATCTATTCTCTGGAACACTTAAATTCTCCACCTTAAAAGCATGGCTTCCCGTTGCGATCATTCCCATATAATTCCAGCCATCCAGAATCTCCACTTCTTCTTTTTCCAGGACAAATGCCTTGACTATTGGTTTACCAGACTTATCTAAAACAGGAAATCCATTTTCATAGATCTCGCAGTTGGCCGTAAAGTGGCTTGCATGCAAGGCACCTGATGCATACGTCCAGCTACCTGAAATCTGGTAGAATTCCCCAATCTTATTTGCTTTACCACCAACAAATCCAGATCCTGCAAGGCAAACCTTTGGATCGGAAAAAACTTCTCTACTAAGAGACTTTTCCATAAAGCCTACAAACCAACCCGCGCCAGCACAAAGGGTAATCGTCCAACCCAAGCTACCATCAGCTTTAGCTAGTTTTTCTTCTAGCCTAAGTGCTTCCGGCAAGCTAAGTCCAAGTCCTCCTAATGTTTTTGGTACAAAAAGTTGAAACCACTTTTCACGATGGATCTCTTCCAGCCACTCGGGAGGTAAACATCCCAACTGTTCAGCCTTCTTGGAAAGTTCTTCAGTAAAAATCGCTTTGTCAATCATCCAGTTGAAATTTGAAGGTAGTGTTGAGGAATAATTTGATTCCAAAAAAAAGCCGGAAAACCCGGCTTTAAAAATTATTTCTTCTTTTTCTGGGCGGCAAGCCATTCCATGATAGTCACAGGCCGATCATTTATTTTCACAGAGGAACCATCTAATTCTGTCCGAGCTTTGTTCTCATGAACATAGATCCAAGACCAATGTCCATTGTATCTGTAATCATCTCCTCCATAAAAACCTGTAATGTCCGTCACATGATCATAGTAGGTAAAATGCGCATTCTTCGCTCCTGCTTTAGTCAGTCGCTCATATAAAGGCACTACGGTCTCTTCTGGCTTGGTCACACCGTCATCTTTGGAATGCACAAACCAGATTGGGACATTCTTGATTTTTTGAATTTGAGCATCACTTACGAACTCATTATTAAAAGCCAAAGAGCTAATATATCCAGCAGCAAAGTATTCTGGGTGTTCAATAATCAACTTCAAGGACATGTAGCCCCCGTTCGAGCAGCCGCCAACATAGATCCGAGAAGGATCAATCTTAGGGTTTTTGGCGACATAATCTTGAATTAAAGCAAATAGAGCTTCATGAAACACATCGCTTACTTGCCCTCTTGTCATTCCCTCTTCGCTTTGCATCCAAAAAGTTGGGGCTTGAGGAACCAGTACATAGGCTCCTCCGAATAACATCTGGATTTCAGGAGAAGCATAATTAAATGCCTTATTCCCCATCAGTGCGATGGTAGGATCAGATCCACCTTCTCCTCCACCGTGTAGCCAGATAATTAGAGGAGCTTTTTCCGGACTTGATTTAGGGGTAAAAGCTGCATAAGTCAACGTGGTATTGTCCTTGGTGAATTTCCCCTCCAACTCAAAATCATCTACAATCGGACGAGTCCTTCCAGATTCTTCATTCCAGATATTTCCAGATTTGGTGTCCAAAATTGTCATCTGGTAGTCAATCCAGAAATTACCGCCTCGATTCCCTGCTCGCATGTATTGAATCGGAGAGCCCAAAGGCATTACCGGGCTCACAGCGAGCACTAATGTGGCATAATTCCCTTCCTCTACTCTATTGCCAGATTCATCCGAAGGATAGCCTAAAATGACAGATCTCTTACCTGACTGTTGGCCAGCTGGGATCTCGCCTATATCCGAAGACCGATTAACATAGATCTCAAAATCAGAAGCATTCACTTCTTTTACAGACTGATTCATTTTTATCACCACTTTGTTTGCTGCTGGTCCCCAATCAAAGCCTTCGATAATTAGATGATAAGATTGGGGAGCTATAAATTCAATAGAATTAGCCTGAGCAAATGACACAAATGGTAGGTAAAAGAGAAGGAATAAGTACTTTTTCATGTGTTTATAATTGATTTTTAAGGGTCAGAGCGAATCTCGAATGGCATATCATCATTCCAGTGTGTGACGTTCTCATCATGCTCGATTTCATAAAACGAATTAGGTTTGACAAGAATGATCAGCGTGATACTAATGATATTAAAAATACAAATTCCCTAGAATTATGTGAGAGGTGAAATTCAAAAAACATGTGTACTCAAAATCTAACTTGGAAAATCAGAAAAGCGCTAAATCAAGCAAATTTAAAACATTATTGCTTTTAACTTGTTAGGTAGTTATGAATTCATTTTTAAAACCCGAAGGCAGAATCACGAGAAGACTTTATCTAGTACTTTTCATGATCTTTTATTTTACAAACATTTTGAGTTTAATGTTGATGTGGCAATCCTTTCATGGCGAAGCATGGCTAATATTCTTTTCCTTCGGCATTACCCTAGTCGCCTCGATTATTTTACTTCTTGTCCAAGCGATCAAACGACTACATGATATAGGAATGGACTGGAAATATGCACTTTATTTACTAATTCCACCACCCATTAATTTCATTGGTTTTATTTGGCTTGCGTACAAGCCCGGACAAGATGGTGTGAACAAATATGGTCCAGATCCAAGAAAAACAGACATAGTCTAATCGTTTCTAAGATAGCGTGCCTTTTTTCAATTCTTTCACAGCATAGTCTACCGCCCTTGCAGTCAATGCCATATAAGTGAGTGAAGGATTCTGAACACCTGTAGAAGTCATCGAAGCACCATCTGTGACAAAAACATTTGGGAGGTCATGAAATTGGTTGTGCCTATTTAGTAAGGACGTTTTCGGATCCTTACCCATTCGTACTCCACCCATTTCATGGATATCCAACCCTGGGTTTTGCCCACTATCGGAAGTAGTGATATTCGTACATCCAGCACTTTCGAGCATGGATTGGCCTTGGGCGTAAAAATCAGCCAAGACTTTTTCATCATTTTCATCGTAACTGACATCTATTTTCAGCAGGGGCATTCCCCAATCATCTTTCTGATCTTCACTCAGTGATACTCGATTCGTCTCTTTAGGCACTGTCTCTGCTTGCATCATCATCCAAACATGCCAAGATCCAACTTTGGTGTTTGCCTGCTTCAACTCCTCTCCTAATGACGCTTCAGCTACACCAACTCCTCGCGTACGGGATGCACTGAAGAAAGGCATATATCCTCCCTGAAAATCCATATCCTGTTTTTTAACATTTCGGAAGTTGGGCATCATCATCGTTGTCGGTCTTCTCCCAAAGTAATAGCCATCCTCAAAACCTTTAAAATCCGCACTCATCGAACCACGATAATTATGGAATGCGATGTATTTGCCCAGCAAACCTGAATCGTTGCCTAATCCGTTTGGGTAGCGTTTGGAGATACTATTAAGCAGGATTAAGTTTGAGTTTAATGTTGAAGCATTTAAAAAAATGACCTTTGCAAAGTATTCTGTGACTTCTTTTGTCACTCGATCTATTACCCGAACGCCTGTAACTTTTCCTTTTTCATCATCATAAATAATCGAGTGTACTACAGAATCTGGTCTGAGCGTGAGGTTTCCAGTCTTGGCAGCCCAAGGCAAAGTGCTTGAATTACTACTGAAATACCCGCCAAAAGGACATCCACGATAACATTGATTGCGTGCCAGACACTGCCCTCGACCTTGTTCCAAATGAATTTCTTTCGGCTTGGTCAAATGCGCACAGCGACCACCGATTGGATCACGATCAGGATAGGATGCTTTGATGCGTTTTTGTAATTCTTTCTCCACACAATTCAACTCCCATGCTGGCAAAAACTCCCCGTCAGGAAGTGTTTCCAGTCCATCATAATTTCCACTTATACCCACAAAACGCTCCACATGACTGTACCAAGGAGCAATATCTTCATAGCGAATAGGCCAATCGATCGCATAGCCATCTCGACCTGGCCGCTCAAATTCATAGCGACTCCAGCGCTGAGTTTGACGAGCCCAAATAAGCGACTTCCCTCCTACTTGATAGCCTCTGATCCAATCAAATGGCTTCTCCTGAATGTAAGGATGCTCGGAATCCTTAGCGAAAAAGTGTTGCGTATCTTCCTGATAGGCATAGCATCGATTGACGACCGGATCAGCCAGCTTTTGATCTCTCGGAATCTGATTACGATGCGGCATGTCCCAAGGAGCAGCTGTCATAGTTGGGTAGTCTGTCAAATGCTTTACATCCCTACCCCGTTCTAAGACCAGTGTTTTCAATCCCTTTTCACAAAATTCTTTAGCAGCCCAACCACCGGAGATTCCAGAGCCTATGACAATGGCGTCGTATTCATGCGTATTCATAATTGAAAAGTAAAGAATCAAGTTAAGAGAACCAAGAGAGAAGTATAGGGTTCCAAGATTTTGGTAACAAGACATAAAAATCACGAGGCAAGAAATGTTCTTTACAGAAATTGACTAAAGCAAAAAGCCCATTGATCACATCAACGGGCTTTTTGCTTGACTTGAAAATCAATTTTACTCGTATCGTAATGACTCGATAGGATCAAGCTTGCTGGCCTTATACGCTGGGAAATATCCCGACAACAATCCGACCACAATACAAATCAAGAATGCGACAAACATCCAAAGCCAAGGTATCAAGAATCCTCCCGCACCGATCACCCAAGAAATCAAGTTGCCTATCCCTATTCCTAAAAACATTCCAAAAATCCCTCCAAGCACACATATCATAATGGCCTCAAACAGGAACTGCTGTCTAATTTTCAATGGCGTAGCTCCTAAAGCTTTTCTGATCCCAATTTCACGTGTTCGCTCCGTTACTGATACTAGCATGATATTCATCAAACCAATAGAAGCTCCTAAAAGCGTAATAAAGCCAATTCCAAACCCTCCAATCCGAAGATATCCGGCTACTTCTTCCAAGCTTTCAGCAACTGACTGGCTCTTCGAAAGATCAAATGAATCTTCCTGAATCACGCGATCTTGGCGAATTTTACGCATCATTCCTATGGCTTGTCCCATTTCGTAGTCTACCCGTTCTGGTCCAGAAGCAACTCCCGTTATATTATAATTAAAAGAACCCCGCTGATCCAGACGGCTGGCATTTTCTACAGGGATCAAAATCTGTCGATCTGCCCCCGAATCCTGGCCTACCGAACCCTGCTCCTCCAAAACTCCGATAATAGTGTAGGGCCTCCCAAAAAATGTGACTTTGTCACCGATTGGATTTTCATTGAGATCAAATAATGTTGTTTTTAATTCCGCTCCAATGATTGCGACACTATTCCCATAGCGGATATCCAGCAAACTGAAATTTCTACCATCACCCATTTTAATGGCTTTGATATTCAGATAATTTTCATCTACTCCCCGGATTCTAGTATTTGGATTGGTCTTTTTAGAACCTCTTTTAACCTCCGCAGATCCAGTTACAGATACAAATACCGTAGAAATTCCAATACTGGTATATTCCTGCTTGAAGTCCATAACTTCATTAAACGTAAGCTTTGGGTAGATCTTCTCCGTTTTACCTTCCTGAATTGATCTACCGCCACTGAAGCCTTTATTTTTGACATCAAAAGAGTTTGCTCCCAATCCGGCAAAACTATCTGCGATTTGGGACTTAATCCCATCTATAGCAGTCAGCATTCCAACCAAAGAGGAAATCCCAATGGCAATAATTGCCGCTGTTAGAACAGTTCGAAGTAAATTGACCTTAATGGAGGTTACTGCTTCTCGAATATTTTCGATCAAATTCATAATGTGTTCGGATTAGAACAGAAATTTTAATTTTACTAGGATACCCACTTAATTATAACCAATTCATATGGATTGGCTCAAAAATAGGCTGAATTTTATTTGAATTACTTATTAAGCATCAACCTTTTCAATTATGGGTATATGAACCAGTTCTACGGAATCTTCCGAGAATGGATCGTAAGTTTCATCAAAGGTTTCAAAATGAGCTCGATCATCTAGTCGATAGTTTGATTTAGGAAGCCAATTCTTCATAAATTCTTGCAGCGTCACCTGAAACTTGGCAATTGAACCATGGTGACTAAAAACTGCATAAAGTCCACCTTCCAAGCGGATCTCCTCAAAAAATGAACGGCAAAAAGAAATCGCTTCGGTGATCGCAGCGCACTTTTCAAATTGACTGTCTTCCGTAAAATCACCTTCCGCCATTTTATTTCCATACCTACCAATTGAATAAAATTTTGTAGGTGAAAGGCCTTCTTTTTCCCGAATTGCTTGCCTAAATGGGCGCCAAAGTTTGGAAGTTTCTTGACTGGCAATTGAAGTCCAGATTTTCTGTCCAGAGAGTAACTGAGGTCCAATATGAATGATCAAAACCTTCATCCTCAATGCATCCGGTCTGCCCTATTCCCTATTTCTTTGAGTATCGACGCTTCAAAATTTAGCCATTCCTGCCAGCGCGAATTCACTAAATCGACATTTTGAAAAGTCCTGGCCAACTCAATAAATGTCACATAATGACCAGCCTCTGAAACCATCAATTCGTGATAAAACTTTTTCAATTCCTCATCTTGAATATGAGTTGAAAGCAACTTAAAACGCTCACAACTTCTTGCCTCAATTAGCGCATTAAGCAAAAGCTGCTCCGTCAACTGTTGCATTCGATTCCCCCCTGTTTTGACGAATTTTTTTAATGCGACTACATATTCATCTTTTCTGGGAAAGCCAAATTTCAATCCACGCTTTCGAATTTGTTCCATCACTCGCTCAAAATGTCCCCACTCTTCTGCTACAATTGGAGTAAGGGTATCCACGATTTGATCCAAATCGTTGAATCTCAAGATCAGGCTAATGCACGAGGACGCTGCCTTTTGCTCACAATAAGCATGATCTGTAAGGATATCTTCGATTTGCATTTCAGCTACTCCAACCCAGCGTGGATCAGTTGGGAGCTTTAAATGAAGCATTTTAGCTTTTGTACTTTCTTCCCAACTCATTTTAATCAAATAAATACCAAGTAATCCCCAAGTCCAAAAATGATTTGTATCCGGTATAATCCGGAGTTACGAAGTAGCCTTCTCGATTCATAAAACCACTGTTTAGATGATTGTATTTGAATAGTACTCGAGTCCTATTGATCCTGAAATCCAAGAAAAAATCTGCAACAGGATAAGCATAGACATCAAAGCTATTTTGCAAATTAAATTGCTGCGTACCGGTGAAATAGGAATTTCCAAAATAAGAGGAATGGTAACGGACATCGATTCCCATTTGGACTACAACATTATTATCGAAAAGAGGACTATCGAAATAAAAGCGGGAATTCGCATAAACATCAGGAATTCGAAAGGCATTGCTGCCATCTCCAGTCACTTTGGTGAAAATCAGTTCCGTATCCCAACGAAATTTTTTACCGATTTGGATATTCGCAATCAATCCAGGCTGGAGCATAAAAGCCTCTCCTCTGGCCTGGGTCGCCTCACCATTTACTTCAAAATAGACATAATTATTAATCCTATTCAATGTCAAGGACGGTCTCAATTTGATTTTTTCCAGGTCTACTTTCAATGTTCCTTTCACTTGATCCAATCCCACATTGTCAAAATTATTAGACCATTTTAAAAAATAACCTTGGTAATCCTGCTGCATTGAGGTGGGCTTGTAGACAGCTTTGGTGTATTCCAAATCCAACCAAGGAGAGGTCATCAGGCCATGAAGTTTAAAAGCTCCGGGCAGTAAATATTCACCATCCGCACTTAAACTCCATTGCTCAGAAATCTTACCTATTAACTCACCTCCCAAATAAACCTCATTAAAATTATTATCATTTTCAAATGAAGGACTTCGCATTCTTCCAGTTCGGAACTTTGTATGTGCATTGTAATAAAAGCCTCCAAAGGTACCTTTGAAGCCTACTTCATTACGCCATTCCGAAAAATCATTACGGTTTTGGGCGGTATCTTTTGCGCTTATTCCATATCTCGGATAATAAAGCGTATCCGATTTAGACATATCGGCCTCAAAAGTTAAATCTTGACTCTTTTTGTCAAAAACATGGTAAATCTGCAGGCCATCTTTCACCTTGTATTCATGGTAAAAATGGTAATCCTGACGCAAATCTCTAGCTTGAGAATACTTCAGCCAAACCTTAGCGTCTTCATAAGTGAAATACAATGAGGTGCTATCCTTTTCTGGAGGGATAATTCCACCAATCTCATTGACGACATGACGCATTCTCGAGAAATTACCAAGAAACCAATATTTCCCATTTTCAGATCGGTAATTCGTATGAAATGAATAGGCAGTTTGCTCCACCATATTATCATCCCTAGCAACTGGATTAAGCGTTTTCTTTGATCGAATAGTATGGAACTCAAGGCCCACATTCCATCTCGGATTGATATTCCGAGCA
>Ga0136655_1001355_pt1 | contig 10933 bp, 2 predicted proteins | sample CPBDNA_2_FD_94863 | JGI IMG/M metagenome (GOLD analysis project Ga0136655, IMG submission 94863) | Freshwater to marine salinity gradient microbial communities from Chesapeake Bay, USA - CPBay_Spr_15_0.8_DNA (version 2) | ecosystem: Environmental > Aquatic > Marine > Coastal | place: USA...
AGGGTTTTTGAAGAAAGTATCCATGGCTGCCTTAAACATTAAAATACCATCTGGATTACCTCGCGCTATCATTTCAGCATCTAAAGCCATATGAAGCCTGTCCTTATCTATTACATAAGCGTTTTTAGTGTTGATAGGGAACTCCACATCAGTTATTTCTTTAACTTGTGGTAGTAACAATGTAAGTGCACGATCTCTCTTAGCAGCCGCCTCTTTATCTTTTCTAGTATAGCGATCGACCCCCTTCTTCCTCATATTAGCTTCTCTAATAGGGTCATATACAAAATCTACGAAGAAATCCGAAGCCGCTGAATAGTCCTTGTATAGGTGACGTTCAACGTCCGTATCGCTAATCTCATCAAATAAATATTCGTTATCTATTATATCTATCACATTTTTTCTAAAAGTGGAGAAAAATTCTATCTCCCCGTCCTTCAGTCCCTGTTGTGCAAAACCCATAACTCTATGAGCAAAAGCTTCTTTTATCTTAATCTGTTTTTTAAGTTCTTTAAGGCTATGTCTAGCCGGCTCCGACTTACCTATTTTACCAGAAAGTTGATTTTCTAGTAAATTGTTTATGATAGACATACCGTTAGCCAATATAGACTCGTCTGTGATAGATCCATTTTTCTCGACATTAAGTAAAAGGGACACATCGTATTTTTGAAACTTTTCAGGTTTGTAATAACCGTCAGTAGAATTAAGGGCTTTAGTGGCAAGCGCAGCAATATCTTGTGCATTAAAAACCTCTGCAGGTATAGTCTTTCGAAGTGCTACTAGTGCAGGATCTTTACTGTTTCTGATAGTAGACAGCACAGGAGCAGGGCCTAAATCCGCATAATCTATATATATGCTGTGCATAGAGGCTAAATCCAATGCCTCGATATCTTCTTCTGTTTGTAGATTAGGTAATTGCTGATTTTCAATATTATTTGAAAGATTGTCAAAGTAGTCTTTTACTTTATCTATAACCCTTTCTAATTCTTCAGATAAAGTACCAGACAAAGGACCTGTATTCTCTTCTGTTATTGCAGATGAAGGGTTATGCGAGGCCAAAAGTTTTAAAAGATTTATAGCTTTTTTGTGATCAAAATCTCCATCAGCGTTTGTAACTAGCGACCCTTTTCCTGACGTCTTAAATTTATCAGCGATAGGAGATAACTCTTTAGCGTCGAAAAGTTTTTGAATATACTCATATGCTTCTTTGGTTACAGACCCAGAAGATTCTGTTAAAATAGCACGTATTTTGTCAGTATTATTGCCCGAAAGATCCTTAATATCTTTTATGCTTTCAGTAACATCTTTAGCTTTCTTAAACTTTAGTAGATGCATTTCTTTAGCGTTCGAGGCAGCATACCTCATGTGAAGCATTTTATCAGTGAACGGCTGAGCACCTAAAGATTTAAACTCAGGGTCTCTTTTGGTTTCATCTCCAAATATATTATGATCGTAGAGTTCGTTCTGCATCATATAAAGCTCTGCTGCAGAGCCGTTACCGATAGCACGTATCTTACGATAATTGTTGAACATTCTAATTAGGTCTTTCTCACTCACCCCGGATTCTGCACGCTCTAAGGCTGTTTTTAGTGTAGCTAATTTAGCCTCCTGCTCTTCTATACGATTAGGATTAAGCTCACTCTTACGCTTAGTTTTAGCTTTAACCTCAGTGATTTTTCCTTTTTCCTCATCAGCTCCGGAAACATCTTTAACAGACGCTTTTTTAATACTAGCTTCAAGAGATTCTACTTGTTTTCGTTTTTCTGCTAATTTTGCTGCGATTCCTTGGGCTTCTTTTGGAATAGCTACTTCAAGTTGCCTTTCAGACATTTTTTCCATACCTGTATAGATATCTGTAGAGATACCTGTTTTAGCGTGGAAATCCACTATCTCACCCATTAGATCTACAAAATCCTTTCGCATAGCAGTGTTGTTCACACTCTCTCTATGGCCGTCCATCTCCTGCATAGCTTGCGTAGCACTGCTGAAATGTCCTTTTTTCATCAGTCCCTGGATAACATTGATATCATGCAGATATAGTTTATAGGTCATCTCCCCTAAACTTTCCGCTTGAGAACCTTTTAATATAGGCTCAAAAATTCCTTCATCTATATCGTATTTTGTGCTCAGATTCACAGGGCCCAGCTCACCTTTGGCGGCCATTTCCTGTAAAACCTGCACAAGCTCTGTAGTTTTTCCAGCTACTATAATATCCACAATAGAACTAGCAGAAGTAACTGCATTAAGGTTTACACGATGGGATCCCACCATACCTACAGCTCCACCAATACCGCCGGCAATTCCTGAAGTAGCATAACGTTCTACGGCGTCTTTAAAGTATCCCTCGTCAAATATTGTCTGATATCTACCTTTACCTACTTCTTTAGCATCCTTCATCAAAACACCGTAGGCACTAGCAGCATGTTTTACCCCATCTTGGTAGAGTTCTTCCGTCATTTCCTCAAGCGCTTCCTGGCGTGCCTCGTATAAAAAGGCATGAGGAGGAAGTTGTGTAAATACTTTATCGAAACTCTCTTTAATTTTTTTTGTTAGATGCGAGATAGCAAATTTACTTTTCTCATTACCTTGTTTGGTTACATCTTTAATTGTTTTTGTATAATTACCAAAGGCTTTTTCTATAATCGTCTTCTGTTCTTTCTGAACAACTTTTTTTACATTGGCTCTAATAACCTTAGGCTCATAATCTCCTAAGATATAACTAGAATATTTCATTGCCTGGTTCAGCGCGTATACAGTAGCCCCTGTAATTATAGAAGCTTCAGTAGTAGTAAACCCATTTTCTAAAGCCTCGTTGTAAGAGTCTTTAGCCGCCATCGCTGTTAGAGTACCATATACAAGTTTCTTTGAAAAGTCAGCTTCTAACTTAGCCAAAGCCTGTCCTTTAAGGCCTCCACCGATAAGACTACCTACTCCAGTACCTATTTTACCTCCTACGAAGCTAAGCCCCCGAGCCAGTCCAACCTGCAGTGTTACATCCATTATAGTGCTTAAAAAGGCCTCTGGACTTCCGAAAAAGCCGTCTGTAAGAGCTTCTCTAGACATAGAAGTGACTCCGCTCTTTGCCCGTATACCTGCATTTGTCAGGTCCTTATACATCTCTAGCTGATCCAGGTTAAAATCGTCTCTAATAAGAGAGTTTACCATTCCCACCCCACCAGCAGTTAGCGCTCGTAAGAGTTGAAAAGCAGTATCCTGTATGTTGTGCCACATATTAATAGGTGACTTAACCACAGTTTTTGCGTAATCTAGGACTCCGTTAGCTTCAATGCCATTACTTTTAAACATTCCGTCTAGTATAGAACCGGTGTCGATGTCCCAACGTGAGACAACCTGGTCATTTCTGACATCAACAAAATCCTTTGTGTAGTCGTTATAGACCTTACCATCGTGTATAGTATCGAAATACACTCCAGAAACCTCTGCTTTAGGGTCCAGATTCATCATAGCATCCCCATAAGCAAGCCCACCAAACGAGTCATCAAGCTCTAGAAATTTTAAATAATCTGGTGTAAGTGTCTCGTATTTGAATTTTCGGTCTCCGTTCTCGTCTATATAAGATGTTCGTACAGAATTAAAGGCTTCTCTTGGATCTCTAGTAGCTTCTCCCCAACCAAAGCCGGTTCGCACGCTGCCTTCCATGTTATTATATCTAACAGAAACCCCGGAACGTAGTTGTGCAAAAGTATCTCTCTGTAATTCAAACGCAGTGCTACTCTTTTGGAAATTACCCAGTTGAAATTCGGAGAACTCTCTTTTATAGGCACTATACCGCTCATCAAAACGTAATTTACCGTCTAAACCGTATGCATCTACAAAAGATTTTTGAACGGCTTTATCTGCCCAATAATCCTCTCTAGTTTTAAAATCTGTGAAGCCATTTACACCGTAGATCTCCATCAGAGTTTCTGTATCGGTATTAGGACTCATTAGGCGCTTCATCATGTAGTCTTCCCTAAAATCGTCTTCACTGCCAGCCTTACTCTTGTCTTGTTCTGTATTAAAGGTCTTCTGATCGTCTATTTCAACACTTTCAACACCGGCCAAGTTGTCTTTCTCCGAAGGGGTCCACTCATACTTATTAGTACCCTCTTTTGTTGGTGTAGTCACTTCTTTTTCCGGTGTAGTTACTTCTTCTGCCATCGTGTATTGTTAGTTATATAAGAACATCATCATGTTATCTATACTCTGCGTAACAAGTATTGAACTGTCATTAATCTTAGCTGTGATAGCTTCATCTACACGTCTAAGACCGGCCATAGCCTCGGTTTTCTCTCCTTTAAGTCCAGCTACATCTGAAGAAGGTCTGGCAGGTACAAGCATTGAGACCCTAAAGTTTTCATCAAAGAACTTTCTACTAGTGAACCAACTAGAGTTATCTTTTTTAAATTTTTCCATGTAGTCATCTTCGGTAGCACTCGCTTCTTTAATATACCCTTTTCCTATCCCCGTGGCTTTCACAGAGTTTTCATACCCGTCCATAAACTTCATTCTACCGTCGTCATTAATGAGTACATCCACCTTATAAAAAGGTTTAAGTTGAGTCTCTCCCATAATACCTTTAATCTGATTTTCGGCATTCTCATTAGCTTCTTTAGCATCCTTAGACTCGAGCCAATTTCTTCTGGCTTCTTTTTTTGCTGCCACATTAGAGCTTGGAGTATTTTCAAAAATCTTTCTATATTTTTCAGACTCAGCTGCAGTACCTTTCTGTAGCCAACTGTTATATCTAGCAAGATCTGCTTTAACCTGGTCCGTGGAAGTGCTTGAGCCTACAAGATCTCTAGCAGAAGTTGCTATTGTTTCGTACTTACTGACAGAGCGTATGAAATCATTTTTCACACCTTCCTTAATATCTTTTAATTTAAGAGCTTCTTTTAATTTGAATTTACCATCCTTACCTATCGGCATAAGAACCATAGCTACAGGCGTATCAGGAGCGAGTGTGGCAGCATTTTTCAAATAGTCTCTAGCATTATTTTCGCCCTGCATAACATCGGTAAATTTAGTACCGTTTTCAACGTAAATATTATTAATATCTAATTTAGCCACCCCACCTAAGAAAGGATTTGATAGTAGGTTGTTAGATTTTAAAGCATTTTCACCTGCTTTAGGGTCTGCATTTATTTCTAGTTGTTGGCTAGGTATAGCGTTTCTAGACGCAGGTAATATAAGATCAGATACCTGAGCCTGAGTACCTACTTCGCTTTCCCAAGTTTTTCCTACCACATAATTATCTTGAACTTCACCAGATCTAACCAGCGTGTTCATAGAATTATAGTAAGGATTAGAACTAGGTGGTGGAGATTTACCCATATCCGGGGTAGTCGAGGTTCCTTCGCTGTTCTTAAGTTCTTTATCGTAGTTAAGGTCGTATACTTTTCTAATAAGAGCTGCCTGTACCATTTTATGTAGCGCTTGCTCACGTTCTGCTGGAGGTACTTTTATTAAAGCCTGTCGATTACGACCGTCAAAAAGAACTTCAGACCTTAAAGAGGCTAGCATTCTATCACTATCCTTAGAACCTGTTATAATAGATTTATATACTTTAGAAACAACCTCTCTTATAGAAGCATCAGGTGTGTAGCGTTTAACCCCTACAGCTCCTTCAGGAAGTGTATAGTCGCCTGTAGCAAGCATGTCTAAATCTTTACTAAATCTAGCATCATCTGCAATATAGTCTCCTTGTGCGCCTGCTACTTTAACTCCTTTACCTTTTGTCAGGTCTATTTCATACTGAAGTTTACCGGCTGTATCATCTAAGAAGTCTTTTCTAAAAGTAATATCTCCTACAGCCCCTTGAGATAGGAATTGTGTGGTGTTATTAGAGTCCATAGATGTGTCTACGCTCTGTTTCCAATGGGCGAATTCCCCCATGTTGGCCACTTCATATTTCTTAGGATCGGTTAAATAAGTTTTCATATCAATAAAGTCGAAGCCTTTTGTAGTGGCTACAAACATTTGACCGTTTTTAGAAATAGCTAAGGCAGCTCTGTCGTCATTATCCATACGACTGTAAGCATCGTCGTAAACCTCTTTTTCAGCTTTTATTTTAGACTGTAACTGGCTGCCCATGTTACTTATACGTTGGTGAGCTCGTTGCCCATCCACAGAAAGTGCCCAGTCAGGGTCCTGTGCTACAGCTGTAAAATATTGTTCCTGTGCCTGGTTAAATTGCGCATTAGCGGCTTTTCTGGATCCATCAAGACCCCCTTCGATAGCTGCGAATTTACCTATGGTAGGCGGCTTTACAGTTTTTCCGGAAGCAGCTCTGGCTTTTGCTGCATCTCTATATCGTTTAGCCTGAGCATCCGTTCTTTGTTGAAGCAGTTTGTTACGAGCTAGTTCTTTTTCATAAGGATCATCTCTCCAGTCATAATCTTTAGCAAGAAATGCCCCACCATATTGGAGCTTAGCGGGTTTATTTCCAGAATATATTTTTCCATATTTTAGTAACCCAGTCACTTTTCTCTTTCGCATAGTGGTAAATTTTGAAAAAACTAATAGCCTTGCCGAAGTTACAAAGAACTAAGGAGGCTTAGAAGATAATACTAATAAAAAATCAAAAGACCCTTCTTTGTGAAAAGCCTTTTAGATTTTTATGTATTTAATGTAGAGGATGAGTGTGAAATTAGTCTTTCAGAAGCCTTATTAAACTCGTTTGTTTGCTCGTTCATGGCCTTTTGATTAGCCAAAGGATCTGTGTTAGTTTCCTTCATATACTCAGTCATAAGTGCTTCAGCTTCAGAGGTTTTCCCGTCTGTCATCAATTGTGTGTACCTAGGATTATAGTATTGATTCCACTTAGAAGCGGCCTCACTTCTAGTGTTATATTTGTTCTGAGCATTAGACATTAAAGTTTTATTATAAATGTCATGCACACCTGCTGTCACACCATTTAATAAACGCCCAGTTCTCTGTGTCTGTTGTGCATATTGTTTGGCCTGTTGTTCCCTAAGACTAAGCTTGTATTTGTCCAAAGCTCCCGTGTTTGTTAGGTTGTCTTGGTTTGCTTGTTGAGTACGTCGTAAAGCATTACGGCTAGCTATAGCTTCGTTTTCTGTTAGAATAGAATCTTCTTTCTGTCTATTTTGAGTCTGGATTTCCTCAGCTCTTTTGTGCCCTGCATTGAAGGCACCAAGTTTTGCTACCTGACTATTACCATCAGCAGAACCCGTGTAATAGGCTATGTTTAAGGCATTTGTAATAGCTTTATGGGCCCCTGGAAGACCTCTAAGAGTCATAGAAGTTTCCTGTGGAGCGGACGTCTGAATATGAGAAGGCAAGGATGTGAAGATCCTAGAGCGGTCAAAAAAGTCAGAAGGCTTGATGTATTTTAGAAACGTTGAAAACATTCCAGCCACATCATTACCTACCGGCTTATCCTGCTCTAACAGTGCCTTCATCCTAAGATACTCGGCATGTATTTTAGCTTTTTCTTCCGCTGCCAAACGCTCCTGTTCTCGTTGTGCGGCAAGGACATCATCAGGCCCTGTGCTCTCAAGAATATGTTTAGTTTTTTCAGTTTCAACAGCAATAACCTTCAGCGCTTCAACTCGTTGTTTTTCAAGCTTATCCAGCGCTGCTTGTTTTCTTAAAGCCGCTTCAGCGTCACTTTCTTGTGTGTTTTTAGTTTGTACAGCTGCTTGCTCTTCTGTGAGAGGACGAGGCGTAGTTTCTGCAGGATCTAAGAAAGGTCCATTCACAGCATTAGGAGTATTCCTAGCTCTAAGTCTTGCAGTTTGTTCTTTAAGTCTATATTCCTCCGCCTTTTTAAAAGCTACCTCACCAGGAGTAGGATCGAAAAAGTTTGTAGTTTTAGCTACTATTCTTGCAAGCCATCCGCCAGGAAGACCTACGGCTGGTATAGAGCTTTTGACAGGGTCTTTTTTATAAGGGTTTTGCCAAGCTCTGTCTTCTACAGAACGCGTCATTATACTACCGTCTTGAAACATAGGAACTCCTCTAGGGATTAGCAACACGCCACCTATTTGTTTCTTTTCTACCTCACCGGATCTACCTGCTTTAAGAGCATCAGATATTTTTTGCTTTTCTTTAGCCTCAGCAATCTTCTCTTTCTTATAAACAGCTAGTAACTGCTTATAGGTATACTTATCAAGATCTCCTGTATACTTATAAGTTTCCTTTAAGAGTCTTTTTAGTTCAGGCATTTCTGGATCATCAAAACGACTTCCTTGGATCATATTACTTCTAGTCATATTAGCTACTCCCAGACGGCTATACAAGGGTGTATTAGGTGTAATAGCAGCACTGACTCTGTCAATTTGAGCCCCAATATTTTTTCTTTTAGCCCCTAGTTTTTGCCAGTTACTTTTTACAGCTTCACCAGCCCTATTTGTTATGCTCTTCGCTTTTGTGAGGGCTATTTGACCCTCTGCAGCAATCTTTTTAGCCTCTTCAACAGCTTCGTCAGCAGCTTTCTTTTTAGCTTTATACTCGTCGTAGCCCTTCTCCCCTTTTTTGACCTTCTTTTTTTTGAGCTTTTCTAGGCTCTCTTGCGCAGTTACAGTTTTTTTATTTAGTTCAGCTTGAGCCTTTGTAGCTTTCTCTAAAGTAGACTCTGTTTTAGTAGCGACCGTTTCATCATACCCAGCTTTTTTTCTCGCCTTAGCTTTAGTTACATCAGCTGCTTTCTCTCCAAAGGCCGATCTATGGGTAAACTCAGCCTCGGTTTCAGCGCTTCTAGCTTTTAACCTCACATCACTTCCAGCTTTATTTCCAGCCACTCTGATATCGCGTGCAGCTACCGCAGTACTATGCGCGCTTGTCTCAAGCTTCTTAGCTGCTTCTCCTCTAGCACCAAGTTTTTTAGTGCGTTCAGCAGCTGCAACAGCCTGAGTCTTCTGTTCTTTTGTATTAGCTGTTAAAGCTTTTCTTTTAGCTGCTTTCAGCGCTGTTTGTTGTTTACGTCCAGCTGCTGTAAGAGCCCCTTTTTTAGTTTTTGGGAGGGCTGCTATAGCGGCTTTATGGTCATTAGCTATCTTAGTCCTAGCGTCTGTAATAGCTTTTACTTCTGCTTCTGTTTTAGCTATCTCCGCTTTAGTTTCTTTAGCTACAGCCTTCTGTTCTTTTACAGATTTTTTTGTGGCTTTAGTTTTACTTTTTTCAAAGTCAGTGTCAGCGGCTTTCTTTTGTACTACAAAATCAGGGTCTTTTGCTGCATTATTAGAGTAATCTACAACTGGTTTCTTCTGTTCAGGTCTTATACCTGAGCGTTTTAAAGTAACAGCGTTTACATCAGCATCTACTTTACCCACCCCTTTTAGATTTTCTTTTCCTATTTCGGTCTTAGGATCAAATTGAGCTTCTTTAGTAGTCTTATTTACAGCTCTACGCATTTTCCTACCTGTCATAGAAGCGGCACCAAAGGTCATAGCATACGTAAGCATGTTAGACACTTCTCTCCAATCATCTAAAGTTAAGGTCTTGTTCTCATCTCCCATCTTATCAAGGAGGTCTGTCCAATCAGTACCTACAACAGAGCTAATAGCAGCTGCTCCCATACCATATCGAACTCCATTACGGATTACTTTTCCAAAAATCTGAGAAGCATGACTCCCTTTAGCAAAGTTTTTAAGCAGGCTGACAGGGGCAAAAGTAACCGCTTCAGCAGCTTCAAGACCTAGCCTGATACCAATATTTTTAGACATCTCATATGCGCTTACATCTTCGTTGATATAATCGCCATAACCGCTCATAGCCGTTGCTATCAGGCCCCCAACTACTGAAGTAGCTATACCTACTGGGGCTCCCACTCCTGTTGCCTTAGCAATTAAAGCTGCGATAGTCGATACTCCATCTGTACCTAAAGCACGCAATTGCCAGATATCACTATCCGAGAATTCGTCTGGCACACCTGCAGGTATTGCTTTATCTCCTGGAGTTACTATAGGAGTGTCCTTTGAAGTATTCTCTCCTGCATTACTTCCGTCATCCTCTATCACAGTTTCAGGAACTCTTACAATCGTTTCAACGTCTTCTTGATATCTATCTAAGAATTGTTTTATTTCCCAGACACCGTTAACTGAATATTCTTTTTCTCCTTCGTTATTAATACCCTCAATCCAATAACGTCCGTCATCAGCCTTTATAATTTTAAGGTTATTGTTTTTGACTTTGGCTATAAAATTATTGACTCTCTTATATTTGTATTTCTGATCGTCTGTAAGGCCTCCATCCGCATCGATAGCATCACGCAGTGCGTTTGTATTAACATTTAATGAGACACGAGCCCCAGGCCCTCCGTGATAATCGAAATCATCCGGTTGTGTCATTATATGTAACGCCCTTTCTACACCCACCTTATCAATAGCATCTTGTTTGACCATACCACTATCAACCATACCTCTAATATAGGTCTGATCCGCATCATTATAAGCAGAATAGTCTATCTCCATAAGAGAAGGTTCTATTAATCTATCTAAATCAGTAGCAGGGGTAGATGGTAATGAATCTACATTATCTGCAGGTGCTGGAATAGTTGTCGCTATAGCTGGGTCAGCAGGAACCTCGGTAGTTTGTTGAGCAGCGGCGGCCGCTTCTTCTTCAGGCGTAAGCACGATAGCCCCGTCTTGGAATTTACGAGTACTAATAGCCCAACTATCTGACTGTAATGCAGTTTTATCCTTAGCTGTCAACATATAACTATACGGTTTAAATTTATTCTATCAATGTAAAGTACTACTATGCTGTCGGAAGCAGCTTTTAGACCATTCCGACAGTACTATATTTTTAAAGGACTGGTCCTAGTTACCTCTAAAATATTTTCCTTGAAAAGTACCTCCAGCACTAAACTGAGGCTCTGCTCCTTCTGGGGCTGGTGCAGGTCCTTCTGCTCCACCTCCTGGTGCTCCCCCCTGTGCTTGAACTTGCTCCATAATCATAGGTGCCATCAATG
>Ga0136655_1001359_pt1 | contig 10927 bp, 9 predicted proteins | sample CPBDNA_2_FD_94863 | JGI IMG/M metagenome (GOLD analysis project Ga0136655, IMG submission 94863) | Freshwater to marine salinity gradient microbial communities from Chesapeake Bay, USA - CPBay_Spr_15_0.8_DNA (version 2) | ecosystem: Environmental > Aquatic > Marine > Coastal | place: USA...
AATGTCACCTGCACCTGCCGCCAGTAAGCGCTCAGCCAGCTCAACCCCCAACTGTTCCCCCTGCTGTGCCGGCGCTGAGAGTTGGTCCTGTAAAATGCGCGCACCATCGACGCTGCCGACAAGTCCGCGCAGGTGCAGAGAATCGGTGGATTCATCCAGCTCAGCGTAACAGGCGATCGGTACCTGACAGCCACCCTGCAAACGCCGATTCAATGCCCTTTCCGCAGTCACACGGCTGCGAGTCTGGGGATGCTCAAGAGGCTGAAGCAGATCAATTGTGGCTTGATCTTCAAGACGACATTCAATACCGACCGCGCCCTGGCCACCGGCTGGCAGGCACAATTCAGAGGGAAGGCGCGAGGCAATTCTCGACGCCATCTCCAATCTGATCAGCCCGGCACTGGCGAGAATAATAGCGTCGTAGTCGCCATTATCAAGTTTCGCTAGACGGGTATTGACGTTGCCGCGCAGGTCACTGATCTGAAGCTGCGGGAAGGCGGCGCGAATTTGACATTGACGGCGCAGGCTGGAGGTTCCCACCACGGCTCCGGCTGGCAGCTGTGACAGAGTGCTGTAATGATTGGAGACAAAGGCATCGAGGGGGTCTTCACGCTCGCAAATAACCGCCAAGCCAAGCCCCTGGGGAAATTCCATGGGTACATCTTTCATTGAATGCACGGCAATATCGGCGCGATTCTCCAGCATGGCCACTTCGAGCTCTTTGACAAACAGGCCCTTGCCGCCCACTTTGGCTAGTGGCGTATCCAACAACACATCACCGCGGGTGGTCATGGCCACTAGCTGCACATCAAGATGCGGATGATGTTCCAGTAATTTAGCTTTTACAAACTCGGCCTGCCAAAGTGCCAGAGGGCTCTTTCGCGTCGCAATTCGGATCGTTTGAGGCACTGACATTCCATCGCTGTAATTGACAAGACCGTCATTATCGACCATTTAGCCGCGCTTGGGCAGCTCTAATGCGGGGAAATTTATCGCTGCCAGCAACCCTCAAAGCTGCGGCAACAACTGCCGTAGTTTTGGCTCAAGGCGACGGCTGACAATTGGCTGAATGGTTATATCGCGCAGTTTGATCGAGAGGTGGCCGTCAGTGTAGGTCAACCCCTCTATGGCATCCCTTGCCACCAGTGCGCTGCGGTGAACGCGCACAAAGAGCTGTGAGAACTCCTGCTCTATTTCCTTGAGCGTATCGGAGAGCACCACCTCACAATCAGCGGTGTAGGCCGTGACATATTTCTGATCAGCTTGCAGCAGACGAATTTTCTCGACCGCGATTAACTCAAGGCCATTATGGGTCCTGCTGCATAGGTGGCGCCTGTGACTGCGGGTTTGGTCATCAAGTTGCGCTCGGGTCGCGCATGTTGCTCGCTGAAGCGCCGCGTCAAGCTCGTCTGCTTTAACCGGCTTAAGCAAATAGGCAAAGGCCCTGGCATCAAAGGCGCGCAGCGCGAAGTCTTCAAAAGCGGTACAAAATATAACCGCCGGAGGCGGAGTCATCCGAGTAATCTGCTGCGCCGCCTCAAGTCCATCCATCTCTGGCATGCGCACATCCATCAACACAATACTGGGCAACCACTGGCGCGCCATCTGTATTGCCTCTCGCCCATTTTTTGCCTCGCCGACAACCTGCACATCGGATCTATTACCGAGAAAACGCTGCAGGCGAACCCGTGCCAGTGATTCATCATCTACGATCAGTACCTTGATCATCATTAACCCTCCAATGGTTTGAACCGAATCCTCGTATGGTAGTGATTTTGCAATACAGCTTCTTGTAAGTCGGCTTGACCATTAAAGAAAGTATCAAGCCGACAGCGCAGGTTATTTAATGCCAGATGATGCCCTGAGGTCGCACAGGAATACATTGATTGTTCATCAGTGGCGTGAGGGAGGCTATTGACCAGATCGATATAGATTTCATCGGCCTCGCTATAAATAGTGACGTAGAGATAACCACCCTCGCTGGCGGGCTGGATACCATGAAACACCGCATTTTCAATTAGCGGCTGTAACATCAGAGCGGGGACGCAAATAGAATTGAGATCGATTTTAATGTCCCAATGGTATTCAAGGCGTTCGTCGAGGCGCAGCTTTTCGATTTCCAGATAGCGCTCGCAGGCATCCACCTCCTCGCGCAGCGTGACCGAGGTGGTATTTTTCAACGCGTAACGAAACAGATCGCAGAGATTTTCCACGGTTTTTTCCGCTTTATCGGCATCAAGGCGAATCAGAGTGGCGAGACTGTTCAGACTGTTAAATAAGAAATGTGGCCTGATAGTCGCTTGCAAGGCTTGCAGTCGCGCCTCAAGAACGGCCCTCTGCTGTTGATGCAAGCGTTGCTGCAGATAGTACAGTCGCAACACTACACCCGCTGGAATCGCGGCAATCAGAACAGTATTCAATATGGCGAGGAAATCGGCCTGCCAAATCCCGCGCAGAAAATAACTATTCCAGTATTCTGCAGCAATGGCACAGAGCGCCGCCGCGAATAAAACCAATAGATAATTAATCAGCGCCACACGCGGAAGAGTGAGGTGAAGCATAAAGGGCCGCGCTCGGCACAAAAACACGGCGCTGATTGATGCAATCCAAAATATCAACAGCGCCGTTTTACCCAGCCAGAGAAAATCGAAGGCGGCGATACTACTGTAAACCAGCGCCATCAGTACCGCTAACAGCGCAGCCATGACGAACAATCCCAGTAAACCCTGGCCGCGACAGAGGTTGGGAATAAAATAATCGTCTGTTTGAGCCTGTTTTTCTCCTGAATCACTCATTCGAGTTATTGCTCATCCCTGTGATTAGCTATAATCCTAGTCGCGATATAACTACCGAGCAACCAAGTCGATGAGTAAAACCGAAAACAGCGATACCAATCAGGCATCCAATGTGCAAACCAATCAAGCATGGGGTGGCCGCTTTAATGAACCAGTGGATGAATTTGTTGCGCGCTTTACCGCCTCGGTGACCTTTGATCAGCGACTTTATCGTCAGGATATTCAAGGTTCTATCGCCCATGCCAGCATGCTCTGCGAAGCTAACGTATTGACTGCCTCTGAACGCGATCAGATTATTCTCGGACTGCAGGAAATTGAAGCGCACATCGAAGCCGGGGAGTTTACTTGGTCAGTGCCGCTGGAAGATGTACACATGAATATCGAGGCAGCACTGACCGATAAAATCGGTATTGTCGGTAAAAAACTGCACACCGGACGCTCGCGCAATGATCAGGTGGCGACCGATATTCGCCTCTGGCTGCGTGATCAAATTGACCATATAGCGCCTATTCTAACGCGCTTACAGAGTGGTTTAATTGATCTCGCCGAACAGGAAGCAGCGACTATCATGCCTGGTTTCACCCATCTGCAAACTGCGCAGCCTGTAACCTTTGGCCATCATCTGCTGGCCTGGAATGAAATGCTCGAACGCGATTACAGCCGTTTGCAAGATTGTCGCAAGCGACTCAACCAGAGCCCGCTCGGCGCGGCAGCCCTAGCGGGGACAACCTATCCAATCGACAGGCAATTTACCGCTCAGGCGCTGGCCTTTGATAAGCCCACCGAGAACTCGCTCGACTCGGTGAGCGACCGAGACTTCGCGATTGAATTCTGCGCCTTTGCCAGCATATTGATGACCCATATGTCGCGCATGTCTGAAGAGTTAGTGCTGTGGACCTCAGCGCAGTTTCAGTTTATCAACCTGCCAGACCGTTTCTGTACTGGCTCGTCGATTATGCCGCAGAAGAAAAATCCTGATGTGCCCGAACTGGTGCGTGGCAAAACTGGCCGGGTCAACGGTCATCTGATCGCTCTGCTGACGCTGATGAAAAGCCAACCGCTGGCTTACAACAAGGACAATCAGGAAGACAAAGAGCCTTTGTTTGATGCCGTGGATACAGTGCGTGACTGCCTGCGAGCATTCGCCGACATGATCCCCGCCATCGAATCGCGCAAAGATATGATGTACGAAGCGGCGCGACGCGGCTTTTCAACCGCCACCGATCTGGCAGATTATTTGGTGCGCAAAGGTATCGCCTTTCGAGACTCCCACGAAATTGTCGGCAAATCAGTTGCCTATGGACTGGCTGAAAATAAAGATCTCTCGGAAATGTCACTTGAGGAACTACAGCAGTTCTCCAGCGAAATCAGCGCCGATGTGTTTGATGTGCTGACATTAGAGGGGTCTGTTGCTGCACGTAATCATCTCGGCGGCACAGCACCAACGCAGGTTGTGGCAGCGGCTGGCCGCGCCAAAGGACGGCTTAGCCTTCGTTAAAACTGGCTAGAGACAATGCTCGGACCGCGCCTAAAGGGACAGCAGCAGTTAAAAGTCGAAACTGATCGATTCACCAGATTGGGCGAGACATGCATCGCTAAGCATAGTGCTGAGCAACTCGCCGCTGACGGTATTGCGCCAGGCATCCTCTTGCAGCTTAAAGTGAAAGCCTCCGGATTTCGCTGCCAGCCAGATTTCACCTACCGCGGCCTGGCGTGACAAGATAATCTGCGAGCCGTTGCTCTCGCAGGTGATGGTTAACATGCCGGCACTGTTCTCATAATCGATATCGGCACCGCTGTCATCAATGCTCTCTTCGATGGAAAACATCAGCTCATCTACCAACTGATTAAACTGCGCTTCATTCATTCGTTATATCCACTGTCGGGCCAGTGCCAAAATAAGCATAGATTGGGCTCTGGCCGCATATTTGTTTGAGTGTCATCCGCTACTGCCGCTATACTGATCAGCTAAAAGTGGAAAGGCGCAGCGTTGCGACCGCGGCAGGAATTATAAACCATGTATCGTTATTTACTTGCGCAATTATTCAGCAAAATATCGCTGATCAATCGATCGGCGGCAATTCAAACTGCAGTCGCCATTGCTTTGGCCACGGTCTTATCTGGCTGCGGCAATAAGGGCGATCTGTACCTTCCCGAAGATACCGCGACCACCTATCAAGCATCACCCGAACAGAGTCAAAACTGAGCCATTATGCACCAAGCCGTTAGCTCCCATGATGGGAATCTGTTTATTGAGCGCACGCCGCTCTCCGCTATTGCCAGTCAATTTGGTACCCCCTGTTATGTCTACAGCAAAAGCGCAATCAGCGATAATTTTCTTGCCTATCAAAATGCGCTGGCCGAAAAAGAGCATCTGATTTGCTACGCGGTTAAGGCCAATTCCAATATCGCTGTGCTACAGACCCTTGCCAAACTGGGCGCAGGCTTTGATATTGTCTCGGTCGGTGAGCTTGAGCGCGTGCTGCGGGCCGGTGGTGACCCTGCCAAGGTAGTTTTTTCTGGTGTCGCCAAGACTGCCAGCGATATGCGCCGCGCACTGGAGTTGGGCATCCACTGTTTCAATGTCGAATCTGAAGCCGAGCTTGAACTACTCAATGACACCGCAGCGAGCTGTGGGTTGAGCGCAGCAGTGTCCCTGAGGGTCAATCCCGATGTCGATGCGCAGACGCATCCCTATATTTCCACTGGGCTGAAAGAAAATAAGTTTGGCATCGACATCAACTTGGCATCGCAGGTCTATCAGCGCGCCGCTCAGATGAGTCACATAACCGTAGTCGGTGTGGATTGCCATATCGGCTCACAATTGGTCGATATCGCGCCCTTTGTTGCGGCACTGGAACGATTGCTGGTGCTCGTCGATCAACTGGCAGAGCTCGACATACCATTGCAGCACATTGATATCGGAGGCGGACTTGGTGTTCGCTACCAAGATGAGCAACCACCCAGCCCGCATCATTATATGGCAGCTATTCTTCCTCTACTGAAGGGTCGCAGTGAAACACTGGTACTCGAGCCGGGTCGCTCGATTACCGCCAATGCAGGAGTGATGTTGACTCAGGTGCAGTATCTGAAAAGCAACGGTGATAAAAATTTCGCCATTGTCGATGCCGCCATGAACGATATGATTCGGCCTGCACTCTACCAGGCATGGATGGATATCCAAACAGTTGCTGCGAACGGTGCTGAAGCGGCCCTTTACGATGTGGTTGGTCCGGTCTGTGAGACTGGTGATTTTCTGGCTAAAGATCGATCGCTATCGATCTGCGCCGGCGATTACCTCTGCCTCATGTCAGCTGGAGCCTACGGTTTTGTTATGAGCTCAAATTACAACAGTCGCCCTCGCGCACCGGAAATCATGGTCGATGGCGACCAGGTCCATTTGGTCAGACGCCGCGAGACCGTCGAAGATCTAATCAGCGGCGAACATTTGCTGCCCTCGGCCGAGGGATAATGCCGATGTTACTAAAGTTCACAAAAATGCATGGTCTCGGCAACGACTTTGTGGTGATCGATGCGGTCACGCAAAATGTCCGTATTACGGCCTCGATGGTACGGCGCTTGGCTGATCGCAAAACCGGTATCGGCTGCGATCAGGTGCTGGTTATTGAGCCGCCATCTGATCCGGATATCGATTTTAACTATCGCATTTTCAATTCCGATGGTGAGGAAGTTGAGCAATGTGGTAATGGCGCCCGCTGTCTGGCGCGCTTTGTTCACGACCGTCAGTTGACCGGCAAAAATTCGATCCGCGTAAAGACCTCAAACCGCGTGATGACGCTAGAGTTGATCAACAAGACTCAGGTGGCGGTCGATATGGGTATTCCGGAACTCAATCCGGCGGCGATTCCCTTCGAGGCCAGCGAGCAAGCAATGCTGTATGACATCGAGGTCAATGCACAGGCAGAGAACATCTTTGCCGTCTCTATGGGCAACCCCCATGCGGTGCTAAGCGTGCAAGACCTAGCGACCGCGCCAGTCTCAGAGTTGGGCGCAGCGCTTGAGTCGCACCCGCGCTTCCCCAATCGTGTCAACGTTGGCTTTATGCAGGTTATCGACCGCAATGACATCAAGCTGAGAGTATTTGAGCGCGGCGTCGGCGAAACCGAAGCCTGTGGCTCTGGTGCCTGCGCGGCAGCAGTCGCTGCCATCCAACAGCAGCTGGTCGATTCTCCGGTAACCGTTCACCTTACCCGAGGGTCTTTGAAAATAGACTGGAAAGGAACCGGCCATCCACTGATAATGAGCGGACCAGCGAAGACAGTTTTTCACGGACGTATCCGAATATGAGCAAACAAGTAGAAGTCGATCCAACCGAAAAAATGGTCCGCGAATTCCTTCGCGACAATCCGAGCTTTCTGGATAAGCATACTGATATCCTCGAAACTCTAGTGCTACCCCATAATAGCGGTAAAGCGGTGTCGTTGGTTGAGCGTCAGGTTGGCGTGCTGCGTGATCGAAATAAAGAGATGCGATCACGGTTAGACAATATGCTGCAGACCGCTCACGACAACGATCTGTTGTTCGAAAAAACCAAACGTTTGGTGTTGAACCTGCTTGAGGCAAAAACGCTGGGGGCGCTAGTAGAAGCCGTCTACGATAGCCTCGGAAAAGACTATGGTATTGAATTTTATAGCCTGACTCTGCTCGGCGATGACAAAAAGCTCCCTCGAACGATGGCGCGAATCGCTAGCATGGACAAGGCCAACGAGCGCGTGGGAACGCTGCTCGGCGCCAACCGCGCAGTATGCGGCATACTCCGCGAAGACGAAATGGTGTTTCTGTTTGGTGAGCGCGGTCACCAGGTCGGATCAGTGGCCGCAGTGCCTCTGCGCTACGACAGCCTCTATGGTATTTTGGCGGTCGGCAATAGCGACCCCAACTTTTACAAGAGCAGCATGGGCACACTCTTTCTCAGCTACATCGCCGAGATCCTCAACCGAGTATTGCCCAACCACCTAAAATAGCCGTATCTACACCTGCCGAATGCAATGCAATCAGGTTTTAGATTTTTTCTTGCCTGCGGCAACAGCTCCTTTATGTCCCTGTCCAGCGGCCTTTGGCGCGTTCCGACGCCGCTTCGACCCAGAGCCTGAGCTCTTACCTGCAGTTCCAGATCGAGCACCAGCAGCGCCGTTCTTTTTGCCTTTATGCTTGCGTTTTGGATTTTTCTCACGGAGCTTCTCAGAGGCTTTTCCCGATGGCTTTTTAGCCTTCGAATGATTGGCAGATTCGCCCTGTCCAGTCAATTCAAAATCGATTTTGCGCTCATCAAGATTAACGCGAACCACTTTCACCGTCAGTTTGTCGCCCAAACGGAATACGCGACCAGTTCGCTCGCCAACCATGCGATGCTGTGAGGCTTCGTGATAATAATAATCTTTCGGCAGACCGGTGACGTGAATTAACCCTTCGACATAGAGCTCATCGAGCATAACAAACAAGCCAAAACCGGTGACCGCAGTCACTACACCGGTGTACTCTTCACCAACCCGATCGACTAGATATTCACATTTAAGCCAATTGACGACATCGCGGGTCGCCTCATCGGCGCGACGCTCAGTGACCGAAAGATGTGCTCCGGTCTCGTCGAGACGCGGCAACTCATAGGGATATATTTGCTCTTTGGTGAGCTCAGTGGCTCCCTCGACACGCACCACATTGGCCACTTTTTTGTGGCTGCGAATCAGGCTGCGAATAGCGCGGTGCACCAGTAGATCGGCGTAACGGCGAATCGGTGACGTGAAATGGGTATAGCCTTCAAATGCGAGGCCAAAGTGACCGAGGTTTTCGGCCTGATAAACCGCCTGGCTCATTGAACGTAACAGCACGGACTGAATAACCGAGGCATCATCACGATTTTTAACCGATCTTAAAACGCGCTGATAGTCTTCTGGCTGCGGATCGTCGCCGCCGCCAAGTCCAATGCCTAGCTCACCAAGAAAGTCGCGCACCGAGGAGAGACGCTCTTCGCTGGGGCCTTCGTGGACACGATAGAGTGCCGGAACTTTCGCTTTCTCAAGAAATTTCGCTGTGCAGACATTGGCTGCCAGCATGCACTCTTCAATCAGCCGGTGCGCCTCGGTACGTTTAACCGGAATAATCTGGCTAATTTTGCGCTGGCTATCAAACAGAATGCGTGTTTCCTGAGTATCGAAGTCGATCGCGCCGCGCTCACTGCGACGTTTGTGCAGCACCGTGTAGAGATCATGAAGCGAATCAATTTGCGGCAGGATGGCGGCAAACTGATCACGCAGATTGGCGTCTTCTTGAGATCCCCGCTCTTCAATAATTTGCGCAACCTGGGTATAGGTCATGCGTGCGTGAGAGTACATCACCGCTTCGTAAAACTGGTATTTGGTGACATCGCCCTCGCGACTGATCTGCATCTCGCAGACCATACACAGACGATCTTCCCGCGGATTCAGAGAGCAGAGGCCATTGGACAGCTTCTCCGGCAGCATCGGCACCACATGGTTGGGGAAGTAGACCGAGTTGCCACGCTCGAACGCTTGGCGATCAAGCGCGCTGCCCGGCAAAACATAATGTGACACGTCCGCAATCGCGACAATTAACTTCCAGCCGCCGCGAGGCTTGGGCTGACAGAAAACCGCGTCATCAAAGTCACGTGCGTCTTCACCGTCAATGGTCACTAGTGGCAGTGCACGCAAATCAACGCGACAGTCCTTATCGGTCACATGATCCGGTATGGCATCGGTTTCCGCCCGTACTTCGTCATTCCACTCGTGAGGAATCGCATAATTGCGAATCGAGACTTCGATCTCAAGACCGGGATCTAAATGGTCACCCAGAACCTCACTGATATGTCCGCTAGGAGGGCTGTTGCGTGACGGCGCTTCAGTGATATCAACTAACACAATCTGGCCTGGGGAAGCGCCGCACAGCTGGTCTGCTGGAATCAATATATCCTGACTGATACGCGGGTTATCCGGGCGTACAAAGTGGATGCCGCTCTCACAGAAGTAACGCCCCACCAACTGTTTGGTCTTGCGTTCGACGACATCGACCAGCGTCCCTTCAGGTCTGCCACGGCGATCCCAGCCGGCGATTCTCAATAGAACAATATCGCCATCAAAGACTCGGCGCATCTGGCGACTGGAAAGATAGATATCTTGCTCACCACCCTGTAGCGGTGTGACGAATCCGTAACCTTCTGGATGACCAATTACACGCCCTTTGACCAAATTTAATTTATCCAACGTGCCGTAACCATCTGCTCGATTGCGGGCAATCTGTCCATCGCGCTCCATGGCTCTGAGACGACGACGCATGGCTTCAATCTGCTCATCGTCGGTCAGCTGCAATCCTGAGCAAATTTCTTCATGAGTCAGGGGGCCAACGCTTTCATGCAGGTAGTCGAGCACAAATTCCCTGCTTGGGACGGGTCTTTGGTAGCGAGCTGCTTCGCGGCTAGCATGAGGGTCGGTCGGTTTTTGTCTTCGAGACATAGGTGATTTTTTATCCTGTTCGTGTGTCAGGCAGTCTATGTCTTATAGGCTATGGAGTAAAAGAAATTCTCCAGTCGAAAAAAAACTCGGACTTGGGAGCAACCCATGTCCGAGCTTTGTTGAGGGTACCTGTTACTAACTAAACTACCTGTCTATCTGTCTATCTGTCTATCTGTCTATTTACAACATCTGACCTATATCGTCGGTGAAAAAAGTACTGCTGGCCACTCTTCTAACACCATTTATAAATATTGACTCGCACCGTCCTTGGTGCACGACCTCCTAGTCGCCATGTATTCACACAAAACTAGTAGTGACAAAACGGCTAATGCTGATCTGGCTGTTTCCTTAACTGGCCAACTCCCTGTCAGCCATGCCTCAAGCATCCTGCTTATCAGCGCCGTCTGTATAAAAAGCAGTGTAGAACTGTTATCTATTCACTACTACTATCCCTTTGTACGCATCATGCTAGGGAGCCAATACAGGGTTCTATAATAGGCTTGCGATTTTAAAAAAAACATAACACTGACGAACTAATACTAAAGGATTAGTTTTTCACTCGGAAATCAGGAACCCTTCAATGTGCTGGCGGATCTGCTGGACACGAATCAGGTTCTTTTCTGCATCGAGCGAACCATAGTCTGC
>Ga0136655_1001363_pt1 | contig 10903 bp, 10 predicted proteins | sample CPBDNA_2_FD_94863 | JGI IMG/M metagenome (GOLD analysis project Ga0136655, IMG submission 94863) | Freshwater to marine salinity gradient microbial communities from Chesapeake Bay, USA - CPBay_Spr_15_0.8_DNA (version 2) | ecosystem: Environmental > Aquatic > Marine > Coastal | place: USA...
ATTATCCCATTAAGAATTAAATCAATGGCTGCTGAATTCATAAAATTGTATGAGGAGAATCCTGATCCACGCCGGATCAGTCAGATCGTGGATATCCTGCGGAATGGGGGTGTGGTGATCTATCCGACCGATACAGTTTATGGAATGGGTTGCGATATCACTAGCCAAAAAGCCATCGATCGGATCTGTAAAATCAAGGGAATCAACCCTAAAAAGCATAATTTCTCTATGATCTGTGCTGACCTGAGCAATATTGCCGACTTTACCCGAATCATCACCAAGCCAGTTTTCAAATTAATGAAAAAGGCTTTTCCTGGCCCGTTTACTTTTATTCTTGATGCGAGTAATCAGGTCCCTAAAATCCTGCACAGCAAGAAAAAAACCATTGGTATCAGAATCCCAAATCATAGCATTCCTCTTATTTTGGTTAAAGAACTTGGCAATCCAATCCTGACGACCTCGATTAATGATGAAGATGAGGTAGTTGAATACAGCACTGATCCGGAATTGATTTTTGAAAAATATGAGAATCTGGTCGATGTGGTGATCGATGGAGGCTATGGGCAAAACATCGCATCCACAATTTTGGATTGCACGGGGAATGAAATCGAAATTTTAAGACAAGGCCTCGGAAAGTTGGAGGATATCGAATAGTATGAAAAGAGTTCTTGCAGACCTTCACTATTTCCCTAGTCTAGAATTTTTTACAGCTATCCTCGATTCTGATGAGCTCTTGTTCTCGTCTTCGGATCGCTACCAGAGGCAATCTTTTTTCAACCGTTGCCAAATTCGGCTAGCCAATAAAGTCGAAACGCTAAGTGTGCCGATCGTGGGACGGAGACCGAAGATTAGCCAGTCGGCTATTCGAATCGATTATGAGCAGAATTGGGAGAAAATTCACTTGCGGGGAATTCAAAGTGCCTATGGTAAAGCTCCTTTTTACGAATTTTATTTCCCCTATTTTGAAGCAGTCTATCAAAAAAAACATGAATTTCTTTGGGATTTGAATTGGGATCTCCTGACAATCTGTCTCAAGCTTTTGGGCTTACCTGTCAAGATTGGTATGCTAAATGAGGTGAGCTTTTCAACTGAAATTCAAGATATAAGACGCCTAATTAGCCCCTCAGCCCATTTTTCTGAGCGAGATTTCTACACCCCACAAACCTATTTTCAACTCTTTGGCTCAGACTTTGAGTCTAACCTGAGCGTTCTGGATTTGTTGTTTTGCGAAGGACCCGCTTCAAAAAGCGTTTTGCTAAAGTCTGCAAAAAAAGACTGAACATTCTTCAAAAGGATTGTGTTTTTAAAACAAATTCGGTAACATACGTACAGGATAATTAAACATTCAGATAGGATTTAAATGGAAGCAAAATTTTCGAATAGAGTCAAAGAGGTAATCTCTCTTAGCCGCGAAGAAGCTCTTCGTCTGGGACATGATTACATTGGCACAGAGCACCTTTTGCTAGGGATGATCCGTGAAGGGGAGGGAGTTGCTGTTTCCATACTTAAGAAACTTGGCGTACCGATGGACGAACTAAGAAGCGCCATCGAGCGTGCCGTAAAGGGCACTGCAAATCATAATGTGAAAAATATGGCAAATATTCCACTGACTCGTCAGTCGGAAAAAGTGCTTAAAATCACATATTTGGAAGCAAAAATCTTCAAAAGTCAGTTGATCGGAACAGAGCATTTGTTGCTATCAATCCTGAGAGATGAAGATAATATTGCTACTCAAATTTTGAATAAATTTGAAATCAATTACGATTCCGTGAAGGAAATGCTCGAAATGTCTGGTGATTCCAGCGTTCCAAGAGCAAAAGCCGAAGCAGAAGACGGAGATGATGACGGATCAAAGCTGTTCGGTTCGAGCAGTGGTGGTTCAGGCACTCAAAAGCCAGGAGCTGAAAAATCAAGGACTCCAGTTTTGGATAATTTCGGAAGAGATTTGACCAAAATGGCAGAGGACGATAAGCTCGATCCAATTATTGGCCGTGAGAAAGAAATTGAGCGAGTAGCCCAGATTCTTTCCCGAAGAAAGAAAAACAACCCTATTCTGATAGGAGAACCTGGCGTAGGTAAGACTGCGATTGCAGAAGGCCTTGCGCTGAGGATTATTCAAAAGAAAGTATCTCGTGTACTCTTCAATAAACGAGTAGTTACGCTTGATTTGGCTTCTTTGGTTGCTGGCACAAAATACCGTGGCCAGTTTGAGGAGAGAATGAAAGCAGTAATGAATGAATTGGAGAAATCTCCAAGTGTCATTCTCTTTATTGACGAGCTACATACGATTGTAGGAGCAGGTGGTGCATCAGGTTCTCTTGATGCTTCCAATATGTTCAAGCCAGCTTTGGCACGTGGAGAGATCCAATGTATCGGAGCGACTACTTTGGATGAGTACAGACAGTATATAGAGAAGGACGGTGCACTAGCGCGAAGATTCCAGATGGTTATGGTGGATGCCACCACGCCGGATGAGACGATTCAAATCCTTCACAATATTAAAGACAAGTATGAGGATCACCATAATGTGAACTATACAGATGCGGCGATTGAAGCATGCGTGAAATTGTCTGATCGATATATTTCAGATCGATTCCTTCCAGATAAGGCAATTGATATTTTGGATGAGTCGGGTGCACGAGTTCACATCAAAAACATCCATGTTCCTGAGGAGATTTTAACGCTTGAGGCTGATGTGGAAAATATTAAAATAGAAAAGAATAGGGTAGTGAAATCTCAGAAATACGAGGAAGCTGCCCAGCTTAGAGATAAAGAGAAAAAACTACTTGAGCAGCTGGAAATAGCCAAAAACAAGTGGGAAGAAGAAAGTAAGTCTAAGAGATTTACAGTAGAAGAAGATAATGTTGCCGAGGTGATAGCAATGATGACTGGAATACCTGCTAAGCGAATCGCTCAGAAGGAAGGACTGAAATTGCTAAGCATGAATGATGATTTGGCTGGGAAGGTTATCGGTCAAGATGAAGCAATTAAGAAACTTACCAAAGCGATTCAACGAACTAGAGTTGGACTGAAAGACCCAAAGAAGCCGATCGGTTCCTTTATATTCTTAGGACCAACAGGAGTCGGAAAAACCGAGTTGGCAAAGATGCTGGCTAATTACCTTTTCGACAAAGAAGATTCGCTAATCCGAATTGATATGTCTGAGTATATGGAAAAATTCTCTGTATCTCGATTGGTAGGAGCACCTCCAGGCTATGTAGGTTATGAAGAAGGTGGTCAGCTGACCGAGAAAGTTAGAAGAAAGCCGTATTCAGTTGTACTTTTGGATGAGATTGAAAAAGCGCATCCAGATGTGTTCAATATTCTGCTTCAAGTATTAGATGATGGCGTTCTTACAGATGGACTAGGTAGAAAAGTTGATTTTAGAAATACGATTATCATCATGACTTCAAATATTGGAGTTCGTGATCTGAAAGATTTCGGTGCAGGAATTGGTTTTGCCAATAAGGCGAAATCAGATAATATGGATGATGTGATTAAATCCACGATCCAATCTGCTCTGAAAAAAGCCTTCAGTCCTGAATTCTTGAATAGATTGGATGATGTGGTTGTCTTTAATTCATTGACAAGAGAGCATATCTTCAAGATCATCGATATCAGTCTTGGTAAACTATTCTCTAGAATTACTGATCTTGGTTATAAAATTGAACTGACCGATAAGGCAAAAGAATTCTTAGCTGAGAAAGGTTATGATCAACAATATGGGGCAAGACCATTGAACAGAGCAATCCAAAAGTACTTGGAAGATGCAGTTGCTGAGGAAATTCTTAAAGGAGATCTTTCGGAAGGGGACGTGATTATGGCAGACTACCCAGGAGAAGGTGCTGAACTGAATATCATGGTAAAGAAGAAAGAAAAAGCGGAATAGTTTCCGAAATAATAGAAAAGAAAAAGTCCAAATCTTAATTGATTTGGACTTTTTTTGTGTCGATAGAAGCCAGTCTAACTAAGTATAGATTTAATCTTTTTGTCGCTATTTAAATTGAAAGCACAAAAAAGAGCAGTGCTACTCCCAAGACTAAAACCATCTTTTGAGCTTTTTCTTTATTCTCCTGGCTTATTTTTCGTTTTCTAAGTACCAAAACAGCTAAACTTAATCCCATCAATTGAAGAAGTAAACTTACCCCGTTGATTGGCCCCATGGGTGCTTGATAATGAAGTATGTTTGTGTTTAGGATAGAAAGTGTCCCAAGAATGATTCCAGTGATTCCCAAAAGAAAGGATCGTTGTAATAATACTTTTTCTGGGTGATTAGTCCACTTCATAGGTTGTTATTTAGCGCTCGAAGGTAAGGAAATCTCAATCTTATTTCGTAGGAGTTGAAATTTGAGCTTTGCGATTGGAGAAATAGGCTGCAATTTCTTTCTCAGACAAGGTGTTTAGTGTCATTTCTTTGGTTAGCCCTCCTTTTCTTCCAACCAAAACACCGTATTTCATGTCATCATAGCCATCCATCTCATGCGCATCCGGATTGATGGAAAGTTTTACGCCTTGCTGCAAGGCATAGCTAACCCATCGCCAATCCAAATCCAATCGCCATGGATTGGCGTTGATTTCTATCACTACATGATTAGCAGCACAGGCATCGATGATCGATTTGTGATCAATCGGATACCCAGCTCTTCGAAGTAGCAGCCTGCCTGTAGGATGGCCAAGTATGGTCGTATAGGGATTTTCAATTGCGGTGATCAATCTATGTGTCGCTTTTCGGATATCCATATTCAATACTGAATGGATTGAAGAAACGATAAAATCAAATTTTGCCAGCGTATCGTCGGGATAATCCAATTTTCCATCTGGAAGAATATCACTTTCTATTCCTTTGAAAATTCGGAATGGTGCTAATTCGAGATTCAATTCATCGATTTCGGCATGTTGTTTTAATACTTTTTCAATTTCCAATCCTCCGGCATAGAAGGCCGTGCGGCTATGGTCTGAAATACCCAAGTACTCAAACCCCAAATTCTTACAATGTTCTGCCATTTGCCGAAGGCTATGCTTACCATCGCTGTAGGTGGAGTGATTGTGTAAAATTCCTTTCAAATCAGACTCCTTAAGTAATTCTGGGATCTCATTGGCCTTTGCCAAAGCAACTTCACCAAAGCCTTCTCGCATTTCTACTGGGATGTATTGAAGTTCGTTGACCCTAAAAAAATCCTCCTCTGAGTCATAATTTCTTTTTGCGAGCTTCTCTGAGATACTTTCTTTTTCATCTACCAGTTCTGCAAGGTGACCTGGAGAAGCGATAAGTGTAAGCTTTTTCCAAAGAAAATCCTTCTTGGTCGTAAAGTGAATGGTAACTTTCAAATTCACTTCTTTCAAAGTTCCTCGCCAAGAAAATGGACTGGATTGACTTAAATCCCATGTGATGGTTTCGAGTGATTTTAACTTTTCTTTTCCGCCAAATAAAGAATCCAAACCGATCAGAAATTCAGCTTCGGAAATGATTTCCATTTTTCTGGCAAAATCCCCAACGAGAGCAACAGCTGCCTCTGGATAAAGCTCTTGAAGTTCCTTTTCAAAATCTCCTATTCTTATCTCAATATCTGCATAGAGCCATTTCCCAGCATTTGATGCTTTGAATTCCAGATTTTGTATGATGGTATCTTGGGTTTTTTCTCCGAATCCTTTGATTTTAGCCACTTTACCTGATTGACAAGCTTCCATCAATTCATGCGTGGAGGTGATTCCAAGTTCGTCCCAAATGGTTTTTACTTTTTTAGGACCTAGTCCTTTGATTTGAAGTATTTCAAGGATGCCCTCTGGTGTTTTTTCCAAAAGTTGATCCAAATAGTCAAAAGATTCGCGGGACTTTAATTGCTCGATGGATTCCAAAATACTTTTCCCAACTCCAGGGATTTGAGAAAGTTCGGCACTTGAAAGCTCCATAATATCCTGATCTCCACGTTCCAGTGAGTTGAGCGCACCCTGATAACTCCTGATTTTGAAGGAATTTTCATCATGAAGCTCCATCAGTTGAATGCAGAGCTTAAGTCTTTTAAGTAAAGTTTTGTGATCCAAAATATATAGTATTCGTTAGTGCTTGAAGACAATTGTCTTCAAATTGAGTTTCAATTTAAGTCGTTAAGAGTTAACTTAAAATTGAAATCAAAGATTTTCAACTGAGGCTATAAATTAAATTGAAAATGAATTATTGGCTGGTAAAGTCAGAACCGAATTCTTACGCTTGGAATGATTTGAGAACCAAGTCAGAAGATATTTGGGATGGCGTGAGAAACTATCAAGCTCGAAATTTCATGAAGGAAATGAAATTGGGCGATCAAGTATTTTTCTACCATAGCGGAAAGGAAAAAGCAATAGTTGGTTTGGCCGAGGTAAGTGAGGAAGCTTTTCCAGACCCTAAGGATCTAGATTTCGTTGCAGTAAAGATCAAATCCAAACAGCCCTTTAAAAATCCAGTTAGTTTAATAGCGATCAAGTCAACGGATCTGTTATCCGAATTATTACTAATCAAGCAATCGAGACTTTCCGTGATGCCAATAGGAAAAGTTGAGGCAGACATCCTAATGAAAATGAGTGTATGAGAATTATAGTTTTATTCGTTCTATTAGCTGTCGCTTCTAATGAGCTTCTCGCTCAGGTGAGGTGGATTAGTCGATTTGAGGTCCCTTCAGGCTTATATGATCCTGGCTTTCAAATGTCGCCTTCAAAAGACGGGATCGTATCTTTTCGTACGATTTCTCCCAATGGGCTGAGCTTTAACAAAGTCTTCCAATATTTTACTTCAGATTTCCAACTTAATAGTGCCAGTGGACTGGTAGAATATCCGATCAGGGAAGCCTATGACATGCTGGGCTACGACACGGATGGGAATCAGCTTTATATTTTATTCCGAAAAGGAAGTTCGCTTTCTGCTGAGAAATATATTTTACGGATTGATCTCGATACCAAACAAGGCTATGAATACAGCGTGGAAAATCTGCTGGATATGGAGCTAGTCGAGTTTTTGGTACTGAGTGATCAGGCGCTCTTTATGGGGAATGCAGATAATCGACCTGTAATTCAACTGCTTGATTTGAAAAATAAAAATATCCAAACGTTTCAGGGATTTTACAATGATGAAACTCAGATTCTACAGATTAAAAAGCGACCAGAATTAGAAGCTTTGGAAGTGGTATTGAGTAGAAAAACTCCCTATCGAAATCGTGAAGTGAGTATAAACACCTATGACTTCCAAGGGAATTTGGTACGGGAAATCAAAGTAGAAAATTTCGGAGATCTTGGTCAAGAGATTTTGGATGGGGTTTTAGTAGAAAAGGAGGATTACCAAAAAGTGATGATAGGCTCTTTTGGGGATGATCGACGAGATTCTTATCAAGGGATGTACATTATGGATATCAATCAATTTGGCGAATATGAATTCAAAAAATATACCCTTGGAGATTTTCCCAATTTTTTCAATTACCTCAATGAGCGTGCAAAAGACAAGAGGGACAAAGAGGTGATGTCGAATTTGGAAAAAGGGAAGATTCCGTCTATTCGGAATTACTATTCGGTCCGCAATATTCAGCAAACTGAAGATGCTTATTTTATTTACTTTGATCAATTTTCTATCAAAAGTGCTAGAGGGGCTAATCCGCTTTTTTCGCCCACAAGTGGTTACAGAAACAATACTTGGAATAGAACAGGGTATGATCCCAATATTCAGGATTTTATTACTTCAAGTGCATATAATAGACCTCCGGGAGTTTATCAGGTTATTCCGGAGTATCAATATCTCTCAGCACACTTCATGAAAGTAGCGAAGACGGGTCAAGTGATATGGGATAATGCAGCGACTTACGACGGATTGATCACCACCTATCCAGAAGCGTTTGGCGAAGTGGCTGTTGTCGGGGATGAATATTATCACATGTATGTGCGCGACTTGATGATCAAATTGAGCTATTTCAAAAATGGCATTAAGATTTTTGAACACTTGGATTTTGAACTTAAGTTATCGGACGAAGAGGAACGAATCGCAACGACCAATCCATCAAGCCTCCGATTGATCCATTGGTATGATCGGTATTATTTACTTTCAGGAACTCAGAAAATTCGATATCTAAAAGAATCTGGAGGCCAGGAAACTCGGGAGGTTTATTTCTTAGCAAAGATTCTTGTGGATGGGGAATTGTATCAGCCTATGCCGACCTTGGACTAGATTTATTTTTTATATTTACCCCCAAATCTACCCCATGCAAAAGCGACTAGTCTTAGACGAAGGACAGATTCAGATCATACTCAGAAGGTTCTGTCATCAGTTGATCGAGAATCATGATAATTTTGATAATACCGTATTATTGGGTTTACAGCCCCGGGGGCCAATTTTATTGGATAAAATCGTCAATCTTTTGGAGGAAATTTCAGGAGTGAAGGTGCCATCAGGTTATTTGGATGCTACCTTTCATCGAGATGATTTTCGCAGAAGAGATTTACCCCTAAAAGCCAATGAGACCAAAATTGATTTTTTGGTAGAAGGAAAAAAAGTAATTCTTGTAGATGATGTACTCTACAAAGGAAGATCTGTTCGAGCAGCTATGGATGCTATGATTGCATTTGGCAGACCTCAAAAAGTGGAGCTGATGGTTCTGGTAGATCGAAAATTAACCCGAGACTATCCAATTATGCCAGATTATTACGGTACGAGAGTTAATACGCTAGAAAGTCAATATGTAGTCGTAGAATGGGCAGATCAAGGATATGAAAAAGATGCTATTTGGCTCACTGAGAAAGTAAAATCATGACAATGTCGCAACTAAGTACCAGACACCTTTTAGGAATCAAGAATATCACCGAGAATGATGTCCAGCTGATTTTGGAAACAGCTGCTAATTTTAAAGAAGTGATCAATAGGCCAATCAAAAAAGTGCCCTCACTTCGAGATATCACCATTGCCAACATATTTTTTGAAAATTCCACACGGACTCGTTTATCCTTTGAGCTAGCAGAAAAACGACTTTCGGCAGATGTGGTGAATTTCTCTTCCAGCAACTCCTCGGTGAAAAAAGGCGAGACGCTCGTGGATACAGTTAATAATATTTTGGCGATGAAAGTGGATATGGTGGTCATGCGCCATGCTAGCCCCGGAGCTCCGCATTTCCTTTCCAGAAATGTAAAGGCCAATATTGTCAATGCCGGAGACGGTACGCATGAGCACCCAACCCAGGCACTTTTGGATGCCTATTCTATCAAAGAGAAATTTGGAGAGGTAGCTGGGAAGAAAGTCGCAATAATTGGAGATATTTTACATTCGAGAGTAGCATTATCTAATATTTTCTGCCTTCAAAAGCTAGGTGCGGAAGTGATGGTTTGTGGACCGATCACCTTACTCCCAAAGCATATTGAAAGCCTAGGAGTAAAAGTAGAATTGGACGTGAAAAAGGCACTGCAATGGTGTGACGTGGCAAACGTATTACGAATTCAGCTGGAACGCCAGCAAATCAAATATTTCCCAAGCCTTCGAGAATACTCGCTTTATTATGGAATTAATAAAAAGCTCCTTTCGGAACTGGACAAAGAGATCGTAATCATGCACCCAGGACCGATCAATCGTGGCGTAGAATTGAATTCCGATGTCGCAGATTCAGATCAGGCGATTATTTTGGATCAAGTAGAAAATGGTGTTGCAGTCCGAATGGCAGTTTTATACTTGCTTGCTGGTGCCAGGGGGTAGAAAGATTGTGTGATTCACATCTTCCAAATAAAAATTAAAGGATGTATGAACATTTATTTTGATTCATACATCCTTATTCTTTTTCTAGAAATTGGAATTATTTCTCCATTTTCCTCCTCCCACATAAAAGCCTAGGGTGAATCCAAAATACTGATTTCCTGCTTCTCCTATGACTTGCCCTGAGGTATTTTGGAGATCGCTTTTTGGTACAAAATTGTATTCAGCGCCCATCCTAAATTTGCCTAATTCCACTCCGGCTCGAACCATCGGAGCCCATTTAAAATCTGCATCTAGGTTTCCGATATCATCTGGATTATCAAAATCACCATTTTTCACATCCAAATTACTTAGTGTGTAATAGCCATATCCTACACCGATGAATGGAGCTACTTTGCTCTTGCCATTATTGAAATAATAATCAAAAGTACCTGAAATAGAAACATTTGCAGAAACTTCCCCTTCATAGTCCTTTGTGAAATCATAATAGGTCACATCTTTGGCTATGCCTGCCACCCCAAATCGTATTCCTAGGTTCATTCTATTATTCAGATTGACTTTTGGTTCCAAATTTAGAAGTGCCCCAATGCCTCCTCCCTGAGGAATTGCAGGTCCAAGATCCATTCCCATACGGAATCTTCCCGCTTGCTGCGCAAAAGTAGTTTGTGCCAGAGCCAAAGTTAGGATAGCGATTAATAGCTTTTTCATAGTCCTTTTTGAGTTAAATTTTATTTTTTTTAAAAATCATACCTCAAAAAGAAGTCCAAAATCATGTAACCTATTAATGATTCCTGTAGTTTTACCCTTAAAATTCTTCTATGTTAACTGTCACCAATCTGATTAAAACTTATGGCAAGCAAAATGCCGTAGACGATATTACTTTTGAACTACAAGGTGGTGAGGTAGTCGGACTCTTAGGTCCAAATGGCGCTGGGAAAAGTACCACCATGAAGTGTATAGTCGGGCTTCTCCGAAAAACCTCCGGGGAAATCACACTTGGTGGATATGATCATTTGACTGTAGAGGCGAAGCGGCTTTTTAGCTATATTCCGGAGACACCTTATGTGTATGATCTTTTGACTGTGCGGGAGCATCTTCAGCTCATCGCTCAGGCCTATAATGTAGTTGATTGGAAAAAGAAAGGGGATGACTTAATGGAGCTTTTTGAGTTGAACGATAAGGCGGAGAAGTTAGGAAGAGATCTTTCCA
>Ga0136655_1001364_pt1 | contig 10902 bp, 8 predicted proteins | sample CPBDNA_2_FD_94863 | JGI IMG/M metagenome (GOLD analysis project Ga0136655, IMG submission 94863) | Freshwater to marine salinity gradient microbial communities from Chesapeake Bay, USA - CPBay_Spr_15_0.8_DNA (version 2) | ecosystem: Environmental > Aquatic > Marine > Coastal | place: USA...
AAAAATTGAATTAAAATTATATCTACAATCGTGTTGTAAATATAATTATGATTGACGCTGTGTATTACACTGAAGATATTAGATGCTATAGGAATGGTCTTGTTGAGAGATTAAATAAAAATTATAAACCAGCAAAATGGACTATTGTAGAGAATACTGATAATAATTGTGATGGATATAACGCTATTAAAATAAACGGCAAAATGGTTTTTAGGCATCGCATTATGGCGTATTGCTTTTTAGGATTAAATGATATTGTTGGTAAAGGCGGAGGCGACGATTGTATAGACCACAAGAACGGCGATAAATTAGATAATCGTGTTAAAAACTTGCGAATTACAACACAACAAGGCAATCAACATAACCGCACAACAACGAAAGGTTATTCTTGGTGTAAAAAAGCGAATAAATATCACGCACAAATAACATTAAACGGCAAAAATATTTATTTAGGATACTACACCACAGAAGAAGAAGCAAGACAAGCATATTTAGACGCAAAACTTAAATACCACACACTTTAAATATTCGTAAATATTATTATATAATTATGTGTTGATATTATATAATAAAATGCCGAAACGAGCAATGCGAGGAATTGAAGCAATTATACCCGAGATGATGGAAACTATTTCACCAGCACCAGCACCAGCACCAGCAAAAGCAGAAGAACCCAAAGTCAATCTCGCAATAACCGAGAAAGACGACGATGTATTTAGCGAGGGTGAAAGCGATGAAACACCAGTTCCAAATCCCGAGACGAGCAAAAAGAAACGACAATATAGCGAGGAACACAAAGAGGCATTACGACAGCGTTTAGAGCAAATGCGTGAGAAACAAAAGAAACTGCGTGAGGATAAAAAGGCACAAAACACTGCTACTAAAACTGCCCCCAAAAAAGCGGAAGATGTTTTTGATAAGATATATAAAGACGACCTCGCATTTTTGAAATCAAAAATTGGCGAAATTACCAATGATATTAGTGAGATAAAATCTCTCAAGCAACAAAAAGCAGAGGCGAAACTAAAGGCAAAGGCAGAGGAAGAACTCATTAAGGAACAAAAGAAAGCAGTTGTTAAAGAAAAAACAGCACCCGCACCCGCCCCCGCACCAGCACCCGCACCCGAACAATTCGTTCCGCCTCCGCCAATAAACTTATCATTTCGCCAAAGATTTAGTAATTTAAACTCGTTTTAGTTTAATTTTATAAAATAAAATATATAATCTATTATATATAAGTGATGTCGCAGATTTTCAATAGCACCGCTCCCATCTCTGTTCGTGAAACATACGGCGAATTTTCACAAGTAGATTTCCTCGTCCAACTCAAGGCAAACGCAATCCAGCAAAACTCCTTTCGTATCAACGGCAAATTGAAGATTTTTAAAGAGGGGTTTTTACCCGCCGATATTACTGACGGGATCTTTTTTAACGCCTTCTCGGGTGTGTCGTCCCTCATCAGCATCGCCTCTGTCTCGGTTAATTCTACTCAAACGATTGAAAATATTGCCTCGTTCGGTCGCCTTTGTGGAATGAAGAAACAAGCAAAATACACGCTTCCGCAATTATCCGCCTCCAGTTTAGCATCTTTGGAACTTTGCGGAAATCTCAATAACCGACTTTTGCTTGGTGAAGTCGGCGAAGATGGTTATGTTTCGTTTAGTTTAGCGATAGACAATGCTCTCAATAATATGATGGGTGGCGTTATTCACCCAAAGAAAGTTCAAGAGATGCGATTGATGCTTACGCTTGAAAGCGGACTGAACGCTTTTCACATCAACAAGAAAGACAGCACCGCCACTGCCGTCAATTACCTCCTCAAAGATCTTATGCTTACTTGGACGGAAGTTCCCGCCCCCGCTAAAGTGGAAAATATCGGCATCATCACCTACTACCTTACCCAGCAGTCCATTGTATCCAAGGTTTCCAATCTTAATATTATGACTGGTTCTAACCCCGCCGATAGTTTGTCTATTTCCTTCATCAAGCAAAAGAATAAGTCCAGTGCCTTTACAGACGCAAACTTGTGCGAATACCTCGGTCAAGTGGAGAGAGTGGAATTTGAAATGAACTCTAACTCTTCGGTTAATATGTATCCGCTAGAAAGCGAAAGCGACATTGCCCTCAACTACTACCGCTCTTTCCAACAACCTACCTCCAAGATGACGAAGAACTCTATTACTTCTCTCGCTACTTTCGGCACTTGTGCCTATGGTGTTGGCGTTCAATACCCCGAAAGTCAAGGCGATAAACTCACTATGTCTATCACTATTAAAGACGACGCTTTGCCCGAAAACGACCCCTCGGGACTGGGCGATGCTATTGATGCCTATGCCTTTACTAACTCCCTTCTTACCCTTTAATTTATTATAGATGAGAGATTATTTAGGGTTTAACAATAATAATATATTATAATACTAATTTTTATAAAAAATAATATATATTAGTATTATATAAGTAATGAGCGTATTTAAAACCGAACTGCTTGATCCATACTCCTCCACTAAAATACGGAGCATTTATTCCCTCCCCGAGGGAGTAATGGTGAATTCCAAGAAAATTCGTCTTCTCAATTTCAAACTCAAGAAAACCCTACGAACAACTGGCGTAGAGCAAGAACATCTTTTTGGTCTCGGCGGTGCGGTTGAATGTATTAGCAAGATTTCCGTGTTGTCCCGTGATGGCGTGGAGATTGACCGAATTAACGGCGAGGCGTTGCGTATGATGGGTCTTAAACATTTAGCAGTTCCTAATGCCTCCCAGTATGCGATTGCGAAGACCCTTAACCAACACGCCGATGTTTCCGTGATTACCCCAACTTTTGCCTCTATTTTGAATGGAAACCCAATGGGCGATACTAATTACTGGGACGTGAATAAGCATTCTCTCACCATCTCGGTTTCGTCTATGCTCCAATATCTTGGCGTTGCCCGATCTATCATCGCCGAAGGTCTTTCTATTATGGTAGAATGGTCTTTAGAAAGTATGGAAGGTGCTGAACCTCTGTATGCTTACAATTTTGATAATTACCCCCAAATTGCGTATGATGTTTATTTGTCTAATGATGTAAAGGCAGACGCTCAAGCGAACTATATGTTTTACACTATGGTTCAAGATAGTTTCCCGATTAAACACGGGGTTGCGAATACTATTGATAAACGCTTTACGGCGTATGTGAAACAATACATCGCAAATTTCTATTATTTGTTGAAGGACACAACCGCTCGTGCTGGTGATTTAGCACTTACGAACCCCCGCACATCGCAATTTACCGAAGCACCCACCAAAGAAGAATTACAACTCACCATTGACGGCAAAACGCTCTATTCTCGTAAGGGTATTGTTGGTTCAGCAATGAAACAGCAGTTCTTGAATGATTATTTCAGCGAAGTAAATGTTCCCGTCGGTTCAAATTGTGATCTTGTAGTTCCTATGGGTCTATCCACCGAAAGCAAAATTTCAATAGGCGTTGCTCCTCTTAACCGCTTTATAGCGACTGAACTGACTTTGTCTTACAAGGATACTAAATTACACGCCAAAGCGACGCAGTTAATCACGATTGCGGAAGTATTAAGAGTGTATAACCCCTCAACTAAATCTGTAATGTTCGTAAACCAACCATCTGCTCCCGTTCCACCAATGTAATAAAAGATAAAATTGAATTGATATAAATATAATTTACTATTTATATTAACTGGAAATGATTGACCTTGTTTATTATAATGATTATATTAGGTGTTATAGAGATGGAGTTGTTGAGAGATTAAATAAACATTATAAACCAGCAAAATGGACTATTGTTAAGAATACTGCTAATCATAGTAAAGGATATAATCAATTAAAAGTTAATAAAAAGTTATGTTATAGGCAACGCTTAATTGCGTATTGTTTTTTAGGGTTAAATAATATTATTGGTGAAAGCGGAGCAGATGATTGTATAGACCATAAGAACGGAATACCATTAGATAATCGTGTCGCTAATTTACGGATTACAACACAGCAAGGCAATAATCAAAATACACCAGCGAAAGGATATACTTGGTGTAAAAAAGATAAGAAATGGAGAGCACAAATAACATTAAACGGCAAACAAATCTATTTAGGATACTACAACAAAGAGGAGGAAGCACACCAAGCGTATTTAGAAGCAAAACTTAAATACCATATTATTTATGTATAATATTACTTTTAAAAATATAGTGATATTATATATTAATGGGGGATAAACCAAAAACAATAACATTGCCGAAACAAACGCAAGTAAGTTTGAATTATTGGAACTCAACAAACCCCGTTGATGGTTGCGAATTCTCAACAACTTTTTGCGAACCCCTTACTTTAAATCTTGGCGACACTATTGGCGTTCGTAATTCATCGTTAGACACATCCAGTCTATCCAATGATCTTATTGTGATTGAAGACGATTTAATTTTGGAATTTGAAATGGTTTATTACGCTATGATACGGAAAACAGAAATGAATTTTGAAACCTTTAATAGTATTCCACGCAATCACCAAGCGTGGATTTATGCGAAAGACAGCAAAAACTATTTGGGAGCGAATACTAATTACGACCCTACGGGAACGGGCAAAGTGTTCGTCAATCCGTTATGGTCTTTTATGTATCAAGCGTTTTTGGGAACTTATTTAGCACCGACGACTGCGTTAGACGAAATGCCCGAAATGATTGCTAATTTTGAAGACGCTGCGGGGACTAGAGGCGTTTGCTTAAACCCACGTCCAAATGCGTTTGCCCCACTCGGTTATAACACGGGTTCAACACTGCCGAATACCACAGCACAAAACACGCCAGTATTAATGATGAACTCTTTAACGGGCAAACCATTTACAAGAAAAGTATCTATCACACTTAAAGCGGGGTTCTATACAAGGGCGGGTGTAGCAGTAGAAATAACAACACTAATTTCTTCATTAAGAACTCCCATCACGACCAATCTGCCCTTTCCCAGTGCTAATTTAACTTCCCCCATTCTACAAACGCAACCCTTATGGAATTGTATTGATACTTCCACGGCGGGCGGGGCGACACTCCAGCGGGCAATTGGTAATTGTGAGGTGTGGGGCATTGCTACGCCAATTACCGACCCGATCTATCCCGAATTTGGAAATCTCAATCAAATAAATAAAGCAACAGAAGGCATTAACCCGTTCCAAGTAGATGTTTTAGCACAACACACTGCCGATACAATCCAGTATGCGAAAGCACCCCTCGGTGCTGTAGAAAATATTTATGTCCCGCAATTTGGAACAGATCAATTCCAAAAGTTAGTATTGAAAATGGATAGAGGTTTTGTCGGTGGTTCTACAAATCCATTTACAAGTATCCCGATGGGAGAAAGCATTATTGGCGTGGTGAATGATGTAAATTTTTCGGGATTTGCGTCCGCCGTCCATTTTGAACCTTTTACTGAAGACTGGCGTATTCTCGGCAACAATTGTTGTCCCGCTGGCGTTAATCCGCAATATATGGGGGACAATGAAGATTTCTCCACCACAAATTTATACGGCGTAGATATTAATTATATGCGAAGTAGATTTGATACTTCTAATCCAGCGAGTTTTCAAGTAGCGTTGGCGGATACTGCCGTTCCTACATATCAAGTCCAGTTTGACCCCATTGGAAGTATTAACGAAATAAAACACCAATTTTTACCAATTACCATTAATCCGTCCGTCCAAAACCCTTATACTTGCGGAACATACGGCACGCCACAAATCTCGCTTTTATACGATCAAGATAAAAACTTGTTTAAATTCGCCGACTTACACACGCCGATTTTGACTGCCCCCGACAACAAGAGCGGAGCAGAAACACCATCTATTATTCGCTCAATCGGCAAATTCACGGGGGCATACGACACAGCAAACACCTTCGCAAATCCCGAATTTAGCGGAGATGTTATTGGAAACCAAATGTTCGGCAACCAAAACACAGAAGCAATAAACGACAGACACAGCGGTATTATATTCACATCAATTAAGGCGAAAGTAAAATCTACGGGGTTAGATAGTTCTTTTTGGAAAGATATTGGATTTGATGTAGATGCTATTACGATTAATACCGATTTACTACCAAGCAAAGAGTTTAACAAAGTTATTTCTGCCGAGAAATATAATTCTCTCACCACTGGTGAGTTGTTTGGTATTTCACAAAACACCAACAGTTTAAATACTGTGGGATCTAATAATGAACTCGTCCAATCACCGCTCCGCTTTACCTACCAACTCAATTACAATAGTATTCTTGATGTTGCTAATATTTCGGGCATTGCTCCACTTCCGCCATTTCCCGCTAATGTAGGCAGTGATAGTATTTTTGCCTCTACGAATTCCATAAGTATTCTTGCGTCCAACGCTCCAAACTCGGTCTTAAACGCACTTGGCGGAAACATATTGTTAGAGATTACGGGTTATGGCGGAGGCAGTGAATTACAAGACAAAGATGCGTTCGCCGTTAAATCTATTGTTAATTTATACTATTTGAATTCCAACACCTATCTTTCAACAGAGGGCGATGGATACACATATACCCACTTGTCTAATACGCCACAGACCATCTCGTCATTAAAAGTCCGCATTCTCAATCCCATCACCAAAGAGAAACTTACGAAGTTGCTGGGAAAAAACAACTCCGTTTATATTACGATTACTCAAAATAAAGAAATAGAACTTCCGCAATAATACGCAAATTAAAAACCTAACAAGTTCTAAATTAGGTTTCTAAAGCAAATGCTAATAGCAACAATTATATCTCCTCAAAATCCTTTATATCTCCTCAAAATCCTCAAAAGGGGGATAAGGGGGAAGGGAGAACGCCGTTTTTTGAAAGTTTTTAACCAAGGGGGGGGGGAAAGGTGGAAGGGTTCAACCCCGTTTTTCAAGACTTTTATTATATAACCTCTTCCTATAAAACTCTTGAAAAACATACCTTCCCCCTTCCCCCTTATCCCCCTTTTCTTATTCTCTTATTCTCTTATTCTCTTCTTTCTTTCTCTCTTTAAAAGGATTATAAGAGTATATACTATACTCTTTTTACTAGGTCTTAAAAAGATACTATATAATAGTATCTTAATACCATTTATGGTAATAAATAAATTAACTAATAAATAACTAATTAAATTAAATTAACTTAAATATATTTTCTGTATATATAATAACTAGAATGGGGGCAATTTACACCGAAGCACAAGCAAGAGCATCTAAAAAGTATCATCAAAAGGCAGAGGTAAAGGAGAGGGTAAAATGGGGAGGCAAAGATCGTTATGTAAATGACGAGGAGTTTAGGCAATACAAGCGAGACAAAGCACTCTTGAATTATTATGAACGGAAGGAGCGGAAGCGGTTGGCGGAGGTCTCCACCGAAACAACGGACGAAGCAGAAACAACGGACGAGGAGGTCTCTTTGGAAATAGCAATCCTTGAAACCGAACTCAAAATGGCGGAGTGTTGCTGACCTACTCCCGCTAAAAAGCGAAACAGAATTATATTAAAACCACACCATATATCGGGTGCGTAGTTTAATATGATTTAATTATAATATAAGATAAAATTGATTTAAAGTTTTCTTTCTATATAGTATATAAGAAGATGACTAACCTAATCGCCAAGATGTTTAGGGATAATGGATATAGTATCGTGTGCTGTAATGCCGACAAGAGACCGATTGGTTGCTCGGGGTATGGGTTGCCGAAATGGGAACAAAAGACCTTTGATGAATTAAAAAGCGAAGACATTGAAGATCACCCGTCTTACAGTATTAAAATGGGAAAGCACGAAAATGGTGAGACCATAGTTTGTCTTGATTTTGATATTTATAATGAAGGCGGAAACAACGAAGAAGTCCAAGCATTTTTAGATGAATGGCGATTGGATATGGGTGATGATGGGTTGTATGAAACCAGCACGGAAGGCAATTATGCGGTGCTTCTTAATATTACCAATAGTCCTATATTACTCCGTGAAATAGCGGAACTAACACAATACTGCGATAATAAAATGAAGGCATTTGGCGAGTTGGAAATCTTGTATGGTAGTGGTAGTTGTAAGGTATTACCCGACAGCAAAACCCGCTGTAAGAAAACCAAAGCAATCCGCCAAAGTAAATTATTGGGGGAGGAGGCAATGATTAAAGTAGATGACGAATATGAGTGTTTAATTAACTTATTTAAACGAGCAACCGCATCGGCGAAGGAGGGTAAAAAAGTAAAAAAGAACAATAATACAAAAGCGGAGGATATTATTGAAGTCGGCAATTATCCGCATTTTGATAGTTGGAGTGATCTGTTGATGAATTATATGAAAAACCCAAAAACGCATAATGGCGAACATAAAATAAGTAGGAACGACTTTTTGAAAATAGCAACTGCTCTTAAAATGAATGATTATGAGTTAGGATTGTTCCAAGATTGGGTGAGTTATGATATGCGAAACGGCGACGGAACGAAAACTTGGAACAGCATTAAAGAGGATAGTAAAATGAATATGTCCGTCTTGTGTAATATTTGTAAAGAGGTAGATGCTTTGGCGTTTAAGGCGTGGAGCAATAAATACCGTGAATGGTTGTCTGTTAATTTGTTGAAAAAGGGCGATGCCGAAGTCAGTAAATATTTGGCGAAAATTATGAACTTGAAGTATTATAATAAACGCTGGATATATTTTGTAGAGAAGACGGGGTTGTGGAATGAAATAAATGATGTCGCAAGTCATATTGCGTGTAAAATCCAAGAATTAATTAATGAAGCAACAAAAGAATTAAATAAGGAAATAAAAAAATTAGATGACGACGATGAGGATAAGAAAAAAAAGGAGGAGGATTTAAAGTTTTATAATAAGGAGTTCCAAAAAGCGAATACATCGCACAATAATTTAATTAAATTAATGAAAGGTGATTGTTTAGTAGATGCCGAATGGGTTGCGAGATTGGATAATATGCCGTATAAAGTGGCGTTCCAAGACGGCGTGTATGATTTGAAGAAATGCCGTTTCCGCAAAAAGTTGTATGCGATGGATTATATTACCAAGACTATTCCTATGAAATATCAAAAGGCAGACCCTCTTAAAAAGGTTGCTGTATTGAAAGAACTAAAAAAGATTTGTAATTGGAAAGATACTCATTTAGATCGGTATTTGTCGCAGTATGGTTATATGATGTGTGGGGACGCACAACGAGAACAAGTGTTCTTTAATTACAAGGGGGAAACAGCGTCAAATGGTAAAAGTGTTGTCCCCGAAGCGTTGAGTGCTATAATGCCGTGTTATGTAAAAGCGATGGGGAGTGATACATTTGAAGTTAGTAATAAAAGTCAAGTTCATAAAGTAATCGCAACTTGGCGGGGATTGAGAATTGGGTGGGTAAATGAAACCGATAAAAACGCACAACAAGACGCAAGTTTGTTAAAGAAGGTTTGTGAGGGAACGCCCGTGTCGTTTAAGAGAATGTATGGCGACCAAGAAGATATGGAGATTACATTTAAGTTGGTGTTTGTTGGAAATCAAGGATTAAAAATCAAAGACGCAGATGGCGGTATTGGACGGCGATTGGTTATGAACCAATTGGATAGTGATTTTCAAGAGTATTATACGGAGGACAATTATGAAACTTGCGAGTTTGTGAAAAATAAATCATTCTTATCACAATTAACAAAACATTATAAATATGAATTATTAGAAATCATCTTTGACTATGCGAAAATGTATTATGACGAGGGCAAAATGAAAGATGTGCCGATTGAATGGATTGAGGAGAAAGAAGCAGAATTAGAAACCAACCGTCCAGTTGAGGATTTCATTAGAAACACTTTTAAATGGGAAGCGGGGCATTTACCTACGAAAGATGAGGTAGGCAATACAAACCACTCCGCAACTGAAAGCAAAGAAACAAAAGATTGGTGGATTTCCAAAATTGAGATGAGTGATATATTAAAACAGCATAAGATCGCAGAACCCGATTTCCGCACCGAGTTAAAGCGTATGAAATTAATGAAAAGTCCTATTGTTTATCATAATAAAAAGAAATATAAAAAACGAGTTGGTGTATGGTTTAATATTCGGTTGTTGGAAGAAACCGAAGAAGACCCTATTTGTTAAATAGATTAAATATAAAACAATTTTATATTATGTTAATATATAATATAAGATGACGATTAAACAATTGAAAGTTGTGAATACAACCAAGTTGAACGCACAAGGAACATTTGATATTGGGTTGCGGGACAATCTGTTGATTAAACCTAACAGCAAGGTAGGGTTGAAAAAGTTTTTGCTCCAACAGAAACCCGTTGAGGTGTTTAGTATAGATGTAGGGCGACAGACATTTTTGTTTAACAGCGACAAGCAAGGCGGAGGCACTTTGGTTAGTTTGCCGTCCGCAGACCGACCTATTACATTTGGCGGGGTAATTAAATTTGCGTCTTTGTATGATTTAGCAAAATCCGTTCAATTGGCGATCAATAACACGCTTATTTGCGGAGATAGTAGTTTTAGAGCGGGTATTAATCCGTATGTGGTTCAGTTGGCGACTAACGCAACGAATGATGCTGGATTAGATGTTTATTTTAATGTGAATGCGACTAATGGAACTATGGAATTTTCTTTTACCTCTTATGCCTTAAGCGATGTTCTTAAAAACTCTTTCGCAACATCAAATACGACAACCTTTAATAATGGTCTTGGGTTTAGAGTGAGTAATATGACGCAACATTTCGTGGTGAAGGGCAGTAAGGACACCCGCTTAATTAAGGGTGCTTTCCAAAGTTATACACAGATTACGCAAATTGGTCGTCTTGGGTATGATTATGCTATTGGGTTATGCGACCCGTCGCTTGATGTATCACAGACACATACAGACACTAATATTCCTTTTTCGCTTTCAAAGACGGGGAC
>Ga0136655_1001366_pt1 | contig 10882 bp, 10 predicted proteins | sample CPBDNA_2_FD_94863 | JGI IMG/M metagenome (GOLD analysis project Ga0136655, IMG submission 94863) | Freshwater to marine salinity gradient microbial communities from Chesapeake Bay, USA - CPBay_Spr_15_0.8_DNA (version 2) | ecosystem: Environmental > Aquatic > Marine > Coastal | place: USA...
ATAACCACCGTGGCAACGACAATATCGCCCTTGACAGATCCGCTGTGGAGCACCCGTATTCTCGCATTCTCGTCCGTCGAGGTGATATTGCCGACCACGTCACCCTCAATTTCCAGAGCACCTTTGAAATCAATATCGCCGGTTAGTTTCGTACCTGTCGCGACCAACGTGGTCGACCCCGACCCGAAACTATCTATGTCTTTTTTTCCACCAAACATCACTTAGCCCTCAAGCTTCCAATCATACTTCATGTCGAATTGCGCCTTTTCCATCCACGGATAGCGCAGAACAAGTCTTACTTGCGCAGGCTCAAAATCATCCGGCAGACTCAGCACACCGCGATTGATGGAGAAATATTTAAACTCCAGCTGCAATGGAAATTCTGTAATACCGGCATCAAGCTCTTGAATCGAGATTTCGACCGACTCACCATTCTGCTCTCCGAGTATCCAAATCTCCGCCAACACCTGAAGCGTTTTCATTTTCGACGTCTTTTGGCGCGCCACCCAAAGGTAATCAATCCGCCCATCGTTTAGATCAGTCAAGCGAATGTCTGCTACCGAAAGCCCATCCTCCTGGTCTCGGTCGCGCAACAATTCTCGATAGAGCTTTAACTCTTCATCGCGCTGATAAATACTTTTCTGCAGAACGATCATTTCTTGCCGGCTGTTTTCCAGCGCCGCCATATCCACCTGAGAACTCAATCGAATTCTACTCAGCTCTTCGTTCTGCTCTGCAATCGTACCTGCCATCTTATCTACCAGCACTTCGAGCCTGGCTTTTTCGAGCATGTCTTTGCCAAAGACCTGACCACCCCACAATTTACCAACAAACAGCGCAAGCACTAAAAGACAGCATAACCCCAGCACCACAAGAAAGGCCAACTTGGGTCGATAGGGGATAACGACTGACTTAATTTCAGCCATCAGGGCAGCAATGCTGGCGCAGCCAACCCGGCATTTTCGGCCAGACCACAGACAATATTCATGCACTGAATCGCCTGACCTGAAGCACCCTTAGTCAGGTTATCCTCAACCACTAACACGACCACTTTGGCGCCACCATTAGGGCGATGCACTGCAATGCGACAATAGTTTGAACCGCGCACAGAATTGGTCTGTGGATGACTGCCTGCGGGCAGCACATCCACAAATGGCTCGTCGGCATAACGTGCCTCAAACAGTGCCTGCACATCGACACTTAAATCGGTCAAATTAGCATATAAAGTGCTGTGAATGCCGCGATTGATCGGCAGCAAATGCGGAACAAATGTCAAGTTAACCACTGACTGTGATGATCCACCGGCAAGAGCCACCACGTCATTAAGACCCTGAACAATTTCAGGATGATGGCGATGCCCTGAGGCCGCGTAGGCCTTAAAGCTATCACTCACTTCGGTATGCAAATTATTAATACTCGCCTGACGTCCCGCCCCACTCACTCCTGAAGCTGAGTTGGCAATTAAATCATTTAGGTCAATACAGCCAGCCTCTAAAAGCGGCAAAAATCCCAACTGCACCGTGGTCGGATAACAACCCGGACAGGCGATTAGTGTCGCACTGGCTATGGCATCACGATTGATTTCGGGCAACCCGTAGACGGCCCGAGAAATCAAATCAGGAGCAGCATGAGGCTGGCCATACCAGCTCTCCCAAACCTGCACATCTCTAATTCTAAAATCGGCAGACAGGTCAATTACCTTAACCCCGCGCTGCAGTATGTGCCCGACCATACTCTGCGCAACCCCATGGGGAGTAGCGAAAAATACAATGTCACATGCAGCAAGCTGATCCAAGTTGGGGTCCGAAAAAGCCAGATCAATATGGCCCCGCAAACTGGGGTATAAATCGGCCACCGGCTTCCCTTTTTCGCTGCGCGAGGTGATCACGGCCACCTCTGCTTCCGGATGCACAGCCAACAGCCTGAGCAGTTCTGCTCCGGTGTAGCCTGTTGCTCCAACAATACCAACTTTAATCACGTGCCTTCTCTTTTCATTATCCAGAAATAGTTTGCCAGTCTATAATACCCGAATCTAATAGCTTCTGTGCGTTTTATAGACAGATACAATCACCAGCACAGTCATCGTTTTCTCTGGGGGTATTAAGTGTACGAATGGGTCTTGGCCTTCCACATAATTGCTGTCATCTGCTGGTTCGCCGCACTGTTTTATTTGCCGAGATTGTTTGTCTATCACGCAATGTCAGAGGACAGTTTGAGCATCGAGCGTTTTATTGTTATGGAGCGCAAGCTCTATCGGGGCATTGCCACGCCCTCAATGGTGGCCACGGTTGTCCTCGGCGGCTGGCTGGTATCCATGTCTTCAGATTACTACCTGAGCCAGCTCTGGTTTCAACTAAAAGCATTGCTCGTTGCCATTCTGATTGTCTACCATTTTATGTGTGCCGCACATCTTAAGAAACTCCGCGACGGCACGAGCGAAAAATCCCACGTTTATTTTCGCCTGTTTAACGAAGTGCCAGTTCTGTTCCTGGTCGCTATCGTCATTTTAGTGGTCGTCAAGCCGTTCGCCTGACGGCGTGCGACCTCGGTCATCCGCCTCTAAATCTCTGTCGTATCAACAGTCCTAACCCAGAAGACATCTGTCATGTCAGAGGTTTTGACGCTGACAGGTCACGGAGAGATAGCAACGGCGCATTATATTCAGGATAATGCGGCCTCAATCCTCGCGCTCTTTGTAGGCAATACTCAATCAGGACTCGTCAATGACTCACGCTGGCCCCCGCTCAAAACAACTCTTCGAAGCCGCTCAAAAACACATCCCCGGAGGCGTTAACTCTCCAGTTCGGGCGTTCCGCGCCGTCGGCGGAACGCCGATATTTTTTGATCGTGCTCAGGGTGCCTATATGTTTGATGCAGACGGCAAGCGCTATATCGACTACATCATGTCCTGGGGCCCAATGATTCTCGGCCATGGCCACCCACTGGTGTTGGATGCAATTCGCGAGCAGCTGGACAAAGCCATGACTTTCGGCACGCCGACTGAACTGGAAGTCCTGCTAGCGGACAAAATCTGTCAACAGGTGCCAGGCATGGACATGGTGCGCATGGTCAACTCTGGAACTGAGGCTACAATGAGCGCCATTCGTCTGGCGAGAGGCTATACCGGACGCGACAAAATTGTAAAATTTGAGGGTTGTTATCACGGCCACTCCGACTCCCTACTGGTCAAAGCTGGCTCCGGCGCACTGACTCTCGGCGTGCCGAGCTCACCCGGTGTTCCCGCATCACTGGCCGATCACACTATCACCCTGAGCTACAACAATATCGAACAGGTAAAAGAGACCTTCGCCGAAATTGGCGATCAAATCGCCTGCATTATTGTTGAGCCGGTAGTCGGCAATATGAACTGTGTGCCGCCTATTCCTGGCTTTTTGCAGGCGCTGCGCGAGTGCTGCAGCAATTCCGGAGCGGTCTTAATAATGGATGAGGTGATGACTGGCTTCCGCATTGGCCCTCAGGGAGCGAGTGCTTACTATGGCGTAACTCCTGATTTAATCTGTCTTGGCAAAGTGATTGGTGGCGGCATGCCAGTGGGTGCATTTGGCGGCAAGCGTGAAATTATGCAACAGATCGCGCCCCTAGGGCCGGTCTATCAGGCTGGCACATTGTCCGGCAATCCTGTGGCCATGGCGGCCGGACTGGCAACGCTCAAGCAAGTTTCCGAGCCGGGCTTTCTAGATCCGCTGGTCGCGCATACTGATCAACTGGTTAAAGGTCTATGTGAACGTGCGGCAAGTGCCGGCATTGCCATGACCAGTAATCATGTGGGCACCATGTGGGGTGTCTTCTTCTCCGAGGAAGAGCAGATTATCAACTACCAACAGGTCATGCAGTGCGACACTGAGCGCTTCGGAAAGTTTTTCCATGGCATGTTAGACGCGGGCGTCTATCTCGCGCCGGCATCTTACGAAGCCGGCTTTATGTCCGCCGCTCATACAGATGAGGATATTCAGTTCACATTGGATGCCGCCGAGGCGGTGTTCAAAACACTTTAAAGTGCCTTTAAAGCAACGCTATAAGCGATAAACAGTGCCGGCCACCAGATAGTCATGTGTCCGTGTGAATTTTTCCGTATCATGCGGAAAATGAAAGACTGACGATTTGACTGAATCTCTTTTGGAGTAGCAATGAGCTTTTCAAGCCAACGTGGCCCCTATCCCTACACACGTATGCGACGCAGCCGCGCCTCAGATTTCTCGCGGCGCCTGGTACGCGAATCATCGCTAAGCGCCAATGATCTAATACTGCCACTGTTCGTGGTTGAAGGATCTAGCCAGAGACAAGCCGTGCAATCCATGCCTGGGGTTGAACGCCTATCAATTGATCTATTGGTCGAGGAAGCGCGCGAAGTTGCTGCCTTAGGGATCCCAGCCATTGCCCTGTTCCCGGTTACTGCGGAGGAAAAAAAGTCATTGCTTGCGGAAGAAGCCTACAACCCGGACGGATTGGCCCAACGCGCCGTCAGAGCAATTAAACAGGCTGTGCCAGAATTGGGCGTGATAACCGATGTCGCTCTGGATCCTTTTACTAGCCACGGCCAAGACGGCATTATTGATCAGCGATCCGGTTATGTGCTCAACGACATCACCATCGAGGCGCTGACCAAACAAGCCCTTTCCCACGCTGAGGCCGGCGCCGATATAGTCGCACCATCAGATATGATGGATGGACGCATCGCGGCAATTCGTGAAGAGCTCGAAGAAAATGGTTTTGTGAATACAATGATCATGGCCTACGCCGCCAAGTTTGCCTCCAGCTACTATGGCCCCTTCCGTGATGCGGTGGGCTCGGCGGCCAACATAAAAGGTGGCGACAAAAAAACCTATCAGATGGATCCGGCCAACAGTGATGAAGCTCTGCATGAGTGCGCCCTGGATCTAGACGAAGGCGCCGACATGATAATGGTCAAGCCCGGCATGCCCTATCTGGATGTGGTACGCCGCGTTAAAGATGAATTAAAAGCACCGACCTTCGCCTATCAGGTCAGCGGAGAATATGCCATGCACTGTGCTGCCTTTGACAATGGCTGGCTGCAGCGCGACGCAGTCATTCTTGAATCCTTGCTTGCATTTAAACGCGCTGGCGCAGATGGCATTCTTACCTACTTTGCCAAACAGGCGGCACAGCTATTGAATAACCAGCAATGTTGAGACTCGACAAATATATTAGCAACGCCACAGACCTGTCACGAGCAGAAGTTAAGCGCTATATAAAGTATGGCGATGTCACTATCGATGACCAGCCAGCAACCAATCCAGCACAGAAAATAAGCGGCAGTGAAACTATCTGTATCGACGGCTCAGCCATCAGCTTGGCGCAAAATCGTTACTTTATGCTAAATAAACCAGCTGGCGTTGTCTCGGCAACTAAAGATAATAACAACAGCACTGCCCTCGACCTGATCTACGAGCACCGCAGTGCTGAGCTACAAATTGCCGGACGTCTAGACATAGACACCACCGGCCTGCTGCTGATTACTGATGATGGTAAGTGGAATCATCGCCTGACCTCACCGCGCAGCAATTGCCAAAAAATTTACCGCGTTACCTTGGGTATTCCAATCACTCCAGACTACCGAGAAAAACTCGCCAATGGTGTCTGGCTGGAGGGAGAAAAGCATCCCTGCCTACCGGCAACAATGGAAGTCATTGACGATCAAACTGTTATGCTGAGCATTGCCGAAGGCAAGTATCATCAGGTGAAGCGAATGTTTGCTGCGCTCGGCAATCATGTCGAGGCACTGCATCGCACACAGGTCGGCGGTATTATTCTCGATGAATCTCTCGAGCCCGGGGACTATCGCGCGCTCACTGAAGCCGAAGTAGCCAGCATAATGGCTGCCACAACATGAGCGACCCAAGTGTAGAGTTGCTCGCCCAGCAACTGCATGACCTTGAAGGTAAATGCTTAATCGTTGCCGATGAAAACTGGGATCAGGCCCCCTGGATGACTGTCGCTCAGTCCGGTAACGCCAGTCGCGTGCTGCTCAGTAATCGCTATGAAATTGCCCTGGCAGCCGAGCAAGCCGGTGTGCCGACGCAGTTCAGTGACTTTGATTTTAGTGATCTCGAAGCAGCGAGTTTCGACAGCATTCTATTTCGCGTTTCCAAAGAGCGTGCGGTCAGCCACCATATTATTAATCAGGCGTCGGTACTGCTAAAGCGCGGCGGCATGTTGATGTTAAGCGGTGAGAAAACCGACGGCGTAAAAACCTATGCCCGCCACGCCTGTAAACTATTTGCCGACAGCTGCCAGCCACAGAAGCTCGGCAACTACTATCTGGCCCGCCTGACCAATTATCGCGACGATCAAAAGCCACTGGACGATAAAAACTATTTGGCCCTGCGTCCAATTGGCAGCCCCGACAATCTGCCGCTGCAGAGCAAGCCGGGTATTTTTGGCTGGAACAAGATTGATCAGGGTAGCGCGCTGTTACTTAATCAATTACCACATTTTTTGCAATCCTTTGGCGAGGCTAACCAGCCTCAGTCGCTGCTGGATCTCGGCTGTGGCTATGGCTTTCTTGCCTGCGCCGCTGCGCAACAGGGTTTTACTCAGATAACCGCGACCGACAATAATGCCGCTGCTTTAAGAGCCTGCAAAGCAAACTTTGCGGCACTGGAAGTAGACGGAACTGTGATTGCTGGTGATGCTGGCAGCCAGATCGAAGAGCGCTTCGATGCGATTATCTGCAACCCGCCCTTTCATCAGGGTTTTAATATAGATAGTGAGTTAACTGCAAAATTCCTGCTCGCCAGCAAGCGGCTCTTGGCCCCGAGAGGGCGTGCACTATTTGTGGTCAATAACTTTATTGCGCTTGAGAAAAAGGCCCAGGATTATTTCCCGCGGGTTCGGGAAGTTGCCAGAAGTGGGTCGTTTAAATTGATTATGGTTTGGTTTAAAGACTAGACAGTGGATCGAAGGTCTCTGCCAGGGTTCATGAGACCCTTCGACTACGCGCAGGGTGACAGAATTTTTATTATCCTGCAGCAGCAGTAATCTGTTATTCCGACAGAGCAAAGCGATGAGAAATCTCAAACTTTGTCAAAACCCCATCACCCGCTTAATAATCTCATTCTTCAACGGCTTGATTTGATTCACCTTGCCAAGACCCATATTACGCAGCAGTCTCACGGCGACATTATCAGCGGCAAAGAGGCGCTTAAAACCTTCCATCGCCGCCATCACCGCCAAGTTTTCCGGCTTGCGCAGACGCTGGTATTTATTCAATGTCATCAGTGAGCCTAAATCATTGCCGCGCTTCGCTTCGGCGCACAGTGTCTCCACCAATGCGCTGACATCAGCGAAGCCGAGATTGACGCCTTGCCCGGCGAGCGGGTGAATGGTGTGTGCCGCATCGCCAAGCAAGGCAACACGTTCAATCACATAATCTGTAGCATGACGCTGACGCAGTGGAATGGCAAAACGCTTATCCACCGACATGACCTTGCCCACACAGCGCTCACTGGCACGACTCAGCTCAGCGCAGAATGCGCGGTTATCCAACGCCATCAAACGTTTCGCTTCGTCCGACTCTTGGGACCAAACCAACGAGCAATAATGGTGGTCGCCGTCCTTCTGCAGCGGCAGCAGCGCCAGCGGACCGGTGGGCATAAAGCGCTGCCAGGCGGTCTGTTGATGAACAGCTTCTGTTTGCACGGTGGTGACGATGGCGCTGTGACCATAATCCCACTCTCGGGTGGCAAAGTTAAACTGCTGTCGAATAGTTGAATTGCCACCATCAGCGGCAACTAACAACGGCGCCACCAATGTCTCACCACTGTTTAACTCAAGAGTGACTTGGGATTCAGATTTGCTGTAATGGGCAACTGTTATCGGGCAGATAAAATCAATGTTGTCGAGCTGATCGACTTCAGCCACAAGGCATTCAACGACCAGAGAATTTTCAACAATATGCCCAAGATTCGGCTGGTGGACATCCTGACAATCGAAGTGAATTTCTCCGGTGCCCTCAGCATCCCACACCTGCATGGCAGTGTAAGGACTGACTCGCTGCGCAGCGATTGATTCCCAAACACCGCAGCACTGCAATAGTCTGCGCGACTTTTCGGTGAGCGCAGCAACTCGTGGATCAAATTGTTGGTGATCGAAAGCAAAAGCCGTCTGCGCTTCCAGTAACGCGATAGATAAGTTTGTATTGGCACGCGCTAGCAGACAGGCAAACGCGGCGCCGACCATACCAGCTCCGACCACAATCACGTCATAGTGTCGCTGTTGCTCACCCTGCTTATTTTCCACGCCCGGCCTCCTTATTTGCCATACCCATACCAAAGTTGGCGAAGCGACCGCGCAAACTCGGCAACAGGTCCATCATGACTAATCCGGCATTGCGTCCCAGCGCCATCAACGACGATGGTTGGGCAAATAATTTGGGCAGATTATCACTAAATAGTAATGTTTTTTGTTGATCGGCCACCTGCTGTTGCTGATAGTGCTCAAGAGTCTCCAGCGAGGCAAAATCAATGGCTGCGGTTTTGGCTGCGCCCAATACATCAGCCAGTGTAGCGACATCGCGCAGGGACAGATTAAAGCCCTGCCCCGCTACTGGATGCAAACTGTGGGCGGCATTGCCGAGTACCACAACATTCCGCCGCACCTGCTCGCTGGCGGTGGTCAGTGCCAGTGGATAGGCAATGCGCTCACCGACTTTTTCCACTATTCCCAAGCGATAACCGAAGCTCTCTTGCAGAGCCTGCAAAAAATCGTCGTCGCTCGCGGCCATCAGCTGCGCTGCACGCTCCGGCGTCTGCGTCCAGACCAGGGCGCAGCGCGGCAGACCATCACAGTCCGACAATGGCAACATGGCCATAGGACCCTGATCGGTAAAGCGCTCATAGGCCACACCGCAGTGAGGGTTCTGCACCGCAATATTGGCGATAATACCCTGCTGACCATAGGGCTGCTGATCGCTGTGAATACCCAGCTTTTGGGCGGTTTTTGAGTTGGCGCCGTCGGCTATCACCAGCAGTGAGGTTTGAATAGTCTCGCCGCTGTTCTCAAGATCGATACGCACCTTAGACTTCATGGCAACCACTTTGGCAACTCGTTCAGGCGCAATGACTTCGACCGACGTGGCGCCGAGCTGCTCTAACAATACTGCGCCAATCCAACGGTTTTCAATCACATAGCCCAGAGCTTCGACGCCGGCTTCCTCGGCGCTAATTCTTGTCAGGCCTACATGTCCGCGATCGCTGACATGAATCTTTTTGATTTCACTGACATGAGACTGCAAGGCCGACCACAGTCCAGCCGCTGAGAAAATTTTTCGGCTACTCCAAGACAGCGCGGTGGAGCGCGAGTCAAAACTGGGGCGAGACTCATGCTGATCCGACTGCTCATAGGCCTGAGCCTCAAGCAGCAACACTTTCCACTCGGCATGCTGCTGCGCTAACAATAGCGCCAGACTAATACCCACCATGCCGCCGCCTACGATAACAATATCGTAATCTGCAGCCCCTTCTTGTCCGCTTGTCTGAACCATCGTTAACGTGCCATCAGTGATTCAATATCAACTCGCCTCTTGGGCACAGCAGCGGTTAAATCTTCACAACCGGTTTTGGTTACCGCGATATCATCTTCGATACGCACGGCGAGCCCGCGCCACTTTTCAGCGACGGCGGTATTATCGGGCGAGATATAGATTCCCGGCTCGACCGTGACCACCATACCGGGCTCATAGATACGCCACTGATTATCAATTTTGTAGTCACCGACATCATGCACGTCCATACCCAGCCAGTGACCGGAGCTGTGCATATAAAAGTCCTTGTAAGCTTGTTGTTCGATCAATTCATTGACCTCGCCATTCAGTATGCCGAGATCACGCAAGCCTTCAGTGATGACCGCTATCGTCGCGTCATTGGCAACATTGTAGGGCGCGCCAGGCACAATCAACGCAATAGCTTCGGCCTGCGCCTGCAAAACGATATCGTAAATCGCCGCCTGTTCCGGGCTAAACTTGCCATTAACGGGGAAGGTGCGAGTGATATCCGCAGCATAATTTGCATATTCACAGCCGGCGTCGATAAGCACCAATTGACCATCATTAATTTTTTGCCGATTCTCGATATAGTGCAAAATACAGCCGTTTTTCCCGCCGCCAACAATACTGGTATAGGCTGGGGCAGTAGCACCAGAAACCATAAACTCATGCTCAATCTCGGCTTGGAGCTGGTATTCATAGATACCCGGCACACTGACTTTCATCGCGCGACAGTGGGCACGGGCCGATATCTCTCCGGCTTTGCGCATTAACTTGAGCTCAGACGCTGTTTTAATCAGGCGCATTTCATTGACCAGATGATCGAGGTCGACAAACTCACCGGGAGGCGCGGAACCACGATTTTTTTGCTCGCGAATCTCGTTTATCCATCCCATTAAGTGGCGATCAAAATCAGCATCTTTACCGATCGCGTAATAGACTCGCTCTTTGCCTTCGAGCATACCGGTTAAGATTTCGTCTATATCGCCAATCGGAAAGGCATCGTCGACCGCAAAATCACTGACAGCACCCGCTGGGCCCGAACGATAACCATCCCAAGTCTCACGCAGCTTATCTTTTTCGCGGCAGAACAGCAGGCACTCACCCTGCTCGCGACCAGGAATTAAAACTAGTACAGACTCCGGCTCAGCGAAGCCACACAGATAGCTGAGGCTCGTTGCCTGCTTGTAGGGATAGTGTGTGTCTCGAGAGCGAATCTTCTCTGGCGCAGCGGTGACAATGGCAATGCTGTTCGCCGCCATCATCGCCATTAATTCTCTGCGTCGTGCGGCATACTCTTTAGCGGTAATCATAGCTCTCCCTCGAGGGACTTATAGCTATCGAGATAACTAGTGAATA